>RCNB010000499.1_pt1 | contig 26301 bp, 24 predicted proteins | sample 2041321 | NCBI WGS metagenome assembly RCNB01 (sample SAMN09708232, study PRJNA481090) | Marine sediment metagenome, whole genome shotgun sequencing project. | reverse complement strand
ATCTTAGCAGCAACATCCATCGCTACATCATTTGATATTAACTGTAATTGAAGGTCCCAAAGAATGGGTTCAAGATCTTCCTCTTTAACCTCGCTCTTAGAAATTCGGTCAACTACACCTTTGAGACTTTTTTTGAGTCTATCGAACAAAAGAATTGTCTCCTCGCATCTGGGCGCTCAAACGGTTTACTCCGTCTTGGTGCACCTGCATTTGGGCGAGGACCTGCTCTAACTGTTGGCTGACTGATTGGGCTGTTTTCTCAACCTCTTCAAGTCTACCTGTGACGTTCTCCATGGCTTCATCGGGGGTCATATCTATAGATACATCTGCGCCAACATTGACTACTAGTGTGTCGATTTTACCAAGTTTAGCGTGTACAAATGTGCCTCCACCCGTAGGTACTAGAATGTTTGAGCCTTCCTCAGCATTTTCTATTGCTTCTAGACTCTGCTTGGATATTGTGAGTTCAGTCTGTGCTTGCTGAAGGATCTGAAGACGCTGCTGCAGGGTTTTTGCTGTCCCTTCCATTAACTGAAGCTCATAAAGTAATCGTCTTGCCTGATCTTCACGGTTGGGTGCGGTCAAAGTGTTAAGCCTTCCTCTAGTTTTCCTCTACCACTTCAACCTTTTGAATTTTTATTTGATTCCGCTTGGCTCTATGGCAGCTTCCCATCTGGGAGTATATTTTCTCCAGTGCATGGGCTTCTTTTACAGCAGAGATCTCCTTCTTGAAAATAAATGGTTCAAACAGGAATGGTTTGTCAATCTGACCGGTAATGCGGTAAATTTTGGGTTGGCTCATGCTTCTGCCTCCGCCATTGTAACAGTCACTAAGCCAGTGTCATCCTTTGAGAGTTTGACTCTTATTTTTCTTGGGGGATTCTGTATTCCTCTCTTCCAGATTTCTTCGTTGACAGAGGTATCAATAATTACTTCATCTGGTTTCATATGACGCTGTACAAATTTTCTGAGGACGGTGATGGCTTTCTCTGCTCTACGATATCGGGGGGCAATCCAAGCCCTTCCAAGTGGAATTGTGTAGATTCGTTCAAGTGTTGGTTCGGACATCTATTTTATCTCCTAGACCTTGAGCCGGCCACGCCGCCAGTTCCTCGAGCTTACTGGGCTTCTGCGAACTTTACCCTTGGTTTTTGCTATGATCCAAGCGGGTACCGACCTGCTCTGTTTCCCTGCCTTATTCAGGCGCATTTTGTATGCCAGTGGCTTGTTCCTTGCCATTTTTTATCTCCTTGTAATCTTAATGTCTCGCTTTTTCTGCTGCGATATGAGCTGGGTTAACAGCCTTTTGAGCATCTCGTCATCTATTGGCAGTTTCATTCTACCGCTTTGTGCGACTTGTATCAGTTGCACCTCCAACTGATCTGTGAATTCCGGTCGCACCATCTTGATGTTAGCGAGTCGTAGTCTTGCTTCAGGGGTAAGGATCTGACGCATGAGAGACTGTTTCTTAGCGTCTACTTCTTGCTGGACTCTCTGTGTTTGATCCTGTTGCTGCTGTTGCGCTTGCAGCTCTAGGAGCCTCTGCTGTTTAAGTCTCTCAAGCTCCTCGTCCGAAGACAACTTTTCTCGCCTCAATATTTCTTGATCGCGGGTACTTCCTTCTCCATCTCCCGCTTGATCTGTCCGGACATGGCGTCTAGTAGGCTGCGACCTTTCTTACTCACAACTCTTCCCTTCTTGTCCACTTTCTCGACAAGCTGAGCTGTTTCAAGCTGCTGGAGAATCTTTCTAAGGATGTTTCCCCCTGCTTTTCTAAAGTGGGCTGGTCTGACACCCATTCTCTTGCGTCCACCGTATGCCTTTCTCAGGTGGGAAACGCCTATGGGTCCGTGCATGTAGAGTTTTCTCATCATGGATGCGGTTCTCACGTACCACCAGTCGGGGTCGTGGGGAGCACGCTCTACGTGGCTGCCCGTTTTAACGTATTCTGCCCACGATGGGGCTTTTACTTCGTTTATATTACCCTTGATGTAATCGGACAGCCTCTCAATGAGGACGCCGGCTGGCACATCGTACGCGGTTGTCATATCCAATCCCTTATAGTATGTACTTGAACGTGTGGGAAGCCCACATATATGTGTAATCGTCCCTCCGTTCAGCAAAAGCAATCCTCAGCATGCAGATAAAAAGGTTTAGGAAATTCAACACTAAGATGAAGATATTATCAAGTATGCCCCTCAGGAACCAAAATACTACTGAAAAACTACATGGACAGGATATAAAAAAAACATTGGACTAAAGCATATCCCCAACTGTTTTATAATAATTTTAGTTGATACAAATTGAAATTACATGCCCTATTGTCCCTACTGTAAAAGTGAAGTAAATGAGAAGGATTACTACTGTAACAGCTGCGGTCGCCAACTAGACGAATTCATTGAATCTCTACCTACGGAACCCCGTAGGGGGTTATCACAAAACCTTGATTATGCATTGAAGTTCGTCTTGGATAACCCCATAGTCCTGATTCCTGAGGTCATATCTGGAATATTATCCATACTTTTCATAGGGGCTTGGGGATTCTATGTGGATTCATCTGGGATATTAGAGAGGTTAGGGGAATATTCGGGATATCAGACTAAGGTGTTGTATTTTGTAGATTCATCAAGTCTTCTGGGGGATGCATTATTCATTATATTCTCGTTATTTGGGGTTCTACTAATAATTGGGGGGGTTTCGGGGCTTTTCACTTTCACTACGGTTAGCATTATCTGGGATAGATATACAGGGGGAAGCGGTGGTATGAGAGAGGCTTCGGGTAAGGTATTGGGTAGGGTTGGAAAGCTGTTTTTTGCTGCTGTTGTTACTAATCTTCTTTCACTTACAATAATTTTAATTCCTGCATCTATTTTCACTTATGTGGTAATGGTTGTTGAGGAGACTGGTTTCAGGGATGGTTTATCTCAGGGATTCAGGTTTAGTATAAACAGGGTTAGTGCGTCAATTGCTATTGTGTTCATCTATGGTATTCTCAGGGTTCTGATCGAAATGATCCCTATAGTTGGCCAGTATATTACCGGGATGTCATCTGCATTCATTATGGTCGTAATCGTTGACATGTATTTAGAATACAAGAGAGAGATGGGTAGTATCTAGCGGGCTCCACCGCCGCCTCCTCCGAAGCCCCCTCCACCGCCAAATCCTCCACCACTACTGAAACCGCCTCCACTTCCTGAAGTCCTGCTTGGTCTGCTGGCTACTATGAATGGGTGGAAGAATACTGGCATTATACGAGCTACATTGGCAGCAGGTAGACTGATGTTTAATTCGTTCATTGCTCTGACGACGGTATCTCCTACACCGAGAGCTGTGCCGTAAACCAGCCAGTCTCCCCACATATCGATGTCGTCTGGTGCGTACTCATTGAGTCGGCTGAAGTCGTCTAAGTGGTTACTGAAGGCATCCCATTCAAGTTTTTCCTTGTAAAGGTCTCCTTTCCATCTACCGAATAGGGATTCTGGGCTGAGAAGGGCGATGACTACCTGAATTATTAAGAGAAAGGAGCTTAGAAGGGCCACGACAAAGCTTGGACCAATATATGAGGTGAAAGCGGCAACTGCTCCGGATGCAACCAGTGTCAAGAAAGCCAACCCAAGTAGGGGAGCGATTCTCCTTTTGCCTCTTGTCACGAATTTGTTTGATATGCTCTGATCTATTTCCGTTGTAATATCTACGAGGAGCTTTCTGAGTTCCATGACGTTTCCTTCGAGGTCTTCATCCTCCTCAATCATCTTTGCGTAGTCTTTCAGTAGGTTTGTATCGACCACTCCATCCTTCTCAAGGAGTTTGAGGAAGCGTATGACCTTTTTCTCGTATCGGTCTTCAACCTCTGGGTCCTCAATTTTGATCAGTAATCCACCGGGTTTTGATTCGATATCTATATTTCCTCGTAAGTTTAGGTCCAAGAGGGTTGCATAGAAGCCTTCGTCGTCATAGTCGAAGACGCCTCCTTTGAATATCTGGTTGACTACCCATGGTTTACGTTCATTATTAGGTACATAGCTGAGGTATGAAGGGACTGTGTATTCCTTTTCCTTACCATGTCGAACATATATGTAGTAGATTATGAAGGGCATCAGGATAACAAGCCCAGGGACTAAGGTATAGAATATTGAGGCAGCTTGATACTGTATCCTGGTCATGCTGTTAGCGTCTACAGTTTTGGAAGTGACACCTTCAATTCTGCTGGGGAACCCATCATAGTGATCTACCGTCTCCAAGTTCATCAGGAATTCAATTTCTATAAGTTCGTCCTCGTTGGAGCTTCCTGTGATTATTATCCTGTCTCCACTCTGTTCTACAGTATAGCTTGGAGGGTGAGGATAAACATCTTGAATGTAATCTGCATCCTCCAGAATGATTGTGACTTTACTGTAGGGTAGGTGTTCTGTTGCGAGTTTAAGGTTCAGATGAGCTGCTTCGTCATCATATTCTAGGGGAGGATGAAGGAGGTAAACATAGCTCACAGTATGCAATCCTGTATCATAATAATTATCATTATAGGAACCTATTTCATTATTCAGGGATAGATCTAAAATTGTTATATAGGCTATAGTACTATACGGCTGGACTTCTACTTGTCCTTGATAATTTGTAAAATACCCTTGAGCTCCTGGAACTGGGTTTATGGATAAAGGTTCAATATAGGGGTTATTCAATGATGTTTTTGATAGGGGAACTTCCCAGTTTCGATATAGAAACCGGTAATTTGCCTTGTTTATTCGGTATTTGAATACTTCAACTAGAGTCCCGTTGGGGTATAATGTTGCTGTATAGTCTTCAACATAGACATCACCACCTATATTCCAGGTGAGTCCAAGGATAAGGCTGAGACCTATTATACCTATGAATAGGGTTACCGCTACAATAGCTAGTATCTTCCTTCTTTCACTCAAGATTCTGAAATCCCCGCCAGATCAGGTCTTGCTTCTACGTTCTCTTCAAATTGTAGGTATTCAAGCTTGTCCACTGCTGCTAAATTTGCTACGAAGTTACTTGGTATGGTATCAATCATAGTGTTGAGCTCCTGGACGACGTTATTATATGTGTACCTGTGACGTGCTATCTCGGTCTCAACACTTATGATTGCCTCCATAAGCTTCTTCACGGTCTCATTCGCTTTCAACTCAGGGTATGCCTCGGATATAGCTAATAATCCACCTGTTATACTCCGGGATTCACGGTCAATATCACCAAGGCTACCAGCACCTGTTGACATCACTTTGGCTCGCATCTCAGCTATTTCTTTGAATAGTTCCCGTTCGTGGCGGATATATCCCTTTACAGCTCCGAGAAGCTGCTCGATCATGTCTAGCCGTTTTTTTAGTGCGACTCTGATCTGCCCCATATTTGCGTCGGATGCATTCTTGTACCTCATGAGTCTGTTGAATAGGTAGACAAAATATACTCCAACAATTCCCAGAACCAGTACGACAGCTCCTGGGAGAAGATAATCATTGAGAGCCATAATATCATATATTGATTGTTATATGGATTAAAAACTGTATCCACTTCATAAAGCTTAACAGTAGAATATTCATCGTATAGACGTTCATGACTTTCTGGTTACAATTATTCATCCTATTTCTGGTGGGGGTAATGATCTATCTGATATATCCTTCATTCTTGGGAGCCGTCTATGTGCCTACACCGATGAAGAGTGTTAGACGGATGCTGGAGATAGCACAGGTTGGCCCTGATGATGTCGTATATGATATGGGATCAGGTGATGGAAGAATCATCATAACTGCAGCAAAAGAATACGGAGCAAAAGCTGTTGGACTTGAGGCTGATCCCTTGAGGGTATTATATACAAAGTGGAGAATCATGACAAATAATTTACATGACAGAGTCAGAGTTTTCAGAGGTAACTTCTTCAAAACATCCATGATGGATGCAACAGTGATTACAGTTTACCAGGGTCCAGAAATTAACTTGAGATTAATGAAAAAATTCGTAGAAGAACTAAAACCTGGAACAAGAGTAGTCTCGTTCATTTTCAAATTTGAAGGTTATGAACCTGTTGAGGTAGATGAAAAAAATCAGGTTTACTTATACATGGTCTAATTCTTACAATCGATATATTATAAGTCTAAGATCATCACGCGCGCGTGGAGGTGCTCAACGGACCTCCAAAGACTACGGAAGTGCTCTACAATAGCCTTGAGGACCATGGAATTAGGGTATACCATGGGGAGGTGTTTTCCGAAGCCTACATGGTTAGATATAGGACCATTGAGGTGTTGTCTGGTGCTGTTAGGTGCTGCCTGCTACCTTCGACTCCTAAGTGTTGCTAGAGGATCCCATAGAGAAGCTCAAGCTATAGCACCTTAGGCAGAAGAGGTTAGGCTCCCTCGAATTTAGTGTACAACGAGCAGGCATTTCTCTGGTAACAATCCCTTCAGGACTTTTCTGCTTATATCATATTAGATAAGTATAAACGCGCTCTTGTAAGAATTTCATATATTAGTCAAGTTCTCAACCCACAAGGCTTAAGCAAAAAAACGATATGTATGAAGATCATGAATATCAAAACACCGAAAGAACACTACGGATTCCAGATGGGAGAAGACCGTAAACTAGCCCGTTGGGACAAAATAGTAGAGTACTTCTGGCACCTAGACACTCACCCCACAGTCAAAGTCTGGCAAATGGGAGAAACCACAGAAGGAAACCCCTTCCTACTAGCCGCCATATCAAGCCCAGAAAACATCCAAACCCTAGATAAAATAAAAAAAGACAGCTACACCCTAGCACACCCAGAAGACACTTCGGAAGAAAAGATCAAAGAAATCATCAAAAACGGAAAAACTGTCGTCTCAATGACCATGAGCGTCCACGCCAGCGAGATCGGAGGAACCCAATGCAGCAGCGAACTAGCATACACAGTAGCTACCAGTCAAGATCCCGAAATCGTTAATATCCGAAAAAACACAATATTCCTCCTTATACCAAGCAGCAACCCCGATGGAAACATCAAAGTCGTTGATTACTATAACAAATACCTAGGAACAGAATACGAAGGCGGCCCCATGCCTTATCTCTACCACAAATATGTAGGCCACGACAATAACAGAGACGCATTCCACATCACACAGATAGAATCCAAACACCTCACCAAATTCCTCTACGAATGGTACCCCCAAGCCCACATAGATCACCATCACCAAGGAACCTATGCATCCAGATTCACCATTCCACCCCACATGGACCCCCTCTACGAGGAAGTGGACCCACTAGTCTGGACCGAACAACAACTCTATGGAGGAGCCATGATAATGGAACTCGAAGCAAAAGGTAAAACGGGTATCGAAACCCAAGCAAGCTACCCCGCGGATGGAGGACCCTACTGGGATGAAGCACCAATAGCCCACGGAATCTGCGGAATGCTCACAGAATCCGCCAGTGCTAAACTCGCCACACCAGCATATGTCCACCCCCAACAAGTAGAACCATCAAGAAGGGGAAGACCAGAAACACGCCCACAGATGAACTACCCCCACCCTTGGCCTGGAGGATGGTGGCGTCTCAGAGATGTCGTAGAACAGCAGAAGATAGCATCCATAGCAACACTCAAAACAGCAGCTAAATTCCGAGAACAAATATTAAGAAACATGCACCAAAAAGCCCTAAGACAGATAGAAAAAGGAAACAAAAAAGCCCCTTATGCATTCATATTCCACCCAGAACAACATGACCCTACGATTGCCAAAGACCTGAAGTATACACTAGCATTGGCAGATGTCAAATTTCATAAAGCTACAGAAGAATTCAGCTATGAAGATGTCAAATATCCAACAGGTACACACATCATATTCACTGACCAGATAACACGCCCATACATACTCAAACTCCTAAAAGAAACCCACTACCACGATGGCCCCCACACCAGAAAAAGAGACAACACGCCACTCTCACCATACGACTTCAGTACAGATAACCTAGCAGAATTCATGAATGTCAAAGTAATCGAAGCAAAAAAACCACTCAAAGGAAAATTTGAGAAGACTATAATCAAACACTCAAAAGGAGAAATTGAAAACACCAAAACAGGATACCTGCTTGATGGAAGACAGAATAATAACTATTCAGCCGTTAACAGTCTGCTTAAGGCATCAGTAATAGTACATAGAGTACTAGAACCTATAGGAGACATTCCAAAAGGGGCATTCTATATCCCATACCAAGAGGAAGCCGAAGAGAAGCTAAAGGAAGTAGCAAAAAAATATCATGTAAAAATCAAGGGCATAAACTCAGCCAACTTCAATACAAAGCTAATCCAAGTACAAAGGATAGGAGTATACCAGAGATACAGGGGAGGCAACATGGATGAAGGTTGGCTCAGATGGGTTCTAGAACAGCATAATTTTGAGTATAAGACTCTCATGGACGATGAGATAAAAAAGGGAGAATTAGAGAAAACATATGATACCATCATCATACCTAGCGACGATAGACGAATGATCTTAGGCAAGGAGAAAGACATCGAAGAGTATTATAAAAAGTTAAGACCAAAATCAATACCACCAAAATATCCCCCGGAATACTTGAGTGGAATCGGAGATGAAGGAGTAAAGAAATTAAAAGAATTCACAGAATCAGGTGGAACACTTATCACCCTTGGAAAATCATGTGGTTTAGCTCTGGAGGACCTAAAGCTACCTATTACTAATGTACTCAAAGATGTAAAATCCAAAGATTTCCACTGCCCAGGATCTACATTGAAAATAAACATCAAAACAGATGACCCCCTAACCTTTGGTGTAGCAGAAGACACATTACTACTATTCAGAGGTTACCCAGCATTTCAAATTAAACAGACCGCAAACAACCAAGACTACAGAATTATTATCTCCTATCCAGAGGATAGAATGAAAGTTAGCGGTTGGCTCATCGGAGAAAAATATCTATCCAACAAGGCTGCATTAATCGAAGCAAAACTAGGAACAGGCAGAGTCATACTGTTCGGATTTTCACCCCACCTCAGAAGCATAACAACTGCAACATTCAAGCTGCTTTTCAATGCACTCTTGAGTTAACTCTGTCTCTTCCTCGTATTTTTCAATTTATTTCTTCAACTTTTTACTAAGTAGATGAAGCTGAACTAGAACATCTTAGAGTAAAAAGGTAATTTTAATACCAGATGACATCCTGGGGCGTTGAAGATTGTGTATAAGTCACTATTATATGGAAATTCCTTCAGTTTATTCAGAAATATTCTCCCCAGACTAATTTCTCCACATCAATTGAAATTAAACATAGTAGCCAAGAGATCACCAAATTATAATCAATAACATCTCCCTTGAAAAGAAGGTTCACAGACCAAGGAGCAGAATATCCAGATCAAGCCAAATGGACATTGAGTATATCAGCTGTCAGCTTCAACCTTATCAACTATAAGACTAACACCTTTTATCTTCACTACTTTAACCATAGTCCCCTTTCGGATAATCCGATCATAAAGGGGTCTACTGAACCAAATTTCACCTATGATCTTTATTTGTCCTCCATCCACGGGAAAAATATCTGTTTGAGCAATAGTTTCCTTCCCAATAAGAGCATCAATATTAGTACGTGTAAGATTCAAACTGGCAGCGTCTAGGTGATTACTTTTCACAATTTCTTGAATATGGAAAGAACAATCCTTGATATGATTTAGACGCCTAGTTAACTCTCCAAAACTGTCAGTTCTAATACGCAGTTTAAACCCATCACTTTCACGGCTTAAAACATAATTAGTTTCATATTGTGTCGAAAATTTGTTTAAGACCTGATACAGTTTAAAGTCATCAGCATTGATAGTCAGAGTTATTATCATGAAGATTTACCAATATTGAAGGCTATTGATATCTATTTATTTTTTATTGTAAATATTGTATTATTATGGATAAAAATATGAATGAAAAAAATTATTCAGTAATTGCGAATAATTCTAGATAATTACACGCAGTACATCTTAAACCAGTTATTTGTAGTTCTTTTTTCTCTTCACGTTTGAAAATGAAGCCTTTCTTTTCACCGGTTTTCTCCTCCCAGTGTACATTTTGTGCCTTAGTAGAACCTAGGTCGACAAGATCATTCAACACATTACGTTCTACCATTCCAGGAGTAACTGGTTGCTTTATGCTTCGTTTAAACCAGTACTTTACTTGACCATTAACCATTTTACCGCCACATTTTGAGCAGACTGTAGATACCGCCATTTCAATAGCCTCTTAGAATATTCATTATCTAGAGTAATAGACTTGGTATTCTCTGTTATACAGTTTATGGCAGATAACAAAATAATGCATCCTTTTTATCATAAAATAGGAAAGAATAAAAGCGGGTTCTATGCTCCTTAGTTTACGGTCCAATAGACCGCATAATCAATAGAGGTGAAAAGTATGGAATACATGTATGCCGCTATGTTGCTTCACAGCGCAGGCAAAGAAATCTCAGAGAATTCAGTGGAGAGTATCATCAGTGCAGCAGGCATTACGCCGGACGGTATCAGAGTCAAGGCTCTTGTTGCCGCTCTTGCTGATGTTGATATTGAGGAAGCCCTTAAGGCACCAATATTCGCCGCTGCTGCTGGTCCCGTCGCCGCTCCTGCTACTGAGGAAGAACCAGCGGAAGAGGAACCTAAGGAAGAGGAAAAGAAGGAAGAAGAGGACCTTCAGGGTCTTAGTGCACTCTTCGGATAGAATCCCAAGTTTTTTCCCCTCCCCTACACAATCCCTAGGAGGGAGTCTAATCTAATGCAAGTACCATCAGATGAATTTAGAATACCTTTTTTCAAAGAACGTGGTCTCATTCGAAAACTTTGCCCCCATTGTGGATTACATTACTGGACAGTTGACCCTGATTCAGAGAATTGTGGTGATGCGCCATGTGTCGACTACACGTTTATCAACAATTCACCAGTCAACCGAAAGTATACTATGCCCGAGATGAGAGAAAAATTTCTATCATTCTTTGAAAAACACGATCATACTAGGATCAGTCCCTACCCCGTCGTAGCCCGTTGGCGGAACGACCTAATGGTAACAATTGCCAGCATTATAGATTTTCAGCCTTATGTAACTGAAGGCATACTCCCACCACCTGCTAACCCACTTGTTATAAGTCAACCATGTCTGCGGTTTGAAGACATTGACCTAGTGGGTATTACAGCAGGAAGACATCTTACAATGTTTGAGATGGGAGGTCATCACGCTTTTAATTATGAAAACCAGCCAAGAATCTACTGGAAGAATGAAACAATTCAGATGCACCATGAGCTATTAACAGAGGAACTTGGAGTACCTGAGGAACTTGTAAGCTACAAGGAAGGTCTTTGGAGGGGTGGTGGAAACGCAGGTTACGATGTAGAAGGCTGTGTCGGTGGTCTTGAGATCTCTACTTTGGTTTTCATGATGTTTAGAACAATAGGTGAACGTCTTGAACCGATGCCAATCCATGTCGTAGACACAGGATATGGTATAGAAAGGTGGGCTTGGTTAAGTCAAGGTTCACCTAGTGCATTCCATGCAGTGTATGGTCCTCTCCTCAATAAAGCAGTAGGATGGGCTGGAATCAAGATGGATGATAACGTCCTCTCTGAATTAGCAAAATATTCCTACTTGATAAATTTAGAGAATAAAGCGGAAGAAAGGAAGAAGATAGCTGAACGCTTAGGTATGTCCTATGAACAGATAGTATCTATTCTTGATCCAACTGAAGGAATATACGCGGCACTTGATCATACAAAGGCACTAACATTCATTCTAAGTGAAGGGGTTGTACCAAGCAATGTGAAAGAAGGTTACCTAACTCGCATGCTTATACGTAGAGGATATAGACTTCTAAGAAGAGCCAACATTGAGGATAGACTCTCTGAGCTTGTAGAAGAGCAGATTAAATTCTGGGGTACAGATTATCCTCAACTCAAAATAATGAAAGATGACATCCTTGAGATGGTTTCAGTTGAAGAAAAGAAATATTTGAACACTCTCAGTAGGGGTTCAGACCTAGTAAAAAGATACTTAAGAAAACAAAAAACGGTACCTCTGGACCAGTTAATTGAGTTTTATGACTCTCACGGATTAACTCCTGAGGATGTTAAGGACTCTGCATCCGAGGTCGGAGTAGATATTCATGTACCCGCTGATTTCTACACTCAGGTTTCATTAAAACATATGGCTGTAAAACCAGAAAAAGTAGATAAAGAAAAGGAAAACATAAAGAGTTTAATTGAAGAAGTTGAAAAAACACGTCGTTTATTCTATGAAGATACATATCTAAAAGAATTTGATGCCACAGTCATAGATATTATCAATGGTAAATATGTGGTACTCGACAAAACTGCTTTTTATGCTGAAGGCGGTGGACAACTTTCGGACATTGGTACAATACAAAGTGGTTCTCACATTTTTGAACTCATTAATGTACAATCTATAGAAGGAGTTCTCCTTCATGAAGTTAAAGATCATACACTGAAAAAAGGGGATAAAATCCATGGAGTTCTTGATTGGGATAGACGAATGGCTTTGATGAGGGCACATACTTCAACACATATTATCCTTGGTTCAGCGAGACGGGTATTAGGTGAACATGCATGGCAAGCAGGTGCAAGTAAAACTGTTGAGAGAGCTAGACTAGATATTAGTCACTATAGTCGATTAACACGCAAGCAAATTGAAGAGATTGAAAAACTAGCAAATCAAGTTGTCCGTGAGGGAAGGCCCGTTACCTGCAAGTTTATGCAGAGGGACCAAGCAGAGGCAAAGTATGGTTTCAGACTATATCAGGGTGGTGTCGTTCCAGGTAAAGAAATTCGTATAGTCGATATGGGAGACTGGGATGTTGAAGCCTGCGGTGGTACTCACTTAGCGAATACATCAGAGGCAGGATTCATCAAGATTGTCTCAACGGAACGAATTCAAGATGGAATAGAGAGACTAATCTATGCTGTCGGTCCATATGCTCTAGCAGAAGTACATAAACAGGAAGCTATCTTATCAGATGCTTCTGAATTGCTAGGAGCTCCTATAGAAAAAATCAAGGACACAATAGCCAATAATCTAGCTAACATTAAAAAACTCCGTCATGAATTAGATGAAATAAGAATAGACAATTCAAACAGGATAGCAGCAGAATTATTCAAGAGCTCTGAAGATCTTAATGGCAGTATACTCATCGTTGATGAAGTTTACCAGAATGTTGAAACGATAATTGAAATCGGCAACTCATTAAAAAAACTAGAGAATGATTTCATCGCAGTCCTACATTCAAGCAGTGAACCAAGAGTAGTAGTCATCGTTGGTGACACTGCAATAGAGAAAGGTTATCATGCCGGCAGAATTACTGGATCTATATCAAAGGTTGTTGGAGGAGGAGGTGGAGGTAAACCTCACCTTGGACAAGGAGGAGGTAGTAAAATTGAGAAGTTCAGAGCTAATATTGCTGAAATCAAAAACATTGTCAAAACCAAACCTTAATTTTCTATCCGCAACCATTTTTACTCATAACATTTATTGTATAACGATTCGAAGCTTCACCTAGAATAAATAAGGTTGATGTCATGGTAGACTGGAATGTGATTGAAGAAAAATGGCAGAAGAAATGGGATGACGCAGGAGTATTTGAAACTGACCCCATAGAGGGGAAGTCCAAGTACTATCTGACCGTTGCTTATCCCTATCCAAACTCACCGCAGCATATTGGTCATGGCCGGACTTATACTCTAACAGATGTTCATGCGCGGTATCGGAGGATGCAGGGATATAATGTACTCTTCCCTATGGCGTGGCACTTCACAGGTACTCCGGTAATAGCCATGGTGGAGAGATTAAAGAATAGAGACCCCCGTCTCCTTCAAACTTTCCTCAACATTTACAATATTCCTGAAGATCAGCTGCATGAGCTGGAAACCTCTGTTGGCATGGCCACTTATTTCTCCCAAGAGATAAAGTTGGGTATGCAGAAAATGGGTTTCAGTATAGACTGGCGTAGAGAATTCACTACAATTGATCCGTATTATAGTAAATTTATCGAATGGCAGTTCAAGAAACTTAGAGAAAAAGGGTATATTATCCAAGGAAGCCATCCAGTAGGCTGGTGTCCAAGATGTGGAAACCCCGTAGGACAGCATGATACCGTTGGTGATAAAGAACCAGAGATCGAAGAATTTTCTATCATCAAGTTTAGACACAATGATACCGTATATCCTGCAGCGACCTTAAGACCTGAAACTGTGTTCGGCGTTACAAACATATGGTTGAACCCAGATGTCCTATATGTTGAAGTTAAAGTAGATGGGGAAACTTGGATTGTGAGTGCAGATGCAGCAAATAAACTACAATTCCTTGGTCATGAAGTAGAAATTATTTCAGAATTTCTAGGTTCAAAACTAATTGGTAATAATTTAACCAACCCTATGACTGATGATGAGATCCCCATCCTACCAGCCACTTTTGTCAACCCTAAGAATGCAACCGGTGTGGTAATGTCAGTACCTGCACATGCACCATTCGACTATGTAGCATTGGAACAGTTGAAGAATTCACCGAAACAGATCTTTGAAAAATATGGATTGAGACAGAGTGAAATATCAAAGTTAAAGCCAATATCACTCATTAGTATAGACGGTTGGGGTGAAAGTGCTAGTGTTGATATGGTTAAGAAGATGGGAATAACAGATCAGAATGATCCTAAACTAGGGAAGGCCACTAAGGAAGTGTATAGCGCAGAGTATCATAACGGAAAGCTCAGGAGCAATACTGGTCAGTATGCTAATATGACAGTGGAAAATGCTAAAGAAGCAGTACAGGAAGACATGATTTCTGATGGGCATGCATCAACAATGTATGATCTCATTGAACCAGTTCAATGTCGCTGTGGCTCAGATGTAATTGTAAAGATATTTGAAAACCAGTGGTTCATAAATTATGGTGATCAAGGATGGAAAGCACTAGCCCATGAAAACCTGAATAACATGGAGATTATACCTAAAGAGCTAAGACGGGAATACGACCATGTCATTGACTGGCTTAAGAGAAAAGCTTGTGCAAGAAATGTTGGTATGGGTACACCCCTACCATGGGCTCCTGAATGGATTATTGAAAGCCTCTCAGACTCAGTCATCTATATGTCATATTACACAGTAATCAAAGATATCAACCGAATAAAACCAGATGCTGAAAAACTAACCGAGTTATTCTGGGATTATATCTATCTGGGATTAGGAGATGTAGAGGCAGTATCAAATATCACGGAGATTCCTATCACAGAACTAGAGAAAATACGGGAACAATTTACATATTTCTATCCCTTAGATGCTCGTCATTCTGGTAGAGACTTGATACCTAATCACTTGACATTTATGATCTTCAACCATGATGCAATATTCCCAAGAGAAAACTGGCCTAAAGGAATAGTAGTAAACGGCAGTGTATTGATGGAAGGTTCAAAGATGAGTAAGAGCCTCAACAATATTATTCCTTTGGCAACCGCTATACAACAATTTGGTGCTGATCCCCTGCGTCTTTCATTAATGATTACAGCTGAGCCTCTGAAAGATGCAGACTTTAGCCCAGAACTAGCAAAATCAATTGGAGATAATCTGGATAAATTCTATACTAATGCTTTGCAGATAGCAGCTATCCCAATTGAAGATGAAATTGAATATGCAGAGATTGATATGTGGATGCTAAGTCGCCTACAAAAATACATCAAAGAGGCAAATGAGGCAATGATAGAGATGAAAGTCAGAAAAACAATTCACTCAGCACTCTATAATCTGAATCAGGATCTAGAATGGTATATGAAAAGGGTAGCTCCACAGAAACTGCGTAATGAGAGAAAGAATACAATACAATACGTCATTAGAAAAGTACTAGAAACACAGGTTAAGCTACTGACGCCGTTTACACCACATCTCTCCGAGGAAATATGGGAAGCATTGGGAAATGAAGACTTCATTGCATTTGAAAAATGGCCTATACCAGATGAAAAATTAATCAGACAAGATACTGAAGAATTGGAAAATATCATCAGAGATAGTATCGAAGATGTAAAAAAGATAATCAATGTAACAGGTATTACCCCTTATCAAATCAGTTTCTACACTGCTACTGGGTGGAAATGGAAAGTTTACATGAAAGCACTAGTTCTATCCCAAAAAGGAAGATTGGATATAGGTACTTTAATCAGAGATTCATTCAAAGATGATGAATTGAAGGCCCGGCAAAAAGAAATTCCAGCCTTAGCAAGAACTCTGGTGGAAGATGTAAAAAAGACCCCCGTTGAGACAGTAAAACGTAGATTAGATATGGGGGTTATCAATGAGGTTAATCTGATTGAGGATGCAGCTGGTTTCTTCCAGAAGGAATTTGGTTGTGACGTTAAAATATACAATGAAAGCGACCCCTGGGTAGAAGATCCTGCGAATAGAGCAAAGAGAGCTAAACCATATAGACCAGCTATCTACGTCGCCTAACTTTCCCTTCTTTTTTAAAAATCTAAAGTAAATATAGTGTCCTCTCTGTTTTGGATAGTAATCCGCACCCATCTTCGGTAATAATTATAGTGTCTTCGATTTGAGCTCCAGTTGTGCCTACTTCTAAGAGGGGAATATCAATATTTAGTATCATCCCAGCTTCAAGTTCTAATTCATTATCTTGAGTAAGGTTTGGAACTTCGTTGCATTCAACACCTATTCCATGTCCTATAGGTAGATCGAAACCCGTAACATTTGAAGCTTCAAGCTCTTTCATTACTGCAGCATATACTTCTGACACTTTTACACCCGGGGATATTACCTCGAAAGCAGCTTCCTGTGCTTTCTGTACTGTTTCATATCGTCTCTGGTCTCGAGCAAGAGGACGTCCAATGACTGCAGTCCTGGAAATATTTGAATGGTAATGCTCCCAACTACATCCAAAAGTAAATCTCACCATGTCACGTCTTTTTGCTTCATATGTAGAGGGCACAGGATTTGGGTAGGCACTCCTTTCACCAATTCCAATCATATTCTGAGTGACTTGCCCACCATCATATGCTGCTGAGTAAGCAAACATTCCAGCTAGATCAAGTTCAGTAATCTCAGAGCGTGCTATCTCCAAAGCATCTTCCATAGATTTTTCAGTAATCTCTGTTGCTCTAATTATCCTTTCAAGCTCGGGTTTGGTCTTTACTAGTCTAATTTCGCTTAAAATAGAACTACCATCAACAATTGTGGTATTTGGAAGTTCGCTTTGTATGTAATCATATTGACTGGGAGATAAACCGGTTGTGTCTAGTCCAATACTGCTGTTTGATAATTTATTTTCTTCAATAATTTTGATGAGGGCATTTAATCCATCGGGATTAGTTTTGGCTTCCTGGTATAATTTTATAAGGTTTTTAGTTAGCTCTGATATTTCCTCCGAATCAATTATATCAACACCAGACTTACCATAGAATCTAAGATCATTAATCCAAGTGTTACTATTTATTACAAGGTCAGCTTCTTTTAGAGGTGCAACTATTGAAGGTTCACCTTTTATCGGTAAAACTGTGTAGGCATCAATACCGCATCCTAACTTTTTTCCTAGGCACCAGTAATCGGATAGATAGTATACGTTTTCTGTTGATGTAGCAATAAGGGCGTCTACATTGTGTTTCTGCATTACTTCGAATGTTCTTTCACCGTTAAATGGCATGGGTTAACAGGATATTGTTGTTAGATCTGTTTTTAAAATCAATGGATTCAAAACAAATTATATCAAATATATTTGGGAATTATATTAATTCGCAAACCTTTTGACTAATAAAAAGAGATGTCTATTGATAAATATGAAAGAGAAATGGGAGAAAGATGCCACATCTTCAGATGAATATCACTCAGTTGAATGCAAAAGGGGAAGAGAATTCATCCTTAGACTTACTACCGGAGCAGATGTCTACTTGGCACTTCAAAAGTTTGCGTTGGATCATAACATTAGGTTCGCAAAAATTCATGCAGCTTTCATGGGTGGTTTAGAGCCAACGAAATTCCTAATGTGGGCTCCAGATACATCGAATCCGGAAAACTGGCATAATGAATCAACAGTCACAATCCAGAATCTTAGCATGATTCTGTCAATGAGTGGAATTATTCACCCGAGGATAATGAAAGGAAAAGAAGAACCATTCCCCGCTATCCATTTCGTTACTGGGGGAGCTTGGGATGTACCATCAATTGGAGGACATTTAGTCGAGGGCACTATCGTAAAGGGAGTTCTGGAAATATTTATTACTGAAATTCTTGGAATAGATGTTCTTCTCCCCTCAGATTATGACCCAAAATCAGATGTAGCCCCTGAAAGTTGGTATAAAGAAGTATAAATTTCCTACTTTTTTTATTATTTAATAGAATTTCTGTCGTAAAATGTAATTGATTGTTTAGTCTTATTGAAACTTACTACAATTGACGAAAAGGTTTAAGTCAAATGTCGAATAACGATTCGTCGAATATTATGGTCCATGAAGGCAACGCTAAACCTATCGCTGCTATCGTCGGAGCGGGTAGATCAAAGTTTGGTGAACTTTGGTATGATAGTCCAGAGAAGCTGCTATTAGCTGCTGGGCTTGACAGTATCGAATCTGTGGATAATGGCCTTCACAGAAATGATATCCAAGCTTGTTTCTTTGGAAGCTTCCTTTACCAGATTACAAACAAGCTCGGTTTAATACCAGGCTATATGTCCAGAGAGCTGGGTCTCAATGTACCCATCACAATGACAGAGGCAGCATGCGCATCAGGGGGATCAGCCCTTTTTAATGCATGTGTAGGAATAAAATCAGGAATATATGATACAGTTCTTGTCGGTGGATTCGAGAAAATGACTGACCGTACTGAGAAGATCAGTGACGATCTAATGTTTGCGGCTGACCCTAGAGAATTTGATGCTGGTTATACTTTTCCAGGTTTATACTCCTCCATGATGTCAAGGTATATACATGAGTACAGTAATGACCGAGAAAAAGTTCTAGATGCAATGGCTATGGTTTCATGTAAAAACCACCATCATGCGATGGGAAATAAATATGCTCATTTCCGTAGAGAATTCAGTGTTGATGCTGTAAGATCATCAACATTAGTAGCTGATCCCATACGGCTACTACACTGTTCTCCAATATCTGATGGCGCAGCTTCTCTCATAGTGACAAGCCCGGAGAAAGCTAGAGAACTTACAGACACTCCAATTTATATTACATCCAGCCAACTGGCAACAGATACTGTTTCTCTGTACACAAGAGATAGTTTGACAAGCATCAAAGCAACAAAATTAGCTCTCGAAGCAGCATTGAAACAATCACATCTATCAATAAATGATATCCCCATTGCTGAAGTCCATGACTGCTTCACTATCGAAGAAGTCCTCTTCCTAGAAGATTCCGGTTATTATAAGACTGGGGAAGCGTGGAAGGGAGTCTACACCAGTTATAATGAGTACAAGGAGAACAAGCATATACCATATGTTAATGGGAATAATGAGTTAATTGTTAATCCCGGTGGTGGTCTAAAAGCAGATGGCCATCCGGTCGGTGCGACAGGGGTAAGACAAGCCTACGAGATTTTCAAACAGTTAAGAGGAGAAGCTGGTGGGTGCCAAATAGATATTGATGGTGAACTAGACACAGGGTTATGTCATAATATTGGTGGAACCGGTGGTATTGCAGCAGTTCATGTTATGAGGAGGAAAAACTGATGAGCGAACCAATATCCAGAAGAAAAGCACTGGTAGACTACAGAATCAGCACAACAAAATGCAAAGATTGTGGAAGTGTTTACTTCCCCCCTAAATCATTCTGTGACAAAGAAGGAAGAGCCAGTCAGATGACACATATTGACCATTTCTACGATAAAGGAGTATTCTACACTGGCTCAGTTATCAATGCAACAACATTAAAATTCAGACAACTAGGAATCCACCTATCAGCCGTAGTAGACTTTCCTGAAGAAAATTTCAAAATACCGGGTAGAATTACGGATTATATTCCACCAACTGAAGGAGCAAACATCTCAGGTTACATTGGAAAAGAGCTGGTCCCTCGATTCAGAAGGACATATGTTCGAGATGAAGGGGGGCTTGTCTATTACTCAAGTCTTAACTTCAGTTTCGCAGATGAATATTACCCTTACCAGAAATATGTGAAAAAAATACCATCAAAGGATGTGACTAAACCAGGTATCGTTGGATACGGTGTTTATTTACCAAAATATAGGATAAAAAATGAAGGAGCCCCAGGTGGTGTTACAGAAAGAACATTACCATTCGCCGATGAGGATACAACAACATTTTCTGTGGAAGCAGGTAAACGTGCACTGATTCATGCAGCATTAGATAACTCATATGTAAAGAAATGCTTCGTTGGTACCGAATCACCAACCTATGCTGTAAAGCCAATAATGGCCACAGTAACACAGGTTTTAGAACTCGGAGAGAAATATGAAGACGGATTCTATTCAGGGGGAATAGACAGCCAGTTTGCGTGTAAAGCAGCTACTGACCTGTTCATTGATGCTGCTGCACTAGTAAACTATCCCACATTTGGTGGCGAATATGCTATGGTCATTGGATCAGATAATAGTCAAGCTGCACCAGGTGATGCATTAGACTATACAGTTGGTGCAGGAGCTGCAGCATATATCTTTGGAAAGAAAGATGTAATTGCTACTCTCGACCATTATGTGGCTTACACATCGGATACTCCTGATTTTTACAGACGTGAAGGAGAAAAATATCCACGTCACGGAGGAAGATTTACAGGAGAACCAGCATACTTCAAACACGTTACAACGGCTATGAAAGCCTTGATGAAGAAAGCAAATGTGAAAGCAGGTGATATCAGATATGTTGTATGCCACAGTCCAAACGTTAACTTCCCAAGAAAAGTTGCGATGCAAGCAGGATTTACAAAGGAACAGATTGATCCTGGTTTAATAGGAGCAAAAATAGGGAACCTGTATTCTGGTTCATGCCCCGCAAGTCTTGGCGCGGTCTTGGACATTTCTGATCCTGGAGATAAAATACTAATGACAGCTTATGGTTCAGGAGCAGGTAGCGACTCCTATCTGTTCACTGCCACTGATAAGATTCTGGAGAAGCGTGAACGATTGATACCCGTAAAGGAGCAAATTGAAAACCCCCACAAAGAATACGTAGATTACACTTTCTACCGTAAGATGAAAGATATGGCCTAGAGCCAACCTCCTCTTTTTTAATACTCAATTTAAAAATATGTAGTCTTATTACGCGCGCGTATTGTTAATTAAAGAGGGTTCAATCGAACCCCTGTACTCGTCGCTTTTAAAACGTTCCGTTCTAATAAATGAGATAATGCAGCTTCTGTTTCTCCTCGTGTAAAACCTTTTTTTGCCATCTCCTTGACAAGCCACGGTGAAGTATACTCAAATCCTGGAATACGCAGGGTTCTCAATAAATGATTATAACAAGCTTTCATACGAATATCCTGCCTAGTTATAGTTCCATGTATTGACTCTTCACTACGGGTTAGGGGTTTAGCATTGATTTTCAAACGTTTTTGTACAATATTATGAAAATCTTTGGTTATTTTCCCGCCGTGGAAGGTTAGGACTCTTTTTGGGTTACATTTACGAATAAAACTGAGTAACTCAAAAAAATCAGCATGATCACTAAGGGGGAAGGCTCTCCTATTATGCCCCATCATGATAGCCCAGCCTGAAGCTAAAGCTGATGTTAAATTGGCATATTTTAGTTTAACACCCTTAGGCGTGATGAGAAGACACCTTCCACTTTCCAGTAATTCTTTTCCTTCATCGGAGTTAGCGTCTACATAATCCAATTTATAACCGTACTGTCTGTAAACATCACTTACCTTTGTTGCGTTCTTTACGGTAACTACAGGTAGGTTTGTGAGTGCATTGAATGCTGAAATAATTTCTTGAGCATTCCCTATAGCATCAGTCCTGAATGTAGGAATTAATCCTCCGGGTATTGCCTCCATTACAGCCCATCGAACCATCTCAAGAGCTATGTCTTTTCTTTTAGGAAAACGAAATTGGGGAGCACCAAAGGTGGTCTCTATTATTAATAGGTCACAGTGAATAGGAGGGGCTGGTTTCATAGTATAGCTATTGCCCTGTGCAAAGTCTCCGGTATATAGAATTGTACCTTCTGGTGTTTGTATTTCAAATTGAACAGAACCTATAACGTGTCCAGCGTTATGGACCTTCACAACTATATCATCTATTTTTATGGAGTCTCCATTTTTTATTGGGTTCCAGTTTCCTAAATTTCTCCACTTTAAGGTCTCTAATAACTTGTAGGTCGGTTCAGTAGCATATTTTATCATATTACTATGTTTAAAAGCAGCAGAATGATCGGCATGAGCATGAGAAACGAATGCAGGATACTCTTGTGAGTTCCTTGTAGGATCGAGAACAATGCCTGATCCCCCGTATTCTACTAGAATACCTTTACTTCGTTTGACCGTTAACGCCATACTATACCTCAAGAATTATGCTATTATTATCCAGTCGTTATCATGAGTATAGCTCTCGCTAGATCTCCTTCAGACTCTTCGAGAGCTACTCTAGCTCTCTCCAGGCTTACCCCTGTCTGTTGTGAAACAAGAAGAATATCTCCTTCAGGTATCTCTAATTTCGTTTCAACTGTGTTCTCAGATAATTTTCCACCTGCTATCTGGAACATTTTCTGTCCTTGCACATTTAGAGATGTAACTTTTGCACCCTCAATAATGATTTCACGTTTTGGTCCCTGTAATATGACGCGTTCAATATCTGGCATCTCATCCATATTTAGGCCCATATTTTTCATCATTCGGCGGGCACGCCTTGAGTTAGCCCTAGACATAGTTAATCAGAAACAATATAGAAAAAGGTAGTTTTTAAACAGTTGATTTTTTTGCTGCTAGAATCGTGTTCTTCAGGAGCATAGCTATGAGTATTGGTCCAACACCACCCGGAACAGGAGTAATGGCTGAAGCTTTTTTCAAGACTTCTTCATAGTCTACGTCCCCATAAACTTTCTTGCCTTCATAATTGTTCCCGTTGTCGATTATGATGACGCCTTTCTTTACCATATTCGAAGTGATGGCGTGCTTCCGAAGTATTTCTGTACTTAATATATCTGCACTTTTTACTAGGTTATGGTATTCAGTATCATCTTCTCTGCATAGACTGACCGTCACATTTTTGTTTACTAAAGCAGCAACTAGGGGTTTACTCAGGAAGTTACTGGAGCCTACTACAACCCAATGTTTTCCTTCAACGTCAAGATTATAACGGTCTAACAATTCTAGGATTGCGTCTACACCGGCAGGCATGTATGCTTCTTCGCCCATCAGTATTTTTCCTAGAGTGTTAGGACTAAGCCCGTCAACATCTTTCTCTGGTTTGATGGCATTTACAGCTGCTAATTCATCAAGACCTTCCATAAGTGGAAGTTGGACCATGATTCCATGTATTTTCGGGTCTTCATTCAGGTTCTTAATGAGTTTAATCAAGACATCTTGGGTAGTTTCTTCTAGTTGATGAAACTCAGTGTATATCCCAATTTTTTCTGCCCGTTTTTTCTTGAGTTTTACATACCGAACGCTATTCTTTTCTGAACCTGTTAGTACGAGTGCTAAGCCAGGGGTTATACCCCCTACATTAAGTATCTCTATTTGGTTGGATAGCTCCGCCATAATGGTCTTTGTAGTTGCTTTTCCGTCAAGTATAGTTACCATATTAACTTAGCCCCTTGATTACTCCGTTTTCATCTATGTCCATCCCTAGTGCAGCTGGTTTTGATGGATGAGCAGGCATTGTATTTATATCTCCACAGTACGCAACGATGAAACCAACACCTGTTGATGGTTTTAGGTTTGTGACGGGTAGTATGTAGCCTTCTGGGGGTAGTCCTCTTTTTCTGGCATTGTCTGTTAGTGATAAGGGAGTTTTTGCCATGCAGATGGGCATCTTATCGAATCCAAGTTTTTTTATTTGTTTCACAGCCTTTTTAGCTTCAGGTGTTAACTCAATGTCTGTAACTTTGTACATGTTTTGGGCTATAGTTCTAATCTTATCTTCAACAGACATGTCAAGATCATAGAGATAATGGAAATCTGATGGTTTTTCTAATTCTTCAAGAACTACATTTGCGAGGTCAATTCCACCAGATCCACCTTTTAAGACGGTATCTGTAAATGCGGCTGGTACTTTGTTTTCTGTACACCACTCAAGTACTGCATCAACTTCTTCCTGTCCATCTGAGTAGAAGTGATTCATACAAACTACAACTCTTAAACCAAACTTTCGTGCATTATCTACTTCGTTTTTCAGCATTACGATACCTTTCTTAACTGCCTCAACGTTGGAAATCTTCAGATCTTTTGTCTTCACACCCCCATGGAATTTTAATGCCTTAATAGTAGCCACGATGACAGCCATATGGGGTTTCAGTTCTCCTGCTCTAGCTGCAATGTTACAGAATTTTTCCATACCGAGATTTGCTCCGAAGCCCGGCTCAACAACAACATAGTCTGCAAGCTTCAACCCGGTTTTTATAGCAGTTAAGCTTGGACACCCATGTGCGATATTCGCAAATGGTCCACCATGTATGATTGCGGGTGTATTTTCTAGAGTTTGGACAAGGTTTGGTTTTACTGCTTCTTTCATTAAGATTGCCATTGCACCCTGTGCTCCTAGATCTGCGGCAGTTACCGGTTCACCTTTTTTTGTGTATGCAACTGTGATGTTTGCCATACGCTTTTTGAGGTCCATTAGATCTGAAGCTATTGCATGAATTGCTGCTATCTCTGATGCCGTTGTGATTTCAAAGCTTGTTTCGTATGGAAGTCCCCCGGCCTTACCTCCGAGACCAGCAACAATATGTCTGAGATGGCGGCTTTCTATGTCAATTACCCGTTTCCACATAATTTCATTAATATCTATGCCTAGTTTGTTACCCCTGTAAATACTGTTCTCCATTAGGCTGGTTAATAGATCATGAGCGACTGTGATAGCGTGTAAATCTCCTGTAAAGTGGATGTTAATATCCTCCATTGGAAGAACCTGAGCATATCCACCACCAGCAGCACCACCCTTAATACCGAAAACTGGTCCAAGAGATGGCTGGCGCAGAACAACAATATTCTTCTTACCCAATTGTCCTAAAGCTTGAGCCAGGCCAATGGCCATCGTTGTCTTGCCCTCACCCGATTTTGTTGGAGTGATAGCGGTTACAATAATCAGTTTTCCATCAGGTCGATTTTTCAACCTGTTCATTACATTAAGGTTGATTTTTGCCTTGTACTTACCATAAAGATCATAATCGTCTTCAGATAGACCTAGACTAGTAGCAATTTCTCTTATTGGTCTAAGTTGAGCACTCTGTGCTATCTCAATATCTGGGGGGATTGCCATATTGATCAAATCCAAATATTAGGGTCCATCTTTATAGCTTTATTAGATCATAATAGAAGTATCTTGGTGATTTAGATGGTTAAAGTTACATTTCTCAAACTGGGTTATATCGGAGCTACCACTCTAATCGATGCTTTATTTGATGAGAGATCATCACGAAAGAATATCACGATCAGAGTTGTCTCTTCAGGAGTAAAAATGGGTGATGATGAAGCCCGTGAAACAGCGGCTATTGCCACTTCAATTCCGTCTGACTTATACATAGTTGTTTCACCAAACGCATCTTTATCAGGGCCAAAAATTGCACGGGAGGCATTAAAGGAAACTGGGAAACCTGTTATTGTTGTCTCCGATGAGCCCAGCCGGAAAGCCCTCAAGAATCTCCCGGAAGATATGGGATACATCGTAATATATGCAGACCCTATGATTGGTGCCAAGAGGGCCTTCTTGGATCCCGTTGAAATGGCCATCTTCAACAGTGATGTAATAAAAGTTCTTGCAGTAACAGGAGTTCTAAGACTAATTCACACAGAAATAGACAAAGTTATTGACCAAATAGAGAAAGGAGAATCTTTAGAGATGCCGAGAATCGTTGTAACAAAAACTAAAGCAATGAAATACAGTGGAATCGAAAATCCCTATGCTTATGCAAAAGCTATGGCAAGTTTCGAAGCTACTCGGCGTGTGGCTAACCTGTCAACTGAAGGTACTTACAAGGTTGAAGGAAAAGAAAATTTCCTTCCAATATTATCTGCTGGTCATGAATTGTTAAGATATGCAGCAAAACTTGCAGATGAAGCACGTGAGATGGAAAAAGCTAACGATTCTGTTAAAAGGGTTGCCCATTTCCGAAATGGAACCCTGAGGAGTAAAACGAAGCT
>RCNB010000927.1_pt1 | contig 26350 bp, 25 predicted proteins | sample 2041321 | NCBI WGS metagenome assembly RCNB01 (sample SAMN09708232, study PRJNA481090) | Marine sediment metagenome, whole genome shotgun sequencing project. | reverse complement strand
TGGTGCGCAGCAACTGCGAAGCACATCACGAATACTTAAACCAATAGAAAAGGGATGAGTAATTACCTTGTGCAGTGAAGGCGGTTTTTGGTTCTTTTTGGCGCGTCAAAAAAGAACAAAAGAGATTATTTTAAGAGTTTTTATTCTTGAAAAAATACATGATGCATTAAGGCAAAAGGACAAAGAGGAATATATCTATGCCTAAATAGTAAAGTTCACGTTAAATCCATAACGAATCCGTTCATTCGTCGCAAAAAAAAATGAGAAAGAGTGTATTTTTCTATTTTTGAACCTATTAATCTTAAATCTTTTACTATGTTATTTGAACGTTTAAATGAAGGAGGAGCATTTTTTATGTATCCACTCTTAATAATTCTAATTTTAATAATCATTCTGATTGTAAAGGGGTTTTTACATAAAGGATCGGTTGATAAGACCATCAGCTTGATTAGCTCAATTGCCTTATTTGCTATTGTTTGGGGTTTTCTTGGGCAAATCATTGGATTGATTGGCGCCTTTGATGCTATTGAATCTGTTGGAGATGTATCACCAGCTGTATTGGCCGGAGGCCTAAAGGTCGCTTTCCTCGCACCAGTTTTTGGAATGTTTTCATTTCTTGTTGGAAGGTTGGGAATTATCATTCTTACTTGGATGAAAAAGGATTGAATTCCTATAAATAAATAGGATACGTTAATAAGATATCCATTTGCTGATCGAAATGGATATCTTTGCTCAAAAAGAGAATTGAACAGAAAGATCAAATTAATTTGGGACTTTAGAGGACCGGAAGCCCTTGAAATAGCAAAACATCATGTTATCCATCTCGAAGAATTTGCAGTGAAAGAGAAATTGTACTTCCATGAAACCGGCACTCAACCCATTTCAGATATGTATTGCATTGCTTATATTACTGTAAACGAGGGTGATATGATAACATATAGAGATGCCTTGGTTCCTCATCGGGGAGAGGTCGCTCAATAAAACAGAATAAACTTTTTTTTATAAATATTAATCGTATATTTGCGATGAACAATAGAATTAACATGAAACGATCGGCTAAAGACTTTAACTATTCAGAAAATACTGAACAACTTGCTAAGTTTGCAAAAGCGCTTGGGCATCCCGCTAGAATAATCATACTTAAGCATCTGAGCAATCAAAGTTGCTGTTTTACCGGCGATCTGCTCGATGTTTTACCGCTTGCTCAATCTACCGTTTCTCAACACCTAAAGGAATTAAAAGAAGCTGGGTTGATCACAGGGGAGGTGACCCCGCCTAAAGTTAAATATTGTATCGATGCAGATAATTGGCGTATCGCTCAGCAATTATTTGCCACCCTCTTCAAAGAAGATTTTTCAAAAATAAATTGTTGCTGACATCATGACTCAACTAATACAAATTGAACCCATGATACCAGCTCACTGGCCAGCAGTTGCCACTATTTATAAGGAGGGGATTGAGACTGGAATGGCAACTTTTGAAAAGGAAGTTCCTTCTTGGGAAAAGTGGGATAATAATCATATTAAAAACTGTCGGCTTGTGGCAATAATTCATACGTCTGTTGTTGGTTGGGCGAGTCTCTCATCGGTTTCCTCACGGTGCGTATATGGAGGAGTTGCAGAGGTAAGTGTTTATGTGGCTTCCAGTGTACGTGGAAAGGGAATTGGGGAGCAACTTTTAAACCGGCTTATAACAGAGAGTGAATCAAATGCTTACTGGACTTTGCAATCAGGAATATTTCCTGATAATAAGGCTAGTATAAAATTGCATAAAAAAAATGGATTTAGAAGTATTGGATTCAGGGAGAGGATCGGTAAACTCGACGGAGTATGGAAAGATAATATAGTAATGGAAAGAAGAAGTAAAAAAGCAGGCTTGTGAAAAACACAGGTTCACTTAGCAATACGTTTGCAAAAGTTGAAAAATAGTAATTTATAAAATCATTAAGATGAAAGTAAAGGAATTTGTAAAAGTATTAGAGCAGCATAAAGGCAAAGAATTACTGTTTTCATATGATCAAGACCAATTTGTTGGTGCAAATTATCATTTAACAGAGGTTAAAAATGTGCAGTTCGATACGACCGACTGCGGTGGAAAGACTAATTTCTGGGAAGAAACACATTTTCAATTATGGGAAAGTCAGAGTGAGTTGGGAAAGATAGACTTTATGACCACAGATAAGATTGCAGCTATCGTAAACAGAGTAGATGGCATCAAGCCAATAAAATGGAAGACTGAATTAAAATTGGAGTATGGCAATGAGAATTTTGCTACCTCTGTTATGCCGGTTAACAAGATCGCCCATGATGAAAACAGGGTCTATGTTTATTTGTTCTCTGAGGCCACCAGGTGTAAAGCCAATGATCAGTGCAACATTGCTATTGAATCTGAAGAAGAGGAGGCCTGTTGCGTTGGATCTAATTGTTGTTAAACAAGACTGAAGATCTGGATAAATAAATTTACTTTAGCGCAAATTTGAAGGCATGAAAACAAGGCTTAAACTATTAGACAGGTATTTAACATTATGGATTTTTTTGGCCATGGCTCTTGGGGTTTCATTGGGGGTAATTTTCCCAAATATTTCTTCTATAAATGAGCAATTATCAGTGGGGAGCACGAATATTCCTTTGGCCATAGGGTTGATTCTAATGATGTATCCCCCCTTGGCAAAAGTTGATTATAATTTGATCCCGTCCATTTTTAAGGACACAAAATTAATGAAGCTTTCCCTCTTTTTAAACTGGATTGTAGGTCCCATACTGATGTTCTTTCTTGCCATCATTTTTCTAAAGGACCATCCGGGGTACATGACAGGACTGATTTTGATTGGCCTGGCAAGATGTATTGCCATGGTAATCGTTTGGAATGACCTAGCAGGAGGCAGCAGGGAGTATGGAGCGACTTTAATTGCATTGAACAGTATTTTTCAAGTGTTTACATATAGTTTTTACGCCTGGCTGTTCATTACAGTCTTGCCTCCTTATTTTGGGATACAGGGCTATGATGTAGATATTTCTATTTGGGAAGTTTCAAAAAGCGTCCTGATCTATCTTGGGATTCCCTTTGCTGCAGGATTCCTATCGAGGCACTATTTGGTAAAGCTCAAGGGAATTAATTGGTACAACAGAAAGTTTATACCATTTATTTCACCCATTACACTAATTGCTCTTTTGGCCACAATTGTACTGATGTTTAGTTTGAAAGGCGACATGATTATGGAATTACCCCTAGACGTAATTAGGATTGCCATCCCACTGATTTTGTATTTTGCGATCATGTTCTTTATCAGTTTCTTTATTGCTTTGAAACAAGGAGTAGATTATAAAAGAAATGCCTCAGTCGCTTTTACGGCAACAGGGAACAATTTTGAGTTAGCCATTGCGGTTGCCATCGCAGTGTTTGGCATTAATTCTCCCCAGGCTTTTGCCGGAGTTATTGGGCCCTTAGTTGAAGTACCGGTTTTGATTTTACTGGTTAATATTTCATTAAGGTTAAAAAAGAAATATTATTGATTTTGAAGATGTGTTGATTTGAAGATGTGTTGATTTGAAGATGTGTTGATTTGAAGATGTGTTGATTTGAAGATGTGTTGATTTGAAGATGGATTGATTTGACAATTTAAAAATTTGAAGATGTTTCTGTATGTAGATGTGAAAATGTATGCGTTTTAAGATGTGTTGACATTTGTTCAAGGGATAACATTAATTCATACTCTTAGCATTTTTGAATTTTACAGCATGAGAAATGATAAAAAGAATTTAATTGTAGATTTAACTTTACAATTTTCATTAGGGATAATAAGCTTTTGTGATGAATTGCAATTATTAAAAAAATATGTTGTGGCAAACCAATTATTGAAATCAGGAACTTCAATTGGAGCTAATGTAAGAGAGGCACAGAACGCCGAGAGTAAAAGAGATTTTGTTCATAAACTAAAAATTGCACTCAAGGAAGCAGATGAAACTGATTATTGGTTAACCCTATGTAGATTATCAAAAAATTACCCAATGAATTATAATTTACTTGAAGAAGTAGAATCGATTAATAAAATATTATCAAAAATTATAAGTACCACTAAAAACTCGATTTCAAAATGATCAAAATAAAAATTAATACATCTTCAAATTGTCAAATCCTCAAATTCCAAAAATGAGAATTCTAATACTTTGCACAGGTAACTCCTGCCGTAGCCAGATGGCTGAAGGTTTTTTAAAAGAGTTTGATAACAAAATGGAGGTTTTCTCAGCAGGGACCAAACCTTCTCATGAGGTACATCCAAAAGCGGTTGAAGTGATGAACGAATTAGGGATAGACCTCAGTGATCATGTGCCGGAAAATGTTGATCAATACCTTGGACAGCCCTTTGATTATGTCATCACAGTTTGTGGCAGTGCTAAAGAAACGTGCCCAACTTTTATGGGTGAGGTGAAACATCATTTGCATATTGGTTTCGAGGATCCTGCTGATGCTACAGGAAGCAATGAAGAGGTGTTAGCCGAATTCAGATCCATAAGAGATCAAATCAAAAGAGACTTTTCATTATTCTATAAAGAAAATATTGTCTGAATTAAAAGGGCTGGCCATTTTGTTTATGACCAACCCTTAAAATGATTTTTAGAGTCCCAGTTCCTTGAGGAAAGCCTTATTATTAGGGTCTCTTCCCAAAAATTCTTTAACGAGCCCCAATTCATCTCTGGAGCTGCCAGGGGCCAATATGATGTCTCTGTACCTGATACCCGTGGTTGTATCTAAAATTCCGTTGGCATCGAATACCGAAAACATATCCTGGGCATAAACCTTAGACCAAAGATATCCATAGTAACTGGCACCATAGCCATTCAAATGACCAAATGCGGTATGAAAATGAGTACCTTCCATATACTTAATCAAGCTTATATCAGCCTGAACTTCTTTTAGCACTTCGGTAGTTGTTTTAGTTCCATTAGGGTCATATTTGTCATGGAGGGTCATGTCATAAGTTCCAAGAAATACCTGTCCTGAAGCTGACATTCCAGATCCCACATTTTTAGCTGCCAACATTTTGTCAAACAAAGCTTTAGGCAAAACTTCTCTGGTTTCATAATGTTTAGCAAATAATTTAAGGGCATCATAATTCCATGTCCAGTTTTCGAAGATTTGTGAAGGAGCCTCAACAAAATCTCTGGAAACGTTAGTTCCAGACTGAGATTGAAGTTCTGCTGTGGTTGACATATGATGCAATACATGGCCAAATTCATGAAAGAAAGTATTCACCTGACCATGTGTCATTAATGAGGGCTTTTCTTCAGTGGGTCTTGGAAAGTTGCAAACCAAGCTTGCGGTAGGGATTTTATAAGCCTTCGAAGTCATTTTACCATTTCTAAGTGGGAAACAGGCAGCATGGCCGTATTTATTATCCCTTGGGAAAAGGTCAAGATAAAATCTGCCTTTCAATTTCTTGTCCTGGTATACCTCAAACATCCTTACTTCTTCATTCCAAACAGATGGATCTTTTACTTCACGGTATTCGAAATCAAAAAGTGTCTGGGTAATTGAGAATAATCCCTCTAACACATCATCCAATGCAAAGTACTGCTTTACCTCTTCTCCATCGAGTTGGTATTTTTCTTTTTTCAATATATTTGAATAATAGGAAGTCTCCCATGAATTAATAAGTTTTGCATCATTATCCTTGGACCTTTTTGTTTCCAATAATTCATCATAATCTTTTTTGGATTTTTCTTTCAAAGCTTTTTTTAATGAAGTTTCAAATTTCCAAACAGTTTCTGGTGTTTTGGCCATACGATCCTGTAAAAGATAAGCTGCGTATGAATTATGGCCCAATAATTCGGCCATCTCAAGCCTCTTCTTTAATAAATTTTGCAAGACTTCGATATTGTCGGGGAAAGCCCTGTTTTTAAATTTCGTACTGAGTTTCTTTCTGGCAGCATCCGAGTTGCTGAGCCTGAAAAAAGGACCCACTGCAGGATAGCTCATATCAATTTTATAGGTGCCGTCTTCTTGCTTTCTTGCCTTTTTATAATCTTCGGGTAATCCATCAATTTCTATTTCAGAAACGAGAAGATGATCCTTATATGTACTTATGTTCTCGTCAAATTTGTTGCTGAAAACGGAAATTTCATCATTGATAATTTGTAACTTTTCTCTTTTTTCAGGAGAAAGGGCAAAACCATTTCTTTCATATTCTTCAATGGTTTCTTTGACAAATTTAGCCTGATAACCCTGAAGTAATTTGGCAGCTTCACTCTCTGAATAGCTTTTTGCCGACTTATAGAGATCCTCGTTCAAACTGATTTGATTCCAATATTGACCAATGGTTACCTTAGCTTCCAAAGCCTTAGTTCTGATCAGAGAATCAGTATGAGTGTTTGATAATAGTTGGATTACCGAATACACATCAGATAGATTTGCTGACAAATCGTCTATAGCGAGGAATGTGTTCTCAAATGTTCTTTGACCATCAGCAATTTGTACGATCTGGTCAATGGATTTTTTGGTTTCATCTTGCACAGATGCAGTGGCTTGAACAATATGATCGGCAGTAATCGCCGCAAAGTTTATCGGTTCGTTGAAAGCATTGTAAATAGGGTTTGGATTTTCACTCTCAGGTTGAAAGGACAAAACCAGTATGGTCAACAGTAATAAGATCAGTTTTTTCATAAATAATAGGCTAATGTTATATATTAATACTTGACTCCAAATATACTATTTTTAGGTATTTTGAACACTTTTAAACTATAATAATATTTATGTTTGAATACCTTATTGCTCTGATGCAATGGCATTTGCCGCAATAAAACCTCCGGTCCAGGCATTTTGAAAATTAAAACCTCCGGTTAAGCCATCAATATTGAGTACTTCTCCTGCAAAATATAAGTTTGGGTGCAGCTTACTTTCAAATTTTTTAAAATTAATTTCTTTAAGATCCACCCCTCCTGCGGTTACAAACTCTTCTTTAAAGGTAGTTTTTCCATGAGAGGAAAGTGTGGTCTGTGTTAGTTTTTCACTAAGCGACTCAAGTTGCTGGTGGGAAAGATCAGACCAGTTTTGATTTGGATTGATACTGGCGGCTGTTACAATTTTCGACCACAACCTTTTTGGGATCTCTTCAAAAGGAGATCTAAGGAGCATATTCTTTTTGGGTGCATTTTTCTTTTGACGTTTAAGATGTTCAAAAACTTCTGAGAAAGAAGTATTCAGCCAATTAATGCTTACTGAAAAAGTATAGTTTGAATGAGCCAGTTCAATTGCCGCAAGGGAAGATAATTTTAACACGGCCGGACCACTTATTCCCCAATGCGTGATAAGCAAAGGCCCAGAACTTTCAAAGCTTCCGTCCTCAACGCTGACCAAGGCATTTGGTACTGAGATCCCTGGAATATCTTTAAGGATTTCATCATCGATATTAAATGTAAATAGTGAAGGTACAGGAGCAATGATACGATGACCGAGAGAACTTATTAGATCCCACATCTTGGAATTTCCTCCTGCAGCAATTAACAATTTATCCGCTCTAAATTGATCACTTTTAGTTGCTATTAAATAATGTTCATTTGCTTTTTCAATCTTGTTTACATTTTGATTGAACAAAACAAGTACCCCGGCTTTTTCGGCGCTTGTAAGAAAACAATCAATTATGGTTTGAGAGCTGTTTGATTCAGGGAACATTCTCATATCGTCTTCTATTATAAGCGGGATGTCTCTCTGCTCAAACCATTCAATTGTATCTCCTGTCATAAAACGGTGAAAGGGCCCCAAGAGCTCTTTATGACCTCTTGGATAGAATTCGACAAGTTCTTTAGGATCAAAACAGGCATGAGTGACGTTGCATCTGCCTCCACCCGACACTTTTACTTTTTGAAGAACTTTACTGCTTTTTTCCAAAATTGTTACCGCTAAGTCCTTATTTGATTCAGCCATATTAATTGCGGCAAAGAAACCTGCGGCACCGCCACCAATGATAATCACTTCAGTTTTTTTATTCATTGTTTTTAATCATCGATGTATAAGGAATTATGGTTTCAAATCCCTTTTGTTTGAAATAAGTTTTTACTGATTCATCTCCTGTAGCCAGAATAAAATCACCTCCCCAGGCACCGAGACTTTTGGTTTGACCCCTAAAATCCGGAAAAAGTGTTTTTTGCACAGTTTCTATATTGAGAATACCTGCTATGATTGATTCGTGTTCTTTGATCAGTTCGTTGAAGTCAAGAAGATTGGTTGAGGCCAAGATTTTTTTTGATAAGGCTGAAATAGTTTTTAGCCTTTCCGTCTCCACATTCTTACCCTTATAGTTCTTAATACTTTTACTACTTAGTTGTTTTTTGTTGAGATGTACAAAATAAAGTTGTCCCTTGAACAAAGGATCAAAATCGACCGGTTCAACATGGGGCACCTTGTTCTCCAGTTCATACAATAGTGCCCGATCCTGTTGAGCACAGGCAATGTCATAACCACTACCCCCAAAACTGTTAAACAGCAAATCAAAGGCATTAGTTTTAGACCATTGAGCGATATTATTGATCAGGGTTGAAGAGCTGCCCAGGCCCCAATCTCTTGGAAATTGAAGCTTAGTGCTTACATGGATTCTCTGTTCAATATTTAAGAACTTGGGATTTGCTTTTTTAGCCTGAACAAGGATACGCTGAAGCGTTGTGGCCACAGCCTTGTCTCCTTTAAAACCGATTAATTTAAAATCAGGAAGCTTAAAGCTACCTTCAAACCAGACATTTCCTACATGATCAAAACTCTCCCAAAACAGAATCCCATCTGAATTATGGGTGTTGATCAACATTTCCTGTCCCAGTACTGTAGGAAGCGCCAATCCAGTGGCCCCATCAAGAATGAGGTATTCACCGCTTAATAATAATTTTCCGTTGCTATAGAATCTTTGCATGTTATTTGCTCAGCTTATTGAAGAGTCCAACAAGTATTATTCTTCATCTTTATTGTAAATAGGCAAGACCAAAAAAGAAAGTCCGCCAAACAAAAGCACCATGGCAGTTTGTGCCGTCCACATGATCCATCCAAAGGCAAGTGCTGGGTTTTCATCAATGCCATAGAGTGTTAGGGCACTGGCTACGAAGACAGGATAAGTACCCAATCCTCCATTGGTAAGGGCCATACTTATTCCACCAACGACAAACCCTACGATGATGGCTCCAAATGCCAAATGCGTTGTTTCAGGTAAGGCAAAAGTTACTGCATAAAACATCAGTACGTACATCACCCATATAAAAACCGTATGAAAGATAAAGGCCCATTTCTTTTTCATTTTAAAAATACTGATCACACCTTGTATAAGTCCTTGAACAAATGTTTGGATTTTTAAAGCCATAGGATGGTTTGATTTTTTAATCACCCATATAAATAATACTCCCAGAATCAACAAAGCACCTAGAATATACAGGGTATAACCCAAACCAGAGTCCTCTTGTTTGAAAAGATAGGATGATAAAAGTTCAGTTTGGTATACAAAGGCCAGAGCCATAATACCAAGGAGCATAATCGCATCTGCTACTCTTTCTGAAACAATGGTGCCAAATGCTTTTTCGAAAGGAACGTTTTCATATTTTGCTATGGTTGTTGCCCTGACTACTTCACCGGCTCTAGGCACAATAAGATTAACCAAATAAGCAACCAAGACAGCCATTACATTATTGGCAAATTTCGGGTGATAACCCAGAGGATCGAGCATAAATTGCCATCTGTAGGCACGCGATAAGTGACTGAGTATACCAAGAAACAGTGAACATCCTACCCACCAGTAATTGGCAGTCTTAAAGGAGTTTTTAATGGCTTCAATATCATTTGGTTTCAACTTTGACAGTGAATACCAAATCAATAGCACCCCTAAAGCAATGGGAAGGATGGTAAAAATGATCTTTTTGGGATTGGTTTTCAAAAAACTATGTCAATGAATTATCTTTTTCATTTGGGAAAACGATAGCAGGTTTGAATAATTTAGCTTCTTCAAACTCAAGTGTGGCATAGGCGATAATAATTATAATATCATCTTTCGCTACCTTCCTGGCAGCAGGTCCGTTAAGCACTATGTCGCCGCTTTTTCTTTCCCCTCTTATGGCATATGTTATAAATCTTTCTCCATTGTTAATATTAACAATATGAACTTTCTCTCCTTCAATAATATTAGCTGCATCCATAAGATCTTCATCGATTGTGATGCTTCCAATATAGTTCAAATCAGACCCCGTAATCCTTACGCGATGTATTTTTGATTTTACAACTTCAATATTCATTTTTTGCTTTGAATTTTAACGCTGCAAAGTTACTCAATTTAGAGCTATGTTGTCAATTAATCTAACCTGACCCGCGAAAACAGCAATAAAAGCCCTGTATTTAGAGCCTGGCACTATGTCAGACGCTGAGCTAAGTGTTTCATTATCAGCAATCTCAAAATATTCTAATTCTAATTCTTTACATTGGACAATCTCATTTTTAACAAAACTTTTAACTTTTTTCAGGTCGTTATTTTCAAAAATCATTTTGCTTTTTAATAAGGTTTGGTAGATTTCTGGAGCTTCAAGACGCTGATTTTTAGTGAGTCTGGTGTTTCTGGAACTCATGGCTAAGCCATCATTTTCTCTGAAGATATGAACCGGAACGATCTGAACTGGAATAGATTCAACTTCGACCATCTTTTTGATGATCAAAAGCTGCTGAAAATCTTTTTCACCGAAATAGGCTTTATCTGGCTTCGTGATCAAAAATAATTTTTTTACAATTGTGGCGACCCCGTCAAAATGGTCGAGCCTGTATTTACCCTCCATTACCTTATCCAATAATCCAAAATCAAAAGAATCTGCTCTTAGATTTCCCTGATATACTTCTTTCGCGTTTGGCATGAAAACAAAATCGCAGCCAATTGATTCAAGTGCTTCAAGGTCAGCTTGTAAAGTGTTTGGATAATTGACCAAATCTTCCTTTTTATCAAATTGAGTGGGATTTACAAATATGCTGACAATCACAAGATCATTTTGCTCTTTTGCCCTTTTGACTATTGAAAGATGTCCTTCATGAAGTGCTCCCATCGTAGGGACAAGTCCTAAGGTGGATTTTACAGCTTTATGAGTTAAAGATAGCTGAAGAGATTTTATGGTTTTAAAAACCTCCATATTACTGTTAAAAATTGTTAATTGAGCCGTCAAACTTAAGATTTTAAATCGAATTTCGCATATATTTTTGTAATTTTGCAGCAATCCAAAAAAGAATGACAAATGAAAGATAAGAGAATCCTTTATATTTCGTCTGAATTAACCCCCTATTTGCCCGAAACTGAAGTGTCAAAAATGGCATTTGAAGTGCCAAAGGAAATGCATCATCAAGGTGCTCAAATTAGGATGTTCATGCCGAGATTTGGAGTGATAAATGAAAGAAGACATCAGTTACACGAGGTAATAAGATTGTCTGGGATGAATTTGATTATAAATGACATGGACATGCCTTTGATTATTAAGGTAGCTTCTTTACCTAAAGAAAGAATGCAAGTTTATTTTATCGATAATGAAGAGTATTTCAAAAGAAAGGCTGTATTCACTGATGAAGAAGGAAATCTATTTGCTGATAATGATGAAAGAGCCATTTTTTTTGCAAAAGGTGTGATAGAAACGGTTAAGAAATTGAACTGGGCACCAGATATCATTCATATCCATGGATGGATGGCTTCCCTGTTACCTCTTTACTTAAAAGAATATTATAAGAACGATCCATTATTTGCGAATAGTAAAATTGTAACTTCTGCATTTGATTATAAAACTTCTGGTGTACTTAGCGGGAAAGAAATGATTAAGAAGATAAGATTTGACCAGATCGCTGGTGAGAAATTGGAATCTTTCGTTAATGGAAATGGAGACAGTTTTGTTAAAATTGCCATGGAGAATTCAGATGCCGTTATCAGGGGTAGCGAAGATTTGAGTAAGGAGGTTTCTGAGTTTATAGATAAACTTGATATTCCTGTGCTTGACTACCATCCTATAGAAGGTTTTACAAAGGCGTATGCCGACTTTTATCTTAATAAAGTTTTATAAAAATTCCCTTAAACATTCAAGAACAATTTATGTCGTTTAAAAGAATAGCCATTTTTAGAAATATTGGTATAGGATTCTTATTTTTAATTGGAATCATTTCATGCGAAAGGGATTTGGAGGAGATAGGGGTTGACCTTACCGGTCAAAGACCCTTCAATGTTGGAGATACCATCCTTGAAGTTATAGCCTATCATCGTAATATCGATTCTTCTCGAGTTGATAATAACGATATCAGTAAAATTCCGCTGTACCTTTTGGGTGTTAGCAACTCTAGTGCTTTTGGTAGCTTAAAAAGCGACCTTATTTCACAAGTATCGTTACCGCTTAATGGATCAGACTTTGGAGACAATGCTATAATTGACACAGTAATACTCGACATTCCTTATTATTCGACAAGAGATGGTGATCAGAATGTCGTTGATCCGATTACAGGATTGCCTATTGAAAATGAGGCAGGCGACACTATTCAAGCACCCAATTTTAAATTGGATTCTATTTATGGGAATACAGATCTTGATTATAAAATATCGGTTTTTGAACTGGGGACCTTTTTGAATGCGCTCGATCCGGATGACCCAGCAAAATCCAAATCTTATTATTCGGATAAAGAGTATGTTTTAAACGACAAATTGTACGAAGGGGATTTTATCCCAAATAGGAACGATACCGTGTTGTATGTAAAAAGAAGCAATCTGGACGGTGATCCAAATACAGTGAATGATATTGATACCATCGTGGGTGTAAATTCTGCTCCCTCAATGAAATTTGTTCTTGATGAGCAATTCTTTAAAGAACGATTTGTAGATCATACTAATTCATCTGATTTTGATAATAATGCGAATTTTACTCGTTATTTCAGAGGCTTGTATATAGATGCTGAAGGCTTTGATGGTTCACTGGCCAATCTTAGGGCCTCAAATGCAAGCATGACAATATACTATACGAATGAAGCAATTGGAGATGAACCTGATGGGGAAGATCTTAACTATAATGGGGTCACTGGTGAATCGGATGTATTAATTAAAACAAAACGGGCGAAGGTATATGGTTTTGCCGGAGTGGCAACGGGGCACTATGACAGGTCTTATGTGGGCTCTCAAGCAGAGGAAGCTGTGAGTAATCCGGATAAGGTGAACGGAGAATCTAAACTTTATGTTCAAGGAGCAGCAGGCTCTGAAGTGATATTAGATATTTTTGATCAAGAGACCTTGGATTTTTTACAGCAACAGGACTTATTGATCAACGAGGCAAATTTAATAGTCTATATTGATGGTGATCAGCAAGATGTTCCTAATCAGTTATTCCTTTATAAAGCAGATTTTAACTCCTTGATAAGTGATTATTTCAATTTCAGGTTTGGACCTGATAGTTTTGGAGGAAAACTTGAATATGATGATGAAGGAAATCCTGAGAAGTATATGTTCAGAATTACAAATTATATTTCAAAACTGATTAATCCTGAGGATTCGGAACCAATTTCAAAGTTGGCTCTAAAGAATTATTTGAGTACAGATGCATTACCTACATCCGTGGATACCCTGGTTCAGGATTGGAACTGGACCCCAAAAGGTGTAGTATTGTACGGAAATAGACCTATGGATAATGATAAAAGGGTTAAATTAGAACTGTTTTATTCAAAATAATTATTTAATTTCGTCTAAATTGACATCCTGACAATTGTAAGGAATTCTCAACCTTAACAATACATTGTCGGGTTTTTCGTTTTTTATAAAAATGTAATACTCAAATAATATGTGTGGAATAACGGGTTATATTGGTTATCGTGATGCTTATCCTATAATCATTAACGGATTGAAACGCCTGGAGTACAGGGGCTATGACAGTGCAGGCGTGATGCTTTTTGACGGTGAACAGATCAATCTTTCAAAGACCAAAGGAAAAGTATCCAGTTTAGTAGAAAGAGTTGAATTGGAAATATCAGATAAAGGTTCTATTGGAATAGGGCATACGCGATGGGCTACCCACGGTGTCCCCAATGATATAAACTCTCACCCCCACACGTCTCAATCTGGAAATCTGGTAATTGTTCATAACGGAATTATCGAAAATTACGATACGATAAAGCAGGAATTGATCAGCAGAGGCTATATATTTCATAGTGATACAGATACTGAGGTCTTGATCAATTTAATTGAAGAAATCAAAACCACAGAAGACGTAAAGCTCGGAAAAGCTGTACAAATTGCCCTTAATCAGGTGATTGGAGCATATGCTATTGCAGTTTTTGACAAGTCTAAGCCAGATGAAATTGTGGTTGCAAAGTTAGGAAGTCCTATAGCCATTGGTGTAGGAAAGGATTTTGAGGAGTTCTTTATTGCCTCTGATGCCTCTCCATTTATTGAATACACTAAGAATGCAATATACCTGGAAGATGAGGAAATGGCCATTATAAAAAAAGGGAGGGAGGTCAGTGTACGAAAGATCAAAGATGATGTAGTGATTGATACTGATATCCAGCAACTGAAAATGAATCTGGAACAAATTGAGAAAGGTGGTTACGAACATTTTATGCTGAAAGAGATTCATGAACAACCCAGAGCAATTACCGATACTTTAAGAGGAAGGTTACTCGTTGATGAGGCAATTATCAAGCTTTCTGGTTTGGAGAATAATATGAAGAGATTTCTGAATGCTGAGCGAATCATTATTGTAGCCTGCGGAACCTCATGGCATGCCGGTCTTGTGGGTGAATATATCTTTGAAGATTTCGTAAGAATACCAGTTGAGGTTGAGTATGCCTCAGAATTCAGGTACAGAAACCCGGTGATTAGCGAAAGAGATGTTGTAATCGCTATTTCTCAATCTGGGGAAACAGCGGATACTCTGGCAGCCATAAAACTTGCCAGATCTAAAGGAGCATTTGTTTTTGGTATTTGTAACGTTGTGGGCTCATCTATTACCAGAGAAAATGATTCGGGTGCATATACACATGCCGGTCCCGAAATTGGAGTCGCTTCAACCAAAGCTTTTACAACACAGATTACAATTCTATTGATGATGGCATTAAGATTGGCCAGAGCCAAAGGAACAATGTCAAGTGCAGACTACAGAATGAATTTACAAGAGCTGGAATTGATTCCGGCTAAAGTGGAGCAGCTATTAAACATAGACGAACACGTAAAAGAAATTGCCAAAGAATACATGCTATCAACTAACTGTTTGTATTTAGGCAGGGGATATAACTTTCCGGTAGCTTTAGAAGGCGCATTGAAATTGAAAGAAATTTCTTATATCCACGCCGAAGGTTATCCAGCTGCAGAAATGAAACATGGCCCAATTGCCTTAATTGATGATAGAATGCCTGTTATTGTTATTGCTACAAGTAAGGGACATTATGAAAAAGTTGTGAGTAATATTCAGGAAATCAAATCCAGGAAAGGTAAAATTATTGCTATCGTTACGGAAGGAGATACTACAGTTAAGGGAATTGCCGACCACACTATTGAAATACCGGAAGTGTCAGAAGCATTTACGCCATTGTTGACTACTATTCCCTTGCAATTATTGTCTTACCATATTGCGGTAATGAGAAATTGTAATGTAGATCAGCCAAGAAATTTAGCTAAATCTGTTACGGTGGAGTAACACAGATAGGGGGTATTTATTTAAGTTCTTCCATTCTCATCAGAACAAATGGATACATATAAAATCTATTTAACCCTCTTAAATCTAAATAACTTTAAAACCCAATTTGGTAAGGGGTGATTTCCTCTTTTTCTGAAATCAATATACCAGCCTAATTTTTTTATTAATGGGATTTTATGGGTTTCAACAAATTCTATTAAAGTGCCTTCCGGGGCTTGGATATAAGCAAAATTTCCTGCCGCATCTCCCATATCAAAAGTATCCATTGCTCTAGCACTATCAACCGTAAATGGGAACCCATGATCTTTGGCCTTTTCTCTTAAAGCATCCATTCCATTTATATCATAACACAGATGAATAAATCCTGGGTCTCCCCAGATTCGACCTTCATAGATACTTTTAGGTTTTCTATTTTTTACCTCTACTAATTCAATTTCAGATTTTCCAAAGAGCCCGCTAAAGGCGCCATTTTTAACATCTGAATGACGCAATAGTACCCTTCTAAATTCTTGTTTACCTCCTGGAATTCCTACAAAGTCATTAAACACTCCAGTCTCATCATATACCATCTCATCGAAGGCTAAAACATCTCGATAAACTACCAGGCTTTCCTCAATATTCTTAACACCTATAACGGTTCCAAAAACACCTCCATTAACTGCTGATTCTTTTTTAAATACTTCGGGATGTTCTTTAACTTCCCAAATATTTTCATAAGGATCTTTTAAAAAGAAATGTTTATTATTAGAAGGAGTTTTAGAAATTTTCGCCAATAAATTTAAACCTGAATCTTTATATTTTTGATAAGCAGCTTCAATATTGTCGGTTTTTAAAACTCCAATATTTATACCCAAATCTCCCAGAAGAATCTCAGATGAAATTTGAGTTGGTTTTTTCTCGGTGTGCTGCCAGATTTCGAATCCGCCACCACCTTGCATATTTAAGGCTAAAATTGCATGTCTTGCCCTGGGCTTTCCTTCGGTATGTGCCAGCATTAATTCTGCAACAGCTTCTTCATCAAACATTAAAATATCCATAGAAAAGTGTTCACGATACCATTTCCAGGCCTCATGTACATCTACGACTCCTACTCCTAATTGCTGAATTCCATTAATCTTCATAACAAATCATTTTTTTGCTTCAATTACAATGGTTGAACTTTAGTTGATAAATAGTAATACAATCTAGGAATAAACCTTCGAATGTGAACCATTATTAATTCTTTTCCCCCTACTAATATTTCTTTTTTCTCCTTTTCTAATTTTTTTACAATAAGGCGTGCTGTTATCTCCACAGAAAGACCTTTATCTAGTCCTGCATCCATTTTGTTATGCGCTTTTCCATCCTTGTCTAAAGCATTAACCGAAAGATTTGTTTTTATTCGACCAGGAATAATCATAGAAACTAAGATATTATTTGAAATATTTTCAGCTCTTAAACTTTCAAAAAACCCATGTAATGCATGCTTTGTTGCAGCATACGAAGACCGATATGGGAATCCGAATTTTCCAACAATACTCGTTGTTACAGCAATTTGACCTCCTCCATTTGCAATTAGAATTGGCATTATATTTTTTGTAAGTTCAACGGTTCCAAAAAAATTAACATCAAAAATTTTTCGATCAACACTTATCGGTGTATCATTTGCAAAAGAGCGCTGACTAATACCTCCAAAATGATATAATCCATCAATGTTGGTTTCCATTTCTAATACATCTTTTACAGCCCGATTAATAGAATCTGAATCCCCTAAATCAAAAGGTATTACCAAAGTAGTGCTGCCATTTTTTTGACAAATTCCCGCTACTTTTTCTAAATCATCTTTCTTTCTTGCCGAAAGAATTAAATGACATTTCTTTAAGGATAATTCAATGGCAACCGCTCTTCCTATACCTGAAGAGGCCCCGGTAATCCATAAAGTTTTCCCAGTAAATTTCATTTAAAGATATGTTCAGAGAGCCACGAAGATAATAGATATATTTTGCTTTATTTTAAAAGTTAATTGAAAATAGTTAGATCTTTTAGTTATTTAAGACTAATGGCCATGTGGTTTTCTTTTGTCCAAAGAGGTTCCCCAGATCAGTTTTCTAAACTTGAAGAAAAATAAGTGTTAATTCAGTACTTGACATCTAATGTAAAGCCTAAACCCATTCCCTTGAGCGTTTTTTTCATTCTTGCTTGTTTAGAACTACGTTCATAGGTTCCGTTAGTCATTAAGCCAACAGAAATTGCTAATGCCTCTGTAGGTTTTATTTCACCTTCATTATCTACCCATTCGAGCGTAACAATTACATCTTCACGAAGCACAATGTCATATTTTCTTAAATCAGTCGAAATCATGCCTGTTTGCTTTGTTTGAACGGGAATGATAATATTTTCTGGAAGAATATTTCCGACAGGTTTACCATTGACTAATTTGTATATGTTCAATCTAAAAAATGATTTCGCACTAAATCTATTATGAGAAACATGGAAGTTGAATGAATTAACAAATAGAGGTCGTTTTCCAACGTTTATTCGTATGCCCATCTCTTTTCCAAGTTGTTGATAATAAAAAAGATGACCTATGAATGTTGACTGTGTTTTATTTCCTAAAGTTTTAGTTTTCCATGTTTTCGCTCTTATAACTATTTCGTTTAATTCAGAAATTTCCTCCTTCATGTCAACTTGAATTTCCCCTTTTAGGTTTAAAAGATTTTTGATCAATAAAGTTTCCTGATTATATCCAATCCTGGAAATTCGAAGTGTATCATTGAAATTTGATTCTAGAATCTGAAATTCAAACAACCCTTTCTTATTGCTCACAGTACCCAATTCTTTATTCGCGATGCCAATATTGACATAAGAAAGGCCTGTTTTATTTTTTGAGTCTCTAATGATCCCTGAAAGAATTACAGACTTTGGTTTTTCTGTGCTGTATTCGTAGGGTTTGTTAGTGATTTTATTGTGCTGTAAAAGTTGGTCATAATAGTTCTTAAATTTGTGTTGATTATACAAATGTTCTTTAAAGAATAAAACGGTAGTTTCCATAATTTGTTCGGAGAGCTCGATTTTCCCCTCAGAAGTTTTTAGCGCCCATGCTATCGAGCCAAAATCTTCATGCTTAGCATCCGTAAAACGCAAATAATTTTTTGTGGAGTTTATCTTTTTGAAATAGTGATATTCGCCGGTTGGTGTAAATTCATCCAGTCTGTCTCCTGCTTCAATATGTAAATATGGCGTAGAAACCTTTTCAGGATGTAAGATATCGGCATCATAAATTTCTGAGAGAAATTCATCATCCTGATCTGAATCTCCATAGTAAAAAATGTCGGTACCGTCAAGAGATACCATGGCTCCAAATTCGGGATGTTCATCCAGCATGATGATACTGCTCATCCCTCCCCAACTTAAACCTAAAAGGCCAACCTTTTCAAAATCAACATTTAACTTGTCATTACGTTTTAATGTTTGTAAGGCAAACTCTGCGTCATAGACCTGCTCCATGGTGTCAAGGATGTCATTAGTCATGTCTCCGGGGTACCTACCAATTGAAGAAATTGATACCACGACAAAACCATTTTCGGCTAAACTCTCCAATAATCGATAATTTTCCCATCCCATCCCATTATATCCAGCCATATAGATGACCATCGGGAAAGGTCCATTTGCAAGGGTATTATGTTTGTAGCTGTTGGTATGAACTTTGAGCAATCGTTTTCCTTCTGTCGCCTCAACTCCAAATCCGGCAGCTAAATAAAGAACAAGCTCTTCTGAAAAACCTGTGTAGTCGGTTTCATTTTGGTATTTGTTTGCCCGTTCTTCATGTAGACCAAATAAGTCTTCAAAAAGTAACTTTTTACCTTGTTTCTCTCTTGAAGGGTACCAAATGTCTAGATCGATAGGTCTATAATGCAACGGATCAGTCTCAATTGAGTTCTGCATATATATTCTCGATGAATCTATAAGGCTTATTGTCTTAAAACCTGCATAATACTTATCAGTCTTTGCAACCTGAGAAATCCCATAGAATGAGATTATAATAAAAAGAAGGAAGGATAGTTTATGTTTCATGCAACCAAAATACTTTATCAGTATTTTTTTGTTTGCAAAATTATGTTAAATGTATGAAAGAAATAATGCACATAAGATCGACTCATTAGATCGATAGGATCATTTTCCGTTAAAGGTATTCATTGTATTCGCTAAGCCAGCCAAGGCGAAAGAGCTAATCGCTTTTGTCGATATTTCTATCCTTTCGTCAAGCTGTTTGTCTTCTTCAGCGTCCCAGTTGCCCAAGACATGATCAATTTGTCTGCCCTTACCGTATTCGCTGCCAATTCCAAATCTTAGACGGGCATAATTCTGGGTTTGCATAACCTCATTGATATTGGTCAATCCGTTATGCCCTCCGGCGCTGCCTTTGGCCTTCAATCTTAATGCCCCAAAGGGAAGGTTCAGATCGTCTGTAATCACCAGGATATTTTCCAATGGAATATTTTCAAGTTTGCACCAATAGTTAACAGCCTTACCGCTTAAATTCATGAAAGTATTTGGCTTCAGTAAGATAAAAGTTCGGCCCTTATATTTGAAACGTGAAATATCTGCAAGTTTTTTGGTTTCAAATGTAATTTGTTCTCTTTCCGCAAGAGCGTCGAGAATACTAAAGCCGATGTTGTGCCTTGTATTTTGGTATTTATCACCTATATTTCCAAGACCTACAATAAGAAATTTTTTCATATCAGGTTCAATTTTACTTTTTGTCTGGAAAACAGACTTGAGTTTTTGCAAGAAATCCATGGTATAAATATAAAAAAAAGCTTTTCGAATTTCGAAAAGCTTTTTTTAGGACTATTTGAGTCGAAATTATTTTGCAGCAGGAGCTGCTTCTGAACCAGCAGCTGCTGCTTCTCCACCTTCTCCGCCTTCTGTTCCTTCTGCTCCTTCTGTTCCTTCTTCAGCATCTTCATCATCCTCTTCTTCCTCAACCGCCAAACGTGAAACTCTAACCTGAGCCACAATTGTATTCTCAGAATGAAGAATAGAAAAGTCTCCTAAAGCTTTCAAATCAGCGACACTTAATTTATCACCAATTTCCAATGTAGAAATATCTGCATTGATAAAATCAGGTAAATTATCAGGAATTGCTCTTACTCTTAAAGTTCTAAATGGATTACGTAAGTTACCACCCAACAAAACACCAGGGGAATTTCCTATAATTCTTACAGGAATATCCATGGTAACTTCTTTGTTTTCTGCTAACTCATAAAAATCTACGTGTAGAATTTTGTCTGATACAGGATGGAATTGAATGTCTTTTAAAATAGCTTTAAACTTGCCTCCATTTTCAAGTTCAATCGATGCGGTATATACATTTGGAGTGTATACCAATTTGCTAAATGACAGTTCGTCTGCTGAAAAGTGCATAGCTTGGTCTCCTCCGTATAAAACGCAAGGAACCTTTCCAGCAATACGTAAGGCTTTGGTAGCTACCTTGCCCACGCTTTCTCTTTTAGATCCTTTGATCGTAATTGATTTCATTTTTCTCTATTAATTAATTTACATTATAAATTGTCCGCTGATGGATGTGTTCGTTTGAACCTTCTTCATCACGTCAGCGAATAAGGGCGCGCAAGATATAACTTTTATCTTAGAACTCTGCCTTTTAAGCGGGATAGTATCTGTAACGATAAGTTCCTGTAAATCAGAGTTTTCTATCCTTTCATAGGCCGGTCCGGATAAAATAGCATGTGTTGTAAGGGCTCTTACACTAAGTGCACCTCTTTCCATCATGATATCTGCCGCTTTTGTCAATGTTCCGGCCGTGTCAACCATGTCATCAATAAGGATGATATTACGACCCTCAACATTTCCAATTACTTCCATGGCATCAATAACATTGGCTTTTTTTCTTTGCTTATAACAAATCACCACTTCACACTTTAGATATTTAGAATAGGCATAAGCTCTTTTCGAACCGCCCATGTCTGGAGATGCTATGGTAATATTGTCAAGTTTCAGCGCTTCAACATGGGGTAATAAAATAGTCGATGCAAATAAATGATCTACAGGAACTTCAAAGAATCCCTGAATCTGATCTGCATGAAGGTCCATGGTCATGATTCTTGTTGCCCCTGCTGCCTGCAATATTTTGGCCACTAGTTTCGCTGCGATTGGAACCCTTGGCTGGTCTTTTCTGTCTTGTCGGGCCCAGCCAAAATAAGGCATCACCGCTGTGATATGCCTGGCAGATGCTCTTTTAGCAGCATCGATCATCAAGAGCATTTCCATTAAATTATCGTTGGGAGGGTTGGTAGATCCTATCAAAAAAATCCTTCTACCTCTTATAGATTCTTCAAAACACACCTGGTACTCACCATCGCTAAAAAGATTTTTTTTGACTTTCCCCAATTCCATCCCATAGGACTCAGCAATATTCTCTGCTAGAACAACGCTTTGCGAAGAAGCAAATATTTTTGGTGATAATTTTTCAGATTGCATAAGGTTTTGTTTTATAGGATTTTGGACGAGATTTAGACGTGTTCAAAATTACTTAATTATTTCCATTGTGGAAATAATTACATTAAAGAATTTCACAAACTAAATAAGGCAAATATTTTAAGTTGAAATATCTCTTTGAATGATTATTTTTTCGACAAAAAGTTTATATTTGCATCCCCAAAAAAGAAGTATTTGTTACTTTTTTAGGGACTGCGACTTGGTGGCGGAATTGGTAGACGCGCTGGATTCAAAATCCAGTGATTGCAAGATCGTGTGGGTTCGATTCCCACCCAAGGTACAACAAACCAAAAAAATGGTTGAACAAGAGCGAGCTTCTAAAAGGAAGCTCGCTTTCTTTTAGAAGCGAAGTGATTTGTTCATTTTTTTGGTTTTCAAGCGGAGCTTGACGGGAACATTGGTGTAACCAATGAATCCCGTCCAAAATCCAAAGTCCAAGGTCCAAAGTCCAAGGTCCAAAGTCCAAGGTCCAAAGTCCAAGATTCAAGGTTCAAGGTCCAAAGCTTAATGAATTGATATTTAATTTATTAACCTTGTTTTTAGCAACCCCTGTTACAACCCCTGAATCCATTCATTTTTGATGTTTTTGACTTTTTATCAATTCGACTTATTAATGAATATTGCTCGATCGAATGACACTAAGTTCGAGTTTTTGGACATAATTTTTCTAGTTTTTAATATTTCTTTTCAATTAGGGATTTAATTTCAAGTTTTAGAAAACTTAGAAAAGAAATATTGTTGAAACTTTCGAAATGAATACTCCAAATCCGCTCATTAACTTTTTGATCACTTTGTTTTTCATAACCTTGTTCTAAAATTTGTTTTAATGATGGAGATGATAATTTATAATTTTTGAATACTCGTATATATTTCTTATCTTGAGTTATTTAAATAGCTGAAATTCAAATAATTGGATTTCAATAAATATCAACCCGATGAATACAGGGCAATCCATGGATCAGGTATTTATTAATAAGGTTACTCACTTAATTGAGATCAACCTCGGGAATGAACAATTTGGTGTAAAGGAATTAGCAAAAAAGTTGGGAATGAGCAGATCCAATTTACACCGTAAACTTCAAACGATTAAGGGTATATCCGCCAGCAGGTTTATCCGTGAATACAGGCTTGAAAAAGCGATGATTATGCTGAAAGAAGATACGGCTACCGGCTCAGAGATTGCTTATAGGGTCGGATTTGGCAGCCCCAGTTATTTTAGCAAATGTTTTCATAAATTCTACGGTTTCCCTCCCGGCGAAGCAAAATATAGAAATAGAGAAGAATTTGATTCAAAAAATAATGTGACAGATTCTGTATTGCATCGTCAAAAATCTTATGTAGTAAGAATTGCTTTAGTTTCCATATTGGTTCTAACATGCCTAATTGCCATTTCATACCTTATTTATTCTTATTCAGGGGATAATTTGACAAATAAAACTACCGAAATTACCCTAAGAGACAAATCTATTGCCGTGCTCCCCTGCGTTAATCTGAGTGATGAAAAAGAGAATCAATACTTTGCTGATGGACAAATGGAAGCTATTCTAAATCACTTGACAAAGATTTCCGAACTCCGGGTTATTTCAAGAACTACCATGTTTGGTTACAGGGAATCGACAAAGAGCATCCCTGAAATAGCCAAAGAGCTCGGTGTAAAGTATGTTTTGGAATTAAGTGTGCAAAAATCTAATCAGAAGGTTAATATAACTGCTCAATTGATAGACGCAGACACTGATAGGCACGTATGGTCGAACAATTATATTCGTGATTTGTCAGATATTTTTGCCATTCAGACTGAAATTGCCAAAAGAGTAGCCAAGCAGTTAAGAGCGAAAATCACCACTAGTGAGCAGGCAGTTATTGAAACCGTTCCAACATCAAACCTAACAGCGTATGATTTCTACTTAAAAGGGCTTGATTATCATAATAGAAGTCTCCAAGCAGAATATTTTCAATATGCATTACAAATGTTTGAACGCTCTGTTGAGATTGATCCTGACTATACATTGGCATGGGTTGGATTAGCTTCTGTTTCGAGCGATATTTTTTGGTTTAATTTTGAAGGCAGTGAAAAGCATAAAAAAATAATCAAAAAATATCTTGATAATGCTATTGCTCTTGATCCCGAACTACCAGAAGTGGAGCTTGAAGAAGCGTTATATTATTTCCGAACTGAATTAAACTATCCAAAAGCAATTCAAATTCTGGAAAAGCTCAAATCTGAATATCCAAACAATTATATATTTCATGCCTGGCCTGGCTTTGTTTACAGGAGAATGGGGCAATTTGAAAAATTTAAAGAATACATGGATAAATCTATCAAATTAAATCCATTATTCTGGCAAGGTTATTTTGCTGCAGGGGAGACTTTAATTATGCTCAGAAGGTATGAAGAAGCAGAGAATTATTTAAAAACTGCCATTGATTTAAATCCTGCTGAATCCAATAATTATATTTTTTTGGCCCGACTATATCTCATTACGGGTGAAATAAATAAAGCCCGAACACTGTTGAATGATAATAAAAATATCACTGATCCGGTAATTAATAAGACACGTAGTAATACTGAATTAATGAATAGGAAATATGAATTAGCCACCCAAATCCTTGAATCTTCTCCGGAAGAATTAATAGTTAGTCATGAGGCCTATTCAACAAAATCCTTACAATTAGCCCTTATTTACTATGAAATGTTAAACGAGAAACAGTCAAATATATATTTTCAAAAAGCCAGGAAGGTTTTAGAAGATAAACTAATGGAATTCCCAAACGATTCACGTATCTATAGTTCACTGGGAATTACCTATGCCGGACTGGGAATGAAAGAAGAAGCCATGGAGGCCAATAACAAGGCTTTGTCTCTTATGAACAGCTCTATTGATGCGTTGAGGGGAGTATATCGTGAGTTGGATATGGCCAGGATTTTAGTGCTGCTTGGCAACAATGATGGCGCCATCGAAAAACTGGAATTTCTGCTTCAACAATATAGCTTTTTGTCTGTTGAATTACTGAAAAATGATTCATTTTGGGACCCGCTAAGGGAAATGGAATCTTTTAAAATCATGATCAACAATCCGAAATATCAGATAAATTTGGCTAATAATGAATACAAGATGAAATCTTAATCTTTATTTTTCAGCTCTTCATTTTCAGAATCAAACCACTCACTTATTCAACATAATTTATACGATTGTAATTATGTTGAAAATATTCTCCAAAACTTATAGCATTTGCAACATAGCCACTAAGTAGTGCATTCTTTTTAAAGACATATTTGAGTAGCCATAATTTATAATAACTTTTAAATATATGATCATGAAAAAAATTATAATTGCAATTTTTGCCCTATGTCTTTTAAATTCTTGTAATAAGGAAGTTTTAGACGTTTCTTCTGATGAATTTAATAGTTCAGAAATGAAACGTTCGGTTGACCCGAAAACTGAAGGAGTAACTATACCGTTTAAATCAAATTTCTATACAGAACAACAAGGACTTATTGATATGGATGCATGCGAGGGAGATTTTATTGGTTTAAATACCCAGGTAGGTGGGGGAAACGCTACGCATCTTGGAAAATTCAAAACACGAATGGAATTTTGCATGAATTTCAATGATACATCACCTAAATTTGGAGAGTACTGGGCAGTAGATGGGAAATTTATTGCTGCAAATGGAGATGAACTGTACTTTACTGTTTCCGGACAAGTTTTGATGTATCCAGAGGGGTTTGATCCTTTCTATGTGGCATATTTTGACGATCCTTTTACGTTTACCGGAGGTACCGGTCGATTTGTAGGCGCTACTGGATCAGGTTATACAAATAGTTTAACAAATTTCGCACATACAGATCATAATTGGACGGGAACGTTAACTCTACTAAAAGGAAAGTAATAAATCAACAAACTGCTAATTACGGAACAAAAAAACCTTAACTTTCTGATAAATAGATTGTTAAGGTTTTTTATACATTAAAAACTACTCTGTTCTGGAACTCTTTTTGTCAAACCCCCTGACACAACTCCTGAACCTGATCTTTCTCTTTAAACCTTGACTTATTTACACGTCTGACTTACAAATGAATCAATTTTCATTCAATGGTACTAAGTTCGGGTTTTTTACTAAATTTTCCCTTTCTATCACTTATGAAGCAAGTCCCATAAAACATTCCTTTTAGGAGACAATTAATAAGGGGAAAACCT
>RCNB010001581.1_pt1 | contig 26351 bp, 24 predicted proteins | sample 2041321 | NCBI WGS metagenome assembly RCNB01 (sample SAMN09708232, study PRJNA481090) | Marine sediment metagenome, whole genome shotgun sequencing project. | reverse complement strand
GGGACACAAGAAGAGCACAAAGTTCATAGAATTTTTGATCATGGTCATGCAACCATCGCCTACTGGAGGAATCAGGTAATTAGAGAAATTCTGAACTGGTTAGACCGTTACTTCGGCCAACCTTCCAGCTACTGAAAGTTGCAGTGCAATTCCTCACCCTGATTGATATTGATGACACTTTTCCATCCCCACCAAAAGCCCTGAATCTCCGATCGAGGAACCATGCGGAGAAGTCTATTTGCCGACCTTGATGTAATAATCAAGGAGCTGGACTACGGGGGACGGCCCGGGGAGCAGAAACATTGGATTCAATACTTTTGGAGGGTATTGATGCTATATTCTTCTCAAAAAATAGAATGCTATATAGTAATAGTCAGCTGAAATCTTGGTAATTTATGGAGGAACGATGAAAATTCTTCGACATATTGGCTCGCTGGCTTTTGTGCTCGGTCTTTTCGCTGCGGTATTCGCCGGCATACCTTGGTACGTGATCATTGCCGAAGACCCAGTCATGCCCTGGTGGATCAGAATGGCAGTTTTCTGCCTTTTGGGAGGTATCCTCGTGGTTCTACTGACAGTGGCTTTCGAACAATGGAAAAATAGGAGATCAGGAGAGGAGCTTCCCCTTACTGAGCCCGATCTCCGGGTTTCGCTGCTGAATTCCGCAGAAATACCTGGCCAAGAGATCACGGAGATTCTCGGTCTGGTCCAGGGCCATACGGTATTTGCTATCTGGCTTGGAAAAGATCTATCCGCCTTAGTCAGACTGATCCTCGGAGGCGAACTGACCGAATACACAGAGATGATGGGAAGGGCTCGGGCTGCGGCTATTAACAGGATGACCGCCCAGGCCGTGGAGATGGGGGCAGATGCAATAATCAATGTTCGCTATATGACTACTAGTGTTGTTGGGAGCGCGGCAGAACTTTTAGCTTACGGAACAGCAATCAAGCTAAAGAAATAGACCGCTTCACGCAAGGATAGCCATTGATATGCGTCACATTGCAGTCTTATGCCATCGAAAACATCAGCTAATACTTCATTGGAGCGGACCAAAAATGATACCTCGCCTTCTCTGGAAGGATGCCGACCCTGGCCTTCCTGAAGTGGAGGATGCGAGGGAGAGGGTGGCGGCGCTTAAACTGAACTAGTTCACTCAGGCCGCCAAATAGTCTCAGACTCTCCAATTGAGCTTTATCTTCTCGAGGGTGGTTTCGCTCATTTTGAGAGGTTAAGTAGGATAGGATGTACTTACGGTTGGGCACTTTTTAAGGGCAGAGGTCACATTTGACTGACGACTGCTAATCGCGAATTCTTCATTGACAGGGTATGGTTTTTCTATCTATTATTATCTACGGAGCAGGTCAACAGGTAGAAATTGAATAATAATTAGCCAATCTAAACTCAGTCCAAATAAAACAATTTCCTATGCTTTGGCTTTGTGGCCGTGGGAATAGATAAGAAAACCAGGTGATTGGAGGCAATGATTAAAGGCATCCTAACTGCAGAGAGTGCAAAAGACATCATTACCGCTGCCTTCCCACGATTCTGCGGAATGCAGGTGGAGTTACTGGATGAAGGGTGGGATTTTCAGGTCTTTGAGGTCGATGCCGGGTGGCTGTTTCGCTTTCCCAAGCGCGAAGAGTGCATGACCAAGTTGAGTATGGAATGCAGACTCCTGCCGGACCTTGCGAATTGGGTGTCGCTGCCAATCCCCCGCCATGAGTATTGTGCAGAATTGCATGAAAGTTTGGACCGGCCATTTGGCGGATATAGGAAGCTGCCGGGTATCGCTGGTGATGTCTCCAAGACGGTCGATCAGCATAGGGTTGCACGGCAGCTAGGACTTTTCCTGACCAGGCTCCACGCTTATCCAGTCGACAAAGCCAGAGAGGCCGGAGTACCTGAAAGGAGTGACTTGGTTGCGCACTGGCGTAAAAAGTCCTGCGAACAGCTAAATAGAATTGTCGACCTAAATGTGGATCCAAGCAACTTGCGCCGCTACCTAGAGAACGAAGTGCCCTTGTCTTATGAGGGTGCATCGAGACTCGTCCACAATGATCTGTGGGCGGAACATATTCTTGTTGATCCTCGTTCGGGTAGCGTGAGCGGGATTATTGACTGGGGTGATGCCGCTATTAGCGATCCTGCGGTAGACTTTGCCGGCCTGTATGCCTGGTACGGAGAGAAGTGGCTGGAGCACGTTCTGGCGTACTACTCCAGAACACCAGATACTGAGATCATTTCCCGGGCACGCTATCTGGCGACTTGTCTCGCAATTCATAATATCACACTGGGTCAAGACCTTGGTCGCCTCCAATGGATCAGGGCCGGGCAAGAGGCATTGCGGTTGATCTTTGCGGCTTAAACCGTATCAACCAGCCACTCATCCTTGATGTTAGCAGGCTCTTTGCCAACTCTCTGTAACGTTTCAACACAATTCGGACAACTGATAATATTTCCTAAGCTTGGTTTACGTATAATGAGACTTTGAGAGGAGATGTCTAGGGAAATTCCTCGCCCTCTGGATAGCCACCGATCCCGCCCTCCCTTTTGCGCGTGTTAATTTCTATACTGCCTGATACAATTTCAGAGGGCAGAGTAAGGTCTTGACGTATTTTCCTTAAAAGGACCTGTCACGGTTACCGCTCTGTCCTCTCTCAATTGAATCAAATATTCATTTGTGATATTAGGCAAAGAGCTTCAGTTTGGGGTAATATAAACTGTGGGGGAACAAATGAAAAATTGGAAAAAAATATTGGCAAGCTTTTTTGAAAAACAAAAAGAAGAAAAAGAGGAGAAAGAAGAAAAGCATAGTCGCGAAAAATTGAGAGTTGAGAAATTTTATTCAACGATTGTAAAACCCGCTTTTGAGGAGCTTAATTCTGAATTAAAAAAACACGGAAGAGAAGTAGAGGTATATACCGAAAGAAGAGATTTTGCATCAATTATTGTACAGTTCGAGGGCGAGGAAGAGCTTGATTATTCGATAGAAGTGATGTTATATCCAGGTCTTGCATTTCCTCGTCCAGTAATTCATTACACAGAGTGGGCAAGTAGTAGGAGATTAAGAATCGAGGGGTTATTAAGGAAAGGTATTCAGGACTATGATATCTCTGATATTAAAATAGATGAAATTATTGAACACTTTTTAAATGAATTCAAAAACCTTACAAGTGAACATAATAAAGATATTAAATTTAAGTCTTAAATATGTTGCTGCTATCTTTTTCAAGAAACTTCTTCAACTTCAAACATGTCTCCAATGAAGCCTTAAATCATGCTTGGATTCTTTCTTGAATCTGGGGATTATTGAAGATAATTTTTTTAAAGAGGGAGGTGAGAAGGATGAAAGAAACATTTTGTATTACAGCTCTACAAGTCGATGATAGTGAATCTTATGATTCTTTAGAAGAGGTTACAGCTAAAGCATGTGGATATTTCTCAAAAATAGAATCTCTCAAATCAGTAGTAATATATGAACGAATAGAGGGAAAAGGGAAAGGTCCCATGAGATTTGTTTTTAAAGAAAAGAGCGGAAAAATAAATTACGTTGATATTAAATGGTAACATTAAAGAATAGCAAATTGTCGCCTCGGAAATATACAGTGAAATGAAGGGATAAGATAAAAAGTGGCAAAGTACGCTTAGAAGGGGCCTCTTATACTTGAAAAAGAGGCAGAACATCTTAGGGATGGTAAAGACAATCTGAGCGTATTGAGTGTATGTCGTCAAATAATTCGGACACACGCCCGATTCCTTAAGCCATGATTCATGGCCTCCTCACCTTCTGGGCTTACTTTGACCCCGGCCTCCCTGAGGTGGCGGATGCGAGGGAGAGGGTTGTGGGATTGAAGGACAAAAGGGAACCTTCAGCGTTTTTCAACTGCATCTGTTCATATTTGTTCCTAGGGGATAGGTCTTGATATATTTTCCTCCACAGCCGCACCACTGGCTATTTATCGTGCCGGTAATATTCAGCAGGGGTCTGGCTAACAATATATCTCACCGCTTCTTGGATAACGACTCTTAAAGCTTGTTCAATCGGAGTCTTGCTGAGCCCTCCCAGAGCAACCGGAACCGGACCGACTCTCGTGGCTCCTCCCAGCCCAAAACTTTTTGCATCGCCTTCGACACTAGTGGCCGCCACGATCTGCGAAGTTGTGGTGTCAATGATACGAATATCTATGGCTACGTGGCCTTTTTTAACGCCACCGCCCACATTGACGCCCAAGATTCTGGTCCCTCCCGCTACGCCCTGTTTGGTGCCTTCAAACTCCGTGACGGAAGCTGTGATTAAGAGTTCAGCTCCATAAACCTCACCGGTTTTTGCTTCGGTTCCTTTTTTGATTCTGCCTGCAGCAGCCAGATCCTGCTCATCCAGGACTGCATTCAATTGCTCTCTTTCAAGAACGATGAACCGATTGGATTGAAACAAGGAGGTCGTGAGCATATCTCGCATACCGTCCCCGATCTGCTTGAAACTGTAGCCCCACATTCTGAGCCAACCACCCGACCCTCCGCCTTTTGCGGTCTTGTCTGTAAATTCACCCACAGCTAATCTTGCCTTCGGCCCATCATATCGTTCCGCCTGAGCTTCGCCTATGGTAGGCCCCCCGGTCGTTGTCACTCTAGCGGTAGGAGCGCAGGAAACAAGCCAAACCAAAACAGCAGGCATGCTAAATATTAAAAAGATTTTTTTCATAAATCCCTCCCATCTAAAAATTTATGTTAAACAGATAAGAATTGTCAATATATTTTTTCCCGGTGGGTAATATACTTCGTCAAATAATTCGGACATACGCCTGATTTTCTAAGTGATGGTTAACGGTCTCCTCACGCTCTGGAAGGACGCCGATCCTGGCCTCCCTGAAGTGACGGATGCGAGGGAGAGGGTGGAGAAGCTGAAGAATCAGTAATCCCGCCCTAATAGTCTCAAACTTCCCGATTTAGCCCGATTCTCTCGGGGGACGTTTTGCTCATTTTGAGGATATACGTACCGTAGCATTCATTTATCAATTTCGGGCACTTTTCTGGGGATTTCGGACGGTGTTAATGCTCGGGGATGGATTCTAGGAGCAATGCCCGTAAACAGCACTATATGGCTCCTATTCAGGCAAGAGTGGGGTATTCTAGGTTCGAATCACTTCGAAATTTCCTTTGTGATATAATACAAACTGAATGGGGAAATTATTAACATACTCATTAGCAATCTATAATGAAGATTGAGAACTGGAAAACGAAAAAAATTCGTCCGTTAGAAGAACGGTTTCCAAAATATATTTTAGACAAACTAAGAAAGGAATATGAAAAGACAAATTACAAAAGTGAGACATTCGAAATGTGGCTGACTCGAAATAAGCGAATATAATCGTACATTGAACCTGCCCCCTCTTCAGGTCCATTTTCTCGAGGGTGGTTTTGCTCATTATTGTTTCGGTTCAGCGAAGTTCGGACAACTGATAATATATCCTAAGCTATGGTTTACGTATAATGAGACTTTGAGAGGAGATGTCTGGAAAATTCCTCGACCTCTGGAAGGACGCCGACCCCGGCCTCCCCGAAGTGGCGGATGCGAGGGAGAGGGTGGCTGAGTTGAAGCAAAATTAGCCTTTCCCCCATAACCGATTGACAGCCCCCACCAAGAATTTATATGCTATTCCCGCACGGCAAGGGGAAACCGGCATATGAAATGCCCGAAGTGTGAAACGCAAAATACTCAGGATTCTCAGTTCTGCAAGAAGTGTGCTGCATCGCTTACTGACGCTGTAAAGGCCCAGCCCTCCTTTACCAAAACCCTCGAAACTCCAGTTGAACAACTCACGCGTGGCATTTTGTTTGCTGACCGCTACGAGATCATTGAGGAGCTAGGCAAAGGGGGAATGGGGGCCGTCTACCGTGTTGAAGACACCAAGGCCAAAGAAGAGATCGCACTCAAGCTCATTAAGCCAGAGATTGCGGCCGATAAAAAAACAATCGAAAGATTCAGGAATGAACTGACTACAGCCCGTAAAATAAGACATAGAAATATCTGCGGAATGTATGACCTCAACGAAGAAAAGGGGACTCACTATATCACCATGGAGTATGTCCCTGGGGAGGACTTGAAGAGCTTTTTGACACGGTCCGGCCACTTAACGATTTCGAAGGCAATATCAATCTCGAAACAGGTCTGCGAAGGATTATCCGAGGCTCATAGATCTGGTGTTGTCCACCGTGACCTAAAGCCAGCTAACATCATGATCGATAAGAGTGGCAATGCCCGGATAATGGATTTTGGGATTGCACGTACGATCAAAGCCAAGGGCATTACAGGCGAAGGTGTCATGATCGGAACGCCTGAATACATGTCTCCTGAGCAGGCTGAAGCCAAGGACATAGATCACCGCTCGGATCTTTACTCACTTGGTGTCATCCTCTGTGAGATGGTGACAGGGGAGCTTCCCTTTACAGGGGATTCACCGTTCAGCATGGGCATTAAGCATAAGCAGGAGAGGCCCAGAGATCCCAGGGAGTTGAATCCAGGAATCCCGGAGAGCCTCTGCAGGGTTGTAGATAAATGTCTGGAAAAAGACCGTTCTCTCAGATATCAGAGTGCAGCCGAGCTGGGAGCCGATCTCCTACAAGTCGAACAGGAGGCGCTGTCACACACGCATTTGACGGCCGAAAAGCCGGTACGACCTGGAGCAGGAAAGAGGCTTCGGCCCGCAGCGGTTTTGGGTTTGATCCTGATTATCCCTGCCTTTGCTGTAGTAGTCGCTTATTTTGTGATCTTCCCGTTGTTTAGGACCGAAAGGCCTGGACTTAAAGCGGCCTTAAAATCTGAATGGATCGCGTCCATTGCCGTTCTCCCCTTTGCTGATCTCAGCCCTGAAAAAGACCAGGCACATATCTGCGACGGGATGGTGGAAGATATCAGGGGTCGGCTCGTCAAGATCAAGGGGCTTAAGCCGATATCCAGGACCTCAGTGGTTCGCTATAAGAACACGGACAGGAGCCCCCAACAGATCGCCCAGGAACTTGACGTATCCCATATCTTGGAGGGTAGTATCCAGAGGGAGGGCGACCGCATCAGGATCAGCGCCACCCTGGTCGATGCGGAGACCGGATTTCAGCTTTGGACCAAAAAGTATACACGGGAGACGGAAAGCCTGTTTGCGATCCAAGACGAAATTTCGACTGCCATCGCAGAGGCATTGGAGCTGGAGCTGACGCAATCCATGCTGGACGAGTATCGGGCCCGGCAGCCCGAGGATATGGAGCTATATGAGAAATACATGCAGGGCATGTATTTCATCAACAGCAAGTATTCGATTTCCTACCGGGATGAGGATTTCCAAGAAGCTATGGCCATGTTCCAGCAGGCCAAAGAGTTCGATCCAAATTTCGCCCTGATCTATAGCGGCACAGCCTGGGCCTATTGGCACCGATACCAGATAACAGATGATCCTGCCGACATGCAGAATGTTCTGATCAATTGCGAAAAGGCATATGAGCTGAATCCGGATTTTGCAGATTCCAACATCGCCAAGGGATTCTCGCATTTTGTGCGGGATGAACATGATGCGGCGCATAAATATTTTAAAATCGCCATGGAGAAAGGCCCCAATGAACTGGTCGTCCTCCAGTCTATCGGATACTGGTATTATCAGATCGGGTTGTACGACCAAGCGATCCCCTTGCTCAAGAAAGTCATCGAGATGTCTCCATTTTACATCTGGACCAAATATAACATTGCCTGGTGCTTCCGGGGGATTGGAGATCTTCAGAAATCTGGAGAATATTTAAGAGTTGCATTGGCTTTGAATCCTAATAATCCGTTCGCTATGTGTTACTATGCTGAGCATCTGATATGCATGAATAAGCTCGACGAAGCCGAAAGGCTTTTTGAGCAGCTGAAAGAGATTGACCCTGATTTTACTCTACTCCCCCTTTATGAGGCGGAGCTCTATGCCACGAGAGGGGAAAAACAAAAGGCTCTCGCGCGGAATGAAGACCTCGAGATCTATGCGTTGCTGGGAATGAACGATGAGGCGTTGGCCTATATGAATAAGCAGATGCAGGATGGCTATCAGTTCCGCTATCTTCGTCTACTTCACAATCCGGATTTCGAAAACCTGCGCAAGAACACCCAGTTTCAGGAGATCATGCAGCAGGCTAGGATCGATTATGAAACCGCGGTCAGGAAATACGGCGATCTCCTTCAGTAGAGATTTATGCTCATTTAAATATGTAAAGGATAGACCAGGATATGAAATGCCCGAAGTGTCAGACAGATAATCCGGAAACGCAGAAGTTCTGCGGAGAGTGTGGGACTAATTTTACTCATCCTGATGATGCCCAACCTTCCTTCACAAAAACGCTCGAAACTCCAGTGGAAGCCTTAACTCGTGGAACCCTATTCGCAGACCGATACGAGATCATCGAGGAGCTCGGTAAAGGGGGAATGGGCGCTGTCTACCGAGTCGAAGACACAAAAGCTAAAGAAGAGATCGCGCTCAAGCTCATCAAGCCGGAGATCGCAGCCGACAGCAAGACAATTGAGCGGTTCAGGAACGAACTGACCACGGCCCGCAAGATAAGACACAAGAACATCTGTGGTATGTACGACCTCAACGAAGAAAAGGGGACTCATTATATCACCATGGAGTATGTCCCCGGGGAGGACTTAAAGAGCTTTTTAAAACGATCCGGCCACTTAACGATCACTAAAGCTGTGTCACTTTCGAAACAGATATGTGAGGGATTATCCGAGGCGCATAGAACCGGTGTCGTCCATCGTGATCTAAAACCCGCCAACATCATGATCGATAAGAGCGGCAATGCCCGTATCATGGACTTCGGTATTGCACGTACGGTAAACGCCAAGGGCATTACAGGCGACGGCGTTATGATCGGTACGCCTGAGTACATGTCTCCTGAGCAAGCTGAAGCCAAGGACATCGATCATCGCTCGGATCTCTACTCACTGGGTGTCATCCTCTATGAGATGGTGACAGGCAAGATGCCCTTTGAGGGCGATACGCCTTTGGCAATCGCTATGAAGCACAAGGGTGAGCCCCCTAAAAGCCCGAAAGAATACAATGCTCAAATTCCAGACGACTTGAGTAATCTCATACTGAAGTGTTTGGAGAAGAGCAGCGAGAACAGATATCAAACTGCAGATGAGTTAAGATCAGAACTTACGAATATAGAGAAAGGCATACCAACTACAGAATGTACGTATATCAGACCCTCCTGGACACATTGTGTTATTTTCTAAGGTACAAAAAGGAGGTCAGACATACCTACATGAATCTAGTCCTGGGAAAACTAGGAAAGGCGCAAGAATGGCTGAACAGAGCAGGGGAAGAGCATGACAGTTATCTGTGTTGGCTAAGGATCATTCCCCACGATTTCTATCTACATCCCGACAAATCAGGATTTAAGGCACTGCTGAAAAAAAACAGCGATCAAAATGATGATTGGAAAGACTATCTCCCGCTACAGGATTGTTGAAAAGAACAACAACAGTTAAACGGCACATGAACCGCCAATAGGCTTGTTGGGAAGACAGAGCCATTGGACAATACGAGAAATTCCTCACCCTCTTGAAGGCCGCCGACTCGGCCTCCCCGAAGTGGCGCATGCGAGGGGGAGCCTTATTTTTATTCCTCAAGTGTGGGACCGGATCGAAAATATGTGATCGCAGACCTCTTTTGCGGTTTTGTCTGAAGAGAAATAATCCATCAGGTTTTCCCAGTTCTTCTGAAGTACGCGAAGGCCTTGAAATGGATTCTTTTTTGCAGCCGACATGGTTCGGGCAATAAAGATATTATTCATGCACTCTGAAGCGCTTTCGTTATCATTCTGGCTGAGATAATCGATGGCAAGCATCTGATTTGATCGGAATATGCGTTCTTCCAAATCCGTTTTTAAAAATTCCCCGGGATACGGATCGAGCTCTTCAGCTGAAATCCTTTCCATACCGGGTATATCTTCCTGAGTATCAAGTTTTTTTTTCTCAAAAATGAAGCGAACGACATCCTCTCTGACCCTTACCCAGGTGGGAGAAGATTTAGGTGGAGCGAGATGTTTGATGGAAAGCTGATTATCCATGTAGACCTGATATCCAAACATCCTGGCATTGATTAGAAAATCGATGTCTTCACCCCTAGGGATAGAAGGATCGAAAGGAATTCTCGAGAATAATTCCCTGTGAATCACGAGATTACCACCAAATGCAAACGGAGTCGGCTTGAGCCTGGGCTCTTTCGATATGATTTGGTTGAATGCCCGATTCATGCAATCGATCTTGTTCCAGTGCGTCATCCAGGGATCGATTTGTCGGTTAAGGAGGAAATCATTGTCAGGATTTATGTAGTATCCTGCCTTTGCGAGGATTTTTTCATTATTGCTGTGCCGGCCGATGAAATCTAAGGCCTTGTCCATAAACAGCTCATCTTCGAATACCTCGTCGTCATCAATAAGCACGGCAACATCGGAGCCAAGCAGGTGAGGGAGAAATGTGCATAGGTTTCGGACATTCGAATATCCGCCGAGCTTCAACAAAGGGATAAACTCCTCATGATTGTTTTGATTCAAGAAATCATAGATCTTTGAGAGACCGGAATATGAAAAGAGAATAGTCTCGACCTCAGAAGGTATTTGTTTGATGAGCGCGGTTAATTTCCCCTCCACATCATCCCGGATATCCTCCGTGGCAGCGACTCCCAGAATGACAAGATTGAAGTCCTTATTTTTGAGTATTTCCAGACTTTTCAGAAGCCGGAGCAGCGTTCCTTCTTCGTCCAAAGGTGTGGGGTGGTCATAAACATCGTCTGTTTTTCTCCATCCATCGCTGGTTTTTCTTCCCCAGTAGCTGGGGATCACCATTGTTGCTTTCATGTGTTTCCTCCAGGTTTTACGCCTTTGGCTCCTCTTTCATCATCGTTTCAAGCACACTTTCCAGGACTTCCACTCCTTTTTGCCACGCGTATTTTTCTTCGACCAGACTTCGCGCATTACGGCTTATATTTTGGTAGAGCGATTCATCATTCAACAAGTCAAAGATACCCTTGGCAAATCTTTCGGGCTCATCGGCGATGATTATATTCTTTCTGTTGGCGGCCGGGATGCCCTCTGATCCCAAAGAGGTCGACACGACTGGTCGACCCACGGACATCGCCTCCAGGATCTTTCCGCGGAATCCTCCGCCCAGGCGCACAGGACAGATGAAGACCGATCCCTTTTTTATATAGGGGATCACGTCATCCACCCTCCCTGTCACTATAATATTTTTGTCTTGGGATAAACTTTTGATTTCCGGCGAAGGAGCATTCCCCACCACGTAGAATTTTACATCAGGAACCATGGTTTTCAGCCGGGCCCAGATCTCTCTGTGAAAATAGAGCACGGCATCGGCGTTGGGGTAATGAAGATAATTGCCCAAAAAGACGACACTTTTTTCCTTCTTATCTGGTTCAGAAAAAGAAAAGCTCTCCACATCCACGCCGTGCGGCACGATCGAAATATTTAGGTCCGGACAAATTTCCAGAAGCTCATCTCTTCCTTCATTTGTCAGAGTGAGAACCTTGTCCGCATGACGGTACATATCGAACTCAAATTTTCGCAATCCCTTCAGGTTTATGGCTTCTCTCAGTTTCTTGGGGCCTACTCGGTGATGGTGAAAATCTTTGAGGCGTGCCAGATAGTAGCATTCATGGACGGACATGATTCTTCGCACGGGTGGGAGTAGGGGATTGTTATGGATAAACTGTCCCATCACCGAATACTCGGCGATAACAAAATCATAGTGATCTTGCTGCACCATGGAAGCGACAGTTTCGGCCATTCCTTTCGAGTCATGGACCCTTAGAAAGTAATGGGGGGTTGGCGAGAAGAAAAAATCTTTGGTTACCTTCAGGGGCGACCGTTTTTTGGGCAGCGCGACGAGCTGCAAATCATGACAGAAAGGCTTGATGGAGGGGATGAAACGAGCATCTCCCTCTTTGCTGAATGCGGCCAGAGAGACGAGATGATTCTTCGAAAGGTATTTCACACGGTTATAGATGATTATAGGCCCGCCTATTTTTGAATGTGGAAATTCTTTGCACAGAAACAAAACCTTCATCCGCAGCACCTCTCCGGGTTGTTTGAGGAATGTACCACAGACAAAGAGTATTCTCAATTTTGCTTGTTGTGATATTTGCTTCCTACATTGTAGGTGACTTGATAGCGATACCTTTCTCTTATCTCTTTGTGAAAGAATCAAATAAGTGAGTCTAATTTAAGTCTAGCAAGTGATAACTATTTCAAAGATAGATAAAAGACACCGACACCGGCCTCCCTGAAGTGGCGGATGCGAGGGAGAGGGTGGCTGTTTTGCATGAAAATATGAAATAAACATCTGATAATAAATAAAATGCCGAGGTGCTTTCCCCTAAGGACAGCAGGGAAGTATGATGTCCCCGGAATTGAATTGACCAGTGTTTTTTGATGTGATAAAAGGAGCGAGGATAATCAAAGGGGAGATCGTAGCCATGGCAAAAAAGGCTTTTATTAAGATAGGTTTTGTCTCGCTTGTATTGCTTCTAGGTGTGTTTTCGTCGCTCACAGCCGGAGAGGGCCGGTTGGAATTTGTGGAAACAGAGGTCATTCTGTTTCCCGACGGCAAAGCCTCGGTCGAATATGTCGTTCGCTTCAATGTCATCTCCGGTGAACTCCACGGCTTTTATTTTGGTGGCTTTGACCGCCTGACCCCACATTTCGACTATCAGAATGCCTCGGCTATCGACAGCCGGGGAAACACCTATGGATTGGAGATAAAAAAGGAGAGGTCCGATCTCTACGATATCATCCTGGCCAAAGGGCGCGGTGTGTCTACAGGCTATGTCACCTACCGGTTTCGTTTCGCTGCGGACATGTCCAAGGCCGGCTACCTGGCTCCCACCACTGCTGCCGAAGACCGGAAACTCATCGTTTTTAGCTGGGCCCCCACCCAGTGGGATGAATCACTCCAGCACTATACCGTCAAAGTGATCTATCCCATAGAGTTTGTCTCCGCCCAGACCGACCGTGCGGCTGTCGAGGCAGCTCTTCTCTCCCGTGGTTTTGCCACTGAAAGATGGATGAACAGCGAATACAAAATCGATTACCGCATCCGGAAAATCAGCGGAAAACCGCATATCGAGGTTCTCCTTCACAAAGACAACGCTCCTATCAAATACCGCTTCCGGATCCAGCAGTATGTCAACGAAGACGTTTTTCCGGACATGGTGGCTCCCACTACTCCCTCCAGAGCCTATACTCCGTCCGAAGAAAGAGAGGCTCCTTCGGCTCTGGAAGAGGTCCCTCCCAAAAAGGGCCTCCTGGAAAAGATAAAAGACCTGCCCAAGAGGTGGCCCCTCATAGCCGGCTTAATTTTCATGCTCTTTTCCAGCCTGTTCGGAGTCTCCCGGAAACACCGGTCCATGGTTCGGGCCCAGTCAGAGCTCGACGAGGTCAAATGGGTGCGCGAGGATTGGGAGCCGCCCAAGATCGAGCTGGCCTCCTTCCGTAAGAAAGGAAAGATCGCCGAAGACCTGGACTCCATTGAGGCCGGCCTGTTCATAGGCGTCCCCTACAAGCAGATCTTTTCCACCATCCTCTCCCAATTGGTGAAGCAGAACTGCCTCTCGGTCCTTTCCCGTGATCCCCTTCTGGTCGAGGTCACCCAGCCCTTGCCCATCCCCTGGAGTGACCTGGGGACCTACGAACAGAAGATGTACCAGGCCGCCAAGGATGACGGACAATTCAGCGAGCAGGAACTCAACACACTCCTTAAAAAAGTTGTCTACAACATCAAACAGAAAGCCTGGGATTGTGATGTGGAGGCAACCAAAAATTATTTTCATGACCGGATAGGAGATGCCTTTCAAGAGGCATCCGACGAACCTCACGGTTCCCAGGAGCGGCAGCGCTGGCGGGACGATCCGACAAACAGTTGGTGGTACTGGTACCACTACCGAAACGGCATGCACCACCAATACGATCCCCACCGCTACGACCACGAGTATGAAGCCTCCCTACCCGTCAATCCTGATGTCGTTGATTATCAGGAGTTTCTAGGAGACACGGTCGAAGGCATCGACGCCTGCCATTCGGCCTGTCATGATGCCTGCCATTCGGCGTGCCATTCGGCCTGTCATTCTGCCTGCCACTCCGCCTGTCATTCTGCCTGCCATTCCGCCTGTGTCAGCGGAGGGAGCCATTGATGTCCTCCTCCTCCATCCAGCTTGATTGGGTGGATAACTTCGTGGACAGAATCCGTCCCTATGTCCACGTAAGACTCACAGATCGCGTTCTCATCCGCCTTCCCAACCAGGCCTTCAAACTGAACAAAACCGGAGCCCGGGTGCTCCACCACATCATCAACGGCGGCTCCATAAAGGATATCCTCAAAGCCAGAGCCTCGGATTCCGAACTTCCGGCTCAACTCCAATCCTTTTTCATCGATCTTTCCCGCATGCTTGATTCTGCCGTCTGCGATGCCTATCAGTCACCCAGCCTGGAACGGGTGAGCTTCGATCTTGGCTATATCGAGCTTCCTGTGCTTTCCGAAGTAGCCCTCACATGGCGCTGCAACGTCAAATGCCTGTTCTGCTATGCGGCCTGCAAATGTATCTCTGAGACCGATGAGGAATCCGACCTGGAGGAGCTATCCACAGACGATGTCAAATCCGTCCTTGAGATCATCCGCCACAAAGCAGAAGTGCCATCGGTGTCTTTCACCGGGGGAGAGCCGCTTCTTAGGCCCGACCTCGAAGAGTTGACAGCCTATGCTTCAGGCCCTCTAAACATGCGCGTCAACCTCATCACCAACGGAACCTTGATCGATGAGAAAACTGCCGCCGCCCTCAAAGCAGCCGGATTGGCCTCGGCCCAGGTTTCTATCGAATCTCCGGACCCCGATGTCCACGATCAAATCGTCGGTGTTAAAAACGCATTCCAATCATCTGTCGCCGGATTGAAAGCCCTAAAAAAAGCAGGCGTGTCCGTCCATCCTCACGCCACCCTCTGCCGGATGAACTTTCACTCTCTACAAGAGATGCCCCAATTCGCCAAATCTTTGGGTGTCGACCGCTTCTCCCTGAATATGATCATTCCCACAGGGCGTGGTATAGCCCAGGAACTGGCTGTCAAATACTGCGAAATTGAAGACATCGTCTTGAACATACAATCTGAAGCTGAAAGCCAAGGCATACGCTTCATGTGGTATTCTCCGACACCATTGTGCCTGTTTAACCCGGTCTCTCACGATCTGGGCAACAAGGGCTGCAGCGCCTGTGAAGGGCTGCTGTCCGTAGATCCCTTCGGCAGGATCCTGCCCTGTTCAAGCTGGAAAGAACCGCTCGGAAATCTGCTCCAGGAGGGATTCCAATCCCTTTGGTTCGGAATCCGGGGAAAGTCTCTACGGGAGAAACGGGCGGCCCATCCCGAATGCAGGGATTGCGAACATTTTGCCGTCTGCCACGGGGCCTGTCCACTATACTTTGAGGTCCACGGCTACGGCGAGCTGGAGCCGGCTTTCCAAAACATAAGAACGAACAATCGGCCGGGTCGCAGAAGCCAAGCCAAAGAAAGAATCCGCTTGGATCAAAGGAGTTCCCAATGACACCGATATCTCGAATGTTCGGATTTCCATTACCTGAACAGCGGGACAGCGTCAGGTTTCACTTCGCCAAAAGCCTGCCTTACAATGCCCGTATCAGCCTGACCTTGCTACTCCTGATTGTCGGATTTTTCCTCCAGCTCCTCTTTATGAATCCGGTCTACGGAATTCCATTCCTGCTTGGTGGAATCGGATTGGTGCTCGTCAAGGGATATGACAGCCGGGCCCGGATAAAAAGCTTCGACCTGGATCCCCGCTGGAAGACTGTCACTATTGATGAGATTCAGGAGATCGAGGATCTCCGCAAGCGCAACAGGAAATGGGATAGCGATGCTCTGGACATTTCCAATCCGCTCGGTTTTTTCAGCCTGATCTTTTTTGGTGGCTTGGCCTTCGCCGTTGCCGTTGGCCTCGGCGTATTCTCGGATGACTTCAGAGTCACGGTTATCCTGGCTATCGACACGGCCATCATTCTTATCCCGCTCTGGTTCTCCGGAATGCGGCACATACTCAAGCAGCCCAATCTTGCCGTCAAAGTAAAGATCATCCTAAACCTCTGCGAGGAATTCGAAGCCATTAAAAAGGAGTTTGAAAAGTTCAAACCTGCCCTGATGCTGGCCACGGGAAAAGAGAGCGGAACCGCCCCGGTCGATGCCCGTTTTTCCGTCGCTTTCCCGGATTCTCCCGAGGGATTCTATGGCCTACAAGCCCAGATCAACCTCAATGTGGTTCAGGGGACCTCCTATCCCTATTTTTACTGTGTCTTGGCCGCAAAGCCTGGATTCGGACTATCTCCATATAAAGACAAAATTGAACTTGCCGATAATATCATCTGTGAATACCAGAAGGGCAGCAGAGCCGAAGTCCTCGTCATCCGCCAATACACTACAAAAAAATCCGGTTACCACACCAAAAACCCCAAATGCACCGAAATCCTCGGTGTTGCCCTACAAGGCGGCCGAGTGATCTGCCTGAGGTCGTGATTAGGCAAAATTTTCTACATAGTCAATAAGCGGAGGGAGTTACACACCAATATTTGTTAGGTTGTTCCATCGCTCATATATTTCTTTTATCAATTCCTGTAAGTATCCTGCTGACGATCGGTGGATAAGCGATCAGGGTCATCAGAATGATAATACCCGCAAAGGCCAGAAAGAGCGGCCTGTATTGAAAGCCTTCCGGCAACAGCAAGATCAACGCCACAGACAGGGCTCCCCTAGATCCCGAGAACGCCAACAGCTTAACGTCCTTTACTGTCGCCTTTTCTTTATAAATCCTGAGCGTGGGTCTCAGAGCGAAGATAGCGATAAATCTCGGCAGCACTGCGATCGCAATGGCTGCACCTATTAATGTAAGGGAAATTTTGTGCTGCGAGATCACACTGAAGAAACTTGCACCGATTAAAAAGAAGAGGATCGAGTTGGCAACATATTCCAGATATCCCCAAACATGCTCCTGATCCTCCTCGGGTGGGTGATAGCCTCCCTCTGGTCGGTATCCATAAGCGAGTGCCGCCGCGAAGACGGCAATGACACCGGAAAATCCCAGTACTTCAGCAAGCAAAAAGGCGCTATACGCGAGGGCGAGCGTCATATTCATCCGCAGTGTGTATCCGTGCCCATGCCATATCCTCAGGAGCAGCCTGGACCCGCGTCCCAGAATAAGACCCAGGGCGAGTGCGCCCACGATATCAATTACGAAATCGCTTCCAACCTTGAGGGCTGAAAAACTCTCTGGCTCAAAAGCGAGAACACTAAAGATGCCGAACAAAGCCACCACGAAGCCGTCGTTGAGTATGGACTCTCCCTCGATGAGAAGCCTGCGGTGTTCATCTATGGACGTATTGTCTTTAAGAACCGCGCTGATCGCGAGCGGATCGGTAGCTGAGATGATCGCCCCGAAGAGCATGGAAACAACCAGGCCGGCTCCGGTCACAGCCATGAATATGAGGCCGCCGATGACCATCGATATTATTATCCCCACCGTAGCAAGGATCGTAGATGCCCTGAGGATGCGCCGGAAGTGATGTAAGCACATGGTGTGTGTAGAGGCGAAAATAAGCAGAGGGACGAACAGGAACAGCACGATCTCAGGTTTTAGTTCTAGCTCCGGCAAGGGGAGTAACTTGAAGTGGCTGACAAAGCTGTAAACAAGTCCAATAAGTACGGTCCAGATTATGACGGGTAGTAGCCTTTGCTTGGAAGAATAGTATGAAAGCGCGTTAAGCACTATCAGGCCCACCACCCCGGCTATTAGAACAGTTTCAATATTCAATGCTAGATCATGCATGGGTTTTGTCCAATGATTAAATCCTAGCGGCTTTTTCTACAGGTCCTGTGATTCTTATTTCAAGCTTCGCTAATGGTTCTTTCCCCGCAGTAAATTGGCAATCGAAGGTAAGAGTATGTTTCCCCCCGGTCAACAAAAGATCCGATTCGCTCATATTGATCTCTTTAAGCAAACGCCAGTTTTTATTGTAAATTTTGGCTTTGGAACCTGCAGAGTATTTAATAGTTTCACCATCCTTTAAGATCAAGGGTATCGAAACTTGTTTGGTATTATCAATTTCCATTTTTATTTCACGGATGTCTGCACCCACTGCTGTTAAGATAAAACCCATGTTTTGATCAGCCGCAGGGTTTTCAAATTCAAATGATGAATACAGAGGCTCCCCAGGCTGGCGGGCCTTCTTTTCATGCTTGAATTTATAGGAAAAAATCTGTCTCAATGTCCATTCATTTTCATTTACTGGTTCCAAATGAAACTCGTTACTGATATCTTTCATTCGGTCTTTCTGATCTGGTGTAAAAGCACCGGATAGCCGGGCTTTTTCCCACAGACCGAGCAATCTAAATATTTCATCAGAATGGCCATTTTTTTCAATCGTGTCATATCCTGTGACAAATGCGTAACCGGCATTAAAGGCGGCTGAACGGGCTAGCATCCATTCAATATCTTCCAATGTTGTTTCGGGGGTCATTTTAAACCAGCCCAACATAGCCGGCATAAGGTTTCTGAAAAAATATTTCTGATTTTTTAGTCTGTATTCCGTCTGGCTTTCGCGAAATCCTGCATACCAGGGTTCTCCCCAATTCATGCGGGTGTATATATGCCAGAAATAATGAGAAGTTCTGCTTGCACTCACTACATAGTGTTTCTTTATTTCGCTAGCAATATTTTGATACCAAGTATCCGTAAATAATATCTCTCCGTAATTGCCCATACCTGTGGAACGGTTCCCTTCCAGCCCGTCAAACGACATCATTCGTACCTTAGTTTGATTGAAAAAATCGGCTAAAGTTTTTGAGAGTTCCATACTCAGGTCTGCATCGGTTAAAAATACTTTATAAGCATGGTCTGCCAATTTTGAAACAGTTTCACCATTTTTGTACGAGGCAATTTTTGTATCGAATGCCCCTCGTTGGCAATCCAATAATTGCCAGGGCTCCTGCTTGGATACACTGCCATAGCGAATCAATTCCTGTCCAATCATGACGGTTTTAAGGTGATTGTTATTAAACTGATTAAAAAAATCCGGCTCTTCTATCGGAATATCGGTTTGTTTCTTATCGATGTCTGCGGTGATTTTGCTGCTGCCAACTTTTGCCAGACGCGGATCAGGAATTGGGGTTACGTACGGATCATTTGTGGTTATGAAATTTGATAATGTATGTACACCAAGCATAATGTTGCGATCAGCGGCTTTTATAACACAGTTCTTCATACCCTCAGTCCCATTGGGGAACTGTTTCTCATTCAATCTAAAATGTCCCCAATTTTCGAACGGTCCCGGATGATATACGTAATTCAATCCAGCTTTCTCACACACATCAAGAGATTTTTCAATATCCTCCTCACCAAACTCCATTATCAGGTAAGCAGCTGATGCAGCCGGATTTGATTTTGCCCAGTGACCATCTAATAGGGGATGCGGTAGTCCTTCTTTTATCTCAATCTTGCCAATTGTTTCTAGTGCTTTTTCAGAAGGACATCCAAACAAAGCTATCTTTGAACCAATCACACCCCCATCATCAAAGACCGGGGCAGCGTATTTATCGTGACCCCAATTTTCAATAATACGTTCCCTATTTCTATTGCGGCAATACGCTTGAACTGAGCTGCCTTGCTCTGTAGGTTTGGCCGCCTCAACGCGATAAAGGACATGCCGTTTTCCTTTTTCACTTAGATCGGTTAAATCGTCCTGCTCGAAAATATCAAGTTGTGGCGGACAGTCATTTTCGTGCCATGGATAGCCACCCAGCGTTTTGGGATTTAATGATTGTATTCCAATTGAAAAATCCTCTCCCCGAACCACTCCCACTGTCTCTCCAATTATTTTATTAATCTTTGTCTGGTAAGGTCCCCAAACTACAACCTCTACCAAGTCTGGCTTTGATATCTCGATTAACTCCAAGGTGATGTGTGAATCAAGAGTCTCGATTTTCAATTTCGCTTCTAGACTTTCAGAATATTCGAGAAGAAGCGTCTGATTATCTTCCACTAGCTGCGCAGACTGAGGATAATAATACTGATCATCTATCCTTATGGCCAGGATTGGACTTGACTGATGATTTGAAATGTAGTCATCCCCGGTATTCAAGTTGATTAGTTGAGTAACTGCGCCGGTTTCGTTTATTGTCAATCCAAATGTCTCAGTTTTAAAATCATACTTTGGCGAAAATAACGAACAGGATGGGTAAAGTATACATATTAAAATACTGCTTAAGACTAGCGTAGTGAATTTCATAAATGCTCCTCGACTCCACAATTTTACCATCTTTCATTACAAAGGTCTCAGCCGCAGTCATTTCCGGATTGACAGCCCCCACCAAGAATTCATATCCTATTCCCGCTGGGCAAGGGGAAACCGGCATATAAAATGCCCGAACCGTCAATTGGATAGCCCTGGTTTTTGATTAGGAGGGATAAGATTGAAAGGAGTTGATATGACAGAAAAAGACAGACGTATTGATTATATTGAATTACCGACTGTTGATCTTATTGAGGCCAAGCGTTTTTATGGAGACGTATTTGGCTGGCAGTTTGTCGACTATGGCCCGGATTATACCAGCTTCAATGATGGAAGATTGGATGGTGGTTTCAGAAAAGAGCCGTCTGTTCAACGGGGTGGTCCTCTGATCATTATCTATTCCCTTGATCTGGAGTTCATAAAGGAAAAAGTAAGGTCAGCAGGCGGAACGATCATAGAAGATATATTTGAGTTTCCGGGGGGGAGACGTTTTCATTTTACAGATCCGAGCGGAAACGAATTAGCCATCTGGTCAGATAAATAGAAAACTTCGCAAGCAATTTTTACGCTGTTCCTCAGCTTGGGGATGCGAAGGAGAGGGTGGGGGTGCTGAATTAGCAGAAGCGCCGCTCCCCCAATAACCGATTGACAGCCCCCACCTAGTATTTATATCCTATCCCTGTCAGTTACGGGGAGTTTGATGATGGCTCACAACGCTAATAGTCTATCTGACCAAAAATTAAAATTCACAGATCGATTCTTAAGGATTTTCAGTGAAGTCAAACCTGGGGAATCGATAACAGTACTAATCTTGCTTTTCGATGTTTTCCTTCTCCTGCTGGGCTATTACTTGCTGAAGCCCGTTCGTGAAGCCCTAATCCTCGCCCAGAGCGATGCAGATCTACAGGTGATATTAAATACAAATCTTCCCGATTGGTTTAAACATATGTTCCAGAACCTGAAGGGACCGCAGTTCAAAGCGGCTTCTTCAGGTGTGCAAGCCCTTGTCATGCTGGGATTCATCCCCTTATACAGCTGGTTCGTTTCAAGAGTGAAACGTTTACATCTATTGATCGGCGTCACAGGATTTTATCTTGTCAACATCGTCATTCTGTACCTGCTTTTCATCACCAATACACCGTTCATTGGATTTATTTTTTATGTATGGCTGGGAATCTTTAACATTTCTATGGTCGCTCAATTCTGGTCGTTCGCAAACGATATCTACACCAAACAGCAAGGGGACAGATTGTTTCCGATTATTGTCATAGGACAAACTGCAGGGGCTCCTATTGGAGGTTTTATAGAAAAAAAACTAGTCCATTGGCCAGCCCATCAGATGATTCTTTTGGCAGGCAGTGTGTTGCTCATATATCTCGGGCTTTCGCTTATAGCTCATTTTCGTGATGTTAGGTCACCTCATGTCCCAGAGAATAAGCGAGAGTTAAATTCAGAGATATTAAGAAAAGGGAATGGATTCAGGCTGATTTTCAAAAAACGCTATATTCTGTTCATCGCTCTTCTTATTCTTGTGCTGAATTTTGTTAACACAAGCGGGGAAAACATGCTCGGCCAAATAGTGTTAGATAAGGCCAATACTGTATCTGCTGAGGATCCGGGGATTTTTATCGAGACATTTTATGCAGATCTCGGTATCTGGGTGAGCATATTCGCATTTTTGTTACAGGCATTCCTGGTCTCCAGAATTGTGAAACATACAGGGCTTAAGGGCATTGTGTTGATGCTTCCATTCTTGGCCTTGGGAGTTTACGGATTGATTGGATTGGGAGTCGGTTTCGCAGGCACACGCTGGCTTAAAACTGCTGAAAATTCCACAGATTATTCTGTCATGAATACAGGAAGGGCCATGCTCTGGCTGCCAACGACAAGAGAGGAAAAATACAAGGCGAAACAAACCGTCGATACTTTTTTTGTCAGATTCGGTGATATGGCCGCCGCCATCGTTTTTATACTCGGCACAACAGTACTGAGTTTTGGTATCAGGCAGCTCGCTTGGATCAATGTCTGCGGTGTGGTGGTGTGGTTGCTCCTAGCCTTCGCGGTATTACGGGAGCATAAACAGCTCGTTTCCCAGTAAATGCATTCACTATAGCCGATTGACAGCCTCTAAAATGAAGGATTAGCTCCTTATTGAATCCGGGTATACGTATCTATAAGGGTGAAGGCGAGCGCGTTAAATACCAAAACAAGGGCCAGGAGGGATGCTTTGAGGATTCCTCTCCCTTGAGTCCTTTTTCGAGAGAAATCAAGGAGAGTGTACATAACAAAGACTTCAAGTGCGAAAGGGAGAAAACCGCCGAACCCGAAAACAGGCATTTGAAAGATCTTCCAGAAGTTCAGATAGGGGATGGAGTACCTCCAGTGAGAGCCTGCCCAGAAGTTCAAGCATTCCCACAACACCCCGGCTGCAAGCCCAGCCAAGACCCAGCTAATGATTCTGTTCCCGTATTGTCTTTCAAAATCCGCCAATAAAGAATTGATTTTTAGCCGATAACTCACCGGATCCAGTAGGAATATGAATCCCAGCCAAACGAACGGGAAAAATAGGTTAGGAAACAGGACGGACAAAGCCAAGAGGAGGAATCCAAACAGCATAAAACCGTTCAGAAGACCTGGTGTTGCCCTCAAACGAAAGAATGAAAATGAAACGGATTTCCTTTTCAATGCGTGTTGGAACAGAGACGACAGTTCCAGAAGAGCCGGGATGACCGAGGCAAAGGCTATAAAATAGCCCAGCCATCGCAGCGGAAGCTCTGGTGGCAGGCTAAAATAACTCCAGTTCTGGAGCCTCAGGTTGAAAAGCTCGAAAACCAGCCAGACAGGGACAGAAATAAAGGCCGCAAAAATGAAATTCCCTGGGGAATCAGAGAGAGGAGAGGATCCCTTGATCCTGAAATTCAGGCTGTCCAGGAGTATTATAAGTGGCCACCAGGCAAAGATATAAAACCATGTTTTCATGATTGGGACGTCGAGAACAAGAAGGACGATGGCCAGAAGCATCAATCCCAGCCCGATATGCAAATTTGCCCTGTATACTGTTTTCATCCTGCCACACAGGCTATCAAAATAAAGTGCTGATTAGCAACGATCAAAAGAGACCAGGTCATAACATTTAACATAGCTCCTCAGCCTGGGCTACATCCAGACTGATTCCCGCAGGCCAAAGAGCTTGGAAATCTAACTTTACATATGTAACAATGTTGGGAGCAGGCCACAGCCGGCCCAGTCCATCAGCGCCCTGGCCGTCGCTTTTACGAAGGAACAAGACGTGCTACGGATGTGCGAAACGGAGTACTAAGGAGGGAATATCATGAAACGAACCTTTGAACTGGTGGTCGTAGCACTCTTCATAGCGGCGTCGTCCCTGTACGCGCAGACGGGCAGCGATCGGCTGAACATGGAGGTCTTTCGGGGGCTGGATTTCCGCAGCATCGGCCCCAGCCTCACCACCGGCCGCATCTCCGACCTCGAGGTCGATCCGAACAACAGCAACGTTTGGTACCTCGCGGTAGGGTCCAGCGGCCTGTGGAAGACGGTGAACCGCGGCAACACCTGGACGCCGATCTTCGACGAGTACCCTTCCTACTCTTTGGGGTGCGTGACGGTCGATCCGCGCGATTCGAACGTTGTCTGGCTCGGCACCGGCGAAAACACGCACAACCGGAGCGCCTCGTACGGCGACGGCGTCTACAAGTCGACCGACGCCGGTGCAACGTGGGAGCGGGTGGGACTCGAGGACTCGCAAAAGATTCAGCGGTTTCTCATCGATCCGCGCGACTCTGACGTCGTCTATGTCGCCACCGCGGGTCCGCTGTGGAATCCCGGCGGCGACCGCGGCCTCTACAAAACGACCGACGGCGGCCTCACCTGGAACCGTGTACTCCACGTCAGCGAGGACACAGGCATCACCGACGCGGTCTTCCATCCGCGCAATCCCGATGTCATCTATGCCGCCGCCTACCAACGCCGGCGGCAGAACGCCATGACCATCGGCGGCGGACCCGAGGCAGGGATCTTCAAGTCGACGGATGCGGGGGCAACCTGGGAACGGATCGAGAATGGGTTGCCCGACGTCGACAAGGGCCGCATCGCTCTCGGTGTCGACCCGCGCAACCCCGATCGTGTCTACGCCATGGTCGTCGCCCAGGGCGATAGCGGCGGCTTCTTCGTGTCGGAGAACGCTGGCCAGGCCTGGACCCGCGTCAGCGACTACTCGGGAGGAGATCCCCAATACTACGGCGAGATCTTCGTCGACCCTCACCGGCCGGACACCATCTGGAACATCGAGGTCAGGATCCGGCGGAGCACCGACGGCGGCCGCACCTGGGAGCCGATGGGCTACCCGATCCACGTCGATCACCACGAGATCGTCTTCGACGAGTCCGATCCGATGCACATGTGGATCGGCAACGACGGCGGCTTGTATGAAACATACGATGGCGGCGATACCTGGCGGCACTTCACCAACCTGCCACTGTCGCAGTTCTACCGGGTCAGCGCCGACGACTCCCGCCCCTTCTACCGAGTCAGCGGCGGTGCCCAGGACAACGGCACGATCTGCGGACCGTCGCGGACACTGAACTCGACGGGCATCCGCACGAGCGACTGGTATCGCATCGGCGGCGGTGATGGATTCCAGGCCTACTTCGACAACGCCGATCCCGACATCGTCTACGCGCAGTCACAAAACGGCGCTCTCAACCGCCTTGACCTGGATACCGGACAAAGCGTCGGTATCCGCCCGACCGGCGGTGTTCCCCGCGGCCAGGACAGAGGGCGCTGGCACTGGGACAGTCCTCTATTGGTCAGCCCGCACGCGCCTGGACGCCTCTATTACGGTGGCCACCGTCTGTACCGGAGCGACGATCGCGGTGACAACTGGACACCTGTCAGCGGTGATCTCACCCGCAACCTCGACCGAAGCAAGATGGAGATCATGGGCCGGATCTGGCCCGAGGACGCCGTCGGGCTGCACCTTTACACAACAACGATGAGCGTCATCACGACCTTCGACGAGTCACCGCTCGTCGAGGGGCTGATCTACGCCGGTACCGACGACGGTCTCGTCCAGGTCACCGAAGACGGCGGCGAGAGCTGGCGGCGGCTCGAGAGCATCCCCGGCTTGCCCGAGCAGATCTACGTGACCGACATGTTCGCATCGAGGCGCGACTCCGAGGTGGTCTTCGCCACCTTCAACAACTGGCAGCGTGGGGACTTCAGGCCCTGGGTTTTTAAGAGCGACGACCGTGGCCGCACCTGGACAGACATCACCAGCAATCTCCCCGAGCGCTCGGGAGCCTGGTCCATCGTGCAGGACCACGCGAATCCGAGTCTCCTTTTTGCAGGGTTGGAGTTTGGTGTCTACTTCAGCGTCGACGGCGGCTCGCGTTGGGTCGAGCTGAGGGGCGGGATTCCGCGGATTGCGGCGCGCGACCTGCACATCCAGCGCCAGTGGACGGATCTGGTAGTGGGCACCTTCGGTCGTGGCATCTACATCCTCGACGACTATTCGGCGCTCCGTGACGTCAACGACGAGACCCTGGCGGCGGAGGCGTGGCTCTTCCCGCTGCGGCCGGCGCCGCTCTTCAACGAGCGCGGCCAGGTCAGGGCCGTGTGGGGCGACAAGAGCGAGCCAAATCCGCCCTTCGGGGCAACGTTGACCTATCACCTGCGTGAGCCGATGGCCGCAGGCGCCCAACTCGTTCTGACCATCAGCGAGGAGTCCGGCGATCAGGTCCGTCGCCTCGAGCTACCCGGAGAGGATGGCATTCATCGGGTCACCTGGAACCTGCGCCGCAACCCGCCGCCACCTGGCGCTGCGGGTGCCCGCGGCGGCCGTGGCCAGCGTCAGGGAGAGGTCGTGAGCCCGGGTAAGTACACGGCGACGCTGGGACGTCTGATCGGTGAGGCCGTCACTGATCTCGGCGAGCCGCAAACAGTCTTGGTGGT
>RCNB010000497.1_pt1 | contig 26409 bp, 23 predicted proteins | sample 2041321 | NCBI WGS metagenome assembly RCNB01 (sample SAMN09708232, study PRJNA481090) | Marine sediment metagenome, whole genome shotgun sequencing project. | reverse complement strand
CCAACTGTTTAAAAATAAAGATTACACAAACGAAACAAAGAGTAAACATAACCAACTGAAAATGTTCGACTTATAACCGGACAGTAGTGTTAGCAGCTAACCAATCAACTTTATTATTGGTATACACCATACTATCTGAATTGCTGATATTTTCGCCAAAGGTGTAGGTCGTTGGTCCATTTTTATAAATTCTAATTTTTTCGTTTTTATCCTTACTTAGCGCAGCTAGGGTAATTATTTTTTGGGCTGAAAAATACATAGGGGCATCTTCATAAAAATTTTCGCCATCTATCTTTGCACTTAGGAAAGAATCATTTTGAGCCTGATCTATTTTATTACCGGCTATTAGATTATTTTTTTTAGCTTCAAAACAATTAACTGTTATTACGAATAGCCATGCGATTGTGATTAACTTTTTTATTTTAAATAATTTAGTCAACAATTGCTGCTACATCCAATGCTTTAATACCTTTCCACAATTGTTCGGCAGACATATTTTCTCCTTTTGCCTGAAGAACAATGTTGCCTTTAAATACAGAAAGTATTTGAGATGTTTTATTGTCTTTGTCTTCTTTGCTTATATGGTGTACTTCTGCTTTTATACTTGTATCGCTAGCTGGTTTATCATCCCTTTTATAATTTTCATCCATTGAATAAGCAAAATGCACCATCTCTAAATCGTCTGGACTTTCAGCTCCGTCTATGACCGCTATTTCCATTTTTTGATTGCCGTTTTCAAAAACCAGAAACACATTACTTTTGCTTGCACTTCGGTCTAATACTTTATCAAACTCATAACTAGTTCTAGTAAAATCACCTGCTTTTTTTGGAAGCCATTTTTTAAATTGTTCCTTTGTTATGCGCGGTAAATTGAAAAGTGTTTTGGCAGATTCTATTTTTTCATCCTTCATTATTTGTTTTAGAAACCATTTCACCTTTTTAGATGCTGGCGAACTTTGGGTAAACTGTATTTTTTTTGGTTTAGTGGTGTGGTAGTCATCTCTACTATAATTTTGAATTTCCAAAAGATTTTCTTCTATAAAGTTCCACCCTTTTTCAAATTGAATGTTGGCAGTAACAGCGACCTCAATATCATAAGTACCATCAAAGGATGTTAATATGCATTCATCTTTAAAAGCTATGGTTCTATCAATATAAAACCAAAAATATTTACTACCTACAGCAAGGCTATCTCTAACATATTGGTTATTGCTTAACATTTTTTCATTGGTCATAGGATATAACAACGCTACGTTTTTTCCATATTTCTTTATGTATATAGGGTCATATTTCTGTGCGTAAACATCATCATAAGGTGTCTCTGCAAAAATATCCCTGTCTTTACAACTACTATCCATTAAAAACAAGTTTTGGAATTTATAATGTTCTAAAGGAATGCTATCATAAAGTGCCTTAATATTAAATTCTGGTAAATTGAAATTAACCGTACCATCTTTAGTGATTTTTCCTAATACAATTTCCTCTCCATTTGCTTGCATTTGAACCAGATCTAATGCTTCATGTGTATAATCTAGCTCTCCTTTAAGATGGTTTTCAACCCTTGATACGGCCGTTTGCGATTGTTGTGCTTTGCAGTATTGAAATAATGTAAATATTAATAGAAATACTATACTAGTTCTAATTTTCATGACTTTTGGTTTTAAATTGGTTATGGTGCTCAAATTGAGCCTTTCAAAGCAGATGAAAGTGAGGTTAGGTAATCAATTACTCAAAATCGATTTCATTGTGCTTTGAAATTAGTGCTTATTCTTTACCAAGGTAAACATTGGTTTAACTTTTATTTCGATTTTAGGTCTTTATGTGGGCCAAGCGATTTATAATCGCATCGGCGGCGATAGTCTGCCGCTCTATAATCTCAGGCCATATTTCAAAAGGCAGTTTAGATGGGCTTATGGTCGATTATATTTAACGGCTGTAATCAACTATACTTTCATCGGGTACGGAGTAGAGAAATGAAAAGTATTATAATTTTGTGCTCGGAATGGATTATTGTATTAACGAGCATAGCTATGGGCCCTTTCGGGAAATTTTGCGATGGAATTTGAAGACCAACCCTCGCAATCCAGTTTTACTTCACTCGATACGGCCAACGATATTTCGTCGAAATTCCGTTTTACCGAATCAGCTGTTTCATGAATTGTTCTTTATAGGCCCGACCGATGGGGAGCGTTGTTTTTTCATTCAAACGGACTTGGTTGCCTATAATTTTTTCGATTTTGGAGGTATTTACGATATGCGATTTGTGTATTCTGACAAACTTTTTTGAATCTAGATATCCTTCCCAATATCGAAGGGGTTCTTGAGATAAATATTTTTTTTCCGCCGTGAAGATTTCGGTATAGTCGGCATCCGATTGTATGAACCAGATGTCGATGACATCGACTTTAATATGCTCGTAGCCCGATTTGATAAAAAGTACATCAGGGGAAGCTAGATTTCCTGCTAAATTTTCTTGCCTCGATTGCTCTGGTTTTGGCGGAGCTACTTTGCTTACCGCTTGTACAAAACGTTCGAACGAAAAAGGTTTTAACAAGTAGTCGGTCACATCATATTCATAACTTTCCAAAGCATAGTCAGAGAACGCCGTAGTCAATATTACATTTGGTTTATGTGATAAGGTTTTCAAAAAATCGATACCCGAAATCTTTGGTAAATGAATGTCCAAGAAAATCAGGTCTATGGGTTCGGTTTTCAAGAAATCCATTGCTTGAAGGGCATCGGCAAAAGTGGCCTTCAAATCTATATTTCCAATATCGCCGATATACTTCTTTAGTACCCGTTGCGCGGGCGGCTGATCTTCGATGATGATACAACGTATCATTTAGTGTCTGTTTTTAATTGCATTTTTAAGATTATGGTATATAGCCCGTCACTATCTTTTATAATCAGTTCGTGTGCATCGGGATACAAGATTTGCAACCGCTTTTTTACATTCTCCAAACCGATTCCTTTAGAAAGGTCCTTAGTGTTCCCGAGCGTCTGAAACGTATTTTTACATTCAAATTCCAACACTCCTTCATTTGTCACCTTGATATCGATATCAATAAAAATGTCTTTCGATTGGCTTGCCGTACTGTGCTTAAATGCGTTTTCGATAAATACCGTCAAGATCAATGGTGCGATACGGTAGTTTGATTGAATATTGTCCGTTTTAAAGGTAACCTTGCCACGTTCCTCAATTTGAAGCTCGTTCAATTGGGTGAAGTTTTTAAGATGATCTATTTCCTTTAGAAGTGCCACGAAATTCTCCTTACAGTCGTACAACATATAGCGAAGCACCGATGAAAGTTCCAATATAATGGACGGTGTTTTTGGCGATTGTTCTATGGCGTAAGAATACAGGTTGTTTAGGTTGTTGAATAAAAAATGCGGATTGATCTGTGATTTCAGAAATTGCAATTCACTTTCCTTGACAGAGGAGCGTAGTTCTTCTACTTCCAATTGTTTTTTTGAAGCATCCCATGCAAACTTAAAACCGGCTAGTATCATGATTACGGGCATCACATCTAAAAGGCTATAAATCACCCCTGGAAATGCTGTTCCTCGGGTATCAGGAAAATAAATTTTTTCAAGAACTTGTTCCTCAACAAAAATGATGATACCGACAATTACGATGACGAACAAGAAAAACCTGATGTATTTTTTCTTGTAGAAAAAACGGGGTAGTAGCACATAATTGATAATAAATGCACCAACGGCGTAGTTTAAAAAAGCAAAAATATTATACGAATCTATTTGCGGCTCGTTTTTGTCAAACGAAAAGAAAAGAAAAAGAACAATATGTAGTAATACCTGAAATAGGACCTCTTTGGTAGTACTATTGAAAAAGGATTGTTCTGGCAACATCTATCAAAAGTAAGGTTTTATGATAATTCTAATTTTGTAAAAACTGCCATCGACAGATTTTGGCAGGCAAACGCCATTTTAAAGGGTATCTGTCGTTTAGGGCAGCATCGCTGTCGTTCACAGAAAATAGGTAGTCGACTTGAAATAAAAATTCCAATTTTAAACTATAGATTATATAATTTGGTCACCTATGAAATACAAAACGCTCTCTTTTTTCTTATTTGGATTTTTTCTTCTAAACGGCACCGTCGTTGCCGCCCAAACCGGTACGACCAAGATAGTCGGTAAGGTAATTGAGTCTAGCGAAAGACCGATTGAATTCGCAACAGTTCTCGTCGCAGATGTAGAGACAAAAAAACCTATTGAGGGTACGACTACACTTGAAGACGGCAGTTTTACCTTAGAAACAAAAGCCAACAACTTTTATATCGAGATTAGCTTTCTTGGTTTTCAGACCAAGACCTTTGCGCAACCGCCCGCTAAAAATACCACTATTGACTTAGGTACCGTGACCTTAACTGAAGATGCCGAACAGTTAAAGGAAGTTGTCGTACAAGGTGAAATCTCGCGCACCGAATTTAAATTGGATAAACGGGTTTTTAATGTCGGTAAGGATTTAAGTAGCACAGGGGCTAGTGCATTGGAGGTGCTGAATAATGTACCGTCGGTGAACGTCAACATTGAAGGGGAAATAAGCTTACGCGGTAGCCAAGGAGTTCAAATTTTAATAAATGGCAAACCATCGGTAATTGCCAGTGAAGGCGGCAATACTTTAGGTACACTTACCGCAGATATGATCGATAGGGTAGAGGTGATTACCAACCCATCTGCGAAATATGATGCCGAGGGAACTTCTGGTATTATAAATATTGTGATTAAAAAAGAACAACGTAAAGGTTTGAACGGTTCAGTTTCCGTAAATACCGGAGCACCTGATTCTCATAGTTTAGGAGTAAGCCTTAATAGCCGGAGTGAAAAGTTTAATTTGTTCAGTCAATTGGGCTTTGGCATACGCGAACTGCCGAGGGATCGAATAAACCGCAATGTAGACTTGGTAAACAATACCGCTGTTGTCTCAACGGGAACGGAGTTCAGAAACGAAAACTACTATAATTTTATATTAGGTACGGATTATTACATCAACGAAAATAATACACTAACCCTATCGGGAAATTTTGCGATGGAACTAGAAGACCAGCCCTCGGAGACCAATTTTACTTCCCTCGACGCCGAGAACGGCATCACTTCTGAATGGCGGCGTACAGAAGTTACAGAGGCCACAAATCCAAAACTTCAGTTTGAACTGCAGTACAAAAGCGATTTTAAAGGTGATGACGAACACACGCTTGTTTTTAGTTCATTAGGTAGTTTTTTCGGCAAAGATCAGTCCTCAGATTTTATCGATGCTACCGTAAGTGGTGCCCCAAATGATGCTGAGCAAAAGACCCGTACCGATTTCAAAGAAGGGGTATTTACTTTTAAGTTAGACTATACCAGACCATTCTCAGAGAAATGGAAGTTGGAAACAGGAGCGCAATACGTCTTGAACGATGTGGCCAATGATTATGAAGTCAATGATCTCATTGATGGAGATTTTGTCAACAACCCCGGACTGACCAACGTATTTGAATTTAATCAGAATGTATTGGGCCTTTATGGCACAAGTTCATATGAAGGTGAGAAATGGGGCGTAAAAGGCGGATTGCGGCTTGAGCAAACTAATCTGAATACGTTGTTAGTTAATACCAATGAGGCAAATAATCAAAGCTATGCCAATTTGTTTCCTAGTGTTCATAGCTCCTATAAATTTAGCGATAAAATTTCGCTACAGGCGGGCTATTCAGCGCGGGTCTATAGGCCTAGAATGTGGGATTTGAACCCATTTTTTAATATCCGGAACAACTTTAACATACGCCAAGGGAATCCTGATCTGCAACCCGAATTCACCGATTCATACGAGATTACCAGTATCTATATTTTGGGAAGGGCATCACTAAACTTCGGCATTTACCACCGCTATACTACAGATGTCATCGAAAGGGTGTCTTTTTTTGAAGACAATGTGAATACGGTCAGACCTGAGAACATCGGTGACAACAATACCACTGGTATAGAATTCAATGCGAAATACAGTCCTTTTAACTGGATGACACTTAATGGCGATTTTAATTATAGTCGATTCAAGCGAGAAGGTACATTCGAGGATATGGTTTTTGATTTTGACGGAAACCAATGGTCGTCAAAATTGATGATGAAGCTAAAGCTTCCCGCAGATTTTGAATTTGAAACAACCGGTAATTATCAGTCGAGTGTTGAAACGGTACAAGGTGTACAAAGTGATTTTCTATTTTTAGACCTCGGAGTACGTAAGAATATCATGAAAGGCAAAGCCGTATTGAACTTAAGTGTACGCGACGTGTTCGCCTCGCGCATCAGCGAATCCCTGATTGCCCAAAACGATTTTGAGGTTTACAATCGGAGTTTAAGAGGTACTTTTGTAGCATTTGGTTTCAGCTATGGTTTCGGCAAAGGAGAGGCCATGCAATATTCTGGTCAGCGGAGAAGATTTTAAAAAGAAGCTTAAAGGAAGGTAAAAGGAGCTTTAAGAGATAGGAGAAAAATAGTTTATAAGTTTAGGGGTTTATTGGTTTGGAGTTTTATTTTTGTCTGACTATAAATCTGGGAATCTTTTAAAATTAGGGGACGCATTTAAAAACAATTGAAAGTATATGGGAAGAAATACGGAACAGAATATGCGAACTTACCATCGCTATTTGGGGTTCTTTTTGGCGGGTATCATGGCAATGTACGCTATTAGCGGTGTGGTATTGATTTTTAGGAATACCGATTTCTTAAAGAAAGAAGTCGTAATAGAAAAAAAACTGGAAGCCAACATCGCAGCCAAAGACTTGGACAAGGTTATAAAAAAGAAAGGTTTTAAAGTGGAAAAAGAAGAAGGAGGCTTTGTCTATTTTAAAGGAGGCTCTTATAATAAGAAAACAGGGGTGGCTAGCTACACGGAAAAAAAATTACCCTTTGTTATGGACAAAATGACCAAAATACACAAGGCGACTTCTAGCCAACCCTTATTTTTTCTGAATATTTTCTTCGGTGCTTCTTTATTGTTTTTCGTGGTATCCGCTTTTTGGATGTTTAGACCCAATACCCCAATTTTTAAAAAAGGACTTTATTTTGCCTTGGGCGGAATACTCCTTACCTTGATTTTGCTTTTTGTTTAATAGATGATTCATACGAGGTAATTAAAGAACCCGAAACTGTAATAAAAAAACTAGCTCACCAAAGTATTACCTTTTTGTTCTTTTTCCTTTAAGTTTTTGACCAATTCGAGCGCATCGGGCACGACATCGCTGCATAAAACAATTAACGACCCTTCTTGTGCATTTTCGACCGCATAGTGAATAGCCTCTTTTTCTGAAGGAATCACTGTAACTTTCTTTTCAGGAAATTTAGCCAAAATACCATCTTTTAACATTTTGATGAGTTCATCTTCGGTCTTACCACGCAAATGTTTGTCTTGACGTATGATAATTTCGTCGAACATTTCTGCCGCGATACTGCCCATTTCATTATTGTCTTCTTCACGTCGATCTCCTATGCCTGCCACGATACCTACTTTAACGGATGCGTCGATTTCATCGGTAAATTTTTGTAGGGCACGCATTCCCGCAGGGTTGTGGGCATAATCCAATAAAATCTTGAATTTTTCAAATTCAAAGAGATTCAGTCTGCCCGGGGTTTGTGAGGCCGAGGGTAAAAAAGTTTCTAAGGCTGCTTTCATATCTTCGATACTTATACCTTTTACGTTACAGGCAATAATAACGGGCAATATGTTCTGTATCATAAATTTGGCCTTTCCGCCATACGTCAATGGAATATTTTCGGCTTTCATTATCCTCATTTTCCAAGTACCCCTGCAAAGGGTGACGTATCCGTTTTCATAGACTGCCGTTATTCCACCTATTCTTTGTAGCGCTTTGATTCGTGGATTATCCTCATCCATCGAAAAAAGTGCTACGTTACAATCCAACGACTTTCGCATGTCATAGACCAAATCGTCATCGGCATTCAAAATGGCATAACCATCAGGAAGAACCGTTTCAGGTACTACCGCTTTAACGCGAGCTAATTGTTCGATGGTGTGTATGCCTTTCAATCCTAAATGATCGGCGGAAATATTCGTTACAATTGCGATATCACATTTTGAAAAAGATAAGCCTGCCCGGAGCATACCGCCGCGCGCGCATTCCAATATTGCAAAATTTACCGTAGGATCTTTTAATACGAACTCGGCACTTTGTGGACCTGTGCAATCGCCCTTCATCAATAACCTGTTCTGTATGTAGACGCCATCGCTAGTAGTATATCCAACCCGATAGCCTGACATTTTTGCCATATGGGCCATTAACCTACTTGTGGTCGTCTTTCCATTTGTTCCTGTAATAGCGACAATAGGAATTCTACCCTTTTCACTCGACTGCGGAAAAAGCTTGTCTACGACAGGTGCGGCAACGTTGCGGGGCAGTCCCTCGGTCGGAGCCAAGTGCATACGGAATCCTGGGCCTGCATTGACCTCCAATACGGCGCCGCCGGTTTCGGAAAGGGGTTTGCTTATGTCGGTGGTCATGATGTCTATACCACAAATATCGAGATCAATAATTTTAGATATACGCTCGGCCATCGCCACATTGGCAGGATGCACGATATCGGTCACATCTTCAGCGGTTCCGCCGGTACTCAAGTTAGCGGTATCTTTTAAAATCAGTTTTTCTCCTTCAGGTAATACAGAATCGACAGCATAACCGGCATCTGCAATGATGGTTTTGGTAAGGTCATTAAGCGTAATTGCGGTCAACTCTTTCTCGTGGCCATACCCACGACGTGGATCTTTATTGACCTCTGCAACAAGGTCTTCGATAGTTGATTTACCGTCACCGATAACATGGGCAGGAGAGCGTAAAGCTGCGGCTACCATAGTATTATTGATAACCAACAGACGATAGTCCTCACCCGTAATATAATTTTCTATGATAACGCGCCCCGATACTTCTTTTGCGGCTTGAAATCCTTTTAATGCCTCTTCATACGAATTGATATCAACAGTGATACCACGCCCATGATTACCATCGATAGGTTTAATGACCAAAGGATAGCCAATATAATCACATGAAACTTTCAGACTGCTTTCCCGGCTAATGATGTCACCACGCGGCACTTCCACTTCGGCTTGCTCCAAAAGGTATTTGGTATCTTCTTTATCACAGGCCAATTCAACGCCAATACTGCTAGTCTCGCTAGTAACCGTAGCTTGAATTCGTTTTTGGTTGGCGCCATATCCCAACTGACAGAGCGAATATTTATTGAGTCGTATCCATGGAATACCTCTACTAGCGGCTTCCTCAACGATAGAACCTGTACTTGGCCCCAGACGTTCTGTTTCCCGAAGTTCCCGCATATGTTGTAGGTCCGAGTCAATATCGTAATCTTGGGCAGCTATCAATGCTTCACAAATAGCTACAGCTGACTTTGCGGCATAGCGCCCGGCATTTTCCTCTATATAAGAGAACACTACACTGTAAACTCCTTTCTCCCCATAACCTCTTGTTCGGCCAAAACCCGTATCCATGCCTGCCATTGTCTGAATCTCAAGGGCAATATGCTCTATTACATGGCCCATCCAAGTGCCTTCATCTACGCGCATGAAAAATCCGCCTTCACAACCTTCCGAGCACCTATGTGAATACATATCAGGAAATAGAGCTTTCAGGCGTTCTGAAAACCCAGGCACTTTATTGGTAGGTAGTTCTTCCATCGCTTCAAGGTCTAAAACCATCACAATCAGTTTTTCTCGGCGAACGGACCAATAGTTGGGACCGCGCATGGCATTTATTTCTCTTATTTTCATCGATGAAGATTTTAAAGGGTTCAGAGTTAATTCATCAAGATATAACATTTTTTCGATTGATAACTGTATTTTTGTGCCCCAAAAGAAGAATAAATGAGCGTTAAAGGAACATTGATACCTATCGGTGGCAATGAGGATAAAGGCACTGATAAGACGCACGAAGCCTATCACCTCGAATTTATTGAGGAGGGCATTCTTTCTCGTGTTGTAAAGGAGAGCGGTGGTCAGGATTCGACTATAGTGGTTATTCCTACGGCATCACGTATTCCAGTAGAAGTTGGGGACAATTATATAAAGGCTTTCGGAAAGTTGGGATGCCGAAACGTTCATGTTATGGACATACGTAAACGTGAGGAATCGGAATACAAGTCATATATCGATTTGATCAAAAGAGCGGATTGTATCATGTTCTCTGGAGGAAATCAATCTAACATTACGGAGAAAATAGGGAATACAACAATCCATAAAATTTTATTGGAACGGTATAACAATGACAGAATCGTTATTGCTGGCACCAGCGCGGGGGCAATGTGCATGCCTCAAGAAATGATAACTGGTGGCAGTAGTACGGAATCTTTTGTAAAAGGTGCGGTCGGTATGGCACAAGGAATGGGTTTTATTCCTAACCTTATCATCGATTCACATTTTATACGTCGTGGGCGTTTTGGTAGGTTGGCAGAGGCGGTAGCGAAATTTCCTGATCTTTTGGGCGTCGGATTGGCCGAAGACACTGGGCTCGTTATTAAAAACTGTAATACTTTTGAAGTCATCGGTTCGGGTATGGTAATCTTGTTCGACCCTAGTAAATTGAAGCACAATAACGAAAAAATATTGGGCGAAGGCGAACCGATGTCGTTATCTAACCTAAAGACCCATGTCTTATCGAATGGCGATCGTTTCAATATCGGAAAACGAAAATTGAAGGTGTTGCCTTTGGACTCTCCCTTGGTCTAATCCGAATAAATTAGCACTGTTTTCTCGCCTATTGAGGTTCTACAGGCTCTATACATGCCTTCGGTATTGAACGGCATGGCGATATTTCCATGAACATCTACAGCGATCAAACCACCGTCTCCCCCGATTTTGAGAAGTCTATTGTTCACTACTTCGGATGCCGCATCGATTAAGGAAAGGCCCTTATATTCCATAAGGCAAGAAACATCGTAGGCAACAACGCCCTTAATAAAGTATTCACCGCTGCCCGTGCAACTGACAGCACAAGTTGTGTTGTTCGCATAGTTTCCGACCCCGATCATTGGGCTATCGCCCACCCGGCCAAAGCGTTTATTGGTCATACCGCCCGTTGAGGTGGCTGCAGCTATATTTCCAGATTGATCACAGGCTACGGCACCTACCGTACCGAACTTTGAATCTTTTTTGAGGGAATGGTCCAATTGAAAATTGTCGGTATCCTTAATTTGTTGCCACTGCTGGTAGCGGAATTCGTCGTAGAAATAGTCATCTTTTTCTAAGCGATAGCCCAAGCTTTTGGCAAATTTCAAAGCACCCTCACCTGCCAGAAAAATATGTTCGCTTTTTTCCATTACATCCCGAGAAAGTGTCACTGGGTTTTTGATTCCCGAAATAAGGGAGACTGCGCCGGCATTTAATGTTTTACCGTCCATTATTGCGGCATCCATTTCGTGAGTGCCATCCGCAGTGAAAACGCTGCCCTTGCCAGCATTGAATAGCGGGGAATCTTCAAGCGCAACTACTGCTTTTTCAACAGCATCTATAGCCGAACCACAGCCTTTCAAAATGTCGTACCCAAGGTCCAAGGCAAATTCCAACGCTTTTTTATAGGCAATTTCCTTTTCTGGGGTCATCATACCCTTGACCAAAGTTCCTGCACCACCGTGAATGGCTATTGAAAAAGTTTGCATCATGTATTATGCTTTTAAGGCAGCGGGATTGTTTTGTAGTATTGAATTTATAATCATCTGTGCGTGCACCCTAGAATTTTCGATAAACCACTTATGGGTTTCCATTCCGCCACAGATAACCCCAGCTAAATAAAGCCCTGATACGTTGGTCTCCATAGTTTCAGGATTGTAGTTCGGAAGTCTTTTTTCATCTTGGGAAAGTTCGATGCCTATATGTTCCAAAAACTCAAAGTTGGGCATGTAACCGGTTAAAGCAAGAACGAAGTCGTTTTTCAAAGTGATTGTGCCATCCGGAGTATCTATTAAAACCTCAGTTTCCCGAACTTCCTTCAATGTAGAATTGTAATACGCTTTTATACTGCCCTCTTCTATACGGTTAATGATATCGGGTCGTACCCAATACTTTACGCGTTGCCCGACTTCCGGGCCTCTTATGATTAAAGACACTTCCGATCCTTTTCTCCAACATTCTAAAGCTGCATCTATGGCAGAGTTGCTCGCGCCAGCCACTGCTAGTTTTTGGCTGGCATAAAAGTGTGGGTCTTTATAGTAGTGTGAGACCTTTGGTAAATTTTCCCCAGGAATACCTAGCGTATTCGGCAGGTCATAAAACCCAGTAGCAACGATTACCTTGCTCGAAGTGTACGTCTCCTTACTGGAAACGACGGTAAAGACACCCTCTGTTTTAGTGACGGTTTCTACTTTTTCAAAAAGATGGATATTCAATTGGTTACCAGTAACTATCCTACGGTAATATTCCAAAGCCTCATTCCGCTTGGGTTTGGCCTCTTTGCTAATAAAGGGGATGTCATCGATTTCCAATTTTTCCGATGAAGAAAAAAACTGCATATTTATGGGATAGTTGAAAAGCGAGTTCACTATCGGTCCTTTTTCAAGTATAACATAGCTTAGCCCCTTTTGTTTGGCCTCTAAACCACAGGCAATGCCTATAGGGCCACCTCCTACAATTACAATATCGAATTTTGACATTAGGCTACGATTTCTTTGAGTTCTTTGATTGTTTTGGTGGGTTTTTCACTTTTAAAGACAAAACTGCCCGCTACAAGCACATCAGCTCCGGCCTCTACCAACGCTTTTGCATTTTTTGAGGTCACACCCCCATCGATTTCAATCAAGGTTTGCGCACCTTTTCTCTGGATTAATTCTTTTAAAGCTCTTATCTTTTCATAGGTATTCTCAATAAATGACTGTCCGCCGAATCCCGGATTGACACTCATCACGCAGACCAAATCAACATCTTTTATGATATCTTCCAAAAGATGAATACTTGTATGCGGATTTAATGCTACCCCAGCCTTCATACCGGTTAACTTAATAGCTTGAAGAGTTCTGTGCAAATGGGTACAGGCTTCATAATGAACGGTCAGGTTGGTGGCACCCAATTCGGCAAACGTTTTTATGTAACGGTCTGGGTCGACAATCATCAAATGCACGTCTAACGTTTTGGTGGCGTGTTCGGCGATGGCCTTTACTACGGGCATTCCGTAAGAAATATTAGGTACGAATACCCCGTCCATAATATCGATATGATGCCAGTCTGCCTCACTTTGATTGACCATTTCGACATCACGTTGCAAGTTGCCAAAATCGGCGGCAAGTAAGGAAGGGGCAATTTTTATTTTGCTCATTTGATAGCGACTCTTGAGAATTTATACAAAAGTAATGAAATGAATGGTTTGGTACCCGGGATTCGTTTCTTTTAACCCCGTTTTGAACGCATGGTTCTCACCTTTTTTATGGAAACCTCAACAACGAATTCTTGATATTTTTCCATTTTTTCAACAAACACAGCAATTTTTATTTCCGCATTATTGTGGATGCCCCAGCCAAATCTTTTGGTCAGCGAGGAAGCACGAAAACAGAGTTGTCCCTTGGAAAATAAAATGTGCTTTGCTTTTTCCGTTTCATTTTTTGGTATTTCCTTTCGGATGGCAAATGCAGTTAATAAAACATCCTCAGAAGTGTATATATAGGGATTTTCATATAACATCTCGAACGGATAATTGGCAACCTATTTTTTATCTTCTTTGGCCTGAGGTATTCTGCGTACATCTGCCGGAAAGGCTTCATCGACTGCTATCTACAAATTACTATAATTTGTTCAGTGTACAGAAATCTTCATTTTTATTGAACAGCTTCCTTTTTGCTATAAACCTCATGGTTCTTGTCGCCACCCGCCATAAGGTATAGATTGAGCGCCATAATCTCGTTTTTGTTCAAACGGTTCAATAGGCCCGAAGGCATCGGACTAATGGGTGAAAGTTCACGTTTGGTAATGTTGCTTTTTGCCACTTGTACCGTGTAGCTCTCGTTAAATGGGTTGGGCGCCAAAGAAATGGAATCACCTTCTTCCGATAAAACACGACCAGCAATTTTAGTACCGTCATTGGTATGAAAGAGCGTATGTGAATATTGATCAGAGATTTCGTCGTTAGGGCTGTATATAGCATACATCATTTCGTAGGTACTGAATTTGGTATGCGCTTGAGTCAAGTCTGGCCCAGCTGCTCCACCTTCTCCGCGCATTCTATGGCACAGAATGCACATGCCTGCATTAAAAGCGCGTTCACCATCGGCAAACGTACCTTCGAATTCATCCATACCACCGCCCCAGAGCATATAGTTCATATCTTTGCCGCTATAATTTTCTCCCGGGCCTATGGGTTGGGGCAAATCGGCCACGGCTGTTGAAGGCGAGTATACGCCAGTCAATTCTTCAAAATATTCTTTTTCGTTTTCAGGAACGTGGGTCATGGCCTGTAGACGAATGTTTTCCAAACCGGCTTTAAAGCTCAAACCGCCCTGCGCGTTCATAACATCATAAAACCAATTGAAATAGTCCTCTCGAAGGTCCTTTGTCCAACCTTGCTCCGCATGGCTCAAAAGCACCCCATAATAGATAGATTCGCTGGGAGGCATTTTTGCCATGATCTCACGAATGAGGGGTCCGTATTGCTCGCTGCGTAATGAAGTTTCCTCAGAAAGCAAATTGTCCGACGCTGTTGTGTTCTGCTCAGTATGTCTTTTTAATAGTTTCACCAAAGCCTCGGTAGTGCCATCTGCTTTTAGATACAATAACAACTGGCCCAGTTCACGGTTCATGTCATTGTTGGCATGTGGAAAATACCTTTTTAATCTTTTGGCCGTGGCCAATCGATCGGCCGTATTGGGCTGCCCCATTCTAATGAATAACAATTCATAACTTCTAAGTAGGTTCAATTGCTGCTCTGCTAATTGCGTTTCTAAAGTAATCAGATCGAGCTTGCGAAGAATTTGGGATTGTAAAGAAGCATCTCCTTGCCGTGCCAAAGCAATACTCCCTTCGATAATTTTTGTGGCATCTTTTTCAGATAGAAAGCGATTTACCCATTGGTCTACGGGTTGATTTTCCAAAGCGATACGCGAAGCATATCGAATGAACCGGTCTTCATGGTTCAGGTTTTTCCATGCTAGGGCTATGCCCTCTTCCGATTGCTCTGAATGGTATTTTTCAATGGAATGACGTAATTTTCTTAGATTTTCAGCTTTAGTATTAGCGGTATTTTCTGCTGAGCCCATATCGTCTCCGCTATAACGCAGTCGGTACAGATGCGAATTTATTCTGCGCCCTCCGGTAGCAAAATAGAGGTTACCGTCGGCACCCGCAATCATATCGGTTAGGGGTAGAGGAGTACCCGAAAGAAATTCTTCACGCTCGGCAATATAGCTGCTTCCATTTGTTTTCAAATCGATAAAATAAACGGTGCCAAAACTCCAATCCACGATTAAAAGGCCATTTTTATATCTGGCAGGAAAATTTAATTTTGACCCGGAAAGCACAGCAGTAGGAGAGCCTTGTTCGAGATTGTGTACCGCTGGTAAGGCGTCGGGATAATATTCCGGCCATTTACCAGATCCCGTTCGCCAACCGTATTCACTTCCGCTGGTGACATGGCAAATTCGTGTTGGGCGGTACCAAGGCATTCCGATATCCCATTCCATATCAGCGTCGTAAGCAAACAATTCGCCATCTTCGTTAAAGGCAATATCAAAGGCATTCCGGTATCCGGCGGAAATTAATTCCCATTCCGTACCCTCGGGATTGAATTTCGTAATCCAGCCGCCCGGGGCCTTAACTTCGTTCGCATGGCCTCTCGCGTCTAAATACGGCTCGAAAAGGTTGTCTTCGCCCCAATTTACGGGAAGCCTACTGTTCTCCAAAAGTGATTCAGGAATCAAAGTATGGTTTCCGGCAATAAAATAGATTTCTTTTCCATCAGGAGAGAGTACAAAGCTATGTGGGCCATGTTCCCCTTGGCCTTCTAGTTTTAATAGCATATTTACCTTATCTAATTCACCATCGTTATCGGTGTCGGTAATTCTGTAAATACCGCTGCCCTTTTCTTGCTCGTCAGGAACATCATCGTCCCATTTTTTATTGACCGCAACATATAGACTATTAAAGGCCCAGAGCAAACCGTGAGCTTCGCCGATTTCGAGATCAAGGGAATCGACATCTTTCGGATTTAGAACATTTCCTTCAGATGGTGTTTCGAACTTGTAGATCTGGCCGTACTGATCACAGGAGAACATAGTATTGCCCGGACCTTGCGCTAATGCGACCCAAGAGCCATTATCATTGCCACTGGGATGATATAGGTCTTCGAGAACGAAACCATCTGGAAGGTTGAACGTTATCGGTTTTTCTTCCTCTAAAAGTGCCGTAGTGGTATCGGTTTTACAGGAAAAGAAGAGGCAAGTCAGTGTTACTAAAGCAGAAATAATCTTAATTGTAGGCATTTTGAAATTCTATAAAAGGTTCGTTATAAAAGTAGTAAAAAACTGCTTTTAAAAAATAGACTTACGCGGCTATATGCAAATGAACCGTGCTTGAAGAAGGATCTACCGAGTTTGCCGCAGCCCCTCATAGACAGCAATACTTACAGAATTGGCTAAATTCAAGCTACGGATATGTTCACTATAAAGGGGTATTTTATACAAATTATCAGAATTGTTTTCGGTCAGTTCTTTTGATAAGCCGACGGATTCTTTTCCAAAGACCAAAAATAATTCATCTTTATAATTAATGGACCAATGATCTTTCTCACCATAGCTCGAAAAAAACACCATGTTCTTGTCTTTATGAAGGGAAAAAAATTCATCGGAACTCTCGTATATGAAAAGGGAAATATGTGGCCAGTAGTCCAACCCCGCCCTTTTTAAGCGTTTATCGTCTATTTCAAAACCGAAAGGTTTGATTAAATGCAGGGTCGAACCAGTTGCCAGAGCCAATCTGCCAATATTTCCGGTATTATTTGGTATTTCAGGCTCTACTAAGACGATATTGAAAGGCATTCGAGATTTATTTTCTAAGAGATTTCAAATACAACCGTTCTACTTTTTCGCGGGCCCAAGGTGTTCGACGTAAAAATTTCAACGAAGATTTAATAGAAGGATTGCTTTTAAAGCAATTGATGTTTATGCGGTCTGCAAGTTCTTCCCATGTATAATTTTGGGTAAGCTGTTCGAGCATGTGGGCCAATTTCACCCCATGTAGCGGATTGTTGGGTTGGTTTTGTTCTATGCCATTTTCCGTACTCATATATTTTAATTGGCGGATTTGTAATTCTAATCCTCGAATTCTCCATTAAAATGTGTCCAATAATTGTACACTTTTACGAGGTGCTTAAAATGAAAAAACTCCGGTAATCAGCCGGAGTTTATTCATCAATCAAAAAACGAACAGTCATGATAACTGTTGTTAACGTTAAAATTACAAATTATATGCCAAAAATCCAATTTAAGGATTATTTAACGTGTAATTTTTTAAGTTTTTAGCAAAAAGTTTTAACCCAAATAGGTTTTTAATATTTTACTTCTTGAGGTATGCTTCAATCTTCGTATTGCTTTTTCTTTGATTTGGCGAACCCTTTCCCTTGTTAGTTCAAAAGTTTCACCAATTTCTTCCAAGGTCATCGAATGTTGTCCGGCAAGGCCAAAATACAAACGAATCACATCAGCTTCCCTTGGTGTCAAGGTTTCCAAAGCACGTTCGATTTCGGTACGTAGTGATTCGTGCAAAAGCTCTTTATCAGGATTTGGCGATTCGCCACTACGAAGTACATCGTATAGGTTCGAATCTTCGCCAGCGATAAGAGGCGCATCCATCGATACGTGACGCCCTGAGTTCTTAAGGGACTGCTTTACCTCCTCTACGGTCATATCCAATTCTTTCGCGATCTCTTCCGCAGAGGGCATACGCTCGTGTGCCTGCTCCAAAAAAGCAAAAGTTTTATTAATTTTATTTATCGAACCGATTTTGTTCAAAGGCAAACGCACGATACGTGACTGTTCAGCCAATGCCTGTAAAATCGATTGACGGATCCACCAAACGGCGTAGGAAATAAATTTAAATCCACGGGTTTCGTCAAAACGCTGTGCGGCCTTAATCAGACCAAGGTTGCCCTCGTTGATCAAATCCGGTAAAGTAAGGCCTTGGTTCTGATACTGCTTGGCGACCGATACCACAAATCGAAGATTGGCCTTTGTCAGTTTTTCAAGAGCGATCTGGTCGCCTGCCTTGATGCGTTGTGCCAATTCTACTTCTTCGTCAGCGGTAATCAAGTCTACTTTGCCGATTTCTTGCAAGTACTTGTCCAAAGATGCGGTCTCTCTATTGGTGACCTGTTTTGTAATTTTAAGCTGTCTCATGTAAATAAATTAAGTTCATTAGAACTTGTACAAACAAAACGTTTGAACGCGTTCTTCGCATAGACTGCATATACTTATACGTAAAAAAGATGGAAATGTTACAAATGAGTAAAAAAAACTTGCTTTATTGGCTGAATTGCATAAAAAGGCCCCAATAATTTCTATTGGGGCCTTGAATACTATCTGATTTTCAGCATTTAATCGCGTCTAGGTTTACGATCGCGATTATCACGGCCTCGACGGTCATCTCTTCCACGAGGACGGTCGTTACTACGCGGTGGTCTCTCTACGTATCCTTCGGGTTTCGGCAATAACGCTTTGCGCGATACCTTATCCTTACGGGTTCGAGGGTCAATACCAATATATTTAATATCGAATACATCGCCCATGTTTACCACATCGGAAACATTTTCAGTACGTTTCCAATCCAATTCCGAGACGTGAAGTAGGGTCTCATTGCCGGGGGCATCCTGATATTCGACCACGGCACCGAAATCTAACATTTTAATGACCTTCACTTCGTAGGTATTACCTACTTCAGGCTTGAACATCAGTGAATCGATTTTAGTTTGAACAGCCAAGATACCTTCTTCTGAAGTACCTAAAATCTCTACGATACCTTCTTCGGTAACAGGATCTTCGTTGATAACGATAGTGCAGCCTGTTTCTTTCTGAAGTTCTTGAATCACTTTTCCACCTGGGCCGATCAAGGCACCAATGAATTCGTTCGGGATGACACGTGTCACCATTCGCGGTGCATGTGGTTTCACATCTGCGTTAGGTGCTGAAATGGTATCCGTCAGTTTTGTTAAGATATGTAAACGGCCATCTCTAGCTTGCTTCAAGGCATTCACTAGAATTTCGTAAGACAATCCTTTTACTTTAATATCCATCTGGCAAGCGGTGATTCCGTCTGCGGTACCGGTTACTTTAAAGTCCATATCACCTAAGTGATCTTCATCACCCAAGATATCCGAAAGAACGGCATATTTTCCAGAATCGGCATCGGAAATCAATCCCATGGCGATACCGGATACCGGTTTCGTCAGTTGTATCCCAGCATCCATCAAGGCCATTGTACCCGAACAAACGGTTGCCATAGAGGAAGAACCGTTAGATTCCAATACTTCTGAAACCACACGAACCGTATAAGGACAATCATCAGGAACCATACCTTTTAAAGCACGTTGTGCTAGGTTACCGTGACCTACTTCTCTTCGAGAAGTACCACGGATAGGTCGTGCTTCTCCAGTACAAAAAGGAGGGAAGTTGTAATGTAGATAGAACGTCTCTTCACCTTCGTAAGAGGGCATATCTATTTTGTTGGCTTCTCTTGAAGTTCCCAAGGTCACGGTAGCTAGCGCTTGAGTTTCCCCACGAGTAAAGATTGCGGAACCGTGCGTTGATGGAAGGTAATCTACCTCGCACCAAATCGGGCGAATCTCGTCGGTCTTTCTGCCGTCTAAACGCATACCTTCATTAAGGGTCAAATCTCGTACCGCCGCTTTTTCTGCTTTGCGGTAATAATCGGAAATCAAGTGTCCTTTTTCTTCCAATTCTTCTTCAGAATAAGTGGCTTTGATTTCATCTTTAATTTCAGAAAATGCAGCACTTCTTTCGTGCTTTGCAGAACCAGCTTTGGCCACTGCGTACACTTTATCGTAAGCTAAATCGTGGATTTTTTTCTCTAGCTCCCCGTCTTCGGCACCTTGCTCGTATTCGCGCACTTCCTTTCTTCCGAAGGCCTCGGCCAGTTTCATTTGGGCGTCAATCTGTTTTTTAATAGCTTCGTGAGCGAATTTAATGGCCTCGACCATTTCCTCTTCGGAAATCTCGTCCATTTCACCTTCTACCATCATCACCGAATCAGCAGAGGCGCCGATAATCATATCAAGATCGCTTTCCAACAATTGAGTACGGCTAGGATTGATAATGAACTCACCGTTAACACGGCCTACACGGGCTTCTGAAATAGCACATTCGAACGGAAAATCCGATAGTTGAATGGCTGCCGATGCAGCTAATCCGGCCATGGCATCCGGCATGACATCCTCGTCGTGAGACATCAATTGGATCATTACTTGGGTCTCGGCGGTATAATCCTTTGGAAAAAGGGGGCGTAAAACACGGTCTACCAGTCGCATGGTCAACACTTCGCCATCGCTGGGCCGGGCTTCTCTTTTAAAGAATCCGCCGGGATAACGGCCTGAAGCCGCAAACTTTTCGCGATAGTCTACCGTAAGGGGTAGAAAAGGCAAATCTTTTTGTTCGTAATTCGACACTACTGTACACAGCATCATACATTTGCCGGATTGTACAACAACAGAGCCATGTGCCTGTTTTGCCAGTTTTCCGGTCTCGATAGAAATTTCCCTACCGTCGCCAAGGTCTATGACCTCTCTAAATACTTTTGGAATCATAAAATTGATTTAATACCCGTGCGTACGGGATTTTGTTAAACAATGGTCACTCCGCCATTTTTGTTCCTCTGGTCGGAGTTGTTGTGTGTGTTGTGATGACCAATGAAAAACTGTGTGCAGCTTTTTGAGTTCGCCCAGTCGAAACAGGGACTTTTACTTAAAAATATACAAAAAGTCCCGAAGCCTCAGGACCTTATAAAAACAGGGGCTGAAATTTTTCAGCCCCTGTTTTTACTATTTTCTAATACTCAATTCTTTGATAAGCTCACGATATTTCACAATATCGTTCTTTATCATATAATCGAGAAGACTACGTCTTTTACCTACTAAACGTACCAATGATCGTTCAGTATTGTAGTCTTTTTTGTTTTTTTTCAAATGTCCTGTAAGGTGGTTAATGCGATGCGTGAACAAAGCAATTTGACCTTCTGTAGAACCTGTGTTCTCTGATTTTCCGCCGTGCTTCTTAAAGATGTCGGCTTTTACTTCTTTCGATAAATACATGCCAATATTATTTTAAATGATTTTTATGTATCTGACTGATTTTCAATCAGGGCGCAAATATAAGATTAATTTTATGATTCTACACAGTTTAATGCTGTTGATGTCTTGCATTTTCTTGACTGCTCAAACTACTGTAAAAGCTGGTGTTAAAGACATTTTTTAAGGTTACGAGCGATGGCGCCCAAGTAGGGTATTTAGTATTTAGAATGTTTTATAGTTGAATATCAACTGTATATGCCTGCTAAACCTTTTGATATTTTACAAGTTAAATAGTCACAAATCTTTAAAATTAATATTATGAAAAAGAATTTTGGAATGCGAAGTTGTACGGGAGTGTTGTTAGCAATAGCCTTGTTTATTGTTTCCTGTAGTAAAAATGATTCAGCGGATATTGTTGATGATGAATTGGTCGGTATTGAAGTAATCAGCGCTACTGAGCTTAACGCTAGTGATGAGGTGGAACTTATTTCTGAAGATATAACCGCCCTAGTCGAAGATATTTATGCGGTAGATGAACTTTCATTTACTCAAAAGGCATCCTTTACGTCGGATTTTATTCCCGATTGTGTTCTTATTACTACTGTCGTTACGGATAAAAGCATTGAGAAGGCCATTGATTTCGGTGATGGCTGTGAGTTACGCAATGGTAATGTTTTAAGCGGAATTATATTTTTGAGCTATTCGAAAGATATGGAGGCCGTTACAAAAACATTAAATGTTTCCTTGGAGAACTTCACTTTTAACAGGGTGTCGATTCAAGGGGGTGCGAGCATTGTGCGTAAGCGTGCCAACGATAAGGGCAATCCTCAATCTGTGGCGGAAGCCGACTTTATTGCTGAATGGCCTGAAGGCGATACCATGACTTATACAGCTAACCGAACCAGGGAATGGATTGAAGGATATGGGTCTGGCTTTTGGGGAGACAATGTTTTCTTGATTTCGGGTAAGGCGACATACGAAGGAAAACTTGGTGCTATTTTTACAAAAAGTACCGTTGAACCCTTACGAAGGGAAATGTCCTGTAGGTTTATTGTAAGCGGAATTTTGCAGATTTCAAGAAATAATCTCGAAGCCAGTTTGGATTTTGGTGACGGAAGCTGCGACGCTACAGGAATCTTGACCTACCCTGACGGAACAATTGAAGAAGTTATCTTAAAAAGGTTCCATAAAAAATTCCCTCCTAAGTTTCCATTTTAATATTTGAAAACAGGATATTAAGGTATTAACGTTCCGGCACCTTCAAGTTGTTTCTGAAAAACATAAACAAAAAACTTGAAGGTGCCGGAACGTGCTTAAATGGTTTTTGACTTAGGTATTTATTAATGATCCTATTTCTGACCAAATAACTTAGATCCATTAAGAAATAATCCGGCTGTTGGCCGAATTATAGTTATAGCCATCGTGTCAAAGTCAGTAACCTTCAAAATAGACCGGAGTAAAGGTCGTTTTTCTGTGATGCTAAAATGCACATCCATTTGGTAAGGGTGCTTTTTTTTGAAGATCTTTCGCAAATTCAATATCAAGTTCGGCAGAAGTAAATCCGTTTTCGACCGAACCTTTTTGAACCATTGCACCATAACCAGAGGTATTCATATGGGCCCTGACATATACCTGAGTATTCTTTGCCAGTTTGATATTAGTTCCTGAACGGGTAAAAGGCTGTTCGTTTACATGGCTATGTGCCAATATTCTTCTATGGATAAGATTACCTTCCAAATCGATAACTTCCCACCAGTCGGTATATTGGTCGCATCCGGTATCTGGGCTTTCGACCGTCACATTAAATGTGTAGGCATTTGAATCGCCGGTAACAGAAACTTCGTTTATCCGTGCCTCGCCTAAAGATAACTCTGCAGATTCGTTCACGGCGAACATAGTTTCTTTATCCGTAGAACAACAACAGAGCCAAAAGGCAAGAACTAAAAAATATAGTACTTTCATCAGAAAAATTTTAGGACCGTATCGCTTTGTTCTCTATCAAATCGATGTACAGGTTAATTTTCTTTTTTAGTGTACTACGATGTACGATAAAATCGAGAAAGCCGTGCTCTTTAAGGAATTCAGCCGTCTGAAAATCCTTTGGGAGTTCTTTGCCAGTAGCTTCTTTAACCACACGCGGACCTGCAAAACCGATCAAGGCACCAGGCTCTGAGATATTAATGTCGCCCAACATGGCATACGAAGCCGTTGTGCCCCCAGTCGTGGGATCAGTACACAAAGAAATATATGGAATCTTAGCCTCGGCCAATTGCGCTAATTTCGCAGAGGTTTTCGCGAGCTGCATCAACGACAGCGCTGCTTCCATCATACGGGCTCCACCCGATTTGGAAATCATTAAAAATGGCAACTTTTTCTTTATGGCATAATCAATGGCCCGAGCAATTTTCTCGCCGACTACACTACCCATCGAGCCACCAATAAAACTGAAGTCCATACAGGCTATCACCAAATCTTTACCCAAAGATTTACCCACGGCCGTTCTGACCGCATCTTTGAGCCCCGTTTTTTTCTGGGCAGCTTTTAGACGATCGGAGTACTTTTTGGTGTCCTCAAATTTCAGGGGGTCTTTCGAAGTAAGTCTTGGATCGAGTTCCTTGAATTTATTATCGTCAAAAAGTATTTCGAAATATTCTTTGCTGCCGATTCGCACATGATAGTCATCTTCGGGGCTTACATAAAAGTTTTTTGCAAGTACCTCTGATTCAACAATTTTACCCGTGGGAGATTTATACCAGAGTCCTTTCGGAGTGTCTTTCTTCTCTTCCGTAGCCGTTTGAATTCCCTTTTCCTTTCTTTTGAACCAAGCCGTCATATCTTCCATATTAGCGTTAGTAGATAATTTTGAAATTTATAGGGTATTCACATTATTAAGGTCTTCAAACGCTTTTTTTAAGCGGTCGATAAATGCTTTTTCGCCTTCACGGAGCCACACACGTGGATCGTAAGATTTTTTATTGGGCTCATCTGGCCCATCAGGATTTCCTATCTGAGACTGTAAATAGTCTTTTTTGCCTTGAACATAATCTCTGACACCTGCCAAGAACGCATATTGCAAATCAGTATCGATATTCATTTTGATAACACCGTAGCCAATGCCTTCACGTATTTCTTCAACTGAAGATCCTGAACCACCGTGGAATACAAAATCGATATGATTATGCTCTACACCATATTTTTCGGAAATGTATTCCTGCGAATTTTTTAGGATTTTCGGGGTCAATTTCACATTGCCCGGTTTATACACGCCGTGAACATTTCCAAAAGCGGCAGCAATCGTAAACTTGGGGCTCACCTTTGAAAGCTCTTCGTAGGCGTAAGCCACTTCTTCGGGTTGAGTATATAACTTTGAATCGTCGACATCTGAATTATCTACGCCGTCTTCTTCGCCTCCGGTAATACCCAGCTCGATTTCCAACGTCATATTCATTTTGCTCATACGTTCCAAATAACCCTTACATATTTCGATATTCTCTTCGATAGGCTCTTCAGAAAGGTCGATCATGTGCGAACTGAACAACGACTTTCCTGTTTCGGCAAAATGTTTTTCGCTGGCATCGAGCATTCCGTCGATCCAAGGCAGCAATTTTTTAGCACAATGGTCGGTATGCAGAATAACTGTCGCCCCGTAGGCCTCTGCCAATTGGTGAACATGTTTTGCGCCGGCTACAGCACCCTGTACGGCGGCATTCTGGCCCTCGTTCGAGAGACCTTTACCGGCATTGAACTGGGCGCCGCCATTTGAAAATTGAAGAATTACCGGAGCGTTGAGACTTGCGGCAGTCTCTAAAACTCCATTTATAGTATTTGATCCAATAACATTTACTGCTGGAAGGGCAAACCCTTTTTCTTTAGCATAATTGAAAATTTCTTGTACTTCATCGCCAGTGGCAACGCCGGGCTTTATATTGTGGGCCATAAGACTTCTATGTTTAGTTATTTGTTTTATTAAAGGGCAAAAGTAATAAAATAAACAAGGCCTAAAAATGCAGTTTTATAAAATCGACCTAATCTGCCAGTATCGTTTTAGAAATCAAATGGCCTTCGTTCGAAAAACCTTGTATCAAGAATAGCAAACTGTTGACCCTGTCGTCCTTTGCGATTTTAAAGCTAACCTCTCCTTTCCTATTTGTTTTTACATAGGGTTTCCAATCGACTTCCAATAAATCAATGGGTCTCGACCGATCAAAAACATACAATGGCGTATAATATTTTTTGGCTCGGTCAAATCCGTTTGTAATAACAAATTTGTCAAACAGCACAGTTGTATCTCGCCCATAAGATTCTGAAGTAAATACTTGAAAAATGCTAAGGCCTGTTTTAATATTATTGACCATAACATTTTCGATGTCCTTCATCTGTAATTGTATGCTTCTTAATTCTTCAGGTTCGACCAGTCTACCATTTATAGATACGAATGAGGGGTCTCCAAATGGGCCTTTCAAATAATATTCGACATTATTCACCGTAGCGGGTCGGTATCCTTGACTCGCCAAAAAATCTAACAAACTCATATTAAAGTTATTAGATTCTTTAGGAATGGGCAGATCATAGTATTTGCCAATGTCGCTAACTATGGGTTCATATTTTTTAATGACTTTTCTTCGTTGTAAGTACCTTTCGCTACGTTTCTTTTCGGTTACTACTACTTCCTCCAAGTTAATAGTTCCGTCGATATTTCTGGGTGGGGTGTCATCGTTCCATGCATTTGCCGCATATTTTTTTGTTTTATTAGAAAGACCGATGATATTCTTTTCGCCGTTTGGGGCTTTAGTTCTTATTGGAATTATAAGCGTAGAAACATTTCTCTTTTGAATCGTATCATATTCTATTTTTGAGGGTTTAATGATCTTGCCCAACCAATTTTGGTAGGCCACCCTGACCGTATCGCCCTTGAATACGCTCAAGTTCTGAAAAATAAATTCAGGTCTACCCTGTAGTTTCACCCTGTCGATAATATTGAAGTTATCTGGTATCAATACCAGATTTTTACGCTTTATCTCTCCTTTTATTTTGCCTTTAAGTTCGAAACCAGTTTCAAAAGTATATTTTTCGATAGGGCTAATGGCTTCGATCACTTCATTCAGGGTGTACCCCGTCCATC
>RCNB010000496.1_pt1 | contig 26414 bp, 21 predicted proteins | sample 2041321 | NCBI WGS metagenome assembly RCNB01 (sample SAMN09708232, study PRJNA481090) | Marine sediment metagenome, whole genome shotgun sequencing project. | reverse complement strand
GGTGAAGTGCGCCATGAACGATTGCGGCGCCACGGCACCAAGGCCGAGCAGCGCCACCACACCTATGGCACCCGCCACTATCGGGCCGAAGATGGAAGGTTTCTTTTTCACGACCACAGGCGCAGGTTCGGGCTCGGCCTGTTTCGGCGCTGCCGAAAGCGTGGGCGGCGGCGGTGGCCATGTCGTTTCGCCGTCGGTACAAACCGTCGCACCGCGGATTACCTCATCTTCCATGTTGACCACTATTTCGCCGTTTTTCTCAGGACAGAGTTCTGTCACCAGATGGCGAAGGTTGGTCGCATATAACTGGCTTGATTGCGCGGCCAAACGGCTGGGCAAGTCTGTGTAGCCGATAATTGAAACACCGTGTTTTACGACGACCTTGCCGGGCTCAGTCAGCTCGCAGTTGCCGCCGGTTTCCGCCGCGAGGTCAACAATGACGCTGCCATTTTTCATAAGGCCGACCATCTCGGCTGTAACCAACAGTGGTGCCGGCCTGCCCGGAATCAGCGCTGTGGTTATGATGATGTCGACTTCTTTGGCCTGCTCGGCGAACAGGGCCATCTCTGCCTTGATGAATTCGTCGCTCATCAGTTTGGCGTAGCCGCCTTCGCCTGAGCCGTCTTCATCTTCAAACTCAAGCATGAGGAAGTCGGCATCCATGCTCTCGACCTGCTCTTTAACTTCCGGTCGAGTATCGAAGGCACGCACGATGGCGCCCATACTTCTCGCCGAACCAATGGCGGACAATCCCGCCACACCGGCACCGATAACCAATACTTTTGCCGGAGGAATTTTACCGGCCGCCGTTATCTGGCCAGTGAAGAAGCGACCAAAATGCTGCGCCGCTTCTACGATGGCGCGATAACCCGCGATATTCGCCATTGAACTCAGCGCATCCATTTTCTGCGCGCGTGAGATTCGCGGCACACTGTCCATTGACATGGCCGTGCCACCGCTTTTGGTCAGTTTCTCGAGCAGCTCAGGGTTCTGGCCTGGCCCGAGAAAACAAATAAGCGTCTGATCAGGTCGCAGCAAAGACTCTTCGCCACCTTCCGGCGCGCGGACCTTCAGGATCAGATCCGCCTGGGACCAGACGTCTTTGGCTGATGCCAGAACCTCGCAGCCGGCAGCCTCGTAGGCTTCGTTTGAGAAACTCGCCGCAGCGCCGGCGTCTTTTTCGACGGCAACGCTAAACCCCAATTTGATGAGTTGAGAAACAACATCAGGCGTCGTCGCAACGCGTTGCTCACCCTCGTGGATCTCTCTCGGTACACCGATTTTCATTCACAGACCTCCAAAGAAATGCCGCAACTCGCCAGAAGAACCACAGGAAAAACGTCCCTTTGGCGGCGACGGGCGTACTCTACCAACATTGAAGGTCTACGCACAGATTAGAAGTGCGTCGGAAACTACTTAGAAAGCGGCGTTAGTCGCGAGCCGCGGGTTTCGGCCGCCTGTCCGTCATGCGCTTTCGAAGGCGATCGCGCTGCGCGGGCGTCATGCTTCGAAACTTGTCATGCAGCCGTTTACGGCGCTCATTTTGCAACTGACGGAAGCGAACATAGTTGTGCTGAATTCGCCGCCTCTCAGCCGGCGACATGTCTCTGTACATCCTGTAACGGTCACGGACCAACTGCTGGCGATCGGGCGGCAAGTCACGCCATTGCCTGAAACGACCTTGTGCGGCGCCGCGTTGCTCCGGCGTCATACCTGCCCATCGACTCGCGCCATTCGACAAACGCTGTTGACGATCGGCGGCAAAGCTCTCCCAGTCGCCCTCGAAGCGTTGCAGCAGTTGCCGCTGCTCCTGACTCAGGTCTTCCCAGGCAACGCCCTTGTCGTCTGCCACGGCAAAACCGGCCAGCATCAGTGCAAACACTGCCAAAATGATCTTAGCTTTCATCTTCTTTCTCCGTCGATTCTTCGCCATCCGGCACGGGATCGGCCCGCTCCTCATTTTCTGTTGTCACCGGCGCATCGAACATTAACCAGTCTTCGTCCGACTCTTCCCACAATCCCAGGTACTCCAAAAAATCCTCATCCGGCATTTCGTCGTCTGCGCCCTGCACCAAACCACCAAACAGCAGCAGCGCGCCCAGCAGAACAGGCTTGCTAGCCGACATTACCGTTTACTTCCAGGTCGGATGCTTCAAGCCAAAAGTAGAATTCAAGTTCTTCCAGCATGTCGAGGCTGTCTTCCTCCAGCAGCATCTCAAAATCCGAGGCCGTGACCGGCCCTTCAATCGCATCGACGCCGTCAGGCCCGCGCATCACCATGACCGCAAGCAGTGCCGCGGCCGCAATACCGGTCGCTGGCACCCAGCGCAACCATGGACCGACCGAGCTCGCGCGTTGCCGTTCAGCAAGCGCCCGGTGTCGTCCCTGATTCAAGCGCGACAACGTTGCCGCGTCCAGGCTGTCAACGCTGTCGTCGAAAAGCGCCTTTGCTTTATCGACGATCTGATCGTCGTCTTTTTGTTTAATGTCCATTGGCTCGTTCATTGCCAGTGTTCTCCTAACGTATCCCGCAGCGAATGAATCGCGCGAGAATAGTGCGTCTTAACGCTGCCGTCGCTGCAACCCATTGCGGTCGCTGTTGCGGCAACGTCGAGACCTTGAAATGTACGCAACATGAAGGCTTCGCGCTGCCTGTTTGGCAAATTCTGTATGGCAAGTTCCAGATGTTGCATCGCCTCATTTGTCTGCAGCTGCTCGTCCGGCGTCCGTCCCGCCGGATCGGGCACATTGGCGGTAATGTCATAGTCGTCGTCGCCCGATGTTGAGCGCCCAAACCACACCATGACACGGTTGCGAACTTTCTGGCGACGGTGCCAATCACGAATGCCGTTTTGCAGGATCCTGAAGAAAAGCGGCGCCCACTCAGTACTTGGTCGGTTCGCATATTTTCTTGCCAACTTGATCATCGCATCCTGAACAAGGTCGAGCGCATCGTCGCGATCACGAACAGCTATCTCAGCCATGCGCAACGCCCGCCGCTCTACCTCGGCCAGGAACTGATTGAGTTGCCTTTCTCCTTGCAGCGTCTTTGTCCCCGTCGAATGCTCGCGAGAGCAAGATACCGCAAAAACACCAGTTTGGGCGGTCATGTGAAACGACTCCCTGTCAGCTTGCCAGCAAAGTCCATTATTAAGGTCCTCTTGACTCCGTCACGAGGTCATCTACCGTGTCTCCCTTGTTTAACGCCTCGCAAACGACCCGGTTGACAGCTTACCCCCATGTTATTCGACAATTATTATGTCAAACCAGACGGGCTCCGCCTTTGGGCTGGAGAGCCAGGTGACTAAGACACTGATTCTCAGGGTTGCTGTCAACGTGCCGCTTTCACGGCAGTTCGACTATTTACCGGCCAAAGGTGCTGCCGTCGCCAAACCTGGCTGCCGGGTTCTCGTTCCTTTCGGCCGACGCAGGCAGGTCGGTGTCGTGCTCTCACATGCCACCGAAACCGACGTACCCGACGCCAAGATCCGCCGCTGCATCGCTACGCTCGACGAGAATCCTTTGTTCAGCGATGAGGATTTGTGGCTGCTTCGCTTCACGAGTGAGTATTACCATCACCCCATCGGCGAAGTCGTAGCCGCTGCTCTACCGGCCACCCTGCGGCAGGGCAAGGCACTTCACCCTACGCTTACTGTTGTTGCGATAAGCGATGCTGGTGAAGCAGCAGATATTGAGACGCTGGCCAGGCGCGCACCACGGCAGGCTGAATTGCTGGAAATCCTGCACGACGCCGGCGGCAACGGGCTGGAAGAGGGCGCGTTAACAGAGCAGATACCAGCATGGCGGCGCGCCGGGAAGGCGCTGTTCGAAAAGGGCCTTATTCATCGCTTTTCGACACGAAGGGACGAGCCCGACCCACCTGATGTGTCTGCTGGACAGCCCGGGCTCACACTGAATGAGCATCAAAAACGTGCTCTGGAAACGATTCGGAAAGCCGACGGATTCGACGTATTCGTGCTCGACGGCGTCACCGGCAGTGGCAAGACAGAAGTCTACTTGCAGCTTATGCGAGACGTCATCGATTCCGGCCAGCAAGTACTCGTTCTTGTACCGGAGATCGGACTCACACCGCAACTCGTTAGCCGCTTGCAACATCGCCTTGGCATTGTTCCATCGGTATTGCACTCGGGTCTCGGTGACACGCAACGATTACAGGCCTGGCGTAATGCCCGCGCCGGGAGTGCTCAGCTCGTCGTCGGTACTCGTTCGGCGATTTTTGCGCCGATGCCAAACCTCGGCCTGATTGTTGTTGACGAGGAGCACGATCAATCGTTCAAGCAACAAGAAGGGCTGCGTTACTCGGCTCGTGATCTCGCCATCGCCCGTGCAAAGCAGCACGATGTTGCCGTTGTGCTGGGTTCCGCCACTCCGACGCTCGAGTTGTTACAGCATTGTCGCGACGACAACTACACGCGCATCGAACTTCCCGAGCGGGCGGGTGGCGCTCGGCCGCCGGCCTTCAAGCTGGTCGACCTGAACCGGGCGCCCGCGGTCGACGGCATTAGCGAACCACTTGCTGCAACTATCGATGAGCACCTGCAGGCTGGCGGCCAGGTGTTGATGTTTCTTAATCGACGCGGATTTGCACCGACACTGATTTGCTCCAGTTGCTCTCACGTCACCGAGTGCACGCGCTGCGATTCACGAATGACCGTGCACGCGAAAGCCCGGCAACTGCGTTGCCACCATTGTGGTTCGGTTCGCGCGCTCGAAACGACATGCGCAAGCTGTGGCGCCGAGGTCAAACCACTTGGCGAAGGAACGCAGAGGCTGGAGGAGGCGCTGCAGAAGCGATTTCCACAGCATCGCATCCAGCGCATCGATAGCGACACGACGCAGCGCAAGGGGACGATGGATGCGGCACTTGCAATGGCAGAACAGGGCGTTGCAGACATACTCGTTGGCACGCAGATGCTATCCAAAGGACACCACTTCCCGAAACTGACACTCGTTGGGATTATCAACGCAGACCAGGGCTTGTTCGGAACGGACTTTCGTTGCAGTGAGCGACTTGCCCAGTCCGTCATCCAGGTCGCGGGTCGCGCAGGCCGCGAGAGCCGGCAAGGCGATGTCGTGATTCAGACGGCGTTCCCCGACAATCCATTTTGGCAGTGCCTCATCGAGGGTGGCTACGGTCGGGTGTCGGCGGATGCCCTCGCTGAGCGAGAAGCAACGGGGTGGCCGCCCTTTACGCGACTTGCTCTTATCCGCTCGGCCGCACACAAACAGCGAGATGCACATGCCTTTCTCGACATAGCGCGCCAGCTGATTTTGGACGGCGCAGTCGAACATTTGCGCGTACTCGGTCCTGTCGACGCAACTATGGCGCGCCGGGCTGGTCGCTACCGTGCACAGTTGCTGCTGCAGAGTTCGGATCGCAAGGCGCTGCACGCTATGTTGAGCCAGCTTCGCCCGATACTCGAGAAAGAACCGATTGCGCGGCGGGTTCGCTGGTCGATAGACGTTGATCCGATCGAATTGTTTTAGGCCATATCCGCAAAATTCCCTGTAGAATTGCGGCTCGCAAATTCTGACCGCCCCTGAATAAATGAAGCCCATAGTCGCGCAACTCCTTCAAGACGCCCTGGCAGACATGCCGGAGCTGGCGGATGCCGTCGGTAATCTCTCGATTGAGAGCACCGTTGAGCGGACGCGTGATGCGTCGCATGGTGATTTTGCGAGCAACATTGCCATGCGACTCGCCAAGCCGGCCGGTAAGAACCCACGTGAGCTTGCCGCCATGTTTGTTGAGCAAATTGGCGGCAGCGACCAGATCGACAAAGTCGACATCGCTGGTCCAGGCTTCATCAACTTTCATTTGAGCGCCGCCGCGTTCCACGCTGAAATCCTGTCGATACTCTCCAAAGGCACCGACTACGGCCGCCAGGCCCACAAAGAGAAGCCGAGTATTTTGCTGGAGTTCGTTTCTGCCAACCCGACCGGCCCGCTGCACGTCGGCCACGGGCGACTTGCCGCATTCGGCGCAACCGTTGGCAACTTGCTGCAAGCCGCTGGCTACACCGTGAGTCGTGAATACTACGTCAATGATGCAGGCCGGCAGATGGACATTCTCGGTGCCAGCGTCTGGTTGCGATGGCTTGAGTCGAAGGGCACGCTCATCCCGTTTCCAGAGGCAGGCTACCGCGGCGATTATATTCGTGACATCGCCAGCGAAATCGATACCACCGGCATCGAGCCTGTCGCCGCCGAAGAGTTGCTTGACGTCATCCCGGACAGCGACAAAGAAGTGATCATCGAGGCGCTCATCGCCAAAGCGAAATCCGCACTTGGTGCGGCCGACTTCGATCGCATTCGCCAACAATCGCTCGAGTCTATTCGTGTTGACATCGAGGATGACCTGGCCGAATTCGGCGTAACGTTCGACCGCTGGTTTTCCGAACAAAGCCTGACAACAAGCCATCGCATCGATGACGCGCTCGCGGTTCTGGAAGAACGTGGCATGCTGTACAAGAAAGACGGCGCCACGTGGTTTCGTGCCACTGACTTCGGTGACGAGAAAGACCGCGTCGTCATCCGCGAAAACGGTGCGAAAACCTACTTTGCCTCGGACATCGCCTACCACTTCGACAAACGCGAACGCGGCTTCGACTTGTTGATTGATATTCTCGGCTCAGACCACCATGGCTATGTGGCGCGCGTCGGCGGCGGCCTTGACGCAATGGGATACAGTGCAGCCGATCTTGAAGTCCTGTTAATGCAATTCGTAGCGCTTTATCGCGACGGCAAGAAAATGCAGATGTCGACGCGCTCTGGCGAGTTCGACACTCTGCGGCAACTTCGGGCAGAGGTCGGCAATGATGCCGCCCGGTTCTTCTACGTGTCTCGATCCAATGATCAGCACCTCGATTTCGACCTGGATGTCGCGAAGTCCGAGTCCAACGACAATCCGGTTTACTACATTCAATACGCACACGCGCGCATCGCCAGCGTTTATCGGCAACTCGCCGAGCGTTCGCTGGCATGGGATTCCGCCCAGGGGCGCGCCAATCTTGTCTTGTTGACTGAGCCGCAGGAGAAAGCGCTGGCCACAACATTGAGCCGCTATCCGGAGATCATCGAGCTCGCCGCAAACAATCGAGCGCCTCAGCACCTTGTACATTATCTTCGCGACCTGGCTAACGATTTTCATACCTATTACAACGCGCACGCATTCATTGTCGACAATGCAAAGCTGCGTGATGCGCGGCTGACCCTGATTACCGCAGCGCGCATAGTCATCGCAAACGGGCTCGAGCTCCTCGGCGTTTCGGCTCCGGAGACGATGTAGTGACGCAGAGACGCAAGAAACGTCGCCGCTCGAGCAAGATAAACGATACGCCGCAATTCCCGGGCTGGCTGTGGATGTTGTTTGGACTCTCACTGGGGCTGTCTGTCGCATTCGCAATTTACGTCAAAGACAATCCGGCCGACGACCCTTCCAAACCGACTGCTCAGGCACAACCCGCCAGCATGCAGGCCTCACTTGACGACGATAGTGAGGCGCCAGGCGACGCCGAGCCCGAACCTGAGAAGAAGGAACGCCGCTTCACGTTCTACGAGCTGTTGCCAAACTTCGAGCTGACGGTTCCAGAGAAGCGGCCAGACGTTGAGGCCGATGTTGCACCCGCAGCTGTCGTAGAACCCGGCGTCTACGTTTTGCAAGCCGGTTCGTTTTCGACCAACGAAGACGCGGACCGGCGTCGCGCCGAACTGGCGTTACAGGGCATCGAGTCGCACATTCAGCGCGTCAAGGTTAATGACAAGAATTACCACCGCGTTTACATAGGGCCGACCGAAGATCTTGACGAACTCAACATGCTACGCAGCCGGCTGCGTAGCGCGAAAATTGATGTATTTCGCATTCGGATCAGTGACTAGCATCGTTCGAAGCTGTTTTTTTCTCGCAGCGCTGGCGCTGACCGCCTGCGTGACAATTGCACCTGAAGAGCCGGCACCTCCCGTTACAGTAAAGCGCATCGAACCCGCGCCGCCTCCAGCGCCGAAACCTACGCCCCCGCCCGAACCCGACAAGAGCGAATTTCGGATTAGTATTGCCGCAGTTGGCGACATGATGATCGGTACCGACTTTCCGAAGAATCATTTACCGGATGACGACGGCATTGGTTTCCTTGCCGCCGTAACACCGTGGCTTGCTTCTGCGGATCTCACCTTCGGCAACCTCGAAGGCGTGCTCGTTGATGGCGGCGAGCCTGCAAAGAAATGCAAGAATCCCAACGCGTGCTACTTATTCCGTTCGCCAACTCGATACGCAACGCACTATCTGAACGCCGGCTTCGACGTACTGAGCCTTGCCAATAATCATGCACGCGACTTCGGAGAGGAGGGGCGAACGTCAACAATGACTGCACTGGATAATGTCGGAATTCGCCATTCGGGGCGCGAGGGCGATTTTGCGAGCATCGAAGTCAACGGTCTAAATGTTGCTGTGCTCGCATACGCCGTGACCAAAGAGTCGAACATGATGCTCGATTATGATCTCGCCGAGACGACCGTCGCCGAATTTGCCGCATCACACGATATCGTCATCGTGTCCTTTCATGGCGGAGCCGAAGGCACGGATGCAGCGAATATTCCGTTTGCTGAAGAAGAGTACTTTGACGAACCTCGCGGCGACGTCGTTGTGTTTGCCCATCGCATGGTGGACGCGGGCGCGGACTTGCTCATTGGACACGGGCCGCACGTCGTGCGTGCGACCGAGCGATACAAAGACCGCTTGATCGCTTACAGCCTGGGCAACTTCGCAACCTACTACGGTATTAGCGTCGCCGGCATCAAGGGCGTGGCGCCGATACTCACTGCGACACTCGATGGCGAGGGTCGCTTTGTAGAGGGTCAGATCGTTTCAACCATGCAGCTGCGACCGGACGGCCCCAGCATCGACAAGAAACAGCGCGCACTCAATTTAATGCGCGGTCTCAGTATCGAAGACTTCGAAAAACCCGGTCTGGTATTTCTCCCGGATGGCAAACTAGTTAGAGCCGAGAATTAGCCCGCGACCGTTGACGTGCTCGCGTGTCGATGTCACCGGCGCTGTTTCGCGCCTAATCCTCAGACGAAACAGACTTGAAGTCCACACCCAGCGATCTCAGTTTGCGGTAAAGGTGTGTGCGCTCCATGCCAACCCGCTTGGCGAGCTGCCCCACCTTGCCGTCACAAAGAATCAATTGTTGTTGCAGATAGGTGCGTTCGAATTGCTCGCGAGCCTCGCGTAGCGGCAGCGACAGCAGATCCTGCTTAACCAGCGGCTCATTGGTTGGTGCGGCGGCACTGATCTCTGCTTCTACTTCCTCAAGAGAAATGTCGTCATCGGAGCCTGATAACAACAAGCGCCGGGTCAGGTTCTTGAGTTCGCGAACATTGTCTGGCCATGGATAGTTTCGTAATCGGTTCTGTGCGGCAACGCTAAAGCGACGAAACTTGAGGTTTTCCGAATCGACCAGCTTGTCGACGTAGTAGGCCAGCAACTCGGGCACATCCTCGGAGTACTCGCGCAGCGGCGGAATCCTGACGCCCAACACGCTTAAGTGTGCGATGAGGTCACGCCGTAACGCTCCGCTTTCGACCTTGGCGTCGTAGTCATTGCCAACCGTTGCGACGACACGGCATTTTATCCTGACGTTTTCTCTGCCACCGACCCGTCGATACGATCGATCCTCAAGAGCGGCCAGCAAGATCCGCTGAGCTGCCTCACCGAGGTCGGACAATTCGTCGATAACCAACGTACCGCGGCCGGCGCGCTCAAATGCACCCGCGTGTATCTCGCCACTCTCCTCGCGACCCAGGAGTTTTTCTTCCGCACTACCGTCGGTCAGCGAAGCTGCCGTTACGCTAATCAGGAGCTCGTCAGCCCGGCGACTCAATGCGTGCAGGTAGCGTGCGAAAGCTCCGCGGCCGGTACCCGGCTCGCCACTCAATAGCACCGACTCGTCATGTTGGGCGTATTGCTGCACCTTTTCCCGCAGTGCCTGCATGAGTTCACTTCGGCCGACAGGCGCCAACAGCGACGGCAACGCTCCGCGTGCGCCCGAGGACTGTTTGGCTTCCGGCTCCAAAGCCGCTTCGACTGTGCGCAGCAGCTTGGCTAGCGACAACGGCTTTTCAACAAAGTCGAATGCGCCCAGCCGGGTTGCTTCTACCGCCGCATCAACGGTGCCATGACCCGACATGATCACGACGGGGCATTGAAGATCACCCGCATCGGACCATTCGCGCAACAGCGTAATGCCGTCTGTGTCCGGCATCCAGATGTCGAGCAGGATCAGGTCAATTTTTTGATCTGCACGCGCCTTGCGCGCCTCCTCTGCATTCGCTGCAACTGTTACGCCGTAACCCTCGTCGGTCAGGATGTCCTGAATCAAGGCGCGAATGTCGACCTCGTCATCAACTACAAGCACATGAGAACTGCTCACGTTGTGTTCCTCCTCATCTAGGCACGGGCCGCTTTGACAATCAGCGCCTCGCGCGCCGCCTCGTTGAGCGGCAATCGAATACTAATGACCGCGCCACCTTCGCTTCGGTTGTAGGCTCGAATCGAGCCGACATGTTCTTCAACCAGCTTCTTGACGATGGCCAAACCCAGCCCGGTACCTTTCGGCTTGGTCGTCACATACGGATCGAACACCTGGTCAAGTGACCCTTCTTTGAATCCGGAGCCATTGTCCTCAACCTTGATCTGCACGACGTCGACACCGTCAAACTCCGCAACGCTTACATGCACGTCGATTTGCCCATTATCGGTATTCTCAAGCGCTTCGGTCGCGTTTCGAATCAGGTTGTGCAGGATTTGTCGCACCCGGCCAATGTCGGCGTCGATCATCGGCATGGTCGGATCTGAAGTCAGGACAATTTTGATACCGCTTTCCTGTGCCCGATACAAATCAACAACCTCATGCACGAGCTTGTCTATATTGAAACGTCCGACTTCCATGTCCGGTACGCGCGCATAGTCGCTAAACGCGTTGACCATTTCTTTCATGGCCTCCACCTGCTGCACGATGGTATGTGTCGCACGATCCAGAACCTGCGCCTCCTCCTCGGACATCGTCCCCAGGTACTTACGTCGCAATCTCTCGGCTGATAGTTGAATTGGCGTTAGTGGATTCTTGATTTCGTGCGCGAGGCGCCTCGCGACCTCGCCCCATGCTGCGTCTCTTTGCGCTTGCAGTAGTGCGGTGATGTCGTCAAATACGATGACGTAGCCCGCGGCATGAGTCTCGTCACCCGGCAATGTTGTGCAGGCGCATGACAGCACACGACGACCTACTTCACCGCGCAGTACGATCTGCTCTCGCCACTCCGTCTCACCGGAACCGAGGTGCATTTGCGTGACGTCAACAAATTGCCCGAGTAGTGGCTGCCCTTTAGCAACATCGGGCAGGTACTCGCCCGAACTGTTTTCCAAATCGACGCCGAGAATCGCACTGGACGCCTGATTCGCGGTGCGGATTCGCAGGTCAGATTCGAGTGCAAGTACGCCGGTAGACAACCTGGCGAGAATAACTTCAACATTCATTCTCTCAGCTTCGACGAGCGCTTGTGAAAGGCTCGCCTCTCGCCGTGCCGTTGCAAGACGTTGCGTCATGTCATTGAACGAGTTGATAAGGAAGCCGATTTCATCTCGCGCCGGCGCGGGTAAACGTGTATCGAAATCGCCTTCTGCAACCGCTCGCGTGCCGGCCACCAGGTCCTGTATCGGCGCAACAAGCCTCCGCGAGAGGACAAACGCACCATAAATTGCTGACAGCAGACTCAACAACAGCACGACGCTCAGCGTTAATGAGAAGGTGCTTTTGAGCGGATCACGAAGGAAGACAAGCTGTTGGTACTCCCTGTAGGACTTGTCGACACTGTCGGCCATGCGCGCGAGCCGTTCGGTAACGGGAAAATGCGCCTGAATGATGCCAACGGGCTCGGCGTTGCCGCGAAATGAAAACAGCACGGCAGTACGAATTTCATAGGTGTCCGGGTCGAGCATCACGTATGGCCGGTTCTGCTGCATTTGCAGAACAACCTCTTCCGCAAGCGGCCTTGGCAGTGCCGCGGCGGAACTGTCCGAGCTCGTCGCAAGAATACGATTGTTGCTACCGTAAATCGTAATGTCACTGGCGCCCCTTTCCCGACGCAGCATGCTGAGTTCGAAAATCAACTGACGCTCACTGACGTCGCTGAGTCTCTGTGCGATTTGCTGCGTGGCAAAAAGATGCTGGCGCATTTGCATTTCGAGAGCCGCACGAGACAGATTAAGTGCATTCTCCAGCCCGGCTTCGACATCCGCATTAAACCAGGTGTCGATTCCGCGATTGATAAACTGTATCGAGAAATAGAAGACCACGAGAAGCGGCAACACTGCCAGGCCAACGAACATACCGACGATTCGCGCCTTTAGTTTCGAGCCCGGCACATGCGTTCGATAGTCACGTCGCAACCGCATGAGATTGCCGACAAGCAAAACGAACAACACGAGTACGCCAGCAATATTGATGCCGAGTATGACGTTATGCAGGCGATCAAACTCATCCGAGTCTTGAACCATTCGGCCCAGCAGGAAAAGCGAGACAAGGACAAGGCCGACGCCCGTCGCGGCTAGCAGTGTAACCGTAGCTCTTTTTATCGTTCGAGCGACCATTCAAACCATTCGCTTGTCAGCTGCCACTGGTCGCGCCAGAAAAACAACAGCCGAAGCGGAGCCGGATATTGCCGTGTGCTGAGCAATGCGCGAAGCCGAATACGATAATTCTTGTCGGCCTCCAATAATGCATCGTCAATCACTGGCAAACCCTGCACGCGACCGAGGTTGTTCAGCGCGGAGTAGAGTGTTGCGAAGGATTCCTGATCACCACTGCTTACGTTTCGAACGAGGTAGCGTTGGCTGAGCGGACGATACTCGAGCTCATATCGAATCGTGAGCTCTGCGTCGTTTGCATCCAGGTAAAAGCGCCGCTCCCGAATCACTTCCATTTGCAGGTTAATCCTCAGCGCGACGCCACTCGATAGGGCTTCGAGCGCTTCATTGCTGAGAACCAACTGTAAACGTGCATCGAGCGTGTGCACCCCACCTACCAACCTTGTCGCCGCCGAGCGAACCTCGAAATAGCCCTCGCGCTGGATTTCGTCCTGCGCGATACCATTGCCCGCGACGAACAACAGGAGCAGCACCAATACGAAGCCACTCAAGGGTTGTCTGAAGTGCGAAGTGGGTGCCGGAGACATCGTTTTTTAGGAGACCTTCACAAGACCTGCAAAATAAAAGCCATCCAGCTCTGCCGTTCCCGGCAGAATCTGCTGACCGCAGGCCTTGTCCCGCATTAAATCGCGGATGTTGTAATTTTGCAACACTTGGTCTTCCTGTGCATCGTCGTTTGTGGCGAGAAAGCGCGCCACAACATTGTCGTTTTCCGCGGCCAGCACTGAGCAGGTCACGTACAGAAGGCGTCCACCCGGAGCCAGCAACGGCCACAGGGCGTCGAGCATTTTCGATTGCAGTCCAGCCAATGGCTTTATATCCGTCGGCCTGCGTAGCAACTTGATGTCCGGGTGACGCCTAATGACCCCACTCGCCGAACACGGTGCATCGAGCAGGATGGCGCTAAATGGCTCGCCGTCCCACCACTCCTCTGGATTTGATGCATCAGCGGCAATAAGGGTTGCATCCAACCCGAGTCGCTCGAGGTTTTCGGCGACGCTTGCGAGCCGCGATTCATCAATATCAATACAGGTCAGAGCCGCTCCCGCCCCGGCAAGTTCCAGCAAATGTCCACTTTTGCCTCCCGGTGCGGCACAGGCGTCCAGAATGCGTCCGTCCAGACCCTGTAGAAGCCACTCTGCCCCGAGCTGTGCCGCCGCGTCCTGCACCGAGACCTGCCCCGCGGCGAACCCAGGCAACGTGCCGACGGGTCGGGGCTCAACGAGGCGCACCGCCTGCGGCGCTGCCGCCAGAAGCTCGCCCTCGATGCCCTGCGCCTCGAGGCGCTCAATGTAGTCGCCTGCCGTTCCGTACCGCGCGTTCACGCGCAGCCACATGGGCGCACGGGCGTTGTTTGCGCTCACGATGTTTCTCCAATCGTCCGGCCAATCGGCCGCAAGTGCGTCCAGTAGCCACTGCGGGTGATTGTGCTTTGCCTCTTCGTTAGACGGTTGTTGCTCGAAAATTCGGTCGCGGAGAAATTTCCGTAAAATGGCATTGATTAAAGCAGCGTGTTTGGGCCGCTGTAACAATCGCGCCGCTTCAACCGTGGCCGAGACAACGGCATGGTCAGGAATGCGCGTATCGCTGATTTGGTAGAGGCCCACGGCGAGTAATGCCTTGATGACGCTATCGCGTTTTTTTAGCGGTCTATCCAGCAACTTGTCGATCCAGAATTGGAGCAGCCAGTGTTGGCGGAGCGCACCGTAGCAAAGCAAGCGCAGCAGCGCGCGGTCTTCGGCCAGAACCCGGTCTTCGCCATCAAGCAACGCGGCATCCAGCGAACGACCGCCTGTTACGACCGCGTCAACAACTTGCGCAGCGGTTGCTCGCAGTTTTGCGCCCTTCTTCTTGTCACTCACAATCGCTGGCCGGCCAGGTTGACCTGATTGGCGAATTCCCCCGCCGTAATGGTTCGCTTCCCGGGTCGCTGTAACGACTCAATACTCAGGGCGCCATCGCCGCAAGCAACAACGACGCCTTCCTGCGACGCTGCCACGACTGTGCCCGGTGGAGCATCGACGCCAGCTACTGCCTTCGCCCGCCAACACTTGATGCGCTCGTCACCGTGCATGAACCAGGCGCCTGGCACCGGGTTAAACGCCCGAACCTGACGATCGATGTCCCGGGCCGAGCGCCGCCAGTCGATTGCAGCATCTGCTGTCGCGATTTTTCCGGCGTAGGTCGCACGGCTATCGTCCTGGGCTATTGCTTCGAGCTTTCCTGCGGCAATCTCTTTGACGTGCTGCGCCAATACGCGGCCGCCAAGCTTTGCCAGGCGGTCGTGTAGCTCGCCAGCCGTCTCATCGTCATTGATTGTTATTGCGTCACTGCTGTACACGGGCCCGGTGTCGAGACCGGCCTCTATCGACATCAGGCACACGCCCGTTTCTTCGTCACCCGCAAGTAGCGCCGCTTGAATGGGTGCGGCGCCGCGCCAGCGCGGTAACAGAGACGCGTGTACGTTGACACAACCCGCGCGCGGAATATCGAGAACGTTCTGTGGCAGAAGCAAACCATAGGCCGTAACGACCATCAGGTCGGGCTGCATCGCTTCGAGCTCGGCGACAACGCTCGTGTCGCGTAACGTTCCCGGTTGCAGCACGGGGATGCCCAGGTCTTCGGCAAATTGTTTAACCGGGCTTGCCGACAAACGCTTGCCACGACCGGCGGGGCGATCCGGCTGTGTCAACACAGCAATCGGGGTGATGCCCGATTCAACCAGGGCCTTCAGCGACGCAACCGCAAAGTCGGGCGTGCCGGCAAAAATGACGTTGGGGGTGTTCATGATAGAGGGTTGGCGTTCGTTGCAACGACGCGCCTACATGGCAACTTCGGCCTGATGCCGTTTATCGCGCAGAAGTCGTTTTCGAATCCGTTGCCGTTTCGCCTCCGAAATATAGTCGACAAACAATTTGCCATCGAGGTGATCGATTTCGTGCTGTATGCAAACAGCGAGAACGCCCCCTGCTTCCAACTCCGCTTCCTCACCCTTGCGATCCAGGAAGCGCACTCGAATATGTTCCGCGCGCTTAACTTCTTCGTAGTAACCGGGCACCGAAAGACAGCCTTCCTCGGTAATAGTTTCGCCGTCCAATTCGATGATCACGGGATTAATCAGCGCATTCGGCTCACTATTGTCCGACGACACATCCACAACAAGCAGTCGCTTGTGCACATCGACCTGAGTAGCGGCCAGACCGATGCCGGGCGCTGCGTACATTGTCTCGAACATGTCATCGACGAGCGTATTTAGCTCGTCGTCGACAGTTTCGACCGGTATTGCCCGCGTTCTGAGTCTCGGGTCTGGAAACTCCAAAATTGATAGTTTTGCCATAATTAGTTTGAGGTAATTCTAGTGATTATTCGCGTAAATTCGTACAAAAATGAGCTAAATGTTTGACTTTATTGAATAAGATGGTCGACAATTGCCGCCAGCTAATTGCAATCCGGCACGTGTTCTGAGCCGGAAATGTGACGTAATTAGCAGTCTCAAAGGCACCGGAACGACATATTATATCAACGTAAAAAAAGCCACAGGCCTCAAAGCCTTGTATGGAGCATGAAGAACCTATGTCCCTCCGCAAAAGTAACCTGAAAATCCGCCTCCGGATGACCACCGTCGCACTCGTTGCTTCGATGGTATTCGGTTCGCTCGCCGCCTTTTCACAGGATCGGGCCCCACTCGCCGAAGGCGCTCCCGATGAGTATGTCGTTCAAGTTGGCGACACTCTCTGGGACATCGCTGCGACGTTTCTCCATGACCCCTGGTATTGGCCCGAAATCTGGTATGTCAATCCCGAGATCGAGAACCCGCACCTTATTTATCCTGGTGACGTACTTGGGCTCGTATATATTGACGGCCAGCCGCGCATAACCAATGTGCGCGGATCCAGCTATCGCCTGTCCCCCGAGGCTCGCGCCACGCCGTTGAACGAGGCCATTACCAGCGTCCCGTACGATTCGCTTTCCGCGTTTCTCAGCACGGGCATTGTTCTGCAAAAGGACGAGGTTGAGCAGCTCCCGTATATCGTTGCGGCCAAGGGCGAACATCTGATCGCTGCTGCCGGCAATACGGTTTATGTGCGCGGAGCAATTGCAGATCCTGGCTCGCGCTATAACATCGTGCATGTCGGTGACAAGCTTGTTGATCCCGATGACAAACACCTCGTGGGCTACCACGGCATCCTGATTGGCGAAGGTACGCTGCGTCGTAGCGGCGACCCGGGCTCGTTTGCAATTACCATGTCCAAGCGCGAGGCCAAACAAGGCGACCGGCTCGTTCCGGCATCTGTCGAAGTACCGATGAACTTCTTCCCGCAAGCACCATCAACCTCGATCGACGGACGCATTATCCATGTCGTCGATGGCGTGTCGCAGATTGGTCAGTACCAGGTTGTCGTTATCAATCGCGGTACGAATGACGGACTTGCGGTTGGTGACGTGCTGACAGCTTTCCGCGCTGGTGAAGTCGTGCGCGACAAGGTCGCGGGCGGTAGTGTCAAGCTGCCTGAAGAGGAAGCCGGCACGATTATGATCTTCAAGTCCTACGGTGAAATCAGCTACGGACTCGTCATGGAAGCAACGCAGGCTATTCATATTCTGGACTTCGTGCGCAATCCGCTCTGATTCTGTCGCTTATCGATAAATAAAGACGGCGCTTAATTGCGCCGTTTTTTTTACACTGTCGGGATGAGCGAGGAATGGCTACAGGATCCACACCATCACCTGATCGGCCGCGGGGACGACGGCTACCCGGAGCTGCTCGACCAGATCCCGGGGCCGCCTAAAGCGCTTTACGTCAACGGCAACCCCGACGTACTGCACCTGCCGGCGCTGGCAATTGTCGGTAGTCGCAACCCAACTCAGGCCGGCACTCGCAATGCGTACGAATTTGCCCGTCACCTGGGATCCTGCGGATTCTGCATTGTCAGTGGCCTGGCACAGGGCATCGATACGGCCGCTCATCGCGGTGCCCTGGACGCAGGCGCGCCGACTGTTGCGTTTCTGGGGCATGGCATCGACCGAGTCTATCCGGCCGCCAATCGCGAACTGGCTCATCTCATCACGCGCAACGGCGCCCTGGTCAGCGAATTCCCCCTTGGCATGCAGCCGCGCAAGGAGCTGTTCCCGCAGCGCAACCGCCTGATCAGCGGCGTTAGTCTCGGCACGCTGGTCGTCGAAGCCGCTCGCCGAAGTGGCTCGCTGATAACGGCGCGGCTTTCCGGCGAGCAGGGTCGAGAGATATTCGCGATACCCGGCTCTATCCATAATCCACTCACGCGCGGATGCCATCAACTTATCAGGCAGGGCGCAAAGCTGGTCGAAACAGCCGACGACATCGTCGCCGAATTGGCACCACTCGCGGGCCACCTTCTGCAAAACACTGTGGAATCAACGCCGAACGACACATCGCCGTCTGTTGACGACCGAGAATATTTGCAGCTCAAGAAATTCCTCGGCCACGACCCGATAGGAATCGACGAACTCGCAGGCAACTCCGGATTGACGATCGAGCAGGTTTCCTCCATGCTTCTGATCCTGGAGCTAGAGGGAGAGGTCGAGTCACTATCCGGTGGTCGATACTCACTGCTGAGCTGAGTTAAGAACCGGATTGGACAACGCAATGGAGCCGCTCCAGGCATGAAAGAAAATGTACTCGACGTGTTGATGTATCTGTTTGAGACCTACGTCGACACCGAAGAAGAACCCGAAGCCGACCAAAACGAACTGCGCGACGAACTTGCGCGGGCGGGTTTTGGCGACCCCGAAATTGATCGCGCACTTGACTGGCTGGATGGCCTCACCGACCGCCAGGACAATCTCGCCTTCAATGCGCAGACTAAGCGCGGCATGCGGATCTATAACGACTTCGAGCAAAAGCGTCTGGATACAGTCTGTCGCGGCTACGTGACGTACCTCGAGCAGATCGGAATTTTGTCGCCGCCGGAGCGTGAGATCCTTATTGACCGCCTGTTGGCGCTCGAGTCAGCTGATATCGACGAAGAACAAATCAAGTGGGTTGTGCTCATGGTGTTGTTCAGCCAACCCGGGCAGGAACAGGCCTACGCGCGTATGGAAGACCTGGTTTTTGAGGAAAGTACGGGGTCGATTCACTAACGAGCCGAGCGCTAATCCTTGACACGCCATACGCAAGCATTGTATTCAACCGCGGCACTGTCCGCGGTTGTTAGTTTCTGAGCTCAGGAATTTCATGTCTAAGAATCTTGTAATAGTCGAATCGCCTGCGAAGGCCAAGACAATCAGTAAGTATCTGGGTAAAGACTTTGATGTCATGGCCTCGTACGGGCACGTGCGCGACCTCGTCCCCAAAGTTGGCGCGGTTGATACCGAAAACGGCTTCGCAATGAAGTACCAGGTGATCGAGCGCAACGAAAAACATGTAAAAGCCATTACACGAGCGCTGAAGAAAGCAGACGCGCTGTACCTGGCGACTGACCCGGATCGCGAGGGTGAAGCAATATCGTGGCATCTAATAGAGTTGCTCGCTGAGAACAAATCGCTCGGGAACAAGCCCGTACACCGGGTGGTTTTTCACGAGATCACCAAAGCGGCCGTGCAGCACGCGATCGATAACCCTCGCGAGTTATCCAACGACCTTGTCGGCGCACAGCAGGCACGCCGCGCGCTTGATTACCTTGTCGGCTTCAACCTTTCGCCGCTGCTGTGGAAGAAAGTGCAACGCGGTTTGTCCGCGGGCCGGGTGCAGAGCCCGGCTCTGCGCATGATCGTCGAGCGCGAACTCGAGATCGAAGCATTCAAGACTCGTGAGTACTGGACGATCGAAGCAGATGTCAGCAAGGACGAACAACCGTTCGCCTCAAGACTCGTTAGTTATGCGGGTGAAAAGGTCGAGCAATTCAGCTTCGAAAACGAGGGCGCAGCGCGCGATGTTGAGAAGACCATCAACGCTGCGGCAGATGGCAAGCTAACGACAGTCAGCGTGAACAAGCGCCAGCGGCGCAGAAACCCGGCCGCTCCGTTCACGACCTCAACCTTGCAACAGGAGTCGGCGCGCAAACTCGGCTTCAATACACAGTGGACGATGCGCGTTGCACAGAAACTCTACGAAGGTATGGAGTTACCCGGCGAAGGCAACGTCGGACTCATTTCCTATATGCGTACCGACTCTGTGACCCTGGCTGCCGTCGCGGTTGATGAAATTCGAGAGGTCATCGCTGAGCGCTACGGAAGCCAGAATGTTCCCGAAGAGCCACGCGAATTCAAGAACCGCTCCAAGAACGCACAGGAAGCGCATGAGGCCGTTCGCCCGACCTCCGTGGCGCGCACCCCCGAGTCACTCAAAGAGGCTCTGGACGAAGATCAGTTCCGGCTCTACTCATTAATTTGGCAACGCACGATGGCATGCCAGATGGTGCCCGCGATTTTCGACACAGTTGCCATCGAACTAGCGGCTGGGCCGGAAGATGATGGCCATCGTTTCCGCGCCAACGGCTCGATACTTGTCGAGCCCGGCTTCATGGCCGTCTATAAAGAAGGCAAGGACGACAACAAGAAAGACGACGATGGTGATCGCTTACTGCCCGACATCGCAGAGGGCGACGTTATCAACCTCGACGTGCTGCGACCTGAGCAGCATTTTACCGAACCACCCCCACGCTTCACGGAAGCGAGTCTCGTCAAAACGCTGGAAGAGTACGGCATCGGCCGACCGTCAACGTACGCGAGCATCATCATGACGCTGAAGAACCGCGAGTACGTCGAAATCGACGCCAAGCGTTTTTTCCCGACCGACATCGGCCGCATCGTCATCGGCTTCCTGACCGAGCACTTCAAGCAATACGTCGACTACGACTTCACCGCCAGGCTCGAGGACGACCTCGATGCCGTATCGCTGGGTGAGAAAGACTGGGTGCCACTCCTCGATAATTTCTGGGGGCCGTTCAAGGCGTTGTGCGATGACAAGGATGAATCGGTAACAAGGGAACAGGTCGCACAGGCGCGCGAGCTCGGCACCGACCCGAAGAGCGGCAAACCCATGACGGTTCGCATGGGCCGCTATGGGCCCTTTGTACAAATTGGCACCAAGGATGACGAAGACAAGCCGAAATTTGCTGGCTTGCGTCCAGGCCAGAAAATGAACGAGATCACCATGGAAGAGGCGCTTGAGTTGTTCAAGCTGCCACGCAAGCTCGGCGAAACAACCGATGGCCTGGCTGTGTCGGCAAGCGTTGGACGGTTTGGCCCGTACATTCGCTACGGCGACAAGTACGTTTCCATGAAAGAAGACGATCCCTATACGGTCGAGCTGCCGCGCGCACTCGAACTCGTTGAAGAGAAGAAGATCCTCGATGCGAATCGCATCATTCAGGATTTCGAAGATGAGGGCATCCAGGTTCTGAACGGTCGCTACGGCCCGTACATTACGGACAAAACCAAGAACGCGCGGGTACCGAAAGACCGCGAGCCTAAATCGCTGACGCTCGAAGAATGCAAAGAGCTGCTTGCGGCTGCGCCTGTTCGCGGGCGACGCGGCAAGAAAAAGACGGCTAAGAAGGTGGCTAAGAAGACCGCTACCAAGAAGAAGGCTGCGAAGAAAAAGAGCAAGAAGAAAAAGAGCAAGAAGAAGACAGCGAAGAAAAAAGTCGCTAAAAAGAAAGCCAGCGAATAGTTAGCGGAACCCCTGAATGAAGATGATCATCGCCCGGGCTGCCAACGCACTGCTCGGGGGCGGTGTTATCGCATATCCAACAGAGGGCGTTTTCGGGCTCGGCTGCATGCCCGACGATATCGGCGCAGTGAGGCGCCTGTTAACGATCAAACAGCGCGACCCGGCCAAAGGCCTGATTCTCATCGCATCAAATGAAGAGCAGCTGCAGGGCTGGATAGATCCGGATTGCGGAACCATCCTACCGGCAGAACCATCGTCACCGATCACCTGGATTGCGCCGGCGGGGCCGCGGGCAACCGGGCTGATACGCGGCGCCCATGAGGGTATCGCCGTACGCCTGACGTGCAGCCCAATCGCTGCAGCGATTTGTGATGCAGTCGCGTCACCGATAGTCTCGACCAGCGCCAATATCGCCGGTAAGCCTGCAGCACGAAGCCAGCTCGCACTTCGCCGCAATTTTACCGCTTGTGTAGACTACGTCGTGCCCGGTGACTGTGGTTCGTCACCCGGCCCGTCAGAAATTCGAGACCTGGTGACAGGTAGTATCTTAAGGTCACGCACAGCATGAACGAACTGGAGCAGGTCAAAGATTACCTTCAGGCGTTGCAGAAACGCATCGTCGCGGAAGTTGAGCAGCTCGACGGCAAAGCACGATTTAGACGCGATGAATGGCAGCGTCCCGGCGGTGGCGGTGGCACGAGTTGCGTGTTGAGCAACGGTGCCGTATTCGAACAGGCTGGTGTCGGCTTCTCACATGTTTTCGGCGACCAGATGCCGCCTTCTGCAACAAAAAATCGTCCCGACCTTGCCGGGTGCGGATTCGAGGCCGTTGGCGTATCGCTGGTTATACATCCGCACAACCCATACATACCGACCACGCACGCCAACTTCCGTTTTTTCAGGGCAGGTAATGACGACGAAGCCATCTGGTGGTTCGGCGGTGGTTTCGACCTGACGCCTTACTATGCATTCGAAGAAGACGTCGTCCATTGGCACCAGGTCGCGAAAGCCGCCTGCGACCCTTTCGGTGATGACGTCTACAGCAAATATAAAAAGTGGTGCGACGACTATTTTTACCTGAAACATCGCGACGAGACTCGCGGCGTTGGCGGTCTGTTCTTCGATGATGTGAATAAAGGCGGGTTTGGTCGCAGCTTCGAGTTCCTGCAATCGGTAGGGGATAGCTTCCTGCCGGCCTACCGGCCGATCGTCAGCAAACGCAAAGATCATCGCTACGGCGAAAGTCAGCGCGAGTTCCAATTGTATCGACGTGGCCGCTACGTAGAATTCAACCTGCTCTTCGACCGAGGTACGGTTTTTGGTATCCAGTCCGGCGGTCGCACCGAGTCCATCCTGATGTCGTTACCTCCCCGCGTACGCTGGGAATACGATTGGCACCCTGAGCCCGGCACGGCCGAGGCCAAGCTGTATACCGACTTTTTGCTGCCACGCGATTGGCTGAAAGTTGGGGCGGAGTGAAGCGCTGATACAACCCCGGTTTTGGCGACCAGACCTGCCGAGCGTTCTCTTTTGCGGGCATGAGTGGTAACGTCGAAAGATGTCCTGGATAGATGAAATCGAAGTCAGTGATGCCGACGGCAAATTGGAGGCGATGTATGCCGAGCTCATAAAGAGGCGCGGCAAAATTTCCAACATTCTCAAGGTTCACAGTCTTAATCCTGATGCGCTGGAGGGTCACCTCGACCTCTATATGACATTGATGTTCGGCCGCTCCGGGCTAAGCCGTATGGAGCGAGAGGCCATAGCCGTCGTCGTTTCAGCCACCAATGACTGCGCGTACTGTGTCAGCCATCATGCTGAATCGCTGCGGCACTACATCGACGACGAGGAAACCCTCGAATTGCTGACGTCGGCCGACGGTCTCGAAACGCTTGAGCCGCGTCTCAGCAATATCGTGCGGCATGCCGAAAAACTCACGTCGGCGCCCGCCGCGATGACGCAAAGCGACCTGGGCGAATTGCGCGCGATGGATTTGTCCGACAGGGACATTCTTGATCTGACGCTTATCGTTTCTTACTTCAACTTCGTTAATCGAATCGCTGTAGGTCTTGGCGTCGATTATTCAGCCGATGAGTTGAGCGGCTACCGCGACGATTAGATGAACTGGTTGCGTACATTGCTACTTGCGTCGGCGCTGCTTTCAGTCAGCGCTTTTGCGCAATTCGAAACTGATCTGCGCGACGCTGGCAGTCTCGGTGCTATTCGCCTTGCAGGCACTGATGACCCGAATCTACGCAAAACCTACATCGTTCAGCTCAAGGCGCCTTCCGCGGCTGACTTTCACGCGCTGCGATTTGGGCCAACGGCCAAGCTGAGCGCACCAGGTCAGCCACGGGTTCGCTTCGACAAAGCGAGTTCTGCCATCCAGACTTACACGACACGGCTGGCCATCGAACAGGACAAGGTGCTTGCGCGCGCCGGTGCCGGCACTGAGCTGATCTACCGCTATCGATACGGGCTCAACGGCTTCGCCGCCAGAATGCATCCGTCGCAGGCGCACAAACTCGAAAACCTGCCCGACGTCCTGCGCGTTTGGGAGGATGAGATCCGGCCTCTTGCCACAAATTTCAGTCTCGATTTCTTGGGCCTGTTCGATCCTGAAAAGGGTCTGCGTGGCGCACCGGGGCTCGACGGTGATGGCATTATTATCGGCGTTATCGACAGCGGTATCGCGCCCGAACATCCGTCGCTCGCCGATACCCGCGAAGCAGACAGGCCGCGAATTTGCGGCGGCGACTGGGCTGAAAACTCGATTCTTGGCCGCTGGCTGTGCAGGCGCTTCGACAAGCAAGAGGACACCATATTATTCGAGCCGCCCGAGAACTGGAACGGAAGCTGTCAGTCCGGCGATCAATTTGAGTCGACGGCCTGCAACAACAAACTTATTGGCGCACGCTGGTTTATTACTGGCGCCGAGGCCAGCGGTCCTATCGACGACGGGGAGATTCGCTCTGCTCGAGATGCGGACGGTCACGGAACACACACAGCGACGATAGCTGCCGGCAACCGCGTTAAGGCATCGATCTTCGGCGCGTTTATTGGCCGTATAGAAGGTGTCGCGCCGCGCGCCCGGGTTGCAGTTTACAAGGCTTGTTGGCTACGTCCCGGCGACCAGCGCGCCAGCTGCAACACATCGGACCTGGCAAACGCTATCGACGCAGCAGTAGCCGACGGCGTCGATATCATCAACTACTCCGTTGGCAGTTCGTTGCTGAGCGTAACCGCGCCCGACGACCTGGCTTTGATGGCCGCCACGAAAGCCGGTGTGTTTACAGTCGTGGCCGCCGGTAACGAAGGGCCCAACCTTGGCACGATTGGCTCCCCTGCCGGCGCACCCTGGGTTCTGACAGCCGCAGCATCGAGCCGCGACGGAACGACAACGCTCGAAGCCCTCGAAATCAAGACACCGCCCGGTCTTGCGGGAAAGTACGCGGCTAAGGAAGCCAACTTTACGCCAGCACTCAGCGCGCGCGGCCCACTCGACGGCGATCTCGTTTTGGTCGACGATGGAGAAGATGTATTCGAAGACGGCAGCGCCGGGACGCTTTCGGACGCTTGCGAGCCGCTCATAAACAGTTTAGACATCTCAAACAACATTGCACTGATTCAGCGCGGCGGCTGCGACTTCGATGTGAAAGTTGCCAATGCAGCTGACGCGGGCGCCATCGCCGCAATCGTATACAACATCGCCGGCGACCCTGTCGTTATGAACGGCGCCACCGGACTATCCGATATTCCAGCCGTCATGATCGGCCAGGCTGATGCCAACCTGATGCTCGCGGAGTTCGATGCAGGAAACCTTGTGACCGTGTTGCTCGACAAGGATCTTTTCCTGACAGAAAACGACACTGGCAATGTTATGGGCTCGTTTTCCGCGCGCGGGCCCGGACCCGTGCCCGATATTTTGAAACCCGACGTAACGGCACCGGGCATTAACATCCTCGCAGGCTTTTCACCGGACGCGGCGAACGCGGCTCCGGGCGAGAATTTCGCCTATCTCACGGGGACATCGATGTCGACGCCGCATGTCGCCGGTGTCGCGGCGCTGCTGTTGCAGGCTCACCCGGACTGGAGCCCGTCCGCTATCAAGTCGGCGTTGATGACCACGGCGCACCAGTCGCTAACTGGCTCCGACGGCGTGACGGCAGCACTGCCGTTTGACTACGGTGCCGGGCACATCGTGCCGAACGACTCGGTCGATCCAGGGCTCGTATACGATGTCAGCAGCGATGATTACGATGCCTTCGCCTGCGGTATCGCATTGCCCGGAGTCACGCAGGAACGATGCGACCAGTTGAGCGCCGCAGGATACTCCTTCGCCGGCGCCGACCTGAACCAGCCTTCAATAGCCATTGAGCGCTTCACCAGCGAACGTACGGTAAGCCGCAGCGTCACGAACGTCAGCGATCAGTCAGCAAGCTACGTCGCCGCCGTCATTGCGCCGGTAGGCATTGGGGTCAACGTGGTTCCCGCAAGCATCACCGTGGCCCCCGGGGAGACGGCGACGTTTGACGTGACGTTCAGCTTCGAGTCCGGTCCGTTGGACTTGTGGCGCTTCGGATCATTGACATGGAGTGACGGCACTCGTTCGGTCTATAGCACCATAGCGATACGCCCAATCTCCGTGACAGCCCCTGCCCAGGTGACGGATTTCGGTGCAGATGGCTCGCTGAGTTTCCCTGTCGAGTTCGGCTATACGGGCGCTTACACCGCCGGTGTGCACGGCCTGCGCCTGCCGCTGGTCCTCAACGGCTTCGTCGACAACGACCCGACCAAGACCTTCTCTTTCAGGTCCGACAACGGCGTTACCATGCATTTGATTGATGTCCCGGTCGACGAGGTCTACCTGCGTTTCTCGTTGTTCGACACACTGACAGACGGTGACGACGACCTTGATATGTACGTCTATTACTGCCCGGACAACGTCAATTGCACGAAGCTCGGCGACAGCGGTGAAGCAAGTTCGCAGGAGGAGTTCAATGTGCTGTTTCCAGCGGCAGGGCGCTACGCCGCGCT
>RCNB010000507.1_pt1 | contig 26460 bp, 15 predicted proteins | sample 2041321 | NCBI WGS metagenome assembly RCNB01 (sample SAMN09708232, study PRJNA481090) | Marine sediment metagenome, whole genome shotgun sequencing project. | reverse complement strand
AGGCAAGCCTATTCTAGATTTATTCGGAAATCCTTTGACTAAACCTACTTAAGGCTTCAAAAACTTTTGTGTTGAAATATATGATGCATGGCGTGGAAATTTAAAGTCTCAGCATCTTGTTTAATTTCTTTGATAGTGATGCTCTTTTTTCCAAATGTAAGGGAAGGTACTGAGTAGTTTATTAGCTAATTTTAAATTACCAGGGAAAAGAAAGAATAGCCATAAAATTTAATAAGATGAAAATAACTAACCGAAACTTAGTTTTACAAAAATTGAAGTCCTTTAACGTATCTCCACAAATTATATGTTGCATTTTATGCATCATAAACGTAAGCTGCAACGCGCAAAAGGCTAGCACGCCAGTTTCCATTTTCGGGCTGGAAAACAGTTGATCAAGAAAATAGCACCTATTGGTCTGTGGTCGATAATGTCATTACCGGCGGTGATGGTATTACCAATATCCCAACAAATACCTATCTGCATACGACCGAAAGTTATGAAGATTTTGAACTGAGGTTCCTTTTTAAGATAACAGGAGACCACGAAAAGGGTCTGATCAATAGTGGCGTACAATACCGTTCTATAATCGAGGACAACAAAATTATAGGCTATCAGGCTGATATTGGAAAGGGCTACTGGGGCGATATCTATGATGAGCACCGTCGCGCCAAACTCGTTCAAGGAGATTTAAGTACACTAAAACATATTCTAAAAGAGGAAGGTTGGAACAGTTATATCGTTCGATGCAAAGGAAACAAACACGAACTGTACATTAATGGCGTGAAAGTCTCGGAGTATATAGAAAAAGATCTGACCATTCCATCAAAAGGGGTCATCGGTATACAAATGCATAGCGGCGGAAACGCGAAAGTCGAATTCAAGCATATAACCATTACACTATTGTAGTACCCTTAGTACTAACAAAGAACCAAAACATATGAATATTAAGAAACTAGTTGTACCGTTCTGCCTTGGTTTTGGCCTTATCATCATTGGATGTAGGGAAAAAACAACAACATCAAGCACAGAATTGGATACCGCTCAAGAAGGTGTGCCCCTTGAAAGAAAGACACAGTCCAATAGAACGGAACTGTATTCACCAGAAAAAGAATTGGCCGGCTTTAAGGTGCCCGATGGCTTTGTGGTGGAACTGGTGGCAAGCGAAAAGGATGGAGTAGTGAATCCTATTGACATGACCTTTGATGATGCTGGAAGGCTTTGGACCCAAACAGGTTCTATGTATCCACTAGATCCCGTAGCCAATATTCAATGGCAAGACCTATTGAAGCTTATGGATGACCCCAAAGCGCAGGAAAAAGACCCTAATTTCAAACGTATTCTAGATCTTTATAGGGGCGTTACCAAAGGTGACGACAAAATATTGGTACTCTCTGATCTGTATGGGGGTTCTACCATAAAGACAAATGTATGGGCCGATGGCCTTGCCATACCCCAAAGTATCTTGCCCTATAAAAATGGAACTTATGTGGCGCAAGGCTCGGAATTGTTCTTTTTGAGCGATACCGATAATGATGGTAAAGCGGACAAGCGCACCCCTTTGTTCCAAGGATTCGGTTTTACCGACACCCATACCATGTCACATGTGTTGGTGCGAGGCCCCGGAGATTGGATACATTTCAGTCAGGGCGCTCTTAACAAAGGAGAGGTCAAATCAACCGTAAGTGATGCCAAGGCTCGTATCGATTATAGTAAAATAGCTAGATTTTCATTGGATGCAGGTAAACTGGAAGTCGTCAATGCAGGACTTAATAATATCTGGGGCTTTCAGCTTAGAGGCAATGGGCAATGGTACGGAACAGAGGCTAATGACCTAGGCTATTCCATAGTACCTATGGAAGTCGGCACAAGTTTTCCGGGCATAGGTGGCGAGCGTTTGCGCCCATACCAATCTTGGATGCCCGAACTGCACGAGTTTCGTATTGGTGGTACTGGCATTTCAGGTTTGGCCTTTGCCGATGACAGTTCGGGGTCTTTTCCAGAAGAATGGAAGGATGTAGCGTTTTTGGCAAATCCCATTGCCAGTAACATAAATGCGGTACGGATAGTACGGAACAATGACGGGACAGTATCCGCAGAACATCTTCCTGATTTTTTGACCTCGAAAGATGATTGGTTCCGCCCTGTGAACATGGAATTCGGCCCCGACGGATGCCTTTACATTGCAGATTGGTACAATAAAATTGTTTCCCATAATGAATTGCCGACGACACATCCAGACCGTGATAAATCACATGGCCGTATTTGGCGCATCCGTCATGAATCACAGAAAGCGCGTGAAATACCGAATTTTTATGAGGTAGAGACCAACAAACTTGTGGGATATCTTAAATCACCATCCTTATGGGCAAAGCGAGCGGCTTGGCATCAAATAAGTGATCGACCTATTGACGAATCCAAAAAATTAGCCACCAATCTTGTAGCACTTACGGGCGATACCTCCCAAGACGAAATTACGCGGATATTGGCACTTTGGTCTTTGGAAGGCATCAAACATTACGATAAAGAATTAATGATTGCCTTGTTGAATTCCGATAAGGACAATCTAAGAAGGGAAGCCGTTCGATCCTTGGCCTCATTTTCAATCGGGGCGGATAATTTGGCAAACTTGCTTGAAAAGCCTTCGGTAGATCCCAACCCCATGGTACGATCTCAAGTACTCAGAACCTTAGAAGAAGTAGGCAAAGTCAATTCGAAAACAATTGCAATGTTGGTGAGTGCCTGTAAGCCAGAATTGGGCGGTAATGTTATGGGAGGTAGTTATGAACGAAATTTTGAAAGATATTTGGCCCGTAAAGCCCTTGAAAACTATCCTGAAGAACTAACAGATTTTATTCGTTCTCCACAGGTAAGTGAACAACCTGCGAAGAACATCATTTGGGCGGCTCAGGCATTACCAGGAAAAAGCCAACGTGAACAAGTGTTCCTCGATTTTTACACAAAAGCGGACTATTCGTCATTTGACGAATCTACCTTTGTTATGGTGGCCAATATGTTGGACAATCCAAAGATTTATTCGACCGTAAAAACAATTCTAAGTAGTGAAATAGTAGCTGAAATAAATGTGGCGATGGCAATTAAACTATTGTCGCAGGTACAATCTAAAGAACTTAGCAAGATTTTACAAAAACCGGTAAATGCTTTGCTATCATCCAAAGAAGAAGCCAAACAACATTTAGGACTTGAAGCCGCCGCCAAGCTTAATACCCAAAATGTGAGAGCGCTCATTTTGGCTCTGGCCAAGGACACTACTGATCAAAAAACCCTAGGGCTCATCATTTCAGCGTTACAAAACGAAGCAGAAAAGAATACAAAAATATTTTTGGGGTTTGCTGAAAATGAAACGCTAGATCTGTCAATCCGTGCAATTGCCACGAGGGCTTTAGCGAAAAGTAATATCGCATCAGCAAGTGCTATTTTAAAAGAATGGTTACCTCAATTGAACGAATCACAACAACGTGAAATCACAAAAATCGTATCGGCCACAGAACAAGGATCGGAAGTGCTTCGTAAATTGTACAAAGATACTATCGTTGACGATACTGCTTTTGATTTGTCGAGTGCCGAACAGGCATACAATGCGAATATTAAAGATGAAGTAGGACGTGCTTTGTTGGATGCTGTAATCCTTAGAATAGAAAAAGAGAAAAAAGAGTTTGATACAAAATTGGAGCGATTTCTCGCCATTGCAAAAAAAGGTGATGGAGATCCGGTTAAAGGCGAACAACTGTTCCAAACTTGTGTACTATGTCATCGTGTCGGTAATAAAGGATACGATATAGCTCCTGCACTTGATGGTTCAGCCGAACGTGATAACGAGGCCTTGTTGACCGCCATTTTGAATCCAGATGCAGCTTTGGAAAGTAGCTATGCGGTGTATCGCGCGGTCAAAAAAGATGGGAATACTATTGAAGGGTATTTATCAAAAAGAGACAATCGTGGTACTACCATTGCCTTTATGGGCGGAAGCACCATGTTTATTCCCGTTGCTGATATTAAAACAGAAGGCTTTTTAGGAGGGCGTTCCTTTATGCCCAAAGGCCTTATAGATAACTACAACGACGAACAGGTTTCAGATTTGCTGGCTTATATCGGAACCTTAAACTAACTAACGTACTATGGTGTCGGCTCAAAATAAAATATTCTTTCTATGGATTTTTTTGTTTGTATTCACAAGATTATGTGCACAAATAAAAATACCACCCGTTACGACTGTATCCTTTACTAAGATACAATTGTCAGACAAATACGTTACCGAAGGGGCTTCAATAGGTGATATAGACGTTGATGGATTCATGGATATAGTCGCGGGATCTCTTTGGTGGAAGGGCCCTGTTTTCAATGAGACCTTTGCATATGCCCCTGTAAAATACTTTCCAATTACCGGACCGGGATTAGAAGGGTATGCTACCAATTTTTTTACATTTCCTGGCAATTTCGACGATGATAAAAGTACAGACATATTACAAGTGGGCATACCGGGAACTGACAGTAGATGGGTTAAAAATCCTGGAAAAAGCATAGTCCTTGCAAAGGACATGAAGAAAGACCCTATATATATTAAAGCTCAAGAAAATATTGGTCACGAGTCTCCAGATTTAATAGATGTTATTGGGGATGCGAAAAAAGAACTACTTGGCTTTAGTACGGGGAGAATTGTACTTGGTATTCCAAATGGAAAAACTAAAAATGAATGGAAAGTACTGCCTATTAGTCCTTTTGATGCTAAGCGGTTTCCTGTTTTTATGCATGGCTTGGGTGCAGGGGATATTAATTTAGACGGACTTAATGACATCATCGAAAAGAGTGGTTGGTGGCAACAGCCAAAAAACTGGGACGAGCAAACACCGTGGAAATACCATCCCTACCCATTTTCGCCCGGAACGGGAGGTGCCCAGATGTTTGCCTACGATGTAGACGGAGATGGAGATAGCGATGTAGTTACAGCCATGAATGCCCATGGTTATGGCCTTTCTTGGTATGAACAAATAACTAATAAAGATGGAATTGGTTTTAGAGAACATGTTGTGATGACCAATTTACCTAAAGATAATGCCTATGGTGTATCCTTTAGTCAGTTGCATGCGATGTCCATTGACGATATTGATAATGATGGAATTCTGGACATTGTAACTGGTAAATGTTATTATGCCCACAACGGCCGCGATCCTGGTTCGGAAGACCCGGCAGTACTATATTGGTTCAAGACGGTTAGGCACTCGGATGGGTCGACAGAATTAATTCCTTATAAAATCGATGATAATTCGGGAGTGGGTAGACAGATTTCTACCGGAGACCTTAATAATGACGGGAAAATCGATATTGTGACCGCGAATAAAAAAGGAGTTTTCGCTTTTATCCAAAAGTAATTTAAGATAATGTTCAATAATAAAAAGATAGATATGACAAGACATTTTGGAATGTTCCAGTTTAAGGAAGGCATAAGCGATGTAGAGATAGCCGAGTGTTTTAATACTATGAAGGGAATGATAGGTAAAATACCCGGCTTTTTAGAAATGGAGTACGGTCCGTACGATAGTACAGAAGGGCTTAACGATGGCTATACGCACGGTTTTATAATGACCTTCGAAAGTCCTGAGGCCAGAGAAGCTTATTTACCACATCCTATTCACGAAGCGGTAAAAGATTTAGTCATTCCAAGGTTGGAGCGGGTAGTCGTTTTCGATTTTAACGTGTAATTCAAATTGTGATCGATGACAGTCAAAAATAAACACATTATAATGCTAGGGTGTTTTGACACCAAGGGGGAAGACTTCAACTATCTCTACGAATGTCTAAAAGGTTTTGGTGAAGAAGTCATCACAATCAATACTGGAGTTATGGAGACCAGTGTCAATTTTCCTATCGATTATGGTAATGAAATAGTAGCCGAGAATTCCGGTACATCTTTGGCCACTATTCGTACATCTAACGATAGGGGAATGGCAGTAGAATTAATGGGGCAAGGAGCAGCAAAAGTCATCCGCGGCCTTGTAGAAAATAATAGGGTCAATGGGATTATAGGAATGGGCGGCGGCGGCGGCACTTATATGACACTAGCCGCAATGCAAGAAGTATCTCTAGGTATCCCAAAATTGTGTTTGTCCACTATAGCCTCTTGGGACCTCTCCCGATACATTGGAGCCAAGGATATCACCCTTATGTCATCCGTAGTAGATGTTGCCGGCCTAAATAGCATTAGTAGCTTGTTGATTAAACAGGCGGCCGCGGCTGTCTGTGCTATGGCCAATGTGCATATCCCACCTTCCAAGACTAAGAAGAAAAGTATAGCCATAAGTATGTTCGGAAACACCACAAAATGTGTAGACAAATGTAGTGAGCTTTTAAAGGAAAAGGGATTTGAGGTGTTTGTCTTTCATGCTACCGGTGTGGGAGGTTCCACTATGGAATCGTTGATTAGAGAAGGTGTTTTTGATGCCGTTCTCGATGTAACCACGACCGAGCTTGCCGATGAGCTATATGGTGGTGTATTGAGTGCCGGTCCTGATAGGCTAACCGCAGCGACCGATATGGGAATCCCCCAAGTAGTCGCGCCCGGCTGTTTGGATATGGTCAATTTTGGACACTTGGACACCTTACCTTCGGAGTTTAGCTCAAGACAGTTGTACAGTTGGGCGCCTAATGTAACTTTAATGCGCACCAATCTAGAAGAAAACAAGGCTTTGGGAAAAATGGTCGCCAATAAACTGAACAAGGCCAAAACCCCAGTGACCATTCTATTACCAAAAAAAGGAATTTCACAAGTGGATAAAGAAGGTGGTATTTTTTATGACCCAAAGGCAGACAGTGCTTTGTTCGAAAGTATAAAGAGCAATAGTAAAGTTGAAAATCCGGTTATTGAAGTAGACGCCCATATCAATGACGAGGCCTTTTCCAGAGCATTGGTAGCACAACTGATGAAGATTATTTAAAAATTTAGAAAAATAATAATAACCAATAAAACAAAATACTATGCCAAACCCATGGACGGGAAAAGGAAACCCCTACACAAAACAAGAAGTCAGGGACCGATTACAAGCAACATTATCACAAAAAAAGGCAATAATCGGTGCTGGAGCGGGTACTGGCATCAGTGCCAAGTTTATTGAAAAAGGAGGTGCGGACTTTTTGATTATTTACAATTCGGGTCGTTTCCGTATGTCGGGTCATGGTTCTACTGCAGGATTGATGGCCTACGGTGACGCTAATGCGGTCGCTATGGAGATTGGTGAATTCGAAGTGCTCCCAGTAGTTGAGGAGATACCTGTATTCTGTGGTGTGCATGGCTCCGATCCTAGGAGAAGAATGTGGCACTTTCTGCAACAAGTTAAAGCTATGGGCTTTTCGGGCGTGAACAACTTTCCGACACATTCCATAGTAGACGGTCAATTCAGGGATATCCTAGAGGAGACAGGAATGGGCTTTGATAAGGAGGTCGAAATGGTTCGATTGGCTTCAAAAATGGATCTGTATACCTGTGTTTATGTGGCTACTCCTGAGGAGGCGGCACAGATGGCAGAAGTTGGTGCAGATGCTATAATTGCACATGTAGGCACTACAGTTGGTGGTTCCATTGGAGTCGTTGGCGCAACTGTAAATATGGATTTTGCCATAAAACGGACACAAGAAATCATTGAAGCAGGACGAAAAGTGAACAAAGACATTATCTTTTTGGCGCATGGGGGCCCAATCAATACTCCGGAAGATGTAAAAGTAATTCTTGAACATACAGATGCACATGGGTTTGTAGGAGCTTCTTCTATAGAGCGTATGGGTGTAGAGCGTTCATTGACTGAACTTACACAACAATTTAAATCATTAACCCTTTAATATTTTATTACTAATTAAAACTAAATTTCAGAAACATTTCTCTTTCAAGCAAAATAAATAGTATGCAGACAATCACGAATAATATAAGTAAATCAAACAAGATGTTATTTTTTGGCTGTTTTGTCGCCCTATTAACAACGGCATTTGGATTCATAACTAGGGTCTTTTTGGTCGACACATGGAGCGTTGCATTCGATCTTGATCCGGCACAGGCCGGAAAGCTCTTGGGCATCGGTATTTGGCCCTTTTTCGTAGCAATTATTTTTTTTAGCTTAATGATTGATAGAATCGGCTATAAAGTAGCCATGATTCTAGCCTTCATAGGACATATGTCTTGGGGTATTGCTGGATACTGGGCTTACCAAGAATTACAGGCTGGCAATACTGAAACGGCTTATAATTTATTGTATTGGGGGAGTTTGATATTTGCCTTGGGCAATGGCACGGTAGAGGCATTTATCAATCCTGTTGTGGCAACGATGTTCAACAAGAACAAGACCAAATGGCTTAATATCCTTCATGCGGCATGGCCTGGAGGACTTGTAATTGCTGGAATTATTGTAATTGCCATGGGAAATGTACCATGGTGGATTAAACTTGTTATTATAGTCGTTCCCGCTTTGGTTTATTTTATTGTCCTTATCAAGCAAAAATTTCCGCCAAATGAACGTGTTGCTGCCGGTGTTAGTTATAAAGAAATGCTACAAGAGTTTGGTATCGGCGGTGCTTCATTAGTGGCCTTTTTAGTAGTGTTACAACTGAATGATTTTTTTCAACCTGGTGCCGAAGATTACTTGATGCGCTATGGTTTTATAGCCATAGGAATTGTGATGGTGGTTATTTTTGGATGGTACGTAAAGGCTATTGGGCGACCTATCTTACTTTTTCTTTGTTTTATCATCATGCCATTGGCGACCACTGAACTTGGAACAGATTCATGGATACAAAGCATAATGCAAGGTATTGCTGATAATAAAGGTTTTGATGCTGGTTGGGTACTTGTATACACCTCTTTAATAATGTTGGTGTTGCGCCTTTTCGCTGGAAGCATTCTACACAAGGTTTCGCCGTTGACCTTATTAGTAATCAGCTGTGTACTAGCCATATTCGGATTGTACACCTTATCTTTCGCTACAGGATGGTATATCTTTTTGGCCGCCACATTATATGGATTAGGGAAGACCTTTTTCTGGCCCACAACCTTGGGCGTAGTTGCTGAGCAGACTCCTAGAGGCGGAGCGCTTACCTTAAATGCGGTAAGTGGTATCGGGATGCTTACGGTTGGCATGTTAGGCGCTCCGATAATCGGCGCCTTTCAATCCAATTCTCAAATAAATGAATTACAATCCTCTCAGGAACTAGTACAGATAGCACCTGTTTCTCTGATTACTGATGGAAAAATAATCCTTCCCTTAGAAGAGGAAACTATTTATTCCATAATCGACTATAAAACCATAGATACCAACGAATTTAATCAAGCCTTAGCACAGGCAAATGATGAAGATAAGGTAACATCCTTAATAATAGAATTGAAGACCAAAGGGACTCAAAGAGCGTTGGCCAAGGTTATTGTTTTCCCCGTAATCATGTTGATATGCTATTTGATCCTCATTTTTTATTTCCGAAACAAAGGGGGATATAAACCCATAGAATTAACCTGAGTTTTGAAATAAAAATTTCGAAGATAAATAGGCTTTTCTATTTTAAAAGCCATTCTATACTACAAGATTGTTTGCTTTAATATGTTTGCAAATCGGCAACATAACTATCAATAATTTTATAAAAATCGCAGTGCTGGTATGCCGGGGTCTAAGATTTAATTTTATTGCTTTGTTGCTTTGTTATCAAAAAAAGTTAATGGGGCTCAGTAGTCGTTCTAAATCCCTTGTGATATATAAACTCATAAGACGTGGAACGAACTGAAATGCTATTTTAAATTACAGATAAATATAAGGTTCTGCCAACACCAGACACTATGGGAAAGGCTTTTAGCGGTGCCGAAATTAGTAAATAAGCTAAAAAGGTATTGGTCTCAAAATTATACCTACTTTGTTTTAGATTGTTTAAAGGGAACTCAGGCTTAATGATAGAATTCATTATATTCAAACCAATCCTAAATCGTGATTACCAGAACGTAAAAAAAAGTGTCATTTATTTATGTCGAAACAGTTTATACACATACACCCCAAAGATAATGTGGTTGTCGCCTTGGTAGATTTGCCTAAAGACACTTCTATTGTCCATTTTAATAGTAATTTTCAATTACCAACACCTACTAAAGCAAAGCACAAATTTGCTATAAAAAGTTTTGCCAAAGGAGATAAAGTCCTCATGTACGGTAGTTTGGTAGGTAAGACTACCAAGCCCGTACGCCAAGGAGAAACACTTACTACTGAAAATACTGTTCATGCTTCTTCGGGGTATAAGGTAGGAAACAAAAAATTATCATGGGAGGCTCCAAATGTAGATACTTTTAAAAACCGCACTTTCAACGGTTACCACAGGTCGGATGGTAGCGTAGGTACTGCCAATAATTGGTTGGTGATTCCTTTGGTCTTTTGTGAAAATAGAAACGTAGATGTATTAAAATCCGCCCTTCTAGATGCCTTGGGTTATAAGACAACCAATGATTTTATAATGGATACCGATAGTTTGATAAACCAATACAAAAACGGTGCATCTGACGAGACCCTACTGGCATCGAACATTATAAGAACTCCGGAGGAAATGAAAAAGAATAGAATCTTTCCTAATGTAGATGGCATCAAATTTCTTAATCATAACGGAGGTTGTGGCGGCATTCGTAAAGATTCGGAAACGCTCTGCAATCTATTGGCGGGTTACATTACCAATCCCAATACGGCAGGGGCAACTATTCTTAGCTTAGGGTGCCAGAATGCACAATACCAATTATTGGAGGCGGCCATTACAAAACGTGATCCCAATTTTTCAAAACCATTGGTTGTGTTAGAACAACAAAAAAGTAAAAGCGAAAGGCACTTTATCGAAGATGCCGTTAAAAAGACTTTCTTGGGATTGATAGCCGCTAATAAAATAGAACGCAAACCAGCTGCGTTAAGCCATTTAACCTTGGGGCTGGAATGCGGCGGGTCGGACGGGTTTTCAGGAATCTCTGCCAATCCCGCATTGGGGTATGTCTCTGACCTTTTGGTAGCTTTGGGTGGTACTGCGGTATTATCAGAATTTCCAGAACTAAATGGAATAGAACAAGAATTGATCAACCGCTGTAATACACGCGCAAAAGCTGAAAAATTCGAACATTTAATGAGTGCCTATTCTGCAAGGGCAGTAGCCGTGGGTTCTGGATTTGAAAAAAATCCTTCCCCTGGAAATATTAAGGACGGACTTATTACGGACGCCATGAAATCGGCAGGGGCAGCAAAAAAAGGGGGTACTAGTCCGATAACGGATGTTTTGGACTATGCCGAACCCATAACAAAAAAAGGATTGAATTTATTGTGCACACCTGGTAACGATGTTGAAAGTACTACAGGCCTTGCAGGATCGGGGTGTACCCTTATTTGTTTTACTACCGGTTTAGGTACTCCCACGGGGAACCCTTTAGCACAAGTTGTCAAAATCTCTAGTAACAACACCCTTAGCAACCAGATGAACGATATTATCGATTTTAATGCGGGTGGTATCATCACCGGCGATGACACCATAGAATCAAAAGGAGCAGAACTATTGGACTATCTTATACAAGTTGCCAGCGGAACCATTACCCCTGCTGCAGTACGATTAGGACAAGACGATTTTATTCCTTGGAAACGGGGTATTTCATTATAGAGAAAATGAAGCAACTAAACAGAACGAATACTGCTATAAATAAAACACTACCCTTGAAAGTAATGCAGTTTGGGGGCGGCAACTTTATACGCGCCTTCACAGACTGGATGATAGAGGTATTGAACGAACAAACTGATTTTAACGGAGGTGTAGTCATCGTAAAACCAACTGAGCAGGGTGACTACCAAGTTTTAAAGTCTCAGGACGGATTGTTCACGGTGGTTTTGGACGGCATCAAAAACGGAAACTTAATGACCGAAAAAAAAGTGGTCAGCTGCGTAACAGAGGTAATCAACCCTTATACGGAATGGAACAACTATTTAGCATTGGCGAATGATGCCAACATCCGTTTTATAACTTCCAATACAACGGAAGCCGGAATAAGGTTTAACCCTGAAGATACTTTTAAGGACAGCCCTCCAAAAGAATTTCCAGCAAAACTCACCATTTGGTTATACCAACGGTTTCAGTATTTTAAGGGTGACAAAACCAACGGCTGTATTTTATTACCCCTTGAATTAGTTGAGAATAATGGGTTAGTTCTTAAAGAAGTAATTCTAAAGTACAGTGAATATTGGAAGCTAGGGAATGACTTTAAAGATTGGATAGAAACAGCTAACTATTTTTGCTGTACCCTAGTAGACCGTATTGTTTCTGGATACCCAATAGGTCGGGAAGAGGAAATACGCAATGCCATAGGATACTCCGATCAACTAATGGTCGCAGGGGAATATTATCACAGTTGGATAATTCAAGGTCCACAATTGGTTCAAAAAGAACTTCCATTTGATAAAACTACCCTCAATGTAACCTTCGTAGATGACCTGACACCCTATCGTGAAATGAAGGTACGTATCCTGAATGGGGCACATACTGCTATGGTTCCCGTTGCTTATTTAGCAGGAATACGATATGTAAAAGAAGCGATAGACGATTTAGTCATTGGCAAATTCGTAGAAAAAATATTGCTTAAGGAAGCTGCACTTACATTACAGTTTCCAGATAGTATAAAGCACAGTTTTGTTTCAGATGTTCTAGATCGATTTAGAAATCCATTTTTGCAGCATCAATTAATCAGTATTTCCCTCAATAGTACCTCTAAATTCGTAACACGTTTACTACCTATCTTAAAAGATTATCTCATAAGTGAAGATCAGCCGCCAAAACATATCGTATTTGGACTATCTGCACTCCTGCTTTTTTATAGGGGAGAATTCAACGGGGCGCAAATAGATTTGAAAGATGACCCAAAAGTGATTGAATTTTTCATTGAACAATGGGAACGATATACTATAAATAAAGTCGATTTATTTACCGTTGTAAACTCTATTTTAAGCAATATTGATATTTGGGGAGAAGATTTGAACCAATTAAACGGATTGCCAGATATGGTTATCCGAAACATTACCACTATTGAAAAAATTGGGATAAGAAACGGTTTGAAAAACTTGTAGAAGTGTTTAACCAATTCATACAAAATAAATCTTTTAAATTTTGATAACAGATGCACATCAATGTTTCCATCAGTACGAACCGATATGATATTTATCGGTAGATGAACAGGTAGGTGTTATCCAAAGAAATTTCCTTCTTTCCTATTAAAAGTCTCTTCAAAGTTTCATTGCACTTTATTCTAAACAAGGTTTGGTTATGGTAGATGTTTAAGACGATATACGCTTTACAACATGCCCATGAATACCGCTACATTTGATTCGCCATTACCGCATACAAAATCAAAACTAGTTGTCTGTGAAAACCTAAGAAAGTTAGGAGATAATAATCTCGCCAAAAGTCATTACTTTTTTTTATTTTTAATAAAATTTCGCTCAATTAAAGCTTACCGTTGCCTTCATAACGCCGGTTTCTGGCTTTAACCAACTATCAAAATTTTCTATCATTTTAGTAAAGGGTACACTATGTGTTACGAAAGAATCCGTTGGGAACTGATCCAATACACTAATTACATGTTCAAAATCTTCCTTAGTAGCATTTCTGCTGCACATTAATGTCATTTCTTTAGCATGCAAGGAAGGGTGATGATAGGTTAACTCTCCTTTTGAAAGCCCTACCAAAATAAACCGTCCACCATGAGCCATATAAGCTGGCCCCGACTCTAAAGCCCCTTTGTGCCCAGAAGCGTCAAAAACTGCTGTAGCCATATTTCCATTAGTAATATCAAAAATTTGTTGCTGAGAATCTTTTGAAACGTTTACGGTGTAATTCACTCCAATCTTTTCCTTTGCATAGGCCAATCGTTGCTCATTTGTATCCAAAGCGATTACTTTTGCCCCAGCTATTTGTGCCATCTTAATTATACCAATACCTATAGGGCCGCAGCCGATTACGACAATAGTTTCATTTTTTTTTAATCCTGCTCTTCTAATTGCATGTGCCCCAATAGCCAAAGGTTCTACAATAGCCATTTGGTTATCAGATAAATGATTTGCTGGCAATAATAAGTCAAAAGGGACAACTATTTGCTGCTGCATTCCACCATCTGTATGCACACCAAGCACTTTTATATTTGTACAACAGTTTGTTTTATCGTTACGACAGGCAATGCATTTTTTACAACTTACATAGGGCATGACCACCACTTTATCACCTGCCTTAATACCCTTTTCGTTCTCTCCTATTTCAAGCACCTCTGTAGCAAGTTCATGTCCTAAAATTCTTGGGTATGAAAAGAAAGCCTGATTACCCGAATATGCATGTAAATCTGTACCGCAAATCCCAACTTTATTGACCTTTAGCAGCGCTTCATTCTTCTTTCTTATAGGAACTTCTTTTTCTTTAAGAATAAACTTGCCAGGTTCTTCACAAACAATAAATTTCATCATGCCCATAAAGCTAGCAAGTTTTATTTTCAAAAATGCAGTTTCAGCTAAGAAAGTAGGCCTATACTATTAAATGGTGTGATTTTATAAGAGTATGTCCAAATCACTTTAACCTTAAATAATAAATATTGTTTAGAGGTTGTTTTCGTTAAAAGCCCTAAGGCGAGTCCCAATGTCTCGAGATATGACAAGCGCAGATGGGCTTTCCTCTACTCAGGTTTTGGAGAACCATCCGAAACCAAAACACTAGCAATGATTGGATATTTTGGGCTTTATTTTTTTTAGCTTTACTGAGAAAATTATCTTGATATCGTTTTAAATCGCTACAAATCATTTTTAGATTCAAGTAATCACCATCTGTAACAATTTCTTCTTGTCGCTATTATTTTAACATATCAGACCCAAATGCAATGATTGAGGTCAATCAAATCCTGAATAGGTCAATTTCCAAAATACTTCTTCTGAATTATCACATTTTGTAAAGCTGCTTTTAAGATAATATATCTTTAACTACATGACCATGTACATCGGTCAATCGATAGCGACGACCTTGATGCTTAAACGTCAGTCGCTCATGATCTATGCCAAAAAGATGCATCAACGTAGCATGAAAATCATGTACATGAACTGGGTCTCTTATTACGTTATAACTAAAGTCATCGGTTTCCCCGTGTGTGTATCCCTCTTTTACACCAGCACCTGCCATCCACATCGTAAATGCTTTCGGATGATGGTCACGACCATAATTTTGGGGCGTTAATTGCCCTTGAGAATAAACCGTTCGGCCAAATTCACCTCCCCAAACAACTAAGGTATCTTCAAGCATACCGCGTTGTTTTAAATCCTTTATTAAGGCTGCATTGGCTTGGTCTGTTCGCAGACATTGGGCCTTAACACCACTGGGGCAATTACTGTGTTGGTCCCAACCTTGATGGTACAATTGAACGAATTTTACATCTTTCTCCAAAAGTTTTCTAGCCATCAAGCAGTTAGCAGCATAGGTGCCGGGGTCTCTACTATCTTCCCCGTACATATCAAAAATATAGTCTGGTTCATCTGACATGTCAGTAACCTCTGGAACTGAAGTTTGCATGCGAAATGCCATCTCGTATTGCGCCATTCTCGCATTAATTTCCGGATCCCCATAGGCGTCATGCTGTACTTCATTTAGTTTTCCTAAATAATCAAGCATTTGTCTTCTATCAGTTCCGTCATAATTTTCAGGGTCACTCAAATATAAAACAGGGTCTTTACCAGAACGGAATTGTACGCCCTGATGTTCCGTAGGTAAAAAACCATTTCCCCATAGTCTAGAGTATAAAGGCTGTCCTCCCATGTTTTTCGTAATCAAGGTGATAAAGGTGGGGAGATTATCGTTATCCGAACCCAAACCATAACTCAACCAAGAACCAATAGACGGTCTTCCTGCTAATTGGTTTCCAGTCTGCATAAAGGTAATTGCAGGGTCGTGATTTATTTGGTCGGTTTGCATCGATTTGATAAAACAGAGTTCGTCCACAACCTGCGAAGTATAAGGTAGTAAATCGCTTGCCCATGTTCCTGATTTTCCATATTGTTTAAAATCAAAAATAGAGGGCGCCATCGGGAAGCTTGTTTGTTCCGCACTCATGCCGGTAAGGCGTTGCCCTTGACGAACGGAGTCAGGTAAATCTTGCCCAAACATGTTTTTTAATTTGGGTTTATAATCCCACATTTCAAACTGTGATGGCCCACCACTTTGAAATAGATAAACAATTCGTTTTGCTTTGGGCAAATGATGCGGGAGACCCAAGCGATTCTTATTGTACGATTTCAATATTGCTTCGGTACTTGAGTTGTCCAATCCACCATTTTTAACTGATGCAAAGGCTTTTTCAGTATTCAGTAGCGAACCCAAAGCAATGGCCCCAAGCCCCATTGAGGTTTTCGTCAAGAAGTTACGTCGGTCCATTTGACGTTCTATTTCTTGCAAATCTTTATTGTTCGACCTTAAAATATCATCGTGATTGTGGCACATATGTTTTTATTATATCAATAATTTAAACAAAATCCTTATTTCAGCTTTCCCGTTTACCTTCCTAAAGCACCCTCAAGGGGGTAATTTAAGATAGTTATCGTTTTGTAATTGCAGCATCCGAATTAATAATGGTACTAGCGACGACGGCATTTGCAGCAACCAATGCTTCGTCATTATCGTTTGAAATTCGGAATTCACCAGAGTTCAACCAACCTTCAGCTTTGGATTGTTTGGACTTAAATTTTTCATATTCTTCCAATTGCAAATCGGCTAAAAGGTTTAATTCCTCATTCTTAATTGTTCTTCCTGTTAATTTTTTAAAGGTATCAGCGATACCCGATTTGGTATCAGAATTCTGTAACATCCCGTAGCCTAATACACGTGAGGCTTCTACATAGGTGGGGTCGTTCATTAAAACCAAAGCCTGCAATGGAGTATTGGTTTCTTGACGTCGTACGGCGCAGAATGACCTTTCAGGAGCATCGAATGTGGCAATTGTTGGGTGCGGCACCGAACGTTTCCAGATGGTGTACATGCTTTTACGATACAGTTTTTCTCCTTTATCTTCTTGGTAGGCTGATCCATTGATTTTCCAGAGTCCGGCTGGTTGATATGGTTTTACACTCTTTCCACCTATTTTACGATTTAAAAGTCCGGATGCGACCAACGCATTATTTCGCAACATTTCCCCAGTTAATCTACCAGACGGTCCCCGTGCAAGAAGTCTATTCGCTTTATCACGTATCATTAATGCTTCGGTTGTCAAAGAAGATTGTTGGTAGGTGTTGGACATCACCATAACTTTGTGCAATGCTTTTACGTCCCAGCCAGACTCCATGAATTGAATGGCCAACCAGTCTAACAAAGCCGGGTGACTTGGTAGTTCCCCTTGGTTTCCAAAATCCTCGACTGTGCGAACAATTCCTGTTCCAAACAAATTTTTCCAATAGCGATTTACGGCAACACGAGCTGTTAAGGGGTTTTCTTTACTTGTGACCCATTTGGCCAAGCCCAAACGATTTTTTGAAAGACTATCTGGAAATGCAAATATTTTATCGGGAGTATTCGGGTATACTTGCGGTCCATATTGGTCATATAAGCCACGCTCAAGTACAAACGTTTCCCGAGGCTCTACCATTTCTTGCATCACCGGAATGTCTTTCACGAGTTCAATACTATCAACATAGGTTTTGCGCACTTTTTGCAATGCTAACAAAGACTCTTGGTACGACTTTGATTTCGTTGACAAATAATATGCTAATAGTGCCGATTTTTCTTTTGAATTAAGTTGATTCTTATTTTTGGCAACAATTGATTTTATACGTTCTTGATTTCCAATTTGACTTACTTCAAGGGGCTTAAGTTCTTTGCTGAATACCAAAATATCATCAACAGTCGCACCGCCAATTCCCTTTCCTCTCCATCTGGCTCCAATTTGCAGTCCAGGATCATCAGGAACACCTTGCATGCCATGCGCCTTAGCATTAAATACAATGTCCTTGTACAGATTGTCTATTTCTGTTTTAGCCTCTAATTTCCTTCCATTTTGATAAATATGAACGCCCTCTGCAGTGCTTGAACCATCATAAGTCATGGTAAGTTGCACCCATTCTTCTTTAGGAATATCGGTCAAAGCGTATTTTACAATAGCATTCCCTGGGTGTTGGTGTGCTAGTAAAGCTTCAAGCTTATTATCTCTTATAGCCAAGTGATATCCTCTGAAATTATAAAGTTTTGCGCCAACCCCTTTGTGAAAAATAACACCGTTCTCTAGCTCTTGAGGAATAAACACGCGAATACCAATGCTAAAGGGTTGATGTCGTTGAAAAATTCCTACTTTGCCTAAATTCAACCAAGCATCCCCATCCATTTTCAATCCTTTACCTGTATGCCCTTTTGTGAAATTCGGATGCTGGTTGATTGCGCCTTGCCGCGCCATTTTTCCGGTCTGAAAGGGAGATAGCCTATTGGTTAGTTTACCCGTATTAAAATCAAAATGTGCTGTGATATTTTTCGGAAGTTCTATTTGCGCTAAACCTTTATAATTTTCTTCAGACACCCATTGTTGTGCTTTCTCAGTTTCCGTTTCGGCAATTAGAAATGAACTCTTTTCTTTCTCATCAATAAGTTTTTCAACATAGTCTAAAAACTGTGTTTGTTCCTTTTCGGGGAGTAATAAGGTAGGTGCAGGCATTGACCAATCAAAAGAAATTTGCCCAGATTCATGTATATTATTGAAGAAACTATACATCTCATAATAGTTCTTTTGTGAAATGGGGTCGTACTTGTGGTCATGACATTTGGCACAGGCCATGGTTAAACCCAAAAAGCCTTCGCTAACCACATTAGTTCTATCAGAAACATATTCTGAACGAAACTCTTCATCAATGATTCCACCTTCGGCGTTTTGTGGGTGAAGCCTATTGAAGGTCGTTGCCAAAATCTGTTCATCTGTTGCGTTTTCCATCAGATCCCCAGCCATTTGCCAACGAATGAATTGGTCATAGGGCATATTTAAATCAAAAGCCTTAATGACCCAATCTCGATATGGTGAAACGTCGCGGTAGCGATCTACGGTATAGCCATGGGTATCCGCATAGCGCGATAGGTCCATCCAATCTAAAGTCATTTGCTCCGCATAATGAGGCGATGCGAGTAGCCGGTTAACCTGTTTTTCATATGCGCTTTCAGAAGTATCGCTCACAAAAGCTGTGATTTCTTCAAGCGTTGGAGGAAGTCCGGTCAAATCAAAACTCAACCTTCGTAACAAAATTTCCTTATCTGCATTTGGACTGGGCTCCAAATTTTCAACTTCTAATCTGGCCAGAACAAAATTATCAATGGGGTTGGCTACTTTTTCTTGTAACTTAACCTTAGGTGGATTTTGTTCTGCAGGAGCAATAAATGCCCAATGATCTTTATATTCCGCACCTTCCTTAACCCATCTAACTAGCATTGCCTTTTCGTAATCCGTTAAGAACAAATGCGATTCTGGTTGAGGCATAACTATTTCAGGGTCATCACTGAGAATACGTTCTACTAAAAGACTTTTACTGGCATTACCAGGTACGATAGTATATTTTCCCGGACTATTCTCAGATTCTTTATACGCCAAATCTGGTGAATGTAGCTGCAACCCTGCCGAAATTTTAGCTTTATCAGGACCGTGACACAAGTAGCACTTATCAGAAAGTATAGGTTTGACATGCTGGTTAAAATCAATTTTTTTAGGAAGTTTTTCATACGCCAATTGAACCGATTCTGACATATCCGGCCCTCCACAGGAAGATAATACTAGGAGACCTACCAAATATAATATGAGATATTTCCCGTTTAGCTTATACATAGTTATTCACAATTTTTAATTTTTGAAATTTTCATCAACGATAAAAGATAAATCTTCTTTTTCACCAGAAGCCGCCTTTGCATAATCTGAAGTTACTTGAGTTCTCGAGAGATATACCCTTTTCAATTCTGGCAATTCTTGCAACAAAGGAAGCGAGGAATTCGAAACCCGAGAAGCGTACAAATTAAGAACTTCTAGATGCGACAAGTCTTTAAGGTAAATGATTCCTTCATCTGAAATCGTTGTTTTGTCCAGTTCAAGTCGAGTTAAATTCTTAAAATCAGAGATGATAGAAAGCCATTCATCTGCTACATTTGTTTCCGCTAAAGAAAGCCAAGTGATATGATTTTTGGCAGCTTCTAACGCTTCCATTTTTTCTTTTGTAAGACTAGTACTGGAATAACTAACATCTAGCAAAGGATTGGTGTCTCCTAAAGTCTTTACGAAAAAACCTTGTTTTGTAAGTAATGATATCTGTATACTGTCTAAAGGAGCTATCTCGACTTTTTCGTACCAAGGTCGCGGTGTCGTATTTAGCCCATAACTGCGCATTAACACTGGTTTTATGCTTTTATCAATCTCTAAATCACTTACTGTACTTTCAAAAGATGCACCTTGGTCAATCCACCATTCTACGATTTTAATTTCATCATAGGTTAATACACTGGGTGTAGGAGGCATAAATTTAATATTTTTTTGAGGAAGTGTGATTCTTCTAAAAAGCTCACTTTCCTCTAAATTACCCCCAAAGATAATTTGGCCTCCGTCACCTCCTAAAAATAGGGAGTCTGGATGGCTCATATTTAAGTCGCCTCGTTTTACTTCATTACCATGGCAAGAAACACATTTTGCATCAAAAATAGGTTGTATTAATTCCCTGTAGACCATTACACTATCGGGATTATTCAATCGCAGCTTAAAACCAGCAGTCTTTTTAGACGCCAATAGTTTTTGTATCGGCTTTGGAGCATATTCAGTGAGGTAAGTATCGCCATGTGTAAGGTTACCTCCTTTATGTCCTTCAACAGACAACAAGATAATTAAAAGGACATTGAAGCCATGCTGTAACAATTTTGGATAGCTATGAGATTTTAATTTGATCCACCAGCCTATAAAGGCAATTGGAACAAGTGCAATACCCAACCAACGGTGGAGAAAAATTTGATCTTCTTCATAAAGTCCGGTTTCACCAAGGTACCATCCACAAAGCGCAGCAGCGAATGCTGCAAGACCACCAATAAACCATGCAATGGGAATAAGTTTACTAGTAGTTTTGGTTTTTTGAAAATTTTCCCACCATTCCAATAGTATTGCTAGCAATATAAAACCAATGGGCAAATGCACAAAAAGCGGATGAAAACGACCAATAAACGTAGTAAATTCTAGAGCAATCATATCAACATAGAAATAAAATGATTAGTCTACAGGAAACCCAATTCATAAATAAATTAGTGCCAAAAACATGGACTCGCTGACTTTTCAAATTCAAGATTTAAATTTAAGCAATAGGAAACGAATCTAAGAGGCAAAAACTAAACAAAGGGTAAATTAGCATGCAACACTAAACCTTTTGATTAAATAACACAAAATGTTCTCGAAAATTGACAAAAATCTTATTATTCAGCAATAGTTTTTCTGGTACTACAGTGTATCCTGTATTAATCATTTCTCCCTACCCTCAGGTCTGTATATTTATAGTTTGGATTATTCGCTTACTGGTAATATGAGCTCATAATGAGGGTTAGGGTAAGGCATTAACGCATTCATATCTTTCCTCCATTGGTGCAATATTTTTTTTAGTTCCATTACTTTACTTGGCTGTTCTTGGGCCAAATTGTTCATCTCGCCTACATCATTTACTATGTTATATAATTCTATATGCATATCCTCATAAAATTCTATCAACTTATAATCGCCCATTCTTATGGCTCCTGAAGGTGTACCTCCTAAACCACCGCTATAGTGAGGGGTATGCCAAAAAACAGGTCTGTCATTTTGCAACTTACCTAGAAGTATTGGTTTTAAGCTTACACCATCCATATGTTGCTGTGGTAGTTGACCAATACCCGCTAAATCCAAAAGAGTAGGGTACAAATCTGTACTTGTAACAACACTTTTAGATACAGATCCTGCTTTAATTTGATTGGTCCATTTCAGAATAAGCGGCTCATGTATTCCACCTTCGTATAGATGTCCCTTTCCAGCCCTCAATGGTAAATTTGTTGTAGGGATATTGTCAACGGTATTACTGCTTGCCATACCCCCGTTATCCGAAGTAAAAACTATAATAGTATTCTTTAAAATCTTGTTTTTCTTTAATACTTGCAATACTCTTCCAACATTATCATCCATACTTTCCACCATCCCGGCATACTTGGCATTGTTTTGTCTATTTTTAAAAAAAGTCTCTCCTTCTTTTAAAAATTGTTCTTTATCATTGAATTGCTTTGCAAACTTTTCATTGTATTTATTCACTTTATCCATCTTTGCTTGTAAAGGCAAGTGAACACTATAAAACGATAAATAAGCAAAAAACGGTCCCTCTTTCGTATTTTCAATAAATTTTATGACTTCATTAGTTAATCTATCCGTAAGGTATTCGCCCTTAAGACCGTCCTGTAGTTCTGGGTTTTGATATGGAGAAAAATATCCGCCGCTAGGGTGACCCGTTTTGTTTCCGCCTATATTAATATCAAATCCCTGATGCGTAGGGTAAAATTCATCCTGTTCTCCTAAATGCCATTTACCGGCGAACAATGTTTTATACCCTTCAGCTTTAAAAGCTTCAGCCATTGTATATTCCTCCAAATCTAATTGAAGTTTAAAAGGTTGTGACGCTAATTTCTGATCGGCATGTGGTCCCCAATGCCTATTACCAGGAATATAGTCCGTAATATTTATACGTGCAGGGTATTTTCCGGTCAGTATAGCGGCTCTTGTCGGAGAGCAGACGGGACTGGCCGCATAGGCGTTGGTGAAAACCATTCCGTCTGAAGCTAGCGCGTCTATATTGGGTGTCTCATAGCTTGTACTTCCTGTATATCCAAGGTCTGAATAGCCTAAATCGTCTACTAGAATAAATAAAACATTGGGTCTTTCAAAATCTTGCTCTTTTTGGCATCCCAAATGAACCATGGAATAGCATACAAAAAACGAATACAACAGTTTATTCTTCATGTTAAAGCATATTATTTGGGGCTAAATTGGACGATATCTCCTTGTTTGGTCATAATATTTAAAAAACCACCTTCGTCGACCAAATAATCGTGGGAACACTCAAAATGAGCAGTATCAAAAGGGATTTTCAATTTCAAGTTACCTCCTTTAGTAGCTTCAATACTTAAGAGCGTTACTTTTCCATTTTCCATTTTCGCAGAAACCAAAAACGCCCCTTCTGTTCGTAGTTGATTAAAGCTTACATCTTTCCAATCCTTCGGAATTGCAGGAAAAACATGAACTATTCCGGTATGGCTTTGAATTAACATCTCTTGTAAACCAGCTGCAAATGCAAAATTCCCTTCTAATGTAAATGGCCTATACGTGGCATCCGAATATCCTTTCCCTGACTGATCTCCGTTAACATGAAAGCTATTTGGCAAACAAAAACTAGTTGCGAAAACCCTAAGAACGTCAGCCGCTCCTTCACCATCAAATGCCCTAGCCTTTAAATTACCAAGCCAGCTAAATGAATAGCCTACCCATTTTGACGACCCTATACTATCCAAAGTTGCAATAGTTCTCTTAATTACTTCTTTATCCTTATCCCCTTTGGAGAAATCTAGAAGACCTAAAGGGTGATAGCCTACTAGGTGTGAAAAATGTCTATGAGACTCCTTATAGGGTAACTCGGGAGTAAACATTAAGCCATTAGTATTAACCGCTAAATCTGGCCATTGCAATAAAAGCTCATTCCATCTTTGGGCCTCTTCTTCCTTACCTAGCTCTAACGCTAATTCCGCTGCTTTTTCATAGGTCCACCTTATAAGTGCTAAATCAAAATTAGTGGTTTCTCCAAACCAAGCATCTCTGTCATTGTTATTAATTTCTGGACTAGAACTAATGGGAAGTTTTCTGATTCCTTCTTCATTAATTTCGGATACACCTTCAAGAAAAACAGCAACATCTTTAAGCCACGGGTACGCTCTATTTTCAAGAAACTCTCTATCCATTGAATACCGCCAATGCAAATAAAAATGATGCCCAAGCCATGCAGAAACAGTTGGCCCAAAAGCATATTGAATCCACCCTCCCATAGGTTCGCCTTCCAACGTAGAGACCCCTGGAACATTTAGACCTTCCGTTTCATAATACTCTTTCGTGTACTTTTTAAAGGATTTCCGGTATTTCCAAAGCCAATTTAAGAAACCAATTTCTTCATCTAAATGGTTAGCACTATACGCTGGCCAGTAACTTAATTGTGTATTAAGGTCATGATGAAAATCTCCTTTCCAAGGTGGTAGTTTTCCATTGTCAGCAGTCCAAACAGATTGTAAGGAAATAGGCGGTGCCTCTGCCCTTGCTGCTGATCCAAATTTATATTGTTCAAGGTGCCATTGCTTTTGCAAAATAGAATCAGGTACTTGAATGGAGGATTTAGACCAAAAATCTGCCCACCACTCCTTATGATTTCTGAAAGCATTTGCTATTCCCTCTTTACTATTTTCAATTGATAGCGCTTTGGAGGATGGCTTTTTATCCCAACCAGGAAATTCAGAACTAATACTCCAAACTCCTTCCAAAACCCCGGCCTTGGTTTCCCCAGTTACGTTCACTTGATATTTAAAACCACCCCAGCCTTCTTGCTCATAGGTAATCGTATTATTAACCTTAGAAACTTTACCTTCAGGATACCCGAGCCTTCTTAAATCTTGTCCAGTAACCGGACTTCCCACTTCGTTCTGCCCTTCAAGATTATATGCAGGAGGAACAAGGCTGTATTCCAGCTCTTTATCTAGCCCCTCAAACCTATACCAACCAACAGGCTTTGTAGCATGAACAAAGGTTAATAGACGTACGCCGTTTTTCCATTTTACTTCACAAACTGCGTTTTTAACAAACAAGTGAACCGATGCTACCTCACCTAAAGCAGAAATATCAAATTCTATTGCAGCTCCCGGTATTTTTGAAGGAGCAGGATTCCTATCATAAGGTACGTCGAATAGCTCTTGTACCGGTTCATAGTCATTCTTTTTCCATTGATCATACACCCAGCTATACTTCCATTCCGGTTTTTGTAGATTTTCCATAGGACGTAAATCCCAAAGATCGGCACGATCTAAAGAAAAACGAAGTTTTCCTTCTTTTTCCCAAATCAATGACCCCACCATTCCGTTACCAAGAGGTATTGCTTCATCCCACACTTGTGAAAGATTGTCAAAATGCAAATCATTCACACTACCCTCTGGTTCCATTTTAAAGGTTTCTGCGCAGGAGCAAAATAAAAGTAGTATCAATAGGATACTTACATTTTTGTACCACTGGCCAAATCTGTTGGCTTGAGTAGGTATTCTGATTGTAGCTTTTATCATTGTACTTCTATATTAACTTTTTTTATCCACTTTTGGTCTTAAACACAATAAGAGGCTCAACTACTCTGTACCGTTTACAAAGAAATATCGAATGCGACAGGTGTACCCAGTACTTGCTGTGTTTTTTTCTGCTAGCACCTTGATTTTTAACCTATGCTTTCCTTCTTCTAACCCAGACACCAATGTGTTATACCAAGGCAAATGTAAACCGGAACTCCAAGGTGTAAATAGGTCGGTTTTTCTCCAAGCGCTTCCATCAATACTGTATGCTATGATTCCCGCATCCGGACCAGCTGCAATGGCTATGCCAGCTGCATTACCCTCAAAATTAAGTTTCAAGGTTTTTCCGGTACCTTCATTGATCAGCATAGGCACCTTAGAATAATTATGCCTTGTAGGCTTTCCATCGGTTGGTTGCCAGTTTTCTATCAATGTCCATCCTTTTTGTTTACTAAATTTTTTCACAGGTAGTAATATTCCATTCTCGTAGTTTCCAGCATTTAATGTAGCGGGAAGCTCATAGGTGACTATTTTATCATCGTCTGCTACAATACCTTGCCACGCGTTTTCTAGAAATATTTTCATGGAATGAAAGTAGATTCCTTGCCCAAAGGGTGAAGGGTGTAGATTTTTAAAATCAGATTCCCAGGAAAACTCTCCAGCATCAATTCGCTCCGTTACTTCCTTGGCTAAATTGATTGATGGAATATTATAATGCTCAGCTACCGCTTCATGGTTTTGTATGACATTAGGAATTTTTCCAGTTCGATATGTTTCCATTTTATCAGGGTCAACAAAATGCATGAGCACTATATCAACAGCGGGGTTATCTTTACGTATATGTCGTACAATACCCTCCATTGCGAGCGCTTGTTCTTCGGTAGTTCTTCCATTTCCGGCATCGTTTACCGCAGCTTCCTCAAAAATCAAATCTACTGGCCCATTTTTTAACACATCGCGTTCTAGCCTAAAGGCTGCAGGTGTACTACCCATAGAAGGTATTCCTGCTGCAATAAAATCAAATTCAGTTTTTGGGAAACGTTTCGTGAGATAATTAACTATACTATCTCGCCA
>RCNB010002304.1_pt1 | contig 26574 bp, 23 predicted proteins | sample 2041321 | NCBI WGS metagenome assembly RCNB01 (sample SAMN09708232, study PRJNA481090) | Marine sediment metagenome, whole genome shotgun sequencing project. | reverse complement strand
ATTACGGAAATATTTTAGTAAAAAAGTAACTTAATATCTGTTATTTCTTACCTTTGACAAAAATCATTTTTCATGTTAAAAGTTGGTGTTTTAGGCGCGGGTCATCTAGGCAAGATTCATTTGAAATTATTGCAACAATCTACAGAATACGATCTCATTGGTTTTTACGATCCGAGTGAGGAAAATGCGAAAAAAGTCGCTACAGAATTTGGGTACAAAGCATTCGATTCAATTACCGCACTCATTGATGCCGTTGAAGTCGTTGACATTGTAACACCTACCCTATCACATTTTGAATGTGCTAAAGAGGCCATCGCTAAAGGAAAACATATTTTTATTGAAAAACCTATCACGAATACCGTTTCCGAGGCAGAAGCAATTAAGACTTTGGCCAGCAAATATCATGTGCAAGGTCAGGTAGGTCATGTAGAGCGCTTTAACCCAGCCTTTACCGCTGTAAAAGATATGATTAACAACCCTATGTTTATCGAAACCCACCGTTTGGCTGAATTCAATCCGAGAGGTACCGATGTTCCAGTCGTATTAGACTTAATGATACACGATATTGACATTATTTTAAGTGTAGTCAACTCTAAAGTAAAAAGTATCAGTGCCAGTGGTGTAGCAGTTATTAGTGACACACCTGATATCGCCAATGCGCGTATTGAATTTCAAAATGGCTGTGTAGCTAATTTAACGGCAAGTAGAATTTCATTAAAGAATATGCGTAAAACACGTTTCTTTCAAAAAGACGCCTATGTTTCAGTTGATTTTTTAGAAAAGAAATCTGAAGTCGTCAAAATGAAAGACGTTCCTGAAAATCCTGATGCATATGCAATGATCTTACAGAATGCTGAAGGTGTAAAAAAGCAAATTTACTTTGAAAACCCAACTATAACTGAAAATAACGCTATTTTGGATGAATTGGAAACTTTTGCAGATGCTATCGTAAATGGTACCACTCCAGTTGTAACCTTAAGTCAAGGTGCGAATGCTTTACGTGTCGCACAGCAAATCATCGATTGTTTTTAAATAAGTTTGCATAAGGTCACTTTTCGCTTAAAACACTAATATTCAACATATTCCATTTTACATGGGAATAAAAAAATAAATAAACACAATGAAAAATGTAGCAGTAATTGGAGCGGGTACGATGGGTAACGGAATTGCCCACACTTTTGCACAATTTGGATATAAAGTGCAGTTAATAGACATCTCACAAGCTTCCCTTGACAAAGGCATTGCAACTATTACAAAAAACCTCGATAGGATGGTGACTAAAGAGCGTATTAGTGCAAACGACAAGCAAGAAACGTTGGGCAATATCCAAACTTTTACAAGTATAAAAGAAGGTGTGCAATACGCTGGTCTGGTCGTTGAGGCTGCTACTGAAAATATAGACTTAAAACTTAAAATCTTTAAAGAATTAGATCAAGTTTGCCCTGATAATACGATTTTAGCAAGTAATACCTCTTCTATCTCTATCACTAAAATAGCTTCCGTAACATCAAGACCAGAAATGGTCATTGGTATGCACTTTATGAATCCGGTACCGATTATGAAATTAGTAGAAATCATCCGTGGTTATTCTACTTCTGATGAAAGCACGAATACTATTATGGAACTTTCTCGCTCCTTAAAGAAAGTACCCGTTGAAGTGAATGACTACCCAGGTTTTATTGCAAACCGAATTTTGATGCCCATGTTAAATGAAGCAATCTATTCGTTATATGAAGGCGTTGCTGGTGTTTATGAAATTGATACTGTTATGAAATTAGGCATGGCACACCCAATGGGGCCCTTACAACTGGCTGACTTTATTGGATTGGATGTATGCCTATCAATTTTACACGTATTGCATGACGGTTTTGGAAATCCAAAATATGCTCCTTGCCCTCTGTTAGTAAATATGGTCACAGCAGGAAAATTAGGTGTGAAGTCTGGTGAAGGGTTTTATGATTATAGCGAAAGTAGAAAAGCAGAGAAAATAGCGCAACAGTTTTCTTAAACTATGTTTCGAACGATCGTCATATTTCTATTGATTTTTTTGGTTTCAGTTTCTACAAACTTTTCAATAAAATATATTTCTTTTGGAGTTTCAAATTTAGATAAGGTCTTTATGTTTTTTATGCTATTCAGCATTGTATTGTTCCCTTTTTTAGATTCTACCACCAGTATGAGTTTTTCACCTAAAAGTTCATCAGGTAATGAGCCCACAAAAAAGCGTTCGTCAATTACACTGGCCAATTTTTCCTCAATTTGCTCAGGAATCAACTTTACACCACCCGAATTGATAATAGTATCATAGCGACCCAACCATTTAAAGGTGCTTCCAGATACGACCTCTACAAGATCATTTGTAAGAACTAGAGCATCAGCACGCGTTGGAGCATCAATGACTAAACAGCCTCGTTTATCTGTTGAGATCTGTATGTTTGGTAGTATCGTATACAAGGACCTTTCGAATCCACTCAAGGTGACATCCTCGTAGTTATTGAGTTTTTTAATAGCAATATGAGTGCTAGTTTCTGTCATACCGTAGGTCGCAAAGATAAGTGTAGTCGATCCGCTTATTTTTTGCTGTAAATCATTAGAGATTGTACCTCCACCTACAATTAATTTTTTAACCTTCCGTAGCTTATCATATGAATTGTATACTTGTAAGGGTATCATAGCTGAAAAATCATATACTTTTTCTATATGCTCTAAAGGGTTAGAACTTGCCTCAACGATATCTACATGCCACCCGAGTACCAAAGCTCTAACTAACATCATTTTACCAGCAATATAATCGGTTGACAGGCATAGCAGGGCATTAGTGCCTTCAGCCAACTCAAAATAGCTACCCGTAGCCGTCGCACTATTGCACATATAGATTTTTTTTAATCGTATCTGCTTAGGTATTCCCGTAGAACCTGATGTTTGAACCACTACATAATCATGATTATCAAACCAAGTCACTAAAAAAGAAAATACACTAGATGAAATTGTTTTTGAGTAGGATATCAATTCTTGAACTGAGTTGAATTTTTTTCCATTCAGGGAAAATTCATTATGAAAATTTAGATGCTTCATGGCGTTCAGAATGACATTAGTATTCTTTTTCTAAAACAGGACTTTCAATTTTACCGGTTAACTTTTCTTGCCAGTTTGTCCATCCATACTTTTTAGAGAAAATGTATACTAGAGCTGGATAAATTATTAAGAGTGGTACAAATGTCAGCCATCCCATTGTGGGTTCAGAGGTATCAATGAACAAGGCATCCGTTTGAAAAACTGTCCAATCAGTTGTGACAAAAATTGCGGCTACAATATTATTGGCGGCATGCAGTCCCAAAGCAAGTTCGGCACCCTCATCCATTAAGGTCGTAATACCAAAGAATAAACCTGTACCAATATAAAATACCAGCAGCCCATAGCCCAGTTTTTCAACTTCAGGATTAAAGCCATGTAACATTCCAAAAATAATGGAAGTCACTAATAACGGAAACCATCTATTCTTAACTAAAATACCAATGCCTTGCATTAAATATCCTCGAAACAAATACTCCTCTAAACTGGTTTGTAAAGGAATAAATACTAAAGAAATTAATACCAAAAATAAAAAGGGAATCGGTTTGAAATTCCATACTAAATCTTCTGGTGCTAAATAATAACCTATACCCAATAAAAAAATACTGATACCAAACCAAAGTATGAAAGCAAAAAGAATGCGTCTCCAATCAATTTTAGCCCTACTTGTTGTTAAACTTATAACAGACCTTTCATGTAACAATTTTACAAAACCAAATAGAAACAACAGCAGCAATGCAAAAGGAATTAAATTTTTCAATAAAAAAAGATTTTTATTGCCCTCAAAATTTGCCATTTCTTTCATTGATGCTTCAAAGAGCTCAGGCAGCATCAAAAAGACAAAAATGTTCAATAAAAATGGTGACATCACAATTAATATCGTGATGAGGTAACGCCACCAATCATTCTTTCCTTTATATGCTTGTTGTATAAAATTCATTTTTAAAGATAATTTGGACGTCTAAAATACAGTTTTACAGAGTGATATTCCATTTTAATTCGGGCCTATAATGTAATTGGCCGTTTTCAACAAGCAAAGGAGAATCTATGTTATTGGTAAACAAACCTCCTGTTCCTAAGCCCTGAGGCATTGAGGTCTTTAAATGATAGGTAAATTGTGCAATGGCATTTAAGCCTATGTTACTTTCTAACGCAGACGTTATCCACCAACCCATATTGTGCGCCTTCGATAGTGATATCCACTCTTCGCTTCCGCCGACCCCCCCTATAAGACTAGGCTTTAGAATGATATATTGGGGTTTAATAGTTGTGATTAATTTTTTCTTATTGGAATGGCTAAATACTCCAATCAACTCCTCATCTAAAGCAATTGGCAAAGGTGTTTTTGAACATAAGATTGCCATTTCTTGCCACTGCTTTGGTTTAATCGGTTGTTCTATAGAATGTAATTCGTACTCTGACAAGCGTTTTAATTTTTCGAGGGCTTGACTTGGTTTAAAAGCGCCATTTGCATCGACTCGTAGTGCTATTTCTTTAGATGAATATTCTTTGCGGATAGATTTAATAAGCGCTAATTCTGCATCAAAGTCTATGGCCCCAATTTTTAATTTTAGCGTCGTAAATCCTGCTGCGAGTTTTTTAACAATCTGTTGCTTCATAAAAGCCTCACTTCCCATCCAAATCAAGCCATTGATGGCAATAGCATCTTCACCTCGAGTGAATTTTGAAGGATATATCTCAAAAGGCGTTGAACTTTGTAAGGATAAAAATGCTTGTTCAATCCCGAACTGTATCGACGGAAACTCATATAGTTCTTTTAGTAGCGCATCTTTACCTAGTATCATATTTTTACATGCCCATTGTAGCTTTTCTTCATAATCAGGTCTATCATCGATACTCAAACCTCTGAATAAACCGCATTCTCCAAGTCCCTTTTTGCCGTTCTTTTCTAGGGTTAAAAAATAGGTTTCTTTAGTTCTTAAAATACCACGAGAAGTACCACTAGCCTGTTTAAAATTGAGAATGTATTTTTTGAAAGATGCCTTCATTTGCAAGTATAATATTGCAAATATATGCCTAAAAAAATGTAGAAAAACATGTTTATAATAAATTACTTTCAAAAACGCTTGCTAATACTATGAACTAAAATTACAGGCGAATTATAAAACCTGACCCAGCCCAAAAAGTATCGCAAAAAGAAACGTACTAAGTGCCAGTTTTTTAAGTTCTGGATCGAGCATTTTCGGGTCTCTATTTTTATAGACTGTAATTAGGTGCATTGTAATCGGTATGTATGCTATTATAAAAAGAAATTGAACGAAAGATTTGAAATGAAGAGTGACGTATAATAACGCCAATAAAAAAGCAGCTATAAGTAAATAATAATGGTAATATTTCGCAAATTCGTCTCCAATTTTCACAACTAATGTTCTTTTGTTAGCCTTTTCATCTGATATACGGTCTCGCATATTATTCAAATTCAACACGCCTATACTTAACATTCCCACGGAAGTGGCAGGCAAGAAAATGGTATACTCTAAGCTCTTGGTAAATAAAAAATAACTACCTGCAACACTTAACCATCCGAAAAATAAAAAGACGAAAATGTCACCATATCCGTTATATCCATAGGCTTTTTCACCCATCGTATATTTTATAGCAGCGGCAATACTCGCGAGACCAAATGCTAAAAACAAAAAGAAATAATTTAAATGCGTACGACCAAATGCAATATATAGTAATACGAGTGCTATTAAAAAAGTAATCAATCCTGTAATTTTGATAGCATTCAGCATTTCTTGAGGTGAAATGAGTCCACTTTGTAAGGCGCGTTGTGGCCCAACTCTATCGTCATTATCTGTTCCCTTTACGCCATCACCGTAGTCATTTGCGAAGTTTGAAAGTATCTGAAAGCCTATTGTAGTTATGAGCGCAAGAACACAGATCTGCCAGTTAAACATACCTTCGCTAGCAGCTAAAAAACTGCCCACGATAATTCCAGAAACAGATAAAGGCAAGGTACGCAAGCGTGCAGCTTTAATGAATGCCTTTAACATCGAGATTTTTTAGTTTAAATAATGTGTTTCTTCACTCAATTGAAGGGCTTCTTTTATGTTCACAGGCTGCCCATATGACTGGGCTATGACGAAGCAATCAGCAAATCCTAATCTTCGAAGATCTTCATTGAGGGTCTTTGCTTCAGCATACGTAATAAAATTACCCAAGGCATATTTATTTAATCCACCTTCTTTAAATTCTTTTAAATGGGCTAAATCATCAGAAAAAAGTTTTGCTTTAAAGTTGGCAAATGCACCTATTTGTACACTATATATAATGGTTTCACCATCCATGCCCATCATATCTCCATCTAAACCATCTAATGTTCCGAATGCTTTAAATCTCTTTGAGTTCAGCGAATCTTGAATTGCTTTATTTTTCATGATGGTCTCTAAACTATCAGTATTTACCAAGGTTAAGTTATTTTTGAGTAAATACTTTTCATCAATGTTAGTATCCTTCCCTAAAAAAGACCAGATAAAAAGTAATAATAACAACAATCCGAAAACGCCTAGTATTGCTCTATGCTTTTTTAAAACTGAGGTGCTTTCTTCTTCTTCTTTTAAAAGGTTTGATAATTTACCGATGGTCTGATTTGCTTTATCTACCTCTTCGTAGATATTTACCAGGTTTTTGTCTTTAATGTAAGGCATTTTGAGTAGGAGTTTTTATAAATCTTGTGCGTTCGCTATAAGTTCAACAATATCTAAAACTTTCGTTTCTTCTTCTTTTTCTTTATTTTTTATACCATCGGTCATCATCGTGTTACAAAAAGGACACCCAGTTGCAATAATATCTGGCTTTATAGCCAAAGCTTCTTCTGTACGTTCTATGTTGATGTCTTTATTACCTTGTTCAGGTTCTTTAAACATTTGAGCTCCACCAGCACCACAACATAAACCATTGCTTTTACAGCGTCTCATTTCAATCAATTCGCCTTCTAGCTTTCTAATTAACTCACGTGGGGCTTCATAGACTTCATTGGCCCTCCCTAAATAACAAGGATCGTGAAATGTAATTCGTTTTCCTTTGTAACTACCTCCTTTTATAGTTATTCTTCCTTCATCTAGGAGTGTTTTTAAGAACTGGGTATGGTGCATGACTTCATATTTTCCTCCCAATTCTGGATACTCATTTTTAATAGTATTAAAACAATGCGGGCATGCAGTTACCACTTTTTTTATTTCATAAGCATTCATCACTTCAATATTCGTCATGGCTTGCATTTGAAACAAAAATTCATTTCCTGATCTTTTTGCTGGATCGCCAGTACAGCTTTCCTCGGTACCAAGTACCGCAAAATCTACATTAGCTTTGTTCAAAATTTTCACAAACGCCTTTGTAATTTTCTTCGCTCTATCATCAAAACTACCGGCACAACCCACCCAAAACAACACTTCAGGTTGTTTTCCTTGAGCCACCATTTCTGCCATTGTAGGTACATTCATATTAGTCTTCTCTTTTAAATTTTATTCGTGCCTACCGTCATCAAATACTTGAATAGTAACCTCTTTATCAACTAAATCGGTAAATTTACCTCTAAACCTCGTTGCTTTAACCAGATGATTATCGATCCAATGATAATTTCCTCCTCTAGGTTTACCCATTAATAAGCTATGGTATTTAAATCCATTTTCTCTTAACCAAATTTCAGTATACGTTCTATGCTCTTCGGTTCTCGAGGTAAAAAAACAGATAATATGACCTTCATCATACCATTTATTCAATCTGTCTAGAGCGTCAGGATATACTTTTGCCGTTAACATTCGTTCTGGCTCTTCATTAGGGATATCGTCACACACGGTACCGTCAATATCTATCAAATAATTCTTGATTCCGTCGGATAAGGCCGGACTTATCAAATTCCCTTTTTCGTCTTTAAGTTCTTCTAACTCTTTATTGAATTTATTCTTCATCTTTCCAATTTAATCTATCCATTTGATTGTATTGCCATGGAGCTCCGTTGTTTTCTATATTTGTCATCATTGCATTCAATTCTTGTGGTGCCGCCGATTTTTCCATGACTTCATAGCGTCTCATGTCCATTATGATAGACAAAGGATCGATACTGACTGGGCACTCTTCTACACAGGCATTACAACTCGTACACGCCCATAGTTCTTCTGATGTAATTGTATCAAATAGTGTTTTACCATCCGATATAAATTCACCATTCGCATCTATATTTTTGCCCACTTCCTCAAGACGATCTCTGGTTTTCATCATGATTGCTCGTGGTGACAACTCTTTGCCTGTTTCACTAGCCGGACAAACAGAAGTACACCGCCCACACTCTGTACATGTATACGCATTTAATAACTGTACCCAATTCAGATCAGTTACGTCTTGGGCTCCAAACTTTTCGGGTACGTCAGTTGCATCATCTTCAGCCGGTGTTGCATAAGGATCGGCACTTGGATCTAACATTAACTTCACTTCTTTTGTAACAGAAGCTAAATTGTCAAATTGTCCTTTTGCATTCAAATTTCCATAATACGTGTTTGGAAAAGCCAATAAAATATGTAAATGTTTGGAATAATATAAATAATTTAAGAAAATTAAAATACCGATAATATGGGTCCACCAAGCACTTCTCTCAATTAAATGAACTGTATTTTCATGCATTCCGTCAAATAAGGGTGCAATAAACTGACTTATGGTATTACCAACTCCAGCTTCCTGAAAAGGAGTATCAGTAGCATTCATAACCAAAAATAAGGTCATTAATACCATTTCAAAATATAAAATGAAATTTCCATCATTCTTAGGCCAACCCGTCATTTCTTTATTTAAGAAACGTTTTAATTTAATCACGTTTCTTCGTAGCCAAAAAATAATTACCGCTATAAATACTAAAACTGCCAATACTTCGAAAGTACCAATTAGAAATCCGTAGATAGACGTACCTAGAAAAGATTGAAATAAACGATGTGTGCCAAAAAGACCATCGATAATAATTTCTAATACTTCAATATTAATGATGACAAAACCAACATATACGATCACATGAAGTAGCCCTGAGATTGGACGGCGGACCATTTTTGATTGCCCTAAAGCAATTTTAGCCATATTCTTCCAACGCACACCGCTATTATCAGAACGATCAACGTCTTTACCTAAATTGATATTACGAACTATTTTTTTAACATTTCTGACAAAAAAACCAACGCCTATAATCAATAGAACTGCAAAAAGTATATTTGGTAAATAATGCATTAATTAAACGATATAACCTTTATATATCCCTCTTTTTGAAGGCAACGTAAATCTAATTAATTATCTTATTTTAGTAAAGATTCATTTTAATTAGTTATTAACTATTTTTAATAACTTTTACAGTCGCGTTTTCTCTAGTCTTTTTCGCTTGTAGTTTCGCTGTCCTCAGATGGTTTTTTCTTTTTCCCGAAAAGAGAGAAATGAACAAAACGCTTGGGATTTTCCTCCATTGCACGCAACAACTCTTCCATTTCTTTAGCAGCGCCTTCAAGATTTTCATACAGACCATCATCTTTAAGTAATTTCCCAATAGTACCTTTCCCTTGGTCTATTTGAACTAAAATTGAGTTAAAAATTTCTAGTGAGCCTTCTAATTTATTGATGGTACCAGCTAGATTCGCACTTGCTAAAGAGTCTGTAATCGTTTTTAAGTTAACTGAAGCGTATTTTGCGTTGATCAATAGCGAGTCGATGACCCCATTATCAGCCATTTTTATACTTAATGACTTTGAAATACTACTGACATCAGAAAGGGTGCTGTTGAGTTTTACGAAAGATTGTTTCAAATTGGTTCTACTATCTTCGTCAAATACATCATTAAAACCCATCAAAGCTGTATTTGCATTCGTAATGAAACTCGTTATCTTTTCTTGCAGGGGTACTAATTGATTACCGATAGAACCTAAAATATCCGTTTCGACTTTGGCTTCAAGTGTATCACCAGAAACGGCCGTTGAACCTATATAACTTGGCATTATTTTGAGGGATTTCCCACTAATGAAGTCAGGACTATAAATCTGGGCAATGCTAGTATTTGAAAATTGAAAATCATTTTCTAGAGAAAATTTTACAATCAGTCTCCCTATGCTTGTCGGATGAAAAGTAATGGTTTCTATTTTACCTACTTTTAAACCATTAATTGTAACTCCTGCAGAAGGTAGTAGTCCTTGAACATTATCATATTCGGCATAAAAAACTCTTGGTTTTTCGAATAGACTCTCTCCTTTTATAAAACTAAAACCCCAAATAAAAAGTGCTATTCCTGAAATAGCAATACCTGCCGTCTTTAATTCTCTTGAAACCTTCAAATCAATACTTTTAGATTCATAGCAATATTACTAATTATTTCTGTGAGTAAAAAGAGGAATTTTTATTTATTCAGATTTTAAAACATCAAGCACAGAAACTTTTTTTTCTCCTCGAAAAGCTACGATAAATGCACCTGCATAACCTTTATCTTTCGCTTCTTTACGGAATTTTTTTGCTGAATTATAATCAGATGTTTTACTGTAGTAATATTTATGATATACTCCAACTCTAACACGCTCTATACCTTTTAAACCTTTAAAGTTATAGGAAGCAATCTTTACCTTTTTAGTACTCGAAGCTATTTGTACCTTAAAATCGACGCCCTTAATAATTCTTTCTGTATTTTCATCTGTCTTACTAATCTCAACGGGTTTTGGAGCAACTTCAACTACAAAGTTTGCGTCGTATGCTTTTTTATAACTAATAATACCGTCATAAATAGCTTTCGCCATTTCTTTTTGACCTTTAGTTGAGTTTAGATAGGCACCTTCATTTTTATTCGTTAAAAAACCTGTTTCGACAAGTACACTTGGCATAAATGTATTTCGCAAGACCAAAAAACCGGCCTGTTTTACCAGTCTATCTTTTCTATTTAAATTTGCAACAAAATTATTTTGAATTAAACTAGCGATCGTTAAGCTTTGATCTAGATATTCTTCCTGCATCATCGTTATTCCAATAACAGATTCGGGAGAGTTAGGGTCGAATCCAGCATACTTCTCTTTATAATTATCTTCTAGTAAAATCACCGAGTTTTCCTTTTTTGCAATTTCAAAATTACGATCATTCTCATGCAGTCCTAAAACAAAGGTGCCGGCTCCAAACGCCTGTGAACTCGAAAAGGCATCACAATGAATAGAAACAAACAAATTTGCTTTTGATTTTTGAGCAATATTACCACGAACATCTAAGTCAATAAAAGTATCATTTTTACGGGTATAAATTACGTCAACATCTTTATTTTGCTCTAATAATTTACCAACTTCTAATGCTATTTTAAGTACGATGTCTTTTTCAAAATACTTACTTTTTGGAGCTCCTAAATTACCTGGGTCAGTACCACCATGACCAGCATCTAAGACTACTTTAAATTTTTGTTGTGCTGTAGCCGAATGGCTTAAAAACACAAACATACTCGCAATTATTGCAAGCATACAAACTTTTCTTATCATTGATTTATTATTATTTGGGAGAATAATAGCACTCATATTTTAACGTCTCTTTAAGTTTAACCTCATAAAAAATATATGTAAGTTTGTAAACACAAGAACTAAGCCGTTTTTATATTTACAAAAATACTATTAATAGCATTGTATACAAATTTAAAGCACATACTTTTAGTATTCCTATTTTTTAGTTTTGGAATCACGCTTAGTTATTCTCAAGAAACCAAGCAAAAAGATACTATTTCGATAAAAGAAAAAGATTCGCTCACTCAGTCAAAAGGAGCGCTGAATATAATTGCAAGTGATTCTACCCAAGTAGACAGTCTTAAAACCCCCAAAGAATTTCTAGATGGTATCATAAAGAAAAAGGCAATTGATTATATTTCAAATAATTTTATCAATAAAAAAACCACGCTCTATAATGAGGCAGAAATGTATTATCAAGACATTGAATTAAAAGCTGGTATTATCATTATAGATTATGAAAAAAACCTTGCTTTTGCCAAAGGAATAGTCGATACTGCTGGTGTATATACTCAAAGACCTATTTTTAAACAAGCCGAACAAGAATCTATACAAGATTCGCTTATCTATAATTTTAAAAATGAAAGAGCTGTTATATACAATACCACAACTCAGCAAACAGGCGTTACTATTAAAGGAGAACTTACTAAAAGAGAAAATGATTCTACACTCTATGTAAGTAACGCTAAATTCACTACCTCACTCAAAGATAAGCCAGATTATCATATTGCTACAAGAATTATTAAAGTAGTACCCGATAAAAAAGTTGTTGGAGGTCTATCACAATTATATCTAGCAGGCGTACCCACACCAGCCATATTGCCATTTTTTTATGCACCATTAACAAAAGATAAATCAGCTTCAGGTATCAAACTTCCTACGTGGGGTGAAAATAGCCAACAGGGCTTTTTTTTGCAAAATTTAGGTTATTATTTTGCCATCAATGATTACGTTGACTTGGCTATTTTGGGAGATCTTTATACGAATGGAAGTTATGGGTTACGTTTCGAGTCTACTTATGCCTTACGCTATAGATTTAATGGTAATTTTAGTTTACGTTTCGAAAATTTAATTACTAGCCAACGTGGTTTCGATGATTTTGCACAGACAAATAATTTTTACCTTCGATGGAGTCACAGTCAAAATTCACAATCGAATCCGAATTCACGCTTTGCAGCCTCTGTTAATTTGGGAAGCAGCCAATATTTTAGAGAATCGATCAATGAAATAAATGTTTCTAGAAATATTACAAATACTTTTAGCTCATCTATTTCTTTTTATAAAAAGTTTGTCGGTACTCCTTTTAATATGAATATGTCATTGACACATACTCAAAATACAAATACAGAAAGGATCGATATGAATTTACCTTCTTTACAATTAAGTATGGATCGTATCTATCCTTTTGCACCGAAATCTGGCTCAAAAAAGAACCCTATTCAAAACATTGGTTTGACCTATAATATGGACTTACAAAATAGGGTGACTACTAATGATGATAATTTTTTTAAGGCTGGCATGTTCGATAACGCTCGAAGTGGTATGCGGCAAACTGCGGCCATGAGTACGAGCATAAAAGCATTAAAATATATCACACTTTCACCCTCTGCAAATTATAATGAAGTTTGGTATTTGAAAACAATTGCAAAAAACTACGATCCTACACTAACCGAAGGCGAGCAAGTGGTTACAGATACCATCAATGGATTTGATTCTTATCGAGAATATTCAGGTGGCATCTCCGCCTCTACCAATATTTATGGAATGTTTGGATTTAAAAAAGGAAGGCTACAGGCGATTCGTCATACTATGCGTCCATCAATTTCTTTTAATTATAGACCAGATTTTAGTTTTTATTACGATGAAGTACAACAAAGTGAAGACCCTGATGATACTTTAGAATATTCACGTTTCGATGGTGGTATATACGGTGCCCCATCACGTGGTTTATCAAGCAGCATTGGTTTAGCATTAAATAATGTGTTGGAAGCTAAAGTAATGCCTAAAGATTCTACGGCTACTGAAGCCAAGAAAATTAGCTTATTAAATAACCTTAATTTTACTACTAATTATAATATGGCTGCTGATTCGTTGAAATGGAGCCCTGTACGAATGACGGCGAGTACCAATTTTTTGGATAATAAACTAACCCTAAACATGAACGCGACCTTAGACCCTTATGCTTTAAATGCAAATGGCACTAGGATCAATACTTTCAATATCAATAATGGGGGGAGTTTATTTAGACTGACAGGAGCCAGTGTAAATACAAGCTATTCAATATCAAGCAAAGAGCTTGGGAGAAAAGGCGATGAAAAAACAAATGGCAGCAATAAAAATCTCGACGCTAATCAAGACCCACTAGAGGATAGCCTATTAGGAGGAGACCTCACCACTCGAAATAGTGTATTCGACAATAAGGATGAAAAAGAAAAAATAGCAGTATTGTATAGCGCAAAAATACCCTGGAATTTTAGTATTCGACATACTTTAGGTTATTCAAATTCAAGGCGGCAAAACGACATCTCAAATAACTCATTACAATTCTCTGGTGACATAGAACTATCTCCTAAATGGAATGTTGGTCTTTCTTCAGGTTACGATTTTAAACGAAAAGGCATTACCCCAACTATTATTAATTTTGAGCGTGATCTTGATAGTTGGCGTATGAGTTTTAATTGGGTTCCATTTGGCAACACTACCTATTACTTTTTTATTGGGGTCAAATCGAGTATATTTAATGACTTAAAATATGACCAACGCCTCGCACCAGATAGACGTTTATTCTAAATAAAAAATTCGAAGAAGACTTTACAAAATATACTATGAAAACAATAATCACTACCGACAAAGCACCAGCACCGATAGGCCCCTATAACCAAGCAGTTTTGGTAAATGGAACCTTATTTACTTCTGGGCAAATAGCATTTAACCCCTTAACTGGTGAATTAGTGTTAGACGATATAAAAACGGAAACGAAGCAAGTAATGAAAAACTTAAAAGCTGTGTTGACCGAAGCGGGTATGACATTTGAAAATGTCGTTAAATCTTCCATTTTCATTGCAGATATGAATGATTTTATGGCTATAAATGAGGTCTATGGCTCTTATTTTAATGATGCAACAGCCCCAGCAAGAGAAACGATTCAAGTAGCGTGTTTACCTAAAAATGTGAATGTAGAAATATCGATGATCGCCATTGATATTTAATACCTAAACCAATTTTTGTGTATGATATTTCATGAGACCATCAATAGGTCTTTTTACAAAATTACCCACTTTAAAGCCCATCTCCTCAGCAACCTCTCGAATTTCTTCTTGTGAAAGAAACGCAATTGATCCCGCGAAATGAACAGGAACCTGATCTAATTTATCTTTGAACTGATAAATCATATTTCGAGTAAAACGTTTGAAACCAAGTCTTATCATATCACGTATATATTCACTGTCTTTATTTAAAAACATAAACTCAGCAAAAGAAGCTAAATATGCATTCGGGTTTGATTGTTTATAGAGGTTGTATTTGATAAAGTCTGGATCCAAATTATATTTTTCATTAAAAGAAACCTTCAATTCTTCAGGCATATGATTGAAAAAATAATCTCTTATCAATTGTTTTCCAAAATAATTACCACTCGCATGATCCATAATTATATAACCTAGTGATTGTACTTTTTGATGGCAATTTTCACCATCATAAAACGTACAATTCGAACCAGTACCTAAAATACATACAACAGCAGGTTCATTATTTTTTACCGTTGCATATACAGCTGCCAACGTATCTTCTTCAATAGTAATAGTAGCATTTTTAAAGTAGGTCTTTAATACTTGCATGAGTGCCATCTTTGGCCCCTCTGTGCCACAACCAGCCCCATAAAAGTACAATTCCTTCACATCTTTATGATGCATTCTCAACGTGTCATTTTCTTGAACTCTCCCCAATAATTCATCTGGACTTAAAATTGCGGGGTTCATACCTTTGGTTCTTATTTTTTCAAATAATTGAATACCGTTTTTATCTGTTGCAATCCAATCACATTTTGTAGAGCCACTATCAACTATAAAAATCATACTTACATGTTTAATTGGTAAAGTTAAAAAAATGACGGCTCAATACCAGTATAATCTGAAAATTTATGAAGACCTTCATAAAAAGAGCTAAATACCTGAATTTCAATATAAAAATTTAACAATTGTGTTTTTTTTAACAAACTATTTCACATAATTGATTACCTTTAAGAACAATTGTACTAATGTTAGTCAGACAATTTCAATTAAATATTGAAGACTCTTTCTTCCCAAGATAAAGCCTGAATATCATTTAGATATCCAGGCTTTATTAATTTAACACTTTGTAATTATTTTTTAACACTATTATAACGGACTAATGTTTTAATGACGGTAACTTGCGGATAGAATAGTTAACCAATTTTCTTCCAATAATAATTAGAATTATTATTCAATTAAACCAAACACTTATGAAAAAATTTAGAACAAAAATCAAGCTATTGAATGTTGCTCCTTTACTGATGTTATTTTGCACTATGTCAATGACAGCACAATTAAATACACCGAGAGGAAGTCAAAAAGCAACATTAAAACAAACAGTTGGTATTACTGATATTTACATTACGTATTCTAGACCGAGTGTAAAAGAACGAGAAATATGGGGCAAGTTAGTACCCTACGGTATGAACAACCTAGGTTTTGGTACTGCCAAAGAATCTCCCTGGAGGGCAGGTGCAGATGAAAATACAGTCATAAAATTCACACACGACGTGACTGTTGAAGGTAAGCCAATTAAAGCGGGTACTTATGGATTACATATGGTAATTAAAGAAAATGGAGACGTGAATATCATATTCTCCCACAACCATTCAGCATGGGGAAGTTATTTTTATAAACCAACTGAAGATGCTCTAAAAGTTACTGTAAAATCTCAGGAGGTACCACATCGAGAACTACTCACATATGACTTTATCGATGTTCAACCTACCTCGACAACAGCGGCATTAGTTTGGGAGAAAAAGCAAATACCATTTAAAATTGAAGTTGATGTACATCAAATAGTTTTAGCAGATTTTAGAAAAAAAATGCAAGGCCAAGATGGTTTCACAAGAACAAATTGGGAACAAGCTGCAAATTATGCATATTTAAATGGTAATAATTTAGAAGAAGCATTACAATGGATTAATGCGGCTAGAGAAAATCAATTTTTTAGTCAGAAAACCTTTGCTAATGCACAAATAAAAGGGGCAATTCTGACTAAAATGGGAAAAAATAAAGAAAGCGAGCTAGTAATGGATGAATCACTTGCACTTGGCACTGTATTACAGGTGCACGCCCACGGTAGAGCATTGATTTCTCAAGGAAAATATGATAGAGCCCTAGAAATTTTAAAGTGGAATGCCGTCAATCACAAAAATACCTGGCCAGTAAATTACGGACTGGGAAGAGCCTATGCCGCAAAAGAAAATAACAAAATGGCAATTAAATATTTAAAGAAGTCTTTGGCTTTGGCCCCAGCAAAGGTCAATAGAGACCGAGTTCAAGCCAATATCGATAGGCTAAAAAAAGGTGAAGCAATGCAATAAAAACACTATTATTATCATTGAGCTAGTTCATTAAATCGGGCTAGCTTAATTTAGCTAATGTTCGCCCAAATTGCTCTATTTTTTGCTATTTCTTGATAGGTTAAAGCAATATTTTTATTAGCGTCTTTCGCTAGATTTGGGTCATCCTGAAGCAGCTCTATCGCCTCTTTACGAGCACGTTTTAAAATAGCCGTATCTTTTACAATATCAGCAATTCGTAAGTTGAGTACACCGCTTTGCTGTGTACCCATTAAATCACCAGGACCTCGCAAGTTTAAATCAACTTCGGCAATTTCAAAGCCATCGTTTGTCTCTACCATCGTTTGCAGGCGTTTTTTAGCGTCATGGGTCAACTTAAAACTCGTCATTAAAATACAAAAACTTTGTTCAGCGCCGCGACCTACTCTACCTCTTAATTGATGTAACTGTGACAAGCCAAAACGCTCAGCGCTTTCAACAATCATGACACTAGCGTTTGGTATATTTACCCCGACTTCAATAACTGTAGTCGCCACCATTATTTGCGTCTCTTTGTTCAAGAAACGATTCATTTCAAATGCTTTGTCAGCAGGTTTCATTTTACCATGAACAATACTTATTTGAAAATTAGGTTTCGGAAACTCCCGTGTAATACTCTCATAGCCATCCATTAAATCTTTAAAATCTAACTTCTGTGATTCTTGAATTAAAGGATATACCACATAAATTTGTCTTCCTTTAGCTATTTCCTCCTTCATAAATTTAAATACACTTAGCCTATTACTATCATAGCGATGTGCGGTTTTAATTTCTTTTCTACCAGGAGGTAACTCATCAATGACCGAGATATCCAAATCTCCATAAACACTCATGGCCAATGTTCTTGGAATCGGAGTCGCTGTCATCACTAAAATATGTGGCGGCAGGGTGTTTTTCATCCACAATTTTGCTCTTTGTGCTACGCCAAAACGATGTTGTTCATCTATAATGGCTATCCCTAAGTTTTTAAACTGTACTTTATCTTCTATCAAGGCGTGCGTACCGATTAGAATATGGAGAGAACCATCTTCTAAAGCTTCATGTATAACTTTACGATCTTTTATTTTTACAGATCCAGTCAATAAGCTTACGCGAATATTCAACCCTTCTAACAATTCGTTGATTGCATTGAAATGCTGTGTTGCTAAAATTTCTGTCGGAGCCATTAAAGCAGCTTGAAAGCCATTATCGAGTGCAATTAAGATGGTCAACAAAGCGACAATCGTTTTACCAGACCCCACATCACCTTGCAATAGACGATTCATTTGAGCTCCAGTGATCATATCTTTACGGATTTCCTTTACAACTCTTTTTTGCGCATTGGTTAATTCAAAAGGCAAATGATTATTATAAAATGTATTAAACTTGGCTCCTACATGATCAAAAACAAACCCTTTTATCTTCGCTTTATGAATTAATTTTTTACGAATTAATTGTAGCTGAATAAAAAACAATTCTTCGAATTTTAAACGTTGTTGTGCTTTGGTGAGTAATGTTTGATTTTTCGGGAAGTGAATATTAAATAAGGCTTCACTTTTTGATACTAAATGAAGGCTATTCATCAATTCACTTGAGAGTGTCTCTTGAAATCTTCCTTGTACTTCAGTGAACAAGCTCTGTAGCATTTTTATGACGGCTCTATTGGTTACCCCTTTATTAGAAAGAATCTCGGTTGAAGGATATACCGGTTGCATAGCTGATTGCAAACTCTTTTTATAATCAGCGACCAATTCCAATTCGGGATGAGGCATATTAAAAGTATTCCCAAATAAACTGACTTTCCCAAAAGCCACATAAGGCGTATTTACTTTTAATTTATCTTTTATCCATTTGGCACCTCGAAACCAAACGAGTTCTATTGTGCCCGTATCATCCGTAAAACTGGCGACTAACCTGCTACCACGTTTTTGCTGTAAGGTTTTAATATGAGTTATTTTACCAATAATTTGTACTTCAGCACTGTTTTGCTGTAATTTATTGATTGTAAAAAACTGTGTTCTGTCTATATAACGATTCGGAAAAAAATTTGCAAAATCTGCCCAGGTACGTATGCCTAACTCTTTTCGCAGTAAGTCGGCCCGAGAGGGCCCCACACCCTTGAGGTATTCAATGGGACTATGTACAAGGTTGCACAATTTAAGAACGAAGATAGTAATTTGATACTTGAAAAGTAACTCGAATTATTGGTTTATATTTGAGATTGAAACTATCCAATCAATAGTATTTCTTATCAAAAAAATTTCAAAGTGTAAATGATGACAATTTACAAGAACTTAAAACAAGAATTCAAGATTATATCATAATGAAAACAGAAATAAAATCACATTGGGAAAACGTATATAAAACAAAAAATCCAAGTGAAGTAAGCTGGACCCAAGATATACCAAAAACATCATTAGACCTTATTTTATCTATGAAGCCTGAGAAGAGTGCTGCAATTATAGATATCGGTGGCGGCGATAGTAACTTAGTAGATTATTTACTGGTAGAAGGATTTGAAAATATAACTGTACTTGATATTTCTAAAAAGGCGCTGGAGAAATCTCAAAAAAGATTGGGTAAAAATGCTGATAAAGTGACTTGGATTGTTAGTGATATTATTGAATTTAAGCCAACAAAACAATATGACATTTGGCATGATCGAGCCACATTTCACTTTTTGACCGATTTAAAGGATATAAAATCATATCTCAATATTTTAAATAAGGCGTTAAGCGGTTTTCTTATCATAGCTACTTTTTCTGATAAAGGCCCAAAAAAATGTAGTGGACTCGCCATTAATCAATATTCTGCATCGTCACTCGCAAGAACTTTTAATGAGGATTTTGACAAATTGGCCTGCCTTACTGAAGACCATACAACCCCATTCGATACCGTACAAAACTTTTTATTTTGTACTTTTAAAAGAAAAAATTTACGCTAAGCAAGTCTTGCTATGAAAGCAATATCCATCATCATAATTCTATTTTTCATGTCAACTCATATCACTGCTCAAGACTGGGCGAATCTAAATTACTATCAAAAAGAAAATAATTCTTTATTAGCATCGACGTCTATCGAAAATCGGATTGTTTTTATGGGCAATTCAATTACAGAGAATTGGAGTCACTATCAACCAGAATTCTTTAAGGATAAGCCCTATATCAATCGTGGCATTAGCGGACAAACGACGCCGCAAATATTAATGCGTTTTAAGCAAGATGTGGTTGAGCTACAACCAAAAGTAGTCATTATATGTGCCGGCACTAATGATATTGCCGAAAACACTGGGCCTATTACTTTAAAAATGATTCTAGACAATATTATTACGATGGCAGAAATTGCAAAAAAAAATAATATAACAGTGATTATCGCATCGGTTCATCCAGCTTTTGATTACCCTTGGCGGCAAGGCCTCAATCCTGATAAAAAAATTCCTGCATTAAATACACTCCTAAAGCAATATACCAAGAAAAACAATATTATATATCTAGATTACTTCAAAGCGATGCACAACGGAAATAATGGTCTTCTGAAGGAATATACGTACGACGGTGTACATCCAAATAAAAAAGGCTATGAAATTATGGCTCCATTAGCTGAAGCCGCAATAACAGAAGCTTTACAATATAATAATGAGCGATAGAAGAAGTTTTATCAAAAAAGCTGGACTTATTACCGCGACCAGAAGTATTCAATTTCCTAACTTTTTAGTTCAGAATCAAAAGGAAAAATATATACAACATCAAAATATTCCAATAATTGCAAATAATAGTAAGGTCATAACTTTATAAATTTAAGAACAATGAAACTTAAAATTCCTCCAGTTTTAGTCGCATTACTCTTTGCCTTTTTGATGTGGTCTATTCATAAACTAACACAAACTAGGCATATCACATTTGAACATCAAAAATTAGTGAGTTGGTCATTCTTTTATTTAGGTGTGTTCATAGGTGTCATTGCCGTTTATTCTTTTAGAAAGGCACGAACTACTGTCGATCCATCTCGACCAAATAAAGCATCAAGTTTGGTAACTGCTGGTATTTATCAGTATTCACGCAACCCTATGTATCTAGGAATACTCCTTGTATTGATTTCATTTGCAATAAGAATTGGGAATATTTATTCGTTCTTGGTACTACCGATTTATGGTTGGTATATTACGAGTTATCAAATAAAGCCAGAAGAAGAAGTCTTGACAACTCTTTTTCAAGATGAGTTTATGAATTATAAAAAAGTAGTTAGACGATGGATATGACTCAAGCCGAACTGAAAGACTTTTTAGATGCCAAGGTTATTCAGTATAATGAACCCAAATTTATTGCGTCTGACCCGATTCAAATTCCGCATCAATTTTCACTAAAAGAAGATATTGAAATTTCAGCATTTTTAACGGCAACAATTGCTTGGGGAAACCGCAAAATGATTATTAGCAATGCTCAAAAAATGATAGACCTACTTGGTAATTCTCCCTATGATTTTATTATGAATCATAAAGCACATCATTTAGAAGCTTTTGATGGTTTTGTTCATCGAACTTTTAACGCTATAGATCTTAAACAATTTATTCAATCATTAAATCATATTTACTTAAAATACAACGGTTTAGAGTCAATATTTTCTACCTATTCCAAAGAAGGTTCTTTACAATTTGCTATTCATAAATTTAAGACTGTATTTTTCGAAATAGAACATACTGAAAGAACAAAAAAGCACATTTCTGATCCATTAAAAGGCTCCGCTGCAAAACGTATTAATATGTTTTTAAGATGGATGGTTCGCAAAGATACTACTGGCGTAGACTTTGGTATTTGGGAAACATTATCACCCGCTGGTTTATCATGCCCTCTCGATGTACACTCTGGCAATGTAGCGCGAAAACTTGGCTTATTAAAAAGATCACAAAATGATGCCAAAGCACTGCTCGAGTTAGATACTCAGCTTAGGAAATTGGATGCAAATGATCCTGTAAAATATGATTTTGCATTATTCGGCTTGGGTGTTTTTGAAAAGTTTTAATTAGCAACATATTAGTAGTACCTTTGCAGCCTTAATTTTAATCATGAGATTACACAGAAATTTAGTCTATGCAGTTATAGACAGTTTACGCGATGTTTTTAATGAAGGCGTCTATGCAGATAAAGCTGTTGAAAAAGCTCTGAAGAGAGATAAACGCTGGGGAAGTCGTGACCGTAAATTTGTTGCAGAAACAATTTATGAAATTGTGCGTTGGAAACGTTTATATGCTGAAATTGCCGAGGTGAAAGAACCTTTTGATAGACCCAATTTATGGCGTTTATTCTCAGTATGGTGTGTACTCAAAGGAATTGCATTACCTGAATGGAATCAAATAGAACCTACCCCAACAAGAAGAATTAAAGGGCGCTTTGATGAATTATCAAGGATTCGAAAGTTTAGAGAATCTATTCCTGATTGGATGGATGAAGTTGGCGTAAATGAGTTAGGAGAAGAGATGTGGACGACAGAATTAGCCACTTTAAACAAACAAGCTTCAGTAATTTTAAGAACGAATACATTAAAAATAACGCGAGAAAACCTTCAAAAACAATTACAATCAGAAAATATTGTTACAGAGCTTGTAGCCGAACACCCAGATGCCTTAGAATTACCCGAAAGAGCTAATGTCTTTAGAACTGAAGCATTTAAAAAAGGTTTTTTTGAAGTCCAAGATGCTTCTTCACAACTAGTAGCCGCCTATCTTGATGTTCAACCGGGAATGAAAGTTATAGATACCTGTGCCGGTGCCGGTGGCAAGACCTTACATTTGGCTAGCTTGATGGAAAATAAAGGGCAATTGGTCGCCATGGATATTTATGAGAGTAAATTAAAAAAATTAAAAATACGCGCAAGACGCAATGGAGTTCATAATATTGATTCTAAAGTAATTGACTCTACAAAGCCTATTAAAAAATTATACGATAAGGCAGACCGTGTATTGATAGACGCTCCATGCTCGGGAATCGGTGTATTACGTAGAAATCCAGATGCTAAATGGAAACTACAACCTGAATTTTTAGATGAGATCAGAAAAACACAGCAAAGCATCTTAAGTGACTATTCGAAAATGGTAAAAGTGGGTGGTAAATTGGTGTATGCTACTTGTTCTGTATTACCTTCTGAAAACCAAGATCAAGTACATAAATTTTTAGCTGACAATTCTCTATTTAAATTTGTTAGTGATCAAAAAGTAATGGCTTCAGTATCGGGTTATGACGGCTTTTATATGGCGCTGTTAGAAAGAGTAAAATAATGTTATAACAATTTATGGTAAGGTTTTTGCGTTGTTATGTTACAAGTAAAACATGGTTTTACACATAAAAAACAATCATTCATTAGCATTATGAAAAATGTCCCCTACATCGTTCTATTCTTTTTTATAACTAATTTATTAGGCAGCAGCAACTTACACGCTCAAAAAGATTCGTTAAACGTTACTGTAGGCAAAGCAATTCTAAATAAATCTTTATGGGCACAACCATATCGTTACGAGAATAATGACCTCAAAGCACTTACAGTACAAATTACTATAAATCCTACCAAAAATGTTCCTGTAGATTTTAACGAATTTGTATTATATGATGAGGAGAAAAAAATACGAATACGTGCAAATGAAGTGGCTTATTACAGAGCCGATAAGAAGATCTATTATAAATCAAAAGCGGTCAACCAAAATTATAATAAATTTAAAGAAACATTGGTTGATGGCTATACAAATATAGAGGCTGAGACTTTCAAACCTACTATTTTAGGAAAGAAAAAGAAAAATGCCAAATCTTCTATAAAACAACTTAAAAAAATCACACTCAAAGGGAAAAAAGCTACTTATTATCTCGATTTCCCTGTGGATGCAGATTTTACATATGGCAAAATTCATTACCACGGTAGGCCTGTAGGATTTGCTGCTATCACGAAATAATTTTTATACAATATTATCAACATATTTTCTTGTCTTTCTATAAGAATAAGTAAATTCGCAGTGAACTTTTTTAACCATAAATCACTGCAAATGATTCACTTCTTTGGAAACCAAAACGGCAAAATTTTTGCTGTTCAAGCAACAAAAGAATTTTTACCTGACACCATCTCAAAATTAACCTGGCTTTTTGGGAATCAACCAAAACTAGCACAAGCATCTCTCGATGCTTTTTTTGTTGGTCCGCGTGCAGCTATGATTACTCCGTGGAGTACGAATGCGGTTGAAATCACACAGAATATGGGAATCGAAAGCATCGTTAGAATTGAAGAATTTAAAGCGTGTTCTGAAAGTTTTGAAGATTATGATCCTATGATCTCTGAGAAATATCAAGGCATAGATCAAGATTCCTTTACAATTCATATCGAACCTGAGGCCATTCTCAATATAGAAAATATTGCAGCCTACAATGCACAGGAAGGTCTATCACTAAACGATCAAGAAGTTGGCTATCTTGACAGTGTGGCAAAAAAAATTGGAAGACCCTTAACCGATTCTGAGGTATTTGGGTTTTCACAAGTAAATAGTGAGCACTGTCGCCATAAAATATTCAATGGTACATTTATAATTGATGGGCATGAAAAATCCAGCTCACTTTTTAAACTCATCAAAGAAACCTCAAAACGATATCCAGACAATATTGTATCTGCATATAAAGATAATGTTGCTTTTATCAAAGGCCCTAAAGTAGAGCAGTTTGCTCCAAAACGTGCAGATATCCCTGCATTTTATGAAACAAAAGATTTTGAATCTGTCATTTCGATCAAAGCGGAAACACATAATTTTCCGACAACCGTAGAGCCCTTTAATGGCGCAGCGACAGGTTCTGGCGGTGAAATCCGCGATCGATTGGCAGGAGGTAAAGGATCATTACCATTAGCCGGAACGGCTGTATATATGACGTCTTATTCGCGCTTATCGGCAGATCGAACATGGGAACAAGGTATGCCAGAACGAAAATGGCTCTACCAAACACCCATGGATATTTTAATCAAAGCCTCTAACGGTGCCTCTGACTTCGGGAATAAATTTGGGCAACCACTTATTTGTGGTTCCATACTAACCTTTGAACATAAAGAGAGTACGCGTAAGCTCGGGTTTGATAAAGTCATCATGCAAGCTGGAGGCATTGGGTATGGAAAAGCAGAACAAGCATTAAAAGATACTCCTAAAAAAGGTGATAAAATCGTGATTTTAGGCGGTGACAACTATCGTATTGGTATGGGAGGTGCTGCAGTTTCTAGTGCTGATACAGGTCAATTTGCTTCTGGAATTGAACTAAACGCTGTGCAACGTTCAAATCCTGAAATGCAAAAACGAGCCGCAAATGCTATTCGAGGCATGGTAGAAAGTGACGAGAATTTTATTGTGTCTATCCATGATCATGGTGCTGGAGGACATTTAAACTGCTTATCAGAACTCGTTGAAGATACTGGTGGTACAATCGATTTAGATAAACTACCTGTTGGAGACCCAACATTATCCGCAAAAGAAATTATTGGTAACGAATCTCAAGAGCGTATGGGCCTTGTCATTAATGACAAGCATTTGGATATTCTTCATAAAATAGCTGATAGAGAACGTTCACCCATTTATGATGTTGGTGAAGTTACCGGTAATGATCGTTTTACATTTCAGTCTAAGACAAAAGGTGACAAACCTATGGACTTGGCCTTAGAAGATATGTTTGGTAGCTCACCTAAAACTATCATGGCAGATAAAACCGTCGTTAGAAATTATAAAGATGCTGTCTATAAATTAGAGCGTTTTCAGCACTATTTAGAGCAAGTCTTACAACTGGAAGCTGTAGCTTGTAAAGACTGGCTAACAAACAAAGTTGATCGCTGTGTCGGTGGTAAGGTAGCAAAACAACAATGTGTTGGAGCCTTACAATTGCCACTAAATAATGTCGGTGTTATGGCATTAGATTATAAAGGTAAGGAAGGTATTGCAACTGCTATAGGCCACTCACCTATTTCCGGGCTCATTGATCCCGTTGCCGGAAGTCGTAATAGTATAACAGAAGCTCTTACCAATATTATTTGGGCGCCATTAAAAGAGGGCTTACAGTCGGTATCACTATCTGCAAACTGGATGTGGCCTTGTAAAAATGAAGGCGAAGATGCCCGGTTATATGAAGCAGTTCAAGCCATTTCAGAGTTTGCAATTGACTTAGGAATCAACGTGCCAACAGGTAAGGATTCACTGTCTATGAAACAAAAGTATCCGAATGAAGAAGTCATTTCTCCGGGTACCGTTATTATTTCAGCAGCTGGGCATTGTGACGCAATTCATAAAGTTGTCGAGCCTGTCTTCAAAAAAGAAGGTGGTGCCATTTATTATATCAATATTTCGCAAGATGATTTTCAATTGGGAGGTAGTTCTTTTGGTCAAATATTGAA
>RCNB010000741.1_pt1 | contig 26651 bp, 24 predicted proteins | sample 2041321 | NCBI WGS metagenome assembly RCNB01 (sample SAMN09708232, study PRJNA481090) | Marine sediment metagenome, whole genome shotgun sequencing project. | reverse complement strand
TACCTATATGTCTGGTGTGAAAGACTATAACCCTGCCGAATGGGTGATATGGATGGGTAGAAGCTATGGTTCAAATCTGGCTCCTATTATAGGCACCGGTCCAGCAGGTCACTTTGAAGACTGGACAGATGTGATTAACCTTGGCAGTCCAAAGGATCTGCCAGAGAATGCTTTCGATCGCTTTACTAAGGAAAGCCCCATAGCTGAAAGGTTTGCAAATGCCAAGATAGAAGAACGGTACTGTTGCTCGGTCAAGGCATTTACCCCGATTGCCAAACCGTATAAAGGGAATGTGCTTATTATAGGAGATTCTGCTGCTTTTGTGGAGGTGCAGGGTCAAGGGGCGCTCAGCTGCGGTTTTAAAGCGGCTGAGGCTGTGGAGAAGGAACTGGAAGGCAAGAAGGGGTTTGAGGATTACACCAGGTGGTGGCTTGACTCGTTTGAGTTCCATGCTGATGGTATGCTGCAGGTGCAGCAGGGATATGCTTTTGTACCCACCTACACCGAAGATGAAATTGACTACCTTTTCTTGCTTTGCGAGGACGTTACCCTGGATGGAAGCTTCAGCCAGTACAAATCATCCAAAATGATATGGGATGCTATACTTCGTGATCCGGAAAGGATTGAACGGGAACGCCCGGGTCTTATGAAAAAAATAAAGGGTGTTCGCTCAAACGCTCTTAAGGAAAGTATTTCAGAAGACTAGCATGTGATTTGGTAAGATAGAAGCCAGGGTTATATATCCTGGCTTTTTGTTTGCATCTTTGAAAAGCTCATGCATGGATATTAACAAATGGGAAAGTTTGAAGAGATAGTAGATGGGGTTTACCGGATCTGTGCAGGGAGATCAAATATCTACCTTCTGGCTGGAGAAGATCTTACACTTGTTGATACAGGAATGCCCGGAGAAGAGGAGAATGTGATCGAATGCATTGGTAAAATAGGGAGGTCGATTAAGGAGCTTGGCCATATTCTGATTACCCATGCCCATATGGACCACATGGGTTCATTGGCAGCTCTTAAAAAGGAAAGTGGGGCCAAAGTCGTAGCCAGCCGTATAGAAGTTGATTACATAAAGGGAGCAAAAAAAACATGGACGATGGCAAGAGAAGGGTTTGCGGGTAAACTCTTTAAGGGAACTCTCTTTTTTATGGAGACTTTTGTCTTTGACTATGAACCAACGGATGTGGATATCCCCTGTCAGGGAGGAGAAACTATAGAGAGCTTTGGTGGTATTCAGGTTATAGCCTCACCGGGTCATTCTCCTGGCAGCATGAGTTACTATCTGAAAGACAGAAGCATTCTCTTTACAGGTGATGCCTTAAGCGGAGTGCCGGAATTACGGCTTCCACCCAGGCTTGGGTGTGCTGACTATCACGAGGCACTCAAGTCTGTTAAGAAATTTACTGAACTCGACTTTGAGATGTGTCTTTTCGGACATGGTAATCCCTTGACAAGTAAAGCCTCGTTGGTGGTGAGGAAACTTGCGTAGGGTATATGATGTTAGAATATTTAGTCAGACGCCAGGGAAGATTCAATTGATTCGACAGCTCTTTCTGTCCTGATATTATTTCCTTGCTTGTCTCATTTCATTCGTCCCCCTTCTTCTGTATTTATTTATCTTTGTGCTCCTTCGTGAAGCAAGCTTCGTAGTTGCAGCTCCGTGTCCATCCGCGACATCCGCGGCCCAAAAGTTCTTGACAAACAAATACTTATCATATATTCATAAACTTGATAAACATATCGGATTCTCGCTTATCTTTCATATCAAACTTTCCTGCTCATTCCAGTGTTTCTATTAAGGATGGGGGCATTGTTTATATGCAAATCTCATCATTTTATTCACTGATACCTGAACCCTGGCCCCTATCCCCTGTTTTTTTGACCATCCATGTCACTCTATTGTGATATTATTTTTAGGTTTGATTATAACATGAGCCAAGAGCAGACCTGACCCCTCGACAAAAGTTACCATTTTACAGTACAATTACACAGAAAAATTACTTAAGAGATGGTGAAAGGAGCACCTCTTGAATAAAGAACTCATAATCAAAATTGCAGGAGCAGCCGGGCAAGGCTTGCAAACCATAGGATTTGTCCTGGGTAAATGTTTGGTCCGGAGTGGTTACCATGTTTTTGCCATTCAAGACAATGAATCCCGCATAAGGGGTGGACACAACTTTTCCCAGATCAGGATAAGTGAAAAACCTGTTTGTGCCATGACCAACAAAGTAGATATCCTCATCGCATTAGATGAGGATTCTCTTACTATTCATAAAGGAGATTTTTCTGAACGTACACTTATCATTTACGACAGTGAGCAAATAAAAACAAAGCCAGAAGGTGGTTGCGCAAGTGAGATCCCTCTTGAACGCTTAGCCATGGAAAATGGTGGGGACAAGATTTGTTCAAACTCTGTTGCGTTAGGAGCGACCATTGCCATCTTGAAAGCAGATTTGGGTATGTTGGAAACCCTCCTAAAAGAATTCTTCTCCCACAAAAAGGAAATTGGAGAGGCAAACTGTTATGCAGCTAGAGCGGGTTATGACTATGCCTTGCAGCATCTTCAACACAGACCCTTACCCCGCATGAACAAAAATCCCGTACAAAAGATGTTTATCAACGGTCATGAAGCGGTTGCTCTGGGTGCCCTTGCTGCGGGTTGTCAATTTATCTCGGCTTATCCCATGAGTCCTTCGACCTCCATTTTGACCTATCTGGCGGAGAAAGCTGATGAGTTCAATGTAATCGTAGAACAGGCTGAAGATGAAATTGCGGCGGTTAATATGGCAATTGGCGCTTCTTTTGGTGGGGTGAGAGCTATGACCACTACCTCTGGTGGCGGCTTTAGCCTGATGGTTGAATCGATAGGGCTCGCAGGTATATCAGAAACACCGCTCGTCGTGGTCAATGGCCAAAGACCCGGACCTGCTACAGGTCTTCCCACGCGAACGGAACAGGGAGATCTCCGATTTGTGCTTCATGCCTCTCAGGGGGAATTCCCCCGTGTGATTCTGGCACCTGCCACGGCCAGAGAGGCTTTTTATCTCACCATAAAGGCATTCCATTTGGCTGATAAATACCAGGTACCGGTCATTATCCTCACCGACCAATATCTTGCCGAAACTTTCCATACTGAAGAAAGATTCGATCTCTCCTCTGTCAAGATCAACCGTTTTTTCCTGTCGAAAGAAGAACTTCATAAACAAGGATCCTATCGGCGCTATCAGTTTACAGAAAAAGGTGTCTCCCCACGCATTCCCCCTTCATGGGAAGGCTTTGAAACCATCGCCGATAGTCACGAGCATGATGAAGACGGGCATATCACTGAAGACGCACGTCTAAGAAGCAAAATGGTGGAGAAGCGTTTTATAAAAATGGATGAATTGATAAAAGAAATATCATCCCCCCTATCGCTGGGTGCCGTTGAGGCCGATCTTCTCATCATCGGCTGGGGATCAACCTATGGAGTGATCGAAGAAGCTGCAACGTGCTTGATCGGCGAAGGACATTCTGTAAAAGTGATGCACCTGCAAGAGATCTGGCCCTTTCCTGAAAAATTGGTAATAGAAGGGATTAGAAAGGCCAAAAAATGGGTGGTTGTGGAAAACAATCGTACCTCTCAACTTGCTGGCATCATACGAGAGCAAACCTGCCTTAAACCGGATGGTCTTATTGTGAAATATGATGGACGTCCCTTTTTCTTTGAAGATATTTACAAAGCCTTAAAAGAGGAGGTTTGACAACAATGGTTTCCTTAAGTGATTATGAGAATAGTGTTCCCATTGCCTGGTGCCCTGGTTGTGGAAACTTTGCCATTTTAAACACATTAAAACAATCCCTGGTGGAACTTGAAAAACAACCTCACCAAATTCTCCTGGTCTCAGGCATCGGACAGGCACCAAAGCTTCCCCACTATCTAAGATGCAATGCCTTTGTGGGACTGCATGGACGATCGCTTCCGGTTGCAACCGCGGCAAAAACGGTCAACCATAAGCTCTCGGTAATTGTGATCGGGGGTGACGGTGATTGTTACGCTGAAGGAGGAAATCATCTTATCCATACCATTCGCCGCAATCCTGATATCACCCTTTTGGTCCATAATAATCAGGTCTATGGTCTGACCCGTGGGCAGGCCTCTCCTACCTGTGAGATGGGTTTTATCACCAGGGTTCAAACTCACGGGGTACTTTCATGTCCTCTCAATCCCCTTACCCTCGCTATCTCACAAGATGCCTCATTCGTGGGAAGAGGATTTGCAGGTGAAGGCGATCATCTAAAAGAACTCATCAAAGAGGCCGTCTTGCATCCGGGATTTTCCATGATCGACATCCTCCAACCCTGTGTAAGTTTCAATCATGAACACTCCTACAGTTGGTACGAGGAAAGAGTCTATAAACTGGGGCCAGAGTACGATCCTTTTGATAAACCAGTCGCTTTTCAAAAAGCCCAGGAGTGGGACAACAAAATCCCACTGGGAATAATTTACAAAAAAGAAAGACTGACCTTCGAAGACCAGCAGCCTGTTCTGAAAAAGGGGTCTCTCATCTCCCAAGCAGTAGATCCACTCAAACTAAACACCGTTTTAGATGAGTTCATTTAAAATGGTGGGGGAATTGTTTACATACCACGGAAGCTTCTGTCATAGCACAGTATGCTTTACTCAGTACGCAGCACTCTATCTGTAAATTATCGAACATGGGCTCTTTAGTGTTGAGAAATGTTTAAATTCCAAACAAAATCCCAAATCCGAGATCTGAAATCCGAAATCGGAAGTTTCCTTGTTTCTATTGCTTTCTATGTCCATCTCTGTCACTTCGTTGTAATATTATTATTTAGGTTTGATTGTAAGATGAGCCAAGAGCAGACCTGACCCCTCGATCAGCAACATCAATAGTTCCGCTGTATTCTTGCAGTAATTGCCCCGATCTCATCCAGCGAATATGTGACACCTGCCGTGAGTAGTTTTCATGATCACTATAGGCAAGTGCGAAATCAAAATTACTCCTATCTGGATTCCACCACCTTTTTTTTAAGGCATGTTCTTTGATGTCTTCACTACTTTTTGTCCAATCGCTTCTTATAGTCAATTCATTAGAAATGGAACGTACACCGCTTTCCACCCGTTCTGCAACCCATCGTTTACCTGCAGTTTCTAATACCCAGGCCTCATTTCTGTCAACAAGCAGGTATGCGTTATCGTAGCTTCCCTCCTTATGTCCCTTACCCTGCACTGCAGATCCCCACTGACCATAGCTTTCAAGAAATTCTATTATAATATTCATTGCATCCTCAGCACTCTCACCCAATGAGAGACCAAGACGTAACAGCTCCATACCCGTTAAACCTGGTTGCTTACCAAATTTATCCTCAACACCTCCCCTTGTGAATACTGCTGTATTTCCACCAATAACTCCAGCTTCATATACCCCCAGCACCAGTAAGGTCTGCATCCCATGGTAGCCATATGATTTTTACCAAGAGACAAATTTACATAAGAACATTCAAGTTCTTTCATCTGCTCAAAGAGGTTCTTGATTTATCTTATTTCTTAGGGTAAAATCCATATATTATACAGTAAAGAGAATTAGGATATTACCCTATGAATACTCTAACAAAGAATGATATTCTTGATTTTGATAAAGAACATATCTGGCATCCCTATACCTCTATGAGCAATCCGCTTCCCGTATATCATGCTGTATCTGCCTCCGGAGTCAAATTAAAACTCAGTAGCGGTCAGGAACTGATTGATGGTATGTCTTCATGGTGGACAGCAATACACGGTTATAACGTCCCTGAGTTAAATAAAGCATTAAAAAATCAGCTCAACATGATGTCTCATATAATGTTTGGTGGCTTAACCCATGACCCTGCAGTCGAGCTTGCATCTCTGCTTATTAATATAACTCCTGATCCATTAGAAAAGGTCTTTTTTAGCGATTCTGGTTCTGTTGCAGTTGAAGTAGCTATGAAAATGGCCATCCAATACTGGTATTCATTAAAGCAGCCAAAAAAAAATAAATTTTTAGCTATTCAGTCTGGATATCATGGTGATACCTTTCATGCCATGTCAGTAACCGATCCGGTAACGGGTATGCATAAACTTTTTAAAGGAGTGTTGCCTGAATATTTCTTTGCTGATCAACCCAAGTGCAAATATGGAAAGAAATGGGATGAAAGCGATCTGGATTCATTTAAACATTTAATAGAAAGCAATCACAATAAACTGGCTGCGGTTATTCTTGAACCGATAGTTCAAGGTGCTGGAGGTATGTATTTTTATTCTCCGGAATACCTTAAAGGGGTAAGAGATTTTTGCAACAAATATGAGGTATTATTAATTGCTGATGAAATTGCAACAGGATTTGGTCGTACAGGGAAGATGTTTGCCTGTGAACATGCAGGAATCAGTCCCGATATAATGTGTGTGGGAAAAGCACTTACAGGTGGTTATATGACACTTGCAGCAACCTTAACCACTAAACAGGTGAGTAATGGTATTTCATCAAGGGAATCGGGAGTATTTATGCATGGACCTACTTTTATGGCAAATCCACTAGCCTGCAGGATTGCAGGGGCAAGTGTAAGTTTATTACTATCTTCCAAATGGAAAGAAAGAATAGCAAAGATTGAAAAACAGATGAAGCAACAGTTGTTTTTGTGTAATAAGATAAAACATGTTGCTGAGGTAAGAGTTCTGGGGGCAATTGGTGTTATCGAATTAAAACACCCTGTAAATTTGCCACTCATTCAAAACCGTTTTGTGGAAAAGGGGGTTTGGATAAGACCTTTTGGCAGACTTGTCTATATTATGCCTCCTTATATCATAAATGAAAAAGATTTAAACAAACTGATGTCATCTATGATTGAAATTATAGAGGATGCAGATATGCTTATTAAATAAAGTGCAAATATGTGTTTTTGTATCTAAAAATCAGATTATTTTGTTATAAATCTTCCTGGGAATACTGTAATAATATAAGGATGAAGTTGGAAGACACTAATTATTCTTGTTTGTTAAGATATTGCACGAGATCAGAAATATTCTTGATAGCTAATTTCCGCGCATGATTTTTTCTCATGGTCAGTGTGTATGTGTTATTAAATCCTAATGGCTTAAGCCATGTTAAACCATACCTTTGCTTAAAGAGCTTTTTTACTGTCTCATATGCCTTTTGGGGATCGCAGATAACCTCTTCTTTGAGGATATTTATCAAACCAGTTCCGGTATATTCAGCATAAAGGTCGATGTCTCCAGACTTGAGGGCATTAAAACAGATCATGGTACCTCCCAGGTTGAGCTTGCGTACTACTTTGATGTTTGAGTTGTACTCAATCACAATAGCAAGCAACTCTCCCAGAATCTCCTGTTCGGTAAATTGTTTCCCTCCCATAATAACTAATCCGTCAGAACCATCTCCCGGCTCAGCGTCTTTTTTTATCAATCCTTTTGAGAGCAGAAATTTCCGTGCCACCTCATTTGCCCTGCATCCTTTCTCATCTACCTGGTAATTGAGTTTCTGCATTTCCTTGTCAGAGATTATTCCTGCCAGACGATTTAAGATATCTTCAATCTCAGGATATTTTCTAACTGTTTGATCTCTTATCAAGGGTGCCGCATAATAAGGCGGGAAAAAAGTTTTATCATCTTTCAGAATAAAAAGGTTGTATGCAGGTATGCGTCCATCGGTTGCAAACCCGTCAATAACATCTATTGCCCCGTCAGACAGTGCCCGGTACATCAGGCCCGGGTCCATCTGCATTGGTTCTTCGGAAAACTCTAGCTCGTAGTGTTTGCATAGCCCCCGATAACCATCAGGACGGGAAAGAAATTCCGCATCAAAAGCAGCACGAAGAACATTTGGAGAACCATATTCTCTGGTGAAAACCAGTATAGTCCCAATAAGCAGCACAACGGTAATAACAATAGTTACCCGATATCTTATTTGCATGGATTTTCAAGAACTCAACTCTTCGTAGTTTTCAATCCTGCAGGAGTCAGCCAGTTCTCTATGAGGCTGATAATCCAGTCGAATATTAAAGCCAGGATAGCCGCAGGAATTGTACCTGCCAGTAGATAGTCAAGCTGGATGCTTCGAAGCCCCCTTATAATTAGATCTCCAAGCCCCCCTGCACCAATCAGTCCACAAAGGGTTGCCACCCCTATGGTCCATACGGTTGAGATGCGTATGCCTGCCATAATTACCGGCAGAGAAAGTGGTAGCTCCACGGAAAAGAGAACCTGACGTGGTTTCATCCCCATACCGGTTGCGACTTCGATAACAGAGACATCTACCTGTTTGATTCCTGTATAGGTATTTCTCACAATAGGAAGTAGAGCATACGCCACTAAGGCAACCAGTGCGGGCAATACGCCAATCGTAGGTAATTCTATCAGGGCAAAAAGGAGCACCACCAGAGAGATGAGGGCCAGGCTGGGTATGGTCTGAAGAGCTGCTATTGATCCCATGATAATAGAGACAAGTCTTGCCACACGGCATCTGCTCAGATAAATCCCCAGGGGCAAGGAAATGGAGATGGCAATTATCATGGCCAGGAAGGTAAGATAGATATGCTCATAGGTACATTGAAGAATCTCTGGACCAAGCTTTTGAAAAAATGATATCAGTATCTCCATAGGATTTCTAGCTCTTATCAAGTGTCTGGGTGATGGCATCGAGTAACCGGGCCTTCTCAAGGAGACCCAGCGGTTGATCGCCTCGATATACAGGCAAAGCCCTGCTTTTAGATTCCTGGAATCTATTAAGTGCCCTAAGAAGTGAATCACTTGTGTTAAGGATGTACTGTTGTGTTGTAAGATCTTTTTTAGAAAGGATGGTATCAGATATAATAGAATCAATGGTTCTGGTAAGCAGGTTTAGTTGAAAAGAATGCTGGGCCAAAAAACTCCTTACCAGATTACTAGCCGGCTTTTCAATAAGCTCCAGGGGGGGAGCCAGTTGAAGAAGACTCCCTTTGTGAAAAAGGGCGATCTGATCCCCCATTTTGAAAGCTTCAAAGACATCATGAGTGACGAAGAGGACCGTCTTTTTAATCTTCGTCTGGAGTTCAATAAATTCATCCTGGAGCTGTTCACGGGTTATGGGGTCTATGGCACCAAAAGGTTCATCCATAAGAATGATGGGCGGATCGGCTGCCAAAGATCGGGCAACGCCGACGCGCTGTTGCTGCCCCCCGCTTAACTGGCTGGGATAACGGGAGATAAACTCCTCGGGTTCTAAGTCAACCATTTTGAGAAGCATTGCAACCCGTTTGGATGTTTCCTCTTTAGACCAATTAAGCAGTTTGGGGACCAGGGAAATGTTCTCTGCCACTGTCATATGGGGAAACAACCCGATGTCTTGAATGGCATATCCAATGCTGCGACGTAGCTGGATAGGGTCCTGATCCATGATGTCTTGGCCATTTATCAGGATATGACCCGAGGTCGGCTTAATCAGCCGGTTTACCATTTTTAAGGTGGTAGTTTTGCCACTGCCGCTGGTTCCCAGCAGGACGACAGTCTGTCCTTCAGCTATCTCCATGGAGAGATCGCGTACTGCCTTAACCCCACCAGGAAAATTCTTCGATACATTATCAAATTTTATCAAAACTATCCCCTAAAAACTGTCTTTCGGGATTGATATTTTATGTACCTGTACTTCGTTTATGATACCATAGGTTTTTTTTACATAGTCTGTGCTTGTATCTGAGGATTTTAGATTTAGATTTTCAATTTTCTGTCCACTTTCCAATAATGCCTCTTTAATCATTTTACCTGCTTTTCTGTCAACTGCAAAGGGATTTTTACTAATCAGAAAACCCATATCCTCCAGCATGGGCCTTTGAATCTGGCTAACACAATCGCACAACCTGGTTATGTCATACATATGGAGAACATGAATGGTCTTCTCCCACCGGCCATTCATAAGTCCAAGCATATAGTCAGCCATACGCAGGGGGAGGGTGTCCTCGCCACGCTCCCAGTCGGAAATATCCTTCCCATGCATTGTTACAGCCTGGTTCCTGCAGACTGACACGCATTCACCACAGCCGATGCAAAGCTCGCTCGCCACTTCTGGAACAGAAGTTTCATCTGCCAGGGTAAGGGCTTCCTCCGGGCAATTTTCCACACAAAGGGCACATCCTTTGCATGCCTCCCGGTCAAAAGAGGGTAGTAAATACTGGTGCATACGCAGTTTTCCAGGCAGTCCGGAACAACCCATGGCAATGCTTTTGACACATCCTGCTACTCCTGCTAGGCCATGCAAGGTCAGATGTGCATGATTAATTACGAAATCAGAAGCTAAAAACCCACCGGCGGGAAAAAAATCCTTAAATCTCTGAATATTCGCAACCTCTACTTGTTTTTGTTCTTTTTTAAATTCAAATTTGGAGGGTATAGCAGTAGATGGCCGGTCAATAATCACAAAGGGGATGCCTGCTAAGCCCTCGGTTGACCAACCATGTCGTCGTGCCAGTTCCATGTACTGCTTGGCATTACCCAGTGGATTTTGTTTGTGGCCGCGGGGGCCTGAATAAGCTACGGTGCTATCTCCTGCCACCACACAGGAGGCTCCCTCTGCTTGCAGGAAACGGGTACTACTGGTGGTATATTCTGGCTTCATGCGGGTAACACATTTGGGCTCACCGATATGGACTTTAATTAATGTCTGTCCGGAAATCTCTAGAGGATGGGCCTGGTGGAGGGCATCAGATATGGCCTGATCGATTTTTTTTTTAAAAGAGGATGGGAAATGTTTGTTCCTCTTGTGTCCACAAAGAAAATGGGGAAGGTCTTATCTGAGTGGGTTAATCCCCTTGGTAGAAGTAAGCTGGATAAATGAGTATTTGTCTCAGGTTCTTTCATGGTTTATTACTCCGATCTTTCTATTGTTTATAAGTGCCGCAATACCACCGTTTTTAAATATTTGTTCTGCTTCATCTGCTGGGGATTTCTTTTTCTGAATTCTTTCATAGAGCGGATACAAATATTTTTCTTCCCCCAGGCCGCGGCGTTTTAAACCAATCTGAGCCAGCTCCAGCATTTTCCTGGCAAAGTCTATAAGTTTAAGATCATCAACTGCTGCTTCAAGTCCCTCACGACATGCAGCTTCTCTGGCATCGCGTAATGTCTGCCAGGGGTAGACAGAAATCTCCTCCCAGGCCTCAGTAAGTGTTGAAACAAGCCCCAGGGTTAATGCCGGGACAGTGATTATATCATCCGGTGGTTGCTGATCATTAACCCGGTTTTCCACGGTGAAGTATCTGGATATGCGGGCATTATACCAGTAGCAGGTACAGTGAAGATCAAAATCTGCATTCTCAGGTTTGAGAGCTATTTTTCGGCCCTCCATGTCGAACCCGGTGGGGCTTTGATGTCGGAAATATTCTCCAAATGTCTGATAATCCTTTAACACGATTGGTTTTCCGGAACGCATGACAAAAACCGGACGAAATGAGGTAATGGTTTGAGTGTAATCCCGCATGTCTTTAAATGGCCTCTTCGGTATTCCAGTTCTGCCATTGTCGGGCATCCACCAGTCCCACAATTTTTCCGATACACACTTATAGTTAGGATCAAGGCGGCCTTTCCAGATGTTGGAGTTAGCGGTCAAGGCAATCTGGGCGCCGGCAAAACCGTTGAGCACGTTTACCGCCGGGATTGCCTCATTCGGGGAAATGCTCACATGAACATGACTTGCCGCATTTAAGGTGAAAAGGTGGAAATCATCACCGTCCTCTTTGGCAATGTAGCGGTTAGATCCAAAAACCTTATCCCAAACACTGGAGCGCCCTTTTATTACCTGGAGGCACTTACCTGGCGGTGTGAGCGGTTGTATGCCGTAACCAAGAAAATAGACCTGATTCATCTCTGAAAAACGAGACAGTTCTTGTAACAGTTCCTGGATAGACTTTTCCAGGTCAAATAAGTTTGCTACATGTGCAAGTGAAAATTCAGTTTTGCAGTATCCCGTTTCGCATGAGGCAACGGTGTCGTTCTTTTCACCCGGCCGTTTTGCGCCGGCAACTTTGCCGGTCATTCCATCTACCACTGGTGTCCAACCTCGGTTCTGTAAGTAATCCCAGAGCATATCAAGCGCATTCAGACTTACAGCGCTACCATCTTGATTTACCAGGGGAAACTTTAGTTCTGCACCGATACGCCGCTCAGAAAGATCTCTTATTGTAAGAGCGTTTTGGAAACTATTAAGGAAATAATTGTAAATATTTGACATGTCAAAATCCAAATATTCTAAATTCAAAATAAAGCATTTTGGTACTGTCGGTTTATGTTTTGGTAATTGATATTTCGATCATTCGAATTTGTTTGTATGTTTCTGAGTTTCGATATTAGAATTTCGTATTTTCCCGTCACTGACAGGTGGGTTGAATGTATAAACTCGCGCGTTATTTCATTTGGGCATTACAAAATGCAAAATTTCTGAGACGGGCTACTAGTCTCCCTTCTGGAAGGGTTTACCCATTATCTGACCTTCACCCCAGATTACATGCTTATAGCTTGTCAGTTCATTGAGACCCATGGGGCCACGGGCGTGGAACTTATCGGTTGAAATACCGATCTCGGCACCCATGCCCAGCGACTCACCATCACAGAACATGGTTGAGGCATTAACCAGGACTACGGACGAATCTACTTCACGAACAAACTGCATGGCGTGAGAATAATTTTCGGTAATAATGACATCGGTATGATCACTACCGTAGCACGAGATATGTTCGATGGCAGCATCAATCCCATCCACAACCTTGACAGAATAAATCTTGTCCAGATACTCGCTGTACCAGTCTTCCTCCGTCGCTGGTTTTATTTTAGGCAACTCCCGGCACACAATGGGGCATCCCCGAACCTCTATTCCATTATTAGTAAGGGCGTTGATCATAAAAGGGAGCCAACTTAGCATGGACGCATCTACCAGAATGGTTTCTGCAGCGTTGCACACGGCAGGCATCAGTAGTTTTGAATCTAGAATTATTTGCAGAGCCTTTTCCGTGTCCGCACGATCACCGATATATACGTGACAAACACCTTCAAAATGCTTTATCACCGGTATGCGGGAACGTTCTACCACTGTTCTGATTAAATCCTTCCCTCCGCGCGGTATTACAAGATCAATATCGTTTTTCATAGTTAACAGTTCATCAACCCCTCCATGAGAAAGGAATACCACCTGAACTACATCTTTGGGCAGCCCGGCCGATTCCAGGGCATCAACCCACATCCGGCCAATAATTGCATTGCAATGTTTGGCCTCAGACCCGCCTTTACAAATAATTGCATTACCTGACTTGATGGCAAATGCCCCCGCATTCACAGTTACATGCGGCCTGGCCTCGTAAATCATCAGGATAACCCCCAGCGGCACCCGCATACGTCCTACCAGCAATCCGTTTGGCGTTCGACTTTGGTCAATAATCTGTCCTACCGGGTCAGGTAATGCAGTAATTTTCTTTAACGATACGATCCGGCTTTGGAGTTTCTTTTCATCAAACATAAGCCTCTGATAGAGTGCATCTTTAATGTCGTTTTTGCGTGCCTCACGGAGATCTTCCTGATTTGCCTTCAAAACATCGCTGCCTCTCTCCTCAAGCAGACCTGCCATTTTTGCAAGGACATTATTCTTTGCTTCAGTGTCAGCTAAAGCAATTTCCTTTCCTGCTCTTTTAGCTATACCGGTAATTTCTTGTACTGATTTAAAAGACAATTTTATCTCCCACTTTGCCCTTCATAAAAATATCTCATTACACCGAAGGGATTTACTTTATTATCTCAAAAACACCGGTCAGGCTGTGTCCGACACCTGTTCCCGGTTGGAGATTTATTTCCAGCTCTCGCAGCAGATAGGCAAGCTGCGGTTCAATCACATTTGCCCGGACATCACCGTGTTTTAGTGTTCCCACTCCTTCAATCAGCCGGTGCATGTTATTCATCACATTTTTTAGCGGTTCCGGATAATAGGGAAGAATTTCGGGTGTTGTAGAGAACACACCTTTTTCACAGTCATATTCACTGAGAAGGGCTATGGTATAATCGATCAGGGTATTGCAGGACATAAATAACGTCTCAAAAAAATTGTTGAGATGACCAAAGTTCTCTCTGGGTATGTAATCAACTTTCAGGGTTTCCAGATCGGTGCGAGTATAGGACTCAAAGAGTGAGTTTATCTGATTGCGCAGCTTGGAGCAGTGCTTATTATAATCACCGGTATCCATGTGCCGGCCGACCAATATGGAACGGTCATAAAACTTCAGGGGCTTTAACTCAACTCCACTCTCTTGAGATGCCTGGTTGATAATTTCCGTAATTTCCTCCTGGGTGATAAGTCGCAAGGGAAATACTGCCACATCCACCTTATCCCTTTCCTCTTCCTGGTAGATGTAGGATATGCGGTAGTCCATAAAATATTCTTTTGTTGCAAAATGGTGCCAGAGATCCTGCCATTCATATGAATAACGGCCCAGCCAATCCCCTACAAAAAGGGCATTTGGTGGAGCATGCCGACAAATATCGGCTATAAGTTTAACATTTTGCTCATCATGAAAATGAGATAAGGTGCCGTATGAGGTAAAATACAAATCAAACGGTTCTTCAGAGATAATAGGATCGGGAAGGCCATCATTTATGTTGCCTTTGATAAAACGCATTTTGGGATTTTTACCATAATATTCCTCTGCCTGTTTTAACAGGTCTTCATTAATATCTATCCCTATATATTTTCTAAGGCATTCCTCGGTTAAAGCAGCCGTAATATAATCATATATGCCCGGATCCTTTGTGGTTATACCCATTATAAGATCATAGGCATCACCACTGCCACATCCTAAATCGAGAATACGAATTCGCTCAAGACGTTTCCTTTTTCTTACTACAAGATCGTTCAGGGCAGGCCGCAGAAATATGCTCGTAATCTGATCCTCCCAGTACTTCCTGACATTATCATACTTGCCAACAAGACCGGTACTTTTATCATAGGTACCGGTGCTGACAGCCTGGGAATATGCTTTCTTTTCGATCATGCCTTTTTCCTCTTATCTTCCCATGGATTTTAAAGTGCCAATTGCTTCAAAGGCATCTCTACAATAAGCATCTGCCCCAATTTGCTCGGCAAATTCTTTTGAGGTAGGAGCACCTCCGATCAAAACTTTTATTTTATCGCGCATTCCTTCATCTTCAAGCTTTTTAATTACTCTCTCCATTTGACGCATAGTGGTAGTTAGGAGGGCGGATAGACCCAGATAATTGGCCCCGCTCTTTTCTACCTCCGCAACAATTCGATCCCTGGCCACGTCTGTTCCCAGATCAATAATCTCGTACCCGGCCCCCTTCAGCATAGTGGAGACGATGTTTTTACCGATGTCATGAAGATCCCCGGCCACGGTGGCAATAATAACCTTACCCTTGCTTTGCACGCCTGCCTTGGTTAAATGCGGGCCCATAATTTCCATGGCAGTACCTACGCATTCGGCAGAGGCCAGCATATCAGGAATTAAATATTCTCCCTGTTCAAATTTCACGCCCACTTCTTCCATGGCTCCGGTTAAAGATTCCTTTAAGATCAATTTTGGATCTATACCCAGGTTAAGGGCTTCTTTTAGCAGTTCTGTTACTGCCGGTTGCCCCTCCATCCCTTCCTCGAACCCCTCATCTTCGGCCTCCAGACGTCCCTGTATGACGTTGAAGGCAATTTTCTCTATTAGTTTGTTTTCCATTTCCTTTGTCTCCTGTTGGTGAGTGCTGATTTTTCAAGAGTAGTGCTTCAGCCTGGGCAAAAGCCCTTTAGCCTCTTTGTATATCTGATTCACTGTTTTCTGGTTTAAGTGCCTGGCAGGAGTTTTTTCAATCTCCTTCAGCCTTGAAAGTGCGTGCTCTACCACCTTATCCTCTTTTTTGCTGGTTTCAAACAGATAGGGGGCTGAGACATCACCCGCATGAATTGCTTTACGGGCATGACGTGCATAAAGCCGATTGCCTGACGACATTACCTTGCGAACCATTTTAAGCGCTCCCTCAATCTCATCGGGGTTAACCTTAGGCTCTCTTAAGCAATGCTTAACCTTTCCAATGTGCTCATTATCCATGACAGCCTGGACAGGACAAAAAGAGCTGGTACGATCCATGAGGCCAAAGGCATAGTGAATATACTGAGCCCCGCTCATTGCCATATACAGGTGGGTAAAAAGTTTTTCAAAGGTGGCCTGCATGCCGGGGACTTTGGCATCTGCGACACCGGCAGTAGAATAACAGGGAATGTTGTAATAGCGCGCCAGCTGGACGCAATCATTATTGTACTGGTTAAATTCCGGACAACCGTAAAAGTCATGCAGGTCATCCATGCGGGCCCTTACCGGCACGCTCCCGTAGAGTACCGGAGCACCTTCTTTGATTAATTGCGTCAGGGTGATGCCTGCCAGGATTTCCGCATTGATCTGCGATACCATCCCGGCTTCTTGAATGGGGGCAGATGAACCGCCCTGGGGTGATGACGAAATAACCAGAGGGAGTCCTTTCTCCACAATGGCATAAACCTTCTCAGCCGTATCAGAAACGAGCTGCAAGGGACTTTTAAAAACGCAGGCAATAAAGGATATGATAGGATTTTCCCTGAGTGCGTCAGGCCCTCCGGCAATGGTCTCCGCCATCCGCACCACACCATCAAGACACTCCAGCTTTGTCAGGCCTGCCTGAACATGCTTGCTTATATTATTTAAACTGGCGAAAAATTTATTTACATCATGGTTGTCCTCATTCACATCTGGGTCCTGAATATTAACCGGCCTGATAAAAAAATCGAGATGCTCCAGGTTGTCACAAATGTGGGCTGCCCGGCAGAGTAGCTCTGCATTACCGCGAAGCTCACTGTATCTAGGTATTTTGACCTTCTCCGACGAGTCGTTCATACTGACAAACTCTTCTATTTCGGTCTCTATCCAGACATTGGTTTCCGAGCCGGAGCCAAAGTACACCCTTGGAACCTCAGCATCAAGCAGCAGACGGTTTTCAGGATCCCTGGCACCCAGAATAAAAGAAGAGGGGGCTTTTTGCACTGCCTCTTTAATGAGGCCAGCAGGAAAGCTCACCCGCCAAATTGTAGAGCCTGATTCTTTTTCCTCCCATACCCTGGCACCATGCTCCTCAAACAGTTTTGCCGCCCGCTGGTTGTGACACCAGATACCGGGATCATTTAAAATAGCAAGTGATGCCTCATCCAGCCATTTTACCTGTTCCTGACTGAGCCGCTCATACGGTTTAACCAGGGTGCCTTTTCTGAAGATTTCTTCCACCTTTTATTCTCCTTTTCCCTTACTTATTTTATATATTTTTCTCCGCACACTCTGCGATCTTTGTGGTGAACTATTACCTCATTTCTTGACACGAAAAGACCGAATATATCGTCGGCAGTGACGATCCTTTCCCACCAGGGCAAGAGCGGCTCGCAGCGTATTCATCAATTCTTTATCCTGCGGATTGGCAACGATCGCATCCAGCCCTGCATAGATAGCCATAGACAGGAAGGTTGCATTAAGCCTTTTCCGTTGTGGCAGTCCATAAGAAATATTGGAAAGTCCCAGAATGGTTTTTGCCTTCGGAAAGTATTTTTTTATTCCGGCCAGGGTGTCAAGGGTGATCCTGCCCTGCTTGTTGTCCGTGGCTATTGGCAATACCAGGGGATCAAACAACAAGTTGCTGCTGGAAAACCCATGTTGTTCACACGCCATTGCTATTTTTTCACAAACCTTCAGTCGATCTTCCACAGTCCTGGGGATACCTTTTTCATCCATGGGGAGGGCAACCAATTGGGCACGGTGTTTTACTGCCAGGGGAATTAACTTCTCCATACTCTTTTGCTCTCCCTTGGTGGAATTAATCATGCACTTAGCTCCCTTTTTAATCTCAAGCCCTGCCTCCAGCACTGCGGTGTCAGCGCTATCTATACAAAGAGGGATATCCAGTTGCTGCTGGATGGTTTCAACTGCCCATTGCATGGCTGCTATTTCATCTTTGCCTGAGCCGGAACCGGTTCCCACATTCACATCGATAAAATCGGCACCTGCTTTAGACTGTGACTCAGCCAAGGCTGAAAGCTTTTCTCTATCCCTTTCCTGCATAATTGATCTCACACTGGGAATAGTGGCATTGATTTTTTCTCCGATAATAACCATGGAGCGGTTTCCCCTTTCTTATTATTCCATAATAGATGGTTGTATTCCCGGAATCTCTTTCAGGATAGCTTCCTGTATTTCAGGGGAGATGAGAGACTCCGGCTGCGTTTGTAACGTCTTTTCAACCTGCTCTGTGGCACGTGCCCAGGTATCCTTAGAACCCATTGTTTGCCAAACTTCCCTGTTTTCCCGATCGCTGAGTTGGGGCCGGTACTGCTCATTTCGCATGTGACGGCGGGTAAAGCGGGTTGATATAAAATGTCCTCCCGGTCCTGCTTTCTTGATTTCATCGAAGGCCAGCGTTTCATCGTTTACCTCAATACCCTCTACCGCACGCATCACCATCCCGATTATTTCGTTGTCCACTACCAGCTTGTCATAGGACGCAGTCATGCAAAACTCCAGGAAGCCTGCTGCATCGTGGATAAAATTACCGCCGGCCAGTCCCACCATCAGGCTGGTAATGGCCGATTCATAAGCTGCCTGAGCGTCGTTTAGCTTGGAATCAGACATGCCGGCAGTGGCATAGATGGGGATGTGGTAAAACTGGGCCAACTGCGCTGCCGCCGCATTCATCAGACCCATCTCCACCGCACCTGCAAGATATTTCATGTCACGCAGGTCGGTGATGGAGGATATACAACCGTAAAGGACCGGGGTTCCGGGGTTGATGAGCTGGGTGAGCATCACGCCGGTAAGGGTGTCGACATTCTGGATAACCAGGTTTCCAGCCAGGGTGATAGGGGCGGTAGCGCCACACAGGGGTTCAGCTGGAACCACCAGTGGAATGCCCTGCCTTGCAACTTCCATAGCAAGCCGGCCGTAACTTTCATCAAGCTTGCAAGGGCTGATGATACAGGCCACCATGGAGATGAACGGTCTTTCCCTGAGTTTTTCAGACGAGCCCGCAATCATCTCAGCCATTTTGATCACCCTCCGTATCCCCGGTACTGTATAGACACCACCCATAATATGCTTGCGGGTCCGGTTCAACGCTGCCCCGAAACGGTTTACATCCACATCTTTTGTCTGAAGCTCGTTGGGATATACATTCAGCATATAAAAATGAATATTATCCAGTGCTTCTACCATGCGGGCCATATTGGTGATATCTTTAAGCTGGGAGGGGCGGGAATCGGTGCTTCCCGGGTCCTGTACTTTTAAGGCCGTGCCACCGGTACCCAAGTAGACGTTGGTCCCTCCGATTTCACAGTCAAGCTCTCCATTTTCGGCACGACCACAGAGAGTTATCTTTGAAGGGGTTTTGCCGATCAGCGTTTCCACCATATCAGCGGGTACTTTTGCCACCCGGGATGTTTCATTGACACTGGCCCCTGCCTTGCGAAATAAATCTAATGCCTCAGAGTAATTGATCTCTACCCCTACCTCCGCAAATACCCTGAGACTGGTTTCATGTATTTTTTTTATATCTTTATGGCTAAGAGGTTTATACTGTCCTCCGGATAGCCCTCTTCTTGTTTTCACTCTACCTCCATCCTTAGTCGAAATTAATAAGACATTGGTTCTTTCTCCTGCTCAAAAGGAAAATCTCTTCTTGCTATACAATCTATCTTTTCACACTCACTGCATGGATTATAGGGGGGGTAAAGTTGCGTGTTGACGGATGGCATAATACCAAAGATACCGGAGATTGATTTACGAGGCTTCATAAGGCAGGAATCTGTGAGTTCAATACCGACTCGATCTGCATCTAAAAGACTGAAAATCTTTCTCTGCTCCTCTAATAGCCAGTCACAATAGCCCGGGCTTAAACGTATGGTTACTGCCTTACCTTCTGCCTGGAACTTCTTTTCCATGCGACGGTGGAATTTTCTTGCCATATTTTCTACTAAGACAGACCCGATAGCATCGAGAATATAAGCATCTGACGAGCGTTTTTTTAAGGTACGGCGAGTGATCTCTTTCTCGATAGGATTTCCGATTGTTACCAGAAAACAGACCAGGTTACTACATCCATTAAAAACCTTTGACAGTTTAAGGCTTTTAAATACCAGGTTATTTTCTAAAACGAGAGAATCCCGAGATGATTTGATTTTATGAATGGAATAGAGCAAACGGGGTTTTAAGAAATCATCAATCTTTTCATCCCATCTCTTCAGCTTTTTTCTGATTGAATAGGAAAGCTCCTTATATTCCTCCCCCCCTAATAGCCTGACCAGTTTATTTTTATCGATATCCGGTTTAATCTCTTCTAATGTCATTTTGTTTTAATTCCTCCAATCGCTTCAATATTCAGATATTTATTATTCAAATTGCTTAAGTGAAACTTAAATCAAATATAAATAAGGCTAAAAGCACCTTTTGCAAATACCGACTAAAGGCCATCAAAGTTTTGAATTACCTTATTGTTGGCTTAGTCGCAACTCTATTAGTTCTATCAAAAAAAGGATTGCTAACTACCTGAAGGCAGAAAATCACAATATTTGGGGGTGCAAACATCCAAGAGGCAAACATGTGGACAATGCTTGATTGACCCGTGAAAATATCATATATTATAAATAAATGCAATTGCTTTATTAAAAATTTTTAAGAAGGTCTATTGGTATGGGGAATATCACAGTCGAATTTTCCTCCGTACCTATCTCTGATAGAGTTTGTAAATAACGTAATTGCAAGGCAGTAGTGTCTTTTGAGATGATTGAGGCTGCCTCTGAGAGTTTACTAGATGCCTGATATTCACCATCAGCATGTTAAGGGGTCAAATCTTCTCTTGACTCTTAAAATGAAATGTAGTAAGAAATTCATATGTCAAGACCATTAAGAATACAATATCCAAATGCCTGGTACCATGTAATGAATAGGGGGAGACGTGGTGAGGTCGTTTTCTTAGAGGAAAAGGATTACCTTGAATTCATTAATCTGATGAAGGAAACCTGTGATATGTGGAGGATAAGGATTGGGGCCTATTGTCTTATGCCCACTCACTACCACCTGTTGATTCAAACTCCAGAAGCTAATCTTTCCCGGTGTATGAGGCATGTAGACGGAGTATATACCCAGCGTTTCAATCGTCAGCACAGCTATGATGGTCAATTATTTCGGGGGCGGTATAAATCGATTCTGGTAGGTGGAGACAGCTATCTTTTAGAACTGATCAGGTATATCCATAGAAATCCATTAAAGGGAGGGTTGGTGGAGAGATTGGATGGTTATCGCTGGAGCAGCCATAAAGGATATCTATCTGGTTCAAAGAATTGGGGTTGGCTTCACAAGGAATATTTTCTTTCCCTGTTCTCAAGTGATAAGGCAAAGAGAAGAAGGGCATATATAAATTTTGTGTCCAAAGAGGAATCAGAAGAGATTAAGCAATTTTTTACACTAAAGAATTTACCGTCGATATTGGGATCTGAGGGTTTTATTAATTGGGTAAAAGAGAAGTATTACAAAGTAAAATCACATGGGGAGGTTCCTGAATCCAGGTTATTGGCACCCAGTGCGGATAAGATAAAGAAAGCAGTTTGTAATGCTTACGGAGTGGAGGTAGAGGGTCTAATGGTGACAAGGAGGAGAATAGCCAATGAGCCAAGAAATGTAGCCATATATCTTGTGAGGCGTTATACAGGAGCGACACTTGAAAATATTGGTCGAGAGTTTAAGATGAATAAGTATAGTAGTGTAGGGAGTGTAATTGAGAGGATGAGGGTACAGATTCTCGAGGATAAGAGACTGAGAAAGAAGATTGCAGAATTAGAGAAAAAGTTAATAATGAGCCAAGAGAAGACTTGACCCCCATTTACACTCTTGGCAATATGGAGTCAGTTGAATGTTTTTTGTTATTTAACAAAAACTTTTCCCTGAATAATTTTGTTAGCAGGTTTTCCGTGGATCATTGTTTCTCTGGCAAATGTTCCTTCACACTGTGGGCATCTCAGATCCCCTTTAGTAAAATCCTTCATAATCTTATCTTTGTAACACTTGACCAAGTGTCCAGATCCTCCTTTTTGGTATTTGTAAAGAAGCGTCCTGCATTGAGCACAGTAGATCTTGATGATATGACTCATGGTTAATTCTGTTTTGGCGGATTAAAAACTTCCTTGAGTTTTAAAGGAGGGTTCTGTCCAAACTTCGGTATTGAATAGCTTCTGCGATGTGGTAAGATTTAATGTGTTCTACTCCTTCTAAATCTGCAATAGTACGGGAGACCTTGAGGATGCGGGTATAAGCCCGAGCGCTTAATCCCAGTTTCTCCATGGCACGTTTAAGAAGTATCTGAGAAGATTCATCAATCTGACAATATTTCTTTATATGGCGAGAAGCCATCTGAGCATTGCAGTAAATTTTCTTTCCTTCAAACCTTTCCTGTTGGATAGCCCTTGCCTGTTCTACCCTCTTTCTAATCTCACTTGAGGGTTCACCCGAGCATTCTGTACTAATGTCTTGAAAGCGGACAGGAGGAACTTCCACATGGATATCAATGCGATCAAGGAGAGGACCTGATATCTTGGCATTGTACCTCTGAATTTGAGGAATGGTGCAGGTACATTCCTGGTGAGGATCAGAATAAAAACCACAAGGGCAGGGATTGGTAGCGGCAACCAGCATGAATCGGGTGGGATAAGTTAAAGAAGCTACCGCTCGTGATATGGTGACTTTGCCATCCTCTAAAGGCTGGCGCATAACTTCTAAAACATTTTTTTTAAACTCGGCCAGTTCATCCAAAAAGAGAACTCCGTTATGTGAAAGGCTTACTTCTCCTGGCCTGGGAATAGTTCCCCCGCCAATTAATCCAGCATCTGAAATGGTATGGTGAGGGGAGCGGAATGGTTTGTGAGTGACAAGGGCCTGATTGGCTTCTAAAAGCCCCATAACGCTGTGAATTTTGGTTGTTTCTATGGCTTCTTCAAAAGACATACAGGGAAGGATACTAGGGATGCGCTTTGCCAACATGGTTTTCCCAGCACCAGGTGGTCCTACCATTATGAGATTGTGTCCTCCCCCTGCTGCAACTTCTATAGCCCTTTTTGCATGTTCCTGCCCCTTGACTTCACTAAAATCTACTGAATAAGTTGATTGTTTATTAAATATGCTTTCTATGTCAACTTCTGTGGGGGTAATTTCGTGACTGCCATTCAAGAAGTCAACGACCTGGGAAAGATGTTCAACCGCCAGTACATCTATTCCCTTAACTACAGCAGTCTCCAGTGCATTATCCTTTGGAACAATAATTCCCTTAAGTTTCAAATCACGGGTAGCAACAGCCAGGGAAAGTCCTCCATGAATAGATTTAATCCTTCCATCTAAAGATAATTCTCCCACGATGAGATAGTCTTTAGCTTTGTTTCCCAGAATTGTGTCAGAGGCTATAAGGATACCTAATGCAATAGGCAGGTCAAAGGCAGCACCTTCTTTTTTGATGTCGGCTGGAGCAAGGTTAACTGTTATTTTCTGGGAAGGGAAATCATAGCCGGTATTTTTGATGGCAGATTTTACACGGTCTTTGCTTTCCTTTACAGCTCCATCGGGTAAACCCACTGTAGAAAAAACAGGCAGACCCAAAGCGATATCCACCTCCACTTCTACCTGGTAGGCATCGATTCCCAGCAAACCACCGCTTAATACTTTTGCTATCATGGATTTGAATTGATTGGTTAATCTTTGTTAATGATAGTGTTAGCCTTATACCTACCAAATAAGGGGTTGTTTGAGCAAGCATTTTTTCATTTGTTTTATGTTTATAATAAAAATGATAGTGATTTTTTTGTTTGATTTTACCTTGACTAAAATACATTATTGGAATTAGAATTAGAGTATTATTGAGTAAATGCTTTAAATAACTATCAAAGTGTTTATGGAAGACTTGATATGGATAAATTAACTCATTTTGATGAAACGGGCAGATCCAAGATGGTGGATGTGAGTGATAAAGAAATCACATTGAGAGAAGCTGTTGCCTCAGGGGTCATTTCTATGAAACCCGATACTTTTCGGATGATCATGAATAAAGAGATTGTGAAGGGTGACGTTTTGGAGGTTGCCAAAATAGCAGGTATCATGGCGGCAAAAAAGACGAGTGAGCTAATTCCCATGTGTCACCCACTTGAGATTACTAATGTTGAGATGTTTTTTCGACCACATGAAGGGGAGAGTAGCATCGAGATTGAATCCAAAGTAAAAGTAAGAGGCAGAACAGGCGTAGAAATGGAGGCATTAGTTGCTGTTAGTGCGGCAGCACTTACCATCTATGATATGTGCAAAGCTGTGGATAAGGCGATGATAATTTCTCAGGTGAAATTGACAAGAAAAAGCGGTGGGAAAAGTGGTACCTATCAGATTTAGACGCACTAAAATTTTACTTTACAATTGATCATATTATTATATAATATTATATAAATATATTAGGTTGTTTATCTTGGTCGGACATATTGAGATATTTTTATGGAAAAAGAAAGAATAGAATACTTTAAAGATCTCTTAACCAAGAGATTGGAAGAATTATTAGCTGAAGCTGGGAAGACGGTTGGAGATATGAGTGATGAAGAAGAGACCTTTCCTGACCCAACTGATCGAGCTTCTTTAGAGTCTGATAGGAATTTCCTGTTGAGAATAAGAGACAGAGAGAGAAAACTGATCGTTAAGATTGAGGAAGCCTTAGATAGGATCGAAAATGGTACATTTGGAATTTGCGAAATGTGTGGAGAGGAAATCTCTGAGGAAAGGCTACAGGCAAGACCTGTAACAACTCAATGTATCGATTGTAAGACTGAGGCAGAGGAAAAAGAGAAAATTGGGAGTCATTAAGAATTTATCTTAAAAGCCTTCTAAAGTAGTTCAGACTAATTTCTTTGCCAGCAGTTGTCCTGAAAGAGTAAAAAACCAAAGACGTTAAAAAACCACGACAGAAACCCGCCGCAGATTCTTTTACTGTTTTCTTTCATCCTTGCATTATTCATTAAAGATGAGTTTACCCTTATCCTCATAAATTAATAGATTTAACAATTGGCAAATAACCTTTAAACCCAAATAATGCATTTGAAACCACAGAGAACACTGAGGGTTAATATAGCAAAAAGAAAAACATATTTAAATTTGATATGTTTCTCTATGTTTTTAAATTTGGAAGAAGATTACTGACTAGAAGTTTTTCATTAAAATGTGCACAGAGATTTACTAGGGTAAAAGGTGTAATTTATTGATTTGAGAAGGAATTTCTCTGTGCACTCTGTGGTTAATTGCAAAATCTTGGTTAAAAAATAAGGAGTGGAAATTGCCTGAATTAAGAAAGGACCCTATCATAGGAAGATGGGTTATTATTTCGACTGAAAGGGGAAAAAGGCCTTCGAGCTTTAGCACTCCAGAGAGGAAACCAACTGGTGGATTTTGTCCACTCTGTCCTGGTAATGAAGACAAAACACCACCAGAGGTATTTGCTTATCGTCCCCATGGTTCTCTACCTGATACTCAGGGGTGGAGTTTGAGGGTAGTTCCTAATAAATTCCCGGCGTTGAGAATAGAAGGTGAGCTCGATCGCAGGGGTGAAGGCATCTATGATAAAATGAATGGGGTAGGGGCACATGAGGTTATTATTGAATGTCCGGATCATAATGAGACCCTTTCATCTGTTTCTGTATCTCACTTTGAAAAAGTTCTCCTTACCTATAAGAGTAGAATCAACGAATTATATAAAGATACACGATTTAAGTACGTTTTTATATTTAGAAATCAAGGGGAGGCTGCAGGTGCCTCTTTAGCCCATCCTCATTCTCAGCTGATTGCACTTCCCGTAGTACCTAAGAGGTTGATTGAAGAACTTGATAGTTCCAGGGAATATTTTAGTTATAAAGAGCGATGTATTTATTGCGATATCGTAAGGCAAGAAAAGGAGCAAAATGTAAGGATGATCAGTGAAAATCGAGATTTCATATCTATAGCACCTTTTGCTTCTCGCTTTCCTTTTGAAACATGGATTCTTCCCAAACGACATAATTCCTCATTTGAAGAGACTTCCGAATTGCTCTATACATCTTTGGCAGAAATTTTCTCGGAAGTGTTAAGGAAGTTGGATGTGTCTTTGGGAAATCCCCCCTATAATTTTATGCTGCATACTTCTCCTTGCAATGAAAAAATTAATGATTACTACCACTGGCATTTTGAGATTATTCCAAGATTGACCCGGGTTGCAGGTTTTGAATGGGGATCAGGTTTCTATATCAATCCTACTTCACCAGAAGATGCTGCAAAGTTTTTGCGAGAGGTTTCACCCACTTCTGTGAGTAAGTAGCGGTACTCAAACCCAGAATTTGCAGTAGTCATCTACTGCGGCTTGCCCGGCTCATGACTTTAAGGCGCAGCCGAAAGTCATGTACATTATAGCAAATTAATCTTCCGGAAAGCTCTTTAGAGCTTTCAAATCCTTGTTGCAACGCTTGTTTATTGCTTTGAAACCCCCGTGTTTCTCACGGGTCGCAAAGGGAAACTATCGGCACGTGTGTGCCTCTCTTGTTTCA
>RCNB010000493.1_pt1 | contig 26657 bp, 21 predicted proteins | sample 2041321 | NCBI WGS metagenome assembly RCNB01 (sample SAMN09708232, study PRJNA481090) | Marine sediment metagenome, whole genome shotgun sequencing project. | reverse complement strand
TCCTCGCTATTATTTCATCGGCATCTATTACATTCTCAGGGTTTACAAGTTTATGCGATAACATATAATTATACGCATGACGCTCCAGGTAGTCTGCAAGATAGGGTAATTCTTCGGCGGTCCAGAAACCGTTTAGTGAATCTATAATGCCGTCAAAATCTGAACCAATTACAATACAGTCCCAGGCAAAAAGACCTTCAGCATCTAATACTTCTGCAATATGCTGTATCTGATTCCATAATAATTCTGATCGGTAATGCATTATTTTATTTCGTTTTAAGGATTTCTTGGTCTTCTTCAGGGTTTCTTTATTAACAATTCTGCGCTCATCTAATTGCAGTCCAATTATGCCTTTACTTTTTGCAATACGTATAATTTCTTCGTCGAAAAAATTAATGAAAACAGGATTTAGTTTGCCGGCAGTATTGGGATGTACCACAACCGGATCGTCAAAAGATCTCAGACCGTTACAAGCGGCGTGACTTGCAATAACCGGAATATTCTTAAATTTTGGGTTTCCTGAATCCAACATTTCGTAGTATTCTTTTCTGGCCTGAACACTCATATGTTTAATGTCGGGTATAATTCGTTTGTTATCGGTATCGTCAACAAGACGTTCCAGTACTTTCCTTCCTATAGAAGTAAATCCGCTGTTGAGTCCTTCAGACTGGTCCGCAAATTTTAAAATAATCCCTGATAAACTCTCCGCATGTCCACATAATTGATTCCAAAAGTGATGTGCGATGGTTGTGAAAAAAGGGCGAAATTCCCAATTTTTTATTTTCTCCAGATTAGTCAATACTTCAACTTCGCTGAATGGTTTTCTTAGGCCCGTATTTAGCACATGTAATCCTTCAATACTTAAAATGACGCAGATAGTATGGACTTTTCCCCCAGTGGCATTCTGGTTCTTTATATCCTCAATTTCCGTAAAACTTTTTACCAATTTGTAGCGAAACTTACCTTCGGGAAGTTGTACTACCTTTCCATCCAATTGCATGTAAAAAGTATACTGGGCCTCAACATCCTTAAAATAATCAGTTATCCCCTGTATATAATCAATGCGCTTATCCCCTACTCCCAAGGCAAAATTGGCGGCAAGATCCAGCAATAATTCATTATTCATTTTGTTTCGCACAAACCATTTTTCCAATGGATACAGGGATATACATACAATACCTACCCCTCCCCTGACAAGGCTTGTAAAGTTTGCCTGGGAAAATTTGGTAAGCCCGGTGATGTAGTTTAATAACTTATCGAAAATTGAAGGTGGATCATAATGCCAAATACTTCGTTTGCTGTTCCTATGGCTGATATGAATTCCAGTAGGAGTATAATTGAAGCTTTTTCCAAATGGCTTTAAGGAAGGATGACAATGAAAATCAATATACTCATCATTAAAATGCATTTGTGCCTAAAATTAAATCTCTATAATATATATCTACAGAAAATTACTACAATTTATTCTATTGGAAAACAGGAATGTATCAATAACCAGATATTATGTATGGTCGGTTGATACTTTTACATCCCTTTCTATATATGTATTTACGAACCTTTAATCAGAATTGTTCTTCCACAAAAAAACCATACCGCTTGAAATATTACGAGATGGTTTTCTTTAAAATTTATGGCCTACTTAATTTTTAACCAGGTTTGCCTGAATATTATTAGGAACTGCTTTAAAAGCGGAAAATGCTGAATTGAACGTTGCCTTTCCTTGAGTAAGTGACCGTAAGTTGGTTGAATACCCGTAAAGCTCAGATTGTGGCACTGCGCACTTTAGAATCTGATAGTGATCAATACTGTCTATTCCCTGTATGATAGACCTTCTTGATTGTAAATCGGTCATAACACTTCCTACCATTTCTTCAGGAACCTTAACGGTTAATTCCTGTATTGGTTCTAAAAGCTTAGGCTTGGCATTTAGAAAAGCTTCTCTAAAGGCATGGGCTCCTGCAATCTTAAAGGCGATATCGTTGGAGTCTACGGAATGCATTTTACCATCGTACACCATTACCCGTACATCGCGGATATAAGAGCCTGTAAGTGGTCCCGTTTCCATAACCTCCAAAATGCCTTTTCTAATGGATGGTAAATAGCGTATATCTATTACTCCTCCTACAATACAGTTATAGAATACCAATTTCCCACCCCAGGCAAGGTCAATTTCTTCCTTCCCACGGATATTAAAACCTTCCGGGTCTGGCATACCTTCGTGCCACGGTTCTATTTTTAAATGTACCTGCGCAAACTGACCTGCGCCTCCAGATTGTTTTTTATGCCTGTAATTAGCATTTGATGATCTTTGTATGGTTTCTCTATAGGCAATTTTTGGGGGTTCGAAGTGTGCTTCAACCCCATAAACATTAATTAATATCCATTTTATAGTTGCTAAATGTAATTCTCCCTGGCAACCCAAAATTAGTTGCTTTAATTCCTTGGAAAACTGAATTACTACAGTTGGATCCTGATTGTGGATCTTTTTTAAAGCATCGCTAAGTTTCTCCTCCTCATTCTTGTTGACCGCTGATACGGACTTACGTGTTCTGGGTTCCGGGTATTGTATGGGTTTAATAGTAATTGTCTTCCCGGCCACATGAAGTGTATCATTGGTTTCTGTACTCTTAAGTTTTAATGTGGCTCCAATATCACCTACTTCCAATTTTGATACCGGTTCTCTTTTTTTACCATCCATAATATAAAGATGGTTGAGTATTTCAGTCTCACCAGTTCTGGAATTAACCAATTTATCATTTGCCTTAACTACTCCTGATTTTACTTTAAAAAAGGAGAGCTGACCCAAACTGGGTTGATAAACAGTTTTAAAAACAAACAAAGCTGTTGGTGCTTCTTTTTTTCGAACCAATACATCTCCTTCAACAGTTTGTTCCGGTTTTAAATCTGCAGCAGCTGGGGCTACATTATCTATAAAGCCCATGAGTCTGCCAGTACCCATATCATTTAATGCAGAAACACAGAAAACCGGAAACAGCTCATGATTGAGCATTCCTGCTTTAATACCTATACGCATTTCATCTTCATTTAGTGTTCCTTTTTCAAAAAACAACTCTAATAATTCTTCATCATTCTCGGCAGCTTTTTCAACAAGTTCATTTTGCAACTGATCTGCTAATTCCTTTTGATCTTCAGGAATTGGTAATTTTTCTGGTTTACCTCCCTGAGGTGAAAATTTATAACATTTCATCTTAAGAACATCAATGATACACTGAGAGCCATCAATGATTAGAGGATATTGGATAATTACCGCATTATTGCCAACGAGTTCCTTAATACCCTTAAAAGAGTTCTCGAAATTAGCGTTCATATGGTCTATTTGATTTACCACAAAAAGCGTAGGTTTCGAGTAGTTATTGACATAATTCCAAATGATTTCAGTTCCTATTTCCACTCCATGCTGTGCATTTAAAACTGTAACAATTGTATCCCCTACGCGAATTGATGAAATAATTTCACCTACATAATCATCCAGCCCGGGAGTATCAATAATGTTTATTTTGTAATTGCGCCATTCGGTATGCAATGGTGTGGCATAAACAGATGTTCCTCTTTGGTGTTCAACTTCATGATAATCTGAGACTGTATTCTGTGTTTCCACAGTTCCTCTCCTGTTAATAAGACCGGCCTCGAAGAGCATGGTTTCCGCCAGAGTAGTTTTGCCGCTATTATGAGCCCCTACGAATACCACATTTTTAATGTGTTTGTCATCATATATTTTCATATGTCCTTGTTTTTGGGAATAAAATCATAAATCTAATTTGAATATAAAATATAGCATATGACTTTTGTTAGGTTTTGGTACGAATGGTTTCTACAAGATAAGTTTTAATTGCTTTTTATCCTTAACTTTTTCTTCTTTTTTCCAATAATATTCCTAAAAACACAATTTATTAGTAAATAACATCAGAAATATCATATTTATGTAATACGTTGTATATCAATTATATAAGAATATATTTATGCCAATTTGAAGGGTTAAATATGTTAAAAGCTGCATAAAATGGTACTATTTTATACATAGTACTGTAACAAATAATATTAATTGTCGTCTATTAGTTGTAAGTCTTTAAGATTTGTAGTTTATAAAAAGTAAAAACAAACAATATCAATTTAAAAATAAAAACGATGAGAAATTTTAGCAATCAAACACCAACAGTATCAAGAAGGTATTCATTCTTTTCAAATTTTAAAAACAGCAAAAGAGTACGCTGGTCAGAAGCAAGAAACTATACCAATTAATATTAATGTCAAAAAACGAACAAATCATGAGACATTTTATCCAACAAACACCGACAGAATCCAGGAGACATTCATTCTTTTCAAATTTTAAAAACAGTAAAAGAGTACGCTGGTCAGAAGCAAGACACTATACCAATTAATGGTTATAGATTAAAAGACAAAAATTAAGTATAACATTAAAAATCAAAGAAATGAGAAATTTATTGCAACATTTACCAACAGATTCCAGAAGGTTTACATACTTTTCAAACTTTAAGGATAGTAAACGAGTTCGTTGGACAGAAAGCAGAAATTATGTGCGATAAGAGTAAGCGAAGAACCGGCCAGACAAAGCCGGCAGAGATCTAAGTAAGGAGGTAATTGAAATTAACCTCCTTTTTTTATGCATTGTTTTTAACTTAATTCTTCGTTCTTGTCAATGGAACAAATCTTACTGCCATAACTTCTTTGGTTTTGATCTTTCCAGATTTTTTAGTCATTAGAAGCAATTGCCTGATTCCATTATGAGGTCCGACAGGAATGATCATCCTCCCTCCTTCTTTTAACTGTTTTAAAAGTGGTTCAGGTACTTCCTCCGCTCCGGCAGTAACTATTATTGCATCAAAAGGTCCTTTCTCCGGCCAACCAAGGTATCCATCACCTGCTTTCACTTCAATATTTGTATACCCTAATGCTGAAAGTCTATTTTTTGCAGTAAAAGCCAATGCCTCAACAATTTCTATGGTATATACAGTATCTACGATTTGTCCTAATATGGCTGCCTGGTATCCGGATCCGGTGCCTACTTCCAATACCCGGTCGTGTTCCTTTAATTTTAAAACTTGAGTCATGTAAGCAACTATATAGGGTTGAGATATGGTTTGCTCCATTCCTATTGGTAACGGATTGTCCGCATAAGCATATGGCTGCATGTCTGGTGGCACAAATTCTTGCCTTGGAACATGCCCCATTGCTTTTAGAGTAGCCGGATCGCTGATATCTCTTGCTATCAATTGCTCCTTTATCATGTTCTCCCTCAATTGTTTATAGTCTATCTGACTATACGCGAATGCCGTAAGCAAGGAAATTAATCCCACTAAGGTTGATTTAAATCCAGATCCATTTTTAAATAATGTTGTCATTGGGGTCTGTTTTGTAATATGAAGCCGTGCAGGGATTAGCAGGGATATTAGTTACTGATTTTCGCATTTAATGGCCTTAAATATCCAGAATAATTTATAGAATTCCTTGCACTACTAATTACATTTACGCTTGTTTGACCGCTATAACCAACAGTAAGGGTTATATCGTGGTGCTCCGTTCCGCTACGCACACTAAATTTTATTTTTGATCGTCTTTTCTTATCAATATATTCGACATTATATTTGTCAGGAACGCCGTTGTAGGTTATGCCCGGATTACTATTATATCCACCAGAACCTCTAACTACCCCAAAGAAGGGTAAATCTATATCAACCTCTCCGTTTTTAACGATGAAACGACCGGTATTTGTAGCCAGTGATATCCCTCCTGATATCCTATCTGCACTAAACATATAGCTACCCGAATCGATAAGGCTTTTGGTAGCTTCATATGCCACATTTTTTTGGTCATCTTTTTTTAGTCGTTTTTCTTCTTTGGTCTGTGCTATCAAACTTCCCGAAGCCATTAGAAGTATTAATATTTTAAACAAGTTGTTTTTCATAATAAAGTTTTTAATACAAAAGATAATTACTAGCACAAACAAGGTACCAAAAAAACTATTATTCAGGAAGAACTCCCACCATTAACCATATTTTTTTATCCGGGTCTTCTTCCCAATAACCTAGCTCTTTTTCTATTGCGATCACCTCAAAACCAGCCTCTTTCAATTCATTTTCAACATATTTTGGTGCTATTGTATGGCCCTGGGTTTGCTCTTTTCTTGATTTTCCAATCTTTTGTCGTTTAAGTTTTTCCAGAATTAAGATACGTCCATCTGGTTTTAATGCTTTTTTTACATGAAAAAGGATTTGCTTGTAGTCATTCATTTCATGGTAGGCATCTATAATTAAAACAACATCTATGCTATTTTCCTCTAATTTAGGATCGTCATAGTCTCCTAAAATGGTTTGAACATTTCTAATGTCCCTTTCGGAGGCAATATCATTTAGTTTGTTTAAACGATCCTCCCGAACGTCTACGGAATATACTTTTCCGGTCTCACCAATAAAATCTGCAAGTCGAATGCTCATATAGCCCTGGTGACAGCCTATATCGGCAACTTCGTCACCAACCTGGATGTTGGCAATTTTAAATATCTCCGCAACTTTCATCCATTTATCGCGAGCCTTCCAATCACTCTCAGAATATTGGCAATACAATTCAGGGACGATCAGTAAAAACAAAAGAATGCCAATGTTAATTGCTCTGGAACACATCTTTATAAAATACTATTTTCAAAGATTAAAAGCACTTAAAAATGTCTTAAATTCCTTAAGCATTATCTTTTTACAATAGGCAATCTGATTTGAGAAGGATATTGTTTTGAATGATGCACGGTATTAGTAGCAATTACAGATTCCTTTTCATCATAATTGGTTCCACCTGTATTTAAATTTCTTGCGAATCTGGGAAAATTACTGCTTGAGACTTCGATGCGAATTCTATGCCCTTTTTCAAAGAAGTTACTGGTGGCCATCGGTGTTAAGTTAATTTCATACACCTTATCTTTTTCCATAAATACTTCCCTATCATATCCTTCTCTGTAACGAACACGTTGTATGGTTTCATCCAGGTTATATGCCCGTCCATCTGGATAAACATCAATTAATTTTATTGTAAAATCGGTGTCTTTTGCGTCAGATGAAATATACAGCTTACTTTCTATAAATCCAGTTACTTCTATACCTGCTTCCAATGGTTCTGTGGTGTAGACAAGAATATCCTGTCTTGTTTCCATGGCTTGTTGATCATATGCTCCTCCATTTACTGCATTCCCTGTACAACAAACATTCCCCCCATACGAGTTCACAGGATTCATAGGATCGTAATTAAAACTATCGGGTGTATTTTCACTGTTAGTCTCTTTTATATTAAGCCTTCCATCCCCGTATAAGCTATTAGCTTTACCACCACTGGTCAAATAATAGGTTTTCAATTGAGAGCTTTCCGGAGGCCAGGATTCGGCGGACTGCCAAACATTTTTTCCCATGGTGTAATATTGAACTCTTGGGGTGTTGTCCTTAAAACTGTTATTTTCTCCTTTTAACCAAAGATCAAACCAGGAATATATTTGCTCACTGTAATTCAGTCTTGCGTCTCCTACATTTCTTTCACCAACTATAGTATTAGCAGTAGCCCTGGTATACCTGCAGTGTAATGTAGGTGCGATGACCAAATACTGATTATCCCGTACAAATTGGTCCTTACTATTATTTCTGACATGATTAAATAAAGCCAGATTTGGGCTAATAGATACATCATACCATGAGGCAAACCAAAAGCTTGGCACCCCTATTTCCATATCGTCGTGGTAGAGCCCACCTTTATACCAATCCTCATGATTAGGATTACGCCTTACCATTTTGTCAAAAACCTCTCGTTTCCCTTGAATATTCTGTAAAATATCTTGAATAGGTAAATGGGCTAAAGCTTCAGACATATCTACCGAGGGATTCTCCGGTGCCAAATCATAGAATCTGGAAATACGGATAAGGTCTTCCTGTGTAGCACCTTTTGGGATTCTGGGTTTATACTTATCATGCTCTACACCATATAACCAGGCAAAAAACAGCAACTGCTCTGCACCACCTCTGTACCAATTACCCTGTTCATAATAGTCGCCAACTCTTCCTACCCCAGCTCCAAAACTTTGAGGCACCATAGCGGCATGCGAAGGGTGATCCAAAGCAGCAACAGCCATCTGCCATTCTGCAGTAGATGAGCATCCAAGCGTTCCAATCTTACCATTGGACCAAGGCTGATCCTTCATCCAACTAAAGGCATCATAACCATCAGTCAGAGGAATACCTAATATATCCCATTCCCCTTCTGAATAATATCTTCCGCGCTCGTTTTGTACGACATAAGCATAACCATGTTGTACAACTTCGTATGCTTTTTCCGCTGTTCTGGTTTTTTGCTCACCATCACCCCAGGAATTAAAATTATACGGTGTTCTGGAGAATATGACAGGTACTTTTTTATCAGTTTTAGGTCTGTAAATATCCGTTGCCAATTGTATTCCATCTCGCATAGGCATCATTACTTTCTGATCTATTAATGCAATTTCTTTGAGTTTTTCAAATATATCATCCTGCGCATAGGTCTGAAACACGCCAAAAGAAAAATTTATTATAAGTAATAGAAAAGTGGTTAATAATGTTCTCATTATGTGGGTTTTTTAAAATAAATATTGAGGATCAAAAATAGAAAAATACACTATCTCTTTAACATAAAAAAACCAACCTGCGAATTACCCTGGGAAGTTTCTATTCTGTACCAATAAGAGTCAGATGCCAGGGGTTTTCCATTAAAACTGCCATCCCAACCCTGATCCGGAAATAGTTGCTTCAATAATTGGCCATACCTGTTAAAGATATGTACCGTACTTACTTCGATTTCCGGAGTTGAACTAACTATCCATAGGTCATTAAAACCGTCATTATTTGGAGTGAAAAATTTCGGAACAGGTAATCCCTCAGGGGTAAGCTGAAATCCAGTTGTGGTAAACGATTCCTCCCGGCAATTTTCTGCCATCAAATTTATACTATAGGGAGTAATAGTTACATAAATAGTACTTGCCTCTGGAAGTGGCTGTTCAAAACTGTAATTCGTTGTATTACCTAAATCAAGCGCATTCACCAAATCTGTTCCGCCTGAAGAAGTACCCACGGATAGAATATAACCCAGAATACTATTTACAGATTCCCATTCCAAATTGGAGTTAACACTTATATCACTAGAACCATTTTTTGGGTTTATAAGATTCGTACAATCCGGAGGGACTGGCTCATCTCCAGTTGTAAAAGAAATTGGCTGACAATTAGGAGCTTCTCCCAGATCATTATAGGGTGTTATACGTACAAAATAAACTGTATTACCTTCAAAATCCGGGGGTTTATAATTAGTGCCGCTACCAACATCAAAGTTGTCAAGAATTTTAATGCCCCCAATAGATGATTTCTCGATGGTCATAAGGTAACCCGAGGCACTAAAATCTCTTATCCAGGTTATGTTTGCCGTTACTGAAACAAATTCTCCTCCGTCAACCGGATCTATTATTTCCGTACACATAGGTGGGTTATTTCCTCTGGTTCTAAAATTAACTTCGGAACAGGAAGGAGATTCTCCAGCACTATTATAAGGTATTATGGTAATATAAACACGCTGGGAAAGTGGTAAATCAGCAGGAGGATCATAAGTAGTCACATTTCCTACATCTTCATTGCTTAAAATATCGCTTGCACCCGTGCTTGTGCCAATATTCAGAATATATCCTATGGCCACTGACTGGGCAGTCCAGCTAATATTTGTGTCCGGAGGGACTCCATAAGACCCAGCAGCAGGGCTGGATAAGCTAACGCATCCGGGTATGGAACTGGCAAGACCCGTCGTAAAACTTTCCTCAATACAGTTAAAAGCATTACCATTATTGTTGCTAGGAATTACTGTTACATAATGGACTGTATTAGGCATTAGACTTGTGGTGGGTGTATAGCTAAGATTGTTCCCTACTGAAACTCCATTTAATAGATCTTCTGCGCCACCCGGAGTGGTTCCAATAAAAAGGTAATATTGTGTGGCATTTGCTACAGCCTGCCATTGTAGTTGGGTATTTACAGAAACTCCTGTTTCACCATTTGTAGGAGAAATCAATGTCGTACAAGCTGGAGGTGCCTGTGCTGACATACGAAATAGGAACCCCCAAAACACTACAATAAACAGTATTTTTGGGATCGCTTTTTTTATTTCTAGTTTATATGGTACAGCTTTATGATCCACCTTTAAAGATAGCAGAAATATTAAATATGATCCTATATGGCAGGTTAGTCTTAAAAAATCACTAAAACTTTCAGACTCAAACTTTAATAATAAAACTTCTTATGGGCCATTTAATGGTTTAAAGCGACTAAATCAAAATTTTCGGTATTTCACAGCTCGCATCTTATTGGCAGCCCTATTACCTTTAAATTTTTCACTATCAGGATCCCAGTGAAGTGTTTCACCCAGGTCATAGGCAATATTTGCAATATTGCATACACTAGCGGACCGATGCCCTGTTTCTACATCGCAGACAGGTTGGGTTCTATTTTTTATAGCATCCATCCAATCCTGATAATGATCTTTTTTTACTTTGTACAAACGTGAATCTGTTTCTTTTAACTCCACATTCAGAATGTTTGCAGGATCTGTTTCAAGAAAACTACGACTCACATCCATCTTGCCTTCAGTACCAATAAAGCGAACACCCCATCCGCGTTCAAAATCTTCATGAATGACTTCAATCCCATTTGCGTAATACATCTTTAAACCACGTACCACATTTTTATCAGCTGGAGGTACAAATTTCACAGGGCCGCTCCTGTCCATTCCCAGAGCCCATTGTACAATATCAAACATATGTGCCCCCCAGTCGCATAAACCACCCCCTCCGATCTCTTGATATGACCGCCAATCCGGCCAAAAATCAACATCATTACTTGAGGGCGCAAGCCTGTGATTATAGCCTAAAAGAGGTGCCGGACCACACCAATTATTCCAATTAACTTCTTTTGGCATGGTCTCAGCCTTTAAATCATAAGGCTTTGCGGGGTCACCAACATTAACCAAAATTTTCTGAATATCTCCTAAATAACCATTCCTTACCAGTTCGCAAGCTTTTCTAAAATTATCCCACGAACGTTGCATACTTCCGGTCTGAACAATTTTGCCGGTCTTTTTGGACCATTTTACCATCTCCTTACCTTCCTTTAGCGTATGAGTGAGAGGTTTTTCACAAAAAACATCTTTTCCAGCTTTCATCGCGTCAATAGATTGTAATGCATGCCAATGGTCCGGGGTCGCCACAACAACAGCATCTATTTCCGTTTGATCCAGAAGTTCTTTATATTCCAGATATGTATTAACACTGTTATAATTTGACTGGTTACGATGTTCAGCATAAACCTTTTCAACATGATCCTTAAACCAGGCATTTTTAGTGGTCCAGACATCACAACTGGCTATAATTTGTGCATTCGTATTCTGAACAAATCGAGCGGCAAGTCCTCTACTCTGCTTGCCAAGACCAATAAATCCGAGGTTAACCTTATCACTTGGAGCCACAAAACCTTTTCCTAAAACATGGCGTGGTATTATTGAAATCGCGCCTAATGTGAAGGCGGAATTTTTAATAAATTTTCTGCGTGTGAGCTTTGATTTTTTGTTTTCCTGTTTGGCATTGGAACTTAATTTTTTTCCTGTCATGGCTGGTTCTTTTACTGTTAAAGAAATAGATGGATTTAACTATTAAATTACAAGAAAAATTTAAATAAATAATCATAAAACAACTATAATTACTACTTGAGGAAATATAAATTCAATTTTACGTTACGTTTCAATTTATTTATTAAACCAGTAGGTTAGTTTTAGAGTAATTGACCAAATCCTACCATCAAATGGTGCCAATAATTCATTGTTGGTGTAGACAAGGAACAAATCCGAAGCTGGTTTATAACGCCATTGAAGCCTTGAGTTTAGATTAAAATTTTTGGATTGTTCATTATATTGAAATAAAGTGGCAAAAAATAGTTTATTGGTAAATGTAATATCTACTTCAGATCCTATTAACCAAAATTCTGTGGTATTCCAGGGTTCAGGTAATTTGATGTTATTATAACTAATATTTGAGCTTAGACTAACATATGGCTGAAAGCGATAGCCCAGTTCGGTAGTTAGACTTAATAGCTTGCCATCTTCATAGTAACCGCCAACTCTTCCGCCTGCAGAATATGTAAACATGCTTTGCGGTCTGGAATTATATTCAAATCTAAAGGCATTCCATCTATGTTTGGTTCCTATAGCAAGAGAATCTTTTCCAGTGCCTGTAGGATCAAAAGGCGCCAGTAATTCAACATATTCATTGAGTCCTTCCACGCTTAAACTGCTTCGGTTACGAAAGTTAAAGAGGTATTCAAGTGTATTTTGATGATCCGTTTCTTTGATGTCTTTGTCAAAATAAAAATTCAATTTACCATTTGGACCATGACTTAATACCGGCCCTGCTTTAGGAAAAAATAAATAACCTAAGAACGTACTGATATTAAAATATCCCTTTCTGGGCACAAAGCCAACTTCCGCAGTGTATGTACTATCCACATATTCTTCTTTAATGCCCCAATTCCATTTTCTACTCTTGTATTCAATATTGGCAGCTTGAGTAATGCCATTTCCCTGTTTGTCGGGCGTAAAGGATTTGAGTAAAAAGGCTTTTCCATTCCATAAGTTATCCGGTGAGGCCAGATTATATTCCAATCCTAAATTCCGATTGAATTTTGGATAGATTGTGCGCAGAGAGTCATTATCCTGTGGATAATTAGTTGACTGCTTATTTACAAAAAGTAGCCCGATGGTAGATCTGCTAAACACTTGTCTCTGCAGGCTAATGACACCAAAATTTTGACTTGGAAGTCCTGTTTCTTCGTCTTTTGCGGTTTGAATATCCATGACTCCCAAACGCCATTTTTCACCAAGGTTTCCGCTGAGTCTTAATCCTGCATTAATTGGAATTCCAAGTCCAATTCGTCTCGAAAAGAAAGGCCTGATAGTCTCATAACCGAAGCTGGCAAACAAATCAGCGTTTTCCAGGAAGAATTGTCTTCTTTCCGGGAAAAAGAGTTCAAATCTATCAAGATTTGTAACTTGCCGGTCTACTTCAACTTGAGAAAAATCGGGATTTATAGTCAGGTCCAGGTTTAGTGAGGAGGACAGACTTATCTTAACATCACCACCAACTTTAGTCTCGTAGTCTGTATTTCCATCTAAATCATAAGTCGTTTGGCCCAATGCATATGGGATTAAGGAAAAGTTGAAACGCGGTGTTGGAGGAGGTTCGTCCCAGACTAAAACTCCGGTATACGCTAGCGAAGCAGTAGGAAATTGTCTTGGTATAGGTGTCCAACTAGATTTTTCGCTTGAGGCTAAATGAAGTCTGCTAAAATTAATCCCCCATTCTTTAACACCGTCTTCATACCTTATTGATTTAAAGGGAAGGGCCATCTCAAAAACCCATTTTTCCTCGTCTCGTGTTACTTCCGATATCCATTTGCTATCCCAATTGAGATCTACCTTGCCACCGGCAAACATGGTGCCGTCCCACTGTGCGCCAGCAGCATTTGAACCAAATGTAAACCCAGTAGTTTGGTTATTAAAGGGATCTAAGAATAATAAGAAATTATCATTCTTATTGAAGGAAAAATCACGACGCATAGATTCCACATAATAACGCCCTGGAACACTGTTATAAAAAGTCGCGATTAAATAAATATTGGTGTCATCATAGGTCATGCGAATTTCGGACTTATCCGTTGCCTTATCAATATCCATGGGTATTACCATAAAAAAATCTTTGGCAACATCAGTTTCCTTCCAGGCTTCATCATCGGCAAGGCCATCAATTTTTATGGGTAAATGGGTTTTTCGAATATTTAAGCGAAAATCTTCGTTCTTTTTTTGGGCATTAAGTTGTAGTAGTAATGTTAAGAGAATTAAAGTAAATGGAAACTTTTTCATACTACTTTTTTAATGAATCCACCTGAATTCTTAAACACCTAACACGACCGTTACTTAGAGTATCAGTTAAATGAAACTTAGAATCCTGGCTTAGTTATTCTAAATCTATGATAAAGTAAATTAAAAATTGCAAAAGAACCAGAAATTTAACCGGCAATAAGACAGTAAAAAAGATCCGCAAAGCGAGGCCTGATAAAAAGTGAGACATTAATATTTTAAGCTTCCAATTCTTTAAGAATATTTTCTGCAGAGTTAGTTATGTTTTTGTAGCACTTATAACCCCATCTTGCAAAGAAGAACAAGAAAATAGCCATTATTGGCAGATATATCAGCCAGATTCTGCTTTGCAGAAAAAGATCCTTATTATTCATGATTTTACTAAATACGGGCAAGCATGTAAACATCAAGACAAAACTCAAATAGATCCCAACCCTTTGCATAAGCAATAATTGACTCTTTGCCTTTGTATAACCTACAATAGTTTCTTTAAAACTATTTTTTACAATATTCATGCGCTTAATTTTTCCTAATAATCCCAAAGTAATAATGGGTAAAATTATTAAGAAAGCAACGGTAAATATGCCGCAGGCTAGAAGGTACCAGGTGTCTAACTTATCCATGTTAACCAAAAAATAAATGGCCATGATGAAACATATTACTGCTCCGATTGATTCATAAAATGTGATCTTATCAAACTTTGTCCTATATCTTTCCTGTGTCATTTTCATAATTAATTCATTGGTTAGTTTTTTTTGCTGCTCTAATTGATCACTCATTTCTGACCAAATTGTTTGGATTTCTTCTAAGTCCATAATTTATTTTTTCAATATTCTTGATTTTAATTTTTGCTTAATTCTGGAAATACGCGTTCCAACATTAGTTTCGCTTAATCCCGTAATCTCCGCAATCTCTTCATACTTTTTACCTTCTAATAAAAGGAGTATTAAACCTTTTTCAAGTATGTTCAACTGGTGAATATGTTCATATACCATTTTCAAGCGGTTTTCAAATTCTGTATCATAATTTTCCGTTTGTTTCAGAACAACCTGATCTATGCCAGTTGTATTGGAATGTTTTTTGCTTTTTTTTAATTGACCAATTGCGGTATTTAAAGCTATACGATACATCCAGGTACTAATTTTAGATTCATTTCGAAAAGAATCAAAGGACTTCCACAATTGGTAGACAATTTCCTGGTATAAATCTTTTTGGTCCTGTCCGTTTTGCGTATAGATCGTAGTAATTTTAAAAATCACGCCTTCATTTTCCTTGATTATCCTGGTAAATGATTCTTCTTTACCCATATTTTCACAACTTCTGTTTAATTAGTAGGCCAATGCCAAAAAAAATCACATGTTTTTAAAATTTTTATCGGGGGGATGAAAATTGCCAATTTATGAATAGGAATCAAAAATGGTATTTCCAATAAAAGGGCAGTAAAGGTTTTATTAGTTTAACTAATTAAGACTAAATGGAATAACATCTCCAGAAAACCTTTTAGTTTAATTGTCGAACAAACTTTGATCCAGTCCTGGCAGTAATTTTAAAGCATTTTTATAATATACTTTTCTCAATACTTCATCCGGGAGATCCAGGCCATACATAGCCCAGAATGCATGATATTTTTTATAGTAAGGAAAATATTCATCGGCAGTTTCCAAAACTCTGAAATAGGTTGGAAACTCTTCTGGTTTATAACTGTCTTTGCCAAATAGGATACGATCCTGATATGTAATAAAGAACTTTTGAGCAGCTCGAGGCTGTCTCCCGAGCTCTGCTATAATTGCACCAATTCCCACATACATATTTGGCATTTTTTCTAAAAGCTCGGCTAGCTTTTGTAAATTATTGGCATACCATCCCATATGAGCATTAATGAATTTAGTTTGCGGATGGTTCTTAATCATATTATGTTGCTCTTCAATTATTTGTTCCCATGAAGCGGGATTATCTGCTGAGCGCTTCCTTCGCGGTCTGGTTTTTAATTCTAACCAACGTTCATTATTGCTATCCATTGGATCCCAGAACGACTTTGGATCTGCGGCATGTATTAGAACCGGAATACCCAATTCCCCGCATTTGGCCCAAATAGGATCTAAGCGACGGTCATCAATGGCTATTCGTTTCCCGTTAATATCCTTATTTCTAAGCCCCAGGCTTTTATATATTTTGAGTCCTTTAGCACCGTTTTGTACATCTTGTTCTAAATTCTTCACTGCATTTTCTGCCCAATCTACATTTCCTACTCCTTTGAAATTTACGTTGGCAAATACTACAAACCTATTTGGATAATTCTGGTTAACATTGTCCAGCATATTTTTAAGACCTTCACCAGACCCTCCGCTTAAGTTAACCATAACGGCCATATTGAGATCATCCATAGAGGTAATCAACTGGGATAAGTCCTGGGTGGCCATCTTAAACTGATGACTATGAATATCAATAAAAGGATACTTTGCCTTCTCAACTATATTTTCAGTAACCACGAGTGTGGATTTCGGATTGTACTCTTCAAAACTCATTTCCTGGGAATGTGCCTGAAATAATAAAGTTAAAAGAAATAAAGGAAGAAGATGGTTTCTAACCGCGGTCATATATATGTTATTTTGATATTCGAAATGTACTATAAATCTATGATGCATTTACTTGAATTATTAAATAAAAGCAATCTTGTATAATTAGGATTTGTTGTTGGACATTTTTAAGAGCTTATTATAATCTTCCAAAGTATCCACATCATAAGCTTTTCCTAAGGGATTCAAACCAAAAACTTTATCCCCAAGTTTCTTAAGAAATAACTGTGCACCATGATCGCCATCCAATTTCTGTAAATCAGTAAAATAAATTCGTTCAAATAGAGCCGGTACACCGATTTTATCGGCATATCTGGTACCAATAAGTTCAATTTTACCACTGTTATACAGATCTATCATCTCATTAAGATATTCAGTATCTATTAAAGCCTGATCCGCAAGAAGAACAAGTACTGCATCTGTATCTTTATTGTTATGCATCAGAAAATTAACGCCACATGATATTGAGGCTCCTAAGCCAAGTTTCCAATTCGTATTTTCAAGAAAAATTACATTATCAGTTTTAATAGTCTCTTTTATTGGCCGGGCATTAGAACCAAGGACGACAATTACCTCACTGGCCTTGGATAATTTGGCTATTTTAATAGTATGCTCCAGAAGAGTTGAATCTTTCCATGGTAAGAGCTGCTTAATTTTTCCCATTCTACTGGAAGATCCTGCGGCAAGTATTAAAATAGTTACCTTAGAATTCATCAATTATGTATTGTTCCTAATTTATTCCTTAAAAGCATGGGTTCTTTTTTACGAATTACTGTCAGGATTTCAGCTATTACAGATACCGCAATTTCCTGCGGTGTTTCTGCACCAATATTTATTCCGGCCGGTCCGTAAATAGACTCAAAAAAATCATCTGTAACATCCAAGTCGTACTCCATAAGTTCATTTAACAGTTTTTCTCTTCGGGATGAAGGCCCCAATAATCCAAGATAAATTGGTGTTACTCCCTTTAGTCCAACTAAATACTTAAGATCTTTTACATAGCTGTGTGTCATCAGTACAACTCCGGTCTGATTATCTATTAATTGCGGTTGAAATTCTTCAGGAATTTGTGAAAGAAATTGCTGGGCTCCGGGAAAATCAGCAATACTCTTTTCTTCAGATGGTGATGCTATGACGGAAACCTCCCATCCTGTCATGGCAGCATATGAGCATAGTTGGACTGCGTCATGTTCTGACCCAATTATTACCAATTTAAAACACGGGGTCAGTTTTTGCCGAAATACCTCGACTCCTTTTTTACTTTCAAAATCGGGCCTCAGTGTTAAGGAACTGCTATCAACTTTGAAAAGTGAGCCTAACTCATTACTAATACCTTCCTGCCTTGTAAAATATGATACAAGCTCAAAGCTTTTCCGTTCTTTAACGGTCTGCCAAAAAGTTTTTATAGTGGTCTCATTTGGAATAAATGGTTCTAAAAGAATATACAAGATACCTTCACAACCCAAACGATAACGACCATCGTAGGTCATAACTTTAGATATTCCACTGCTAAACACACTTTCGGCCTGTCTTTGTACTTCCTTCTCTACACATCCCCCACTGACGGCGCCAATCATTTTCCCATTATCAAGGATTAGCATCCGTACTCCAGGACGTCGATAAGAAGATCCTTCCAGCGCCACAACAGTTGCGAGAACTGCTTTGTTGCCAGATTTGTTTTTTGTTTGGTAGGCAGTGAATATATGTTTTAATTCATGAGTCATTTAAATAAGAGTTCTGGTACTTAAAAAAGTTACTTTCTCATCCATGGCATATGGTACTTCCCTCGGAGTTAATTTAATAAATCCATCCGATCTGGATAAACTGGTAAGGTCACCAGAACCATTATCTTTTACTAATTTGGCTTTTAGCAAACCATTTACCCATCTGATCTTCACCCCTAGAAAACGAGTCATGCTGCCTTTAATGGTTATAGCTTCTTCTAAAAATACCTCAACATTAGGAATAGGTAATCCCAATGATTTTTGTAACCAATGTTTAAAATAAATATGATAATTGGTAAATGTTGATATTGGATTTCCGGGGAAAGAAAATATTACTGTCTTTGTGTCTTTATGTACACCAAACCAGAAAGGTTTACCAGGACGCTGTAATACGCCGTGAAAAACTTTTTCTGCACCTAATTCCTCAAGCACTTTAGGAATAAAATCGAATTTTCCCTTAGATACGCCCCCGCTCAACAGCAAAACATCCATTTCCTGGATAACGTATGATAATTTTTGTCTTATCATATCCTTATCATCCGACAAATGTAAAAGCAAAGGTTCTATACTTTCTTCGTCTAGCGCTGCATACAAGGTGTAAGAATTTGATTTTCTTATTTGATGAGGCAAGGGATGGTCTTCCACTTCAACAAGTTCATTACCTGTCGAAATAACGGCGATACTCGGTAGTTTTTTAACTTCAACAGCAGATTTCCCAACTGCCGCCAATACCCCTATTTCCGCAGCTGTAATTTTTGTGCCTTTATTTATAACCAGCTCACCTTTTTTCTTATCACTTCCTTTATCATGAATGTTTTGTCCTCTTTGAGTTTTCTCATTGAGATTGGCAATTCCATGTTCAATAGTAATATCCTCATACATAACAACGGTATCCGCTTCAAAGGGGACAACAGCCCCTGTCATGATTTCTACACAATGGTCTTCTTCTAAGAATTTATATGTGCGTTGACCTGCAGCAACTATTGATTTAATGTCAAATGCCATTCTACCGTTCTCAATAGCGTTATAATTTATTGCTATTCCATCTTTAGTAGCACGATCAAATGGGGGAAAATCCCTATCAGCGAATATATCATCTGTCAGGACTCTGCCTATAGCCTTTTTTATGGATACTGTTTCTGTTCCATAGTTTTGACTATGGTCTAAAACAAGATTATATGCATCTGCAAAAGAGATCATAGAATATCATAAAAGTGTTTTGTACAAATACACTCCTTAAAGCCGAATGAAACAATAGGGTAGTTCACAATTAAATAAGTAATGCGTTATACTGGTTTATTCCACCCAAGATATTATAAATAACGGTTTTACTATTAACTTTTAATAATTTTTGTTGTGCGATTCTACTTCTAATACCAGATTGACAAATAATATATATGGGATTTGTAAAATCTATTTCACGATTACGAGTTTCTATTTGCTCCATCGGAATATTTATCGAATTTACAAGATGATTTTGCTTATACTCCTCTTTTGACCTGACATCAATGAGTTGAAAAGGGACTTTACTTTCCATTTGATGATAAAATTTATTGGCTGAAATTGAATTAATACTTTCGCATTCATCCTCAAAATAATAGTTACCCAGAACCTTAATTTTTTTGTTTTCAAGAATTAATGGAAATTTCACTTTGAGAAATGATTGATCTAATCCATTGTAAATAAGTAACAGGCCTGATAATACTTTATCTTTCCTTGTAATTATTTTAACAACTTCCAGAGCTTGTAAACTGCCCACAATACCAGGAATAACACCAAGAACACCATTTGTATTACAATCGGGAATCTCGTCATTAGATGGCATCATAGGAAATAAGCATCTGTAAGTTGGCCCTTGTTGGTAATTAAAAACGCTTAATTGAGCCTCAAATCCGTGAAGTGCCCCATAAACAAATGGTTTGTCCAGGATGACACAGGCGTCATTAATTAGATAACGAGTTGGGAAATTGTCTGTTGCATCTACAATAACATCATAATCAGCAAGAATGGTCAAAGCATTATCGCGTGTCAAAAAGGTATCGTGCCCTATTAATGTGGTGCCAGAATTTTGCGATTTTAATTGCTCTAAAACTACTTCAAGTTTCGCTTTTCCAATATCTTTTTCACAATAGATCACCTGTCTTTGTAAGTTGGTAATCTCTACCTTATCCCCTTCTACAATTCCAATGGTTCCAATACCCATTGCATTTAAGTATTGTAGTACAGGAATACCAAGGCCACCTGCTCCTACTACCAAAACGCCAGATTTTAGTAATAAATCCTGTGATTTCTGGCCAAATTCTTTGAGTGAAGTTTGACGTATGTAGCGATTTGTATTCAACTGGATTCTAATTTGGATAATACTTCTCTATAGTCTTCCTCTGAGTTTGCATTCATTAAAACAATATCATCCTTAGGAAAGACCAATTTAATCTCAGAATTAATCAAAAATTTCCTTGGACAACTGCTAGTCGCTTGCTTTAAATAATCTATCGAATTGGCTAATCCGTGAGGTTCCCATATTGCAGCCAACGGTTCAGGTAAGCCACTTTTCTTTGTAGCGAATGCCGTTGCATTTTTTTTACAATCTCTTGCAGCTATCAATTGATTTATTGCTGTCAGATCTATTAACGGAAGGTCACAGGCTAATACGAGCCAGGCAACTTTAGGATAGGCATAATGTGCACTCAACAAACCATTAAAAGGGCCTTTATATTCATCCATGTCGATTATTGTGGATATACCCTCTGAAATTTCTGATTCCTGCTCTTTTCGTATACTTAAAAATGTTTTATTGCAAACCTGGGATAGCAAATTATATATATGCTCTCTCTGTGGGAGATCATGATATTGTATAACACTTTTATCCTGACCCATCCGGGTACTTCTACCTCCTGAAAGTACCAGTCCATATAATTTTATTTGTGAGTTTCTATCTTCGATTTCCATCGTTCTTTAGTATTACCAATATAAGCTTACTAGTTTGGACTTTTAGCATTAACCACCAATGGAGGTCATGGAATTATCAAATACTCCTTTGTGTTCCTTCTGGGCTTCAAAGCCAGTAACCGCCCTGTTGCCAATGACATCTTGTATTGCGTGTTTAATATTATATTCGGAAGAATTACCTCTTATTATTTCTCTGAGATTAATTTTCGGAGGGCCATATAAACAGGTAATAACATCTCCCAAAGCAGTTATTCTTAACCTATTACAACTACCGCAGAAAGTTCTGCTAAATGAAGGAATAATCCCAACATTACCTTTGTGTCCTGTTATCTTATAATTAATTGAGGTAGAAGTTTTTGGGGATGGTATTAATTGAATGGAGGGGTATGCCTTACTTATGTGAGCTAAGATAGCTTTGTAATCCCATTTTATAGTATTGAATTTTTTAGATCCACCATTAAATGGCATTTCTTCCAGGAATCGTACACTTACCGGGTAGTGCTTTTGCAAATCCAAAATTGGAATTATGTCTTGTTCATTCTGATTGTCAAGTACTATAAAATTAATACGGACATTAAACCCTTCTGTTATAAGCCGTATAAGGTTATTATGAACGATATCGTAGTGATCACGACGTGTTATACGTTCAAAAGTATCCTTATTTATGGCATCCATACTTACATTAACATCCTTAATACCAAGCTCTTTTAGTTCATCAATATAAGGACCAATCAATGTAGCATTTGTGGTAATTGAAAGTTCTTTAAGGCCCTCATTATTCTTAAGATTTCTGAGAAGGACCATCAAATCTTTTCTAACAAAAGGTTCTCCGCCAGTTATCCGAATTTTATCAATACCCATTTGAACAAGTAATTCGCCAATTTTTGAAAGCTCCCCGATGGTCATTAGCTCATCATTCTTAGCAAAGGCTATGCCTTCAGATGGCATACAATAATTGCATCGCAGGTTACAACGGTCTGTTACAGCCAGGCGCAAATAATTTATATTTCTATTGTGATTGTCTATCAGCATTTAAAATACCATATTTGGTTTAACCTATTTCATAGATACTAACCTCCGCTTACCGGCGGAATCAATGCGATTTCATCAACACTATTTATTGTAAAATCATCGGCTGCATAATTGTTATTTACAGCTACTGCCAGAGAACTAAGCCTGTTTAACTCAGGAAAAGTTCTGCCAAGATAGGATTTTAATTCTCCAACGGTGTTTAACTTTGCAGATTTCGCAATAGGCACTGACAGGGTTGAACTACCAACAATATCCTTGGTTATACCAAATAATAATATCGTCATATTAACCAATTATTTCCTTTTCAGGACCTTTAAGCAGTTCCGGATATTTGCTAAAAGGTTGTTTATACAATCTCTTTCCGGTTGCTGCTTTAAAAGCATTTGCAATTGCACCACCTGCAGGAGGTAGTGTTGGCTCACCCAGTCCGGTTGGTGAAAACTCGTTCTGAATCAGATGAGTTTCCACTATTGGAGCTTCTTTCATCCGAATCAATCGATATTTGTCAAAATTGGTAGCCTGGGGTATTCCGTTCTGAAAGGTTAAATCACCATACATTGAATGGCCAATGCCATCAATTACGCCGCCTTCTATCTGATTCAATGCCCCCAAGGGATTTATGACAATTCCACAATCTACAACACAGGTTATTTTTTTAACCACGGGATTACCATTCTCCAATACTACATCTGCCACTTCCGCAACGTGACTGTTATGGCAGTAGTAATTAACAAATCCCTGGTAGACCCCTTCAGGTTTTGTTCCCCAGCCAGATTTTTCAACGGCGGTCTTGATTACCTTTTCCATTCTCTCCGGGGAATATTGAATGCGTTCATCGGTGGTTCCTTTAACTTTTTGTAGTAAATCTAATCTGAGTTGTATTTTATCTACTTCCATCATCTCGGCTAATTCATCAAAGAAACTTTGTTCGGCAAAGGCAAGGAAGTTGGTATAAGGTGCTCTCCATGCACCGGTTGTAATATTGCTCTGATATTTGGCCACATCAACCTGGTAATTTTCAATTGCGCCAGCTGGAAAAAAGTTGGGTATCAGGCCATACATATTAGAGTTTATAGCCGCTTCTTTTAAATGATATCCTGTTATTTTTCCATCTTTAACAGCTGCTTTAATTCTATATTTTATTGCCGGTCTGTAAATACCATCAGCCATGTCATCCTCTCGAGAAAAGACAACCTTAACCGGTTTTTTGGCCAGATTTGAAATCTCTGCAGCTTCTACTGCAAAATCACCGTATAATCTTCTCCCGAAACCACCACCCATCCTTGTCATCTCCAGATGAACGTCCTTAAAATCTCGTTCTAATAATTCTGCGATATGTTTAGCGGTTCCTTCCGGTGTTTGAGTAGGACCTACCAAATGAATCTTTTCTGCGGTTACATTTGCATAAAAGTTCATTGGTTCCAAGCAGTTGTGCGGCAGGAAAGGAGATTCATAGGTTCTTTCCAAAACCTTATCTGCCTGTGCAAAAGCTTTTTTAACATTGCCGTCTGCACGGAGTGTTTCAAATTTGTTACCGTCTAATAATCCCAACATCAATTTATCGTGATCTTCAGTACTTTCCAATTTTGAATCTGCTTTCCATTCCGCCTTTAAAGCTTTTTTACCCTTCATTGCGGACCAGGTGTCTTTTGCCAAAACGGCTATTTTATCACCAAACTTGAGTACTTCAATTACACCATCTATTGCCGTAGAAGCTGAATCATCATAGGACTCCAGTTTTTGTCCAAATGCCGGTGGTCGCATTACAGAGGCAATGACCATTCCTTCTGATTTATAATCTACCCCAAAAAGAGGTTCACCTGTAATTATTTTATCGATGTCGACATTCGAAGCATCGGTCCCAATTATTTTATAGTCTTTTACATCTTTAAGAGTAACTTCCTCTGGTATCTCAAGAGCCGCAGCTTCATTTACAACTTCTCCATAACCCAATGTTTCTCCTGCAGCATTACTAATAACGCCTTCATTAGTAGTGCATTCAGATGGATCAACCCCCCATCTGGCGGCGGCGGCATTAACAAGCATTTGTCTTGCTGTAGCCCCTGTTTCCCTTAAGGGATCCCAGCCAAATCTAATAGACTGGCTTCCTCCGGCCACCTGCCTTGTGTAATTATTTGTATCCAAAATACCCTGCTTCACGTAGACGTCTTTCCATGCAACGTCTAATTCTTCGGCAATAATCATAGGCATGGAGGTTTTTACTCCTTGTCCTATTTCAGGATTGGGTGAAAATATGGTCACTGCACCATTATCTGCTATTTTAATAAAAGCATTAAAATCATTGTAGTTTAATTTTGCCAAATCAATTGATGGTTTGGCATTGGGTTTACAGGCGTTAAACAAGTTAAAACCGATTAATAATCCACCTCCTGCCAGGGAGCTGGTTTTCATAAAGGATCTTCTGCTAAATGTTATTGATGTTTTTTGTGTAGACATTTTGACTTTTTTTGCTGGTTCACTATGCCAATTTATTGGCGGCTATTTCAACTGCTTTATATATTCTCGAATAAGACGCACATCTGCAAATATTACCCTGCATGGCATCTTTAATTTCATCTTCAGTTGGATTCGGATTGTTTTTAAGAAATGCTGAGGCGGTCATTATCTGACCTGCCTGGCAATAACCACATTGCGGAACATCCACCTCTTTCCAGGCCTCCTGAACAGGATGATTACCATCTTCAGAGAGTCCTTCTATAGTGGTTATAGATTTTCCTTCTACCTGAGTCATTGTTAAAGCGCAACTTCTGACTGCTATTCCATCCAGATGAATTGTACATGATCCACAAAGTGCAATACCGCAACCATATTTGGTTCCTACTAAGTTTAAATGATCTCGTAAAACCCACAGTAACGGGGTATCTTCGCTTACTTCTATTGACCTCGATTCACCATTAATATTTAATTGATACGTTGGCATATGTATGTTATTTTAGTGAGTAATTAGAATACTTCTTAAAGTTATCAAAATTTTAAGTATCTGATGCTCATTTAACAATTTGTTAAATGTTAAAAGTTAAAAATTTATTCAATCCTTGTAATTTTATCGCTCAATTCTTATCAGCTAGCCAGTGTAATACTTTCTTACTGGTAAATTTTAGAACATTCATTGCTGATTATAAAATCATAATCCCAGTCAAGTTAAAAAATTTTATACCACGTTTTAACAAGATTTAACAAAGTTTTTAAATCCCCTCATAATTTTAAATAAAATTGGTCGTTGTGCTGTTTGAACAACAAAACTTATGAAAATGAAAAATTATCTGAAGCTTCTATGCTTTCATTGTATGGCTATCCTATTTTTTTCTTGTGGAAATGCAGATGATGATGTAAATTTTGACATCAACCAGGCAGGTTCTCTTGGTTTAGGTAATCCTGTTGATGAATGTCTTGACCTAGGTGAAAGCGACCTTGTATTATCTATACAGGATCAATTTACCACCTTACCTGGTAAAGTGTCTATTTTTTTTAAAGTCTCTGACAATATCGGTAATCCAGTACCGGGATTAACTGCAGCACAATTTACCATCTATGAACAAGGAAGAAACGACGAATGTTTTAACACCATATCTGCTTCTGAGTCTTTTGCTCGTATTTCACCTAATTCACAAATTTTTAATAACAGTACTTTATTGGTTCTAGACCTCAGTAATAGTGTGCTTAGTAGTAGTTTAGATGAACTAAAATCTGCCACAACAAGTTTTATAAATAATGTTATGCCAGCGGAGGATGAAGACTCATTTCAAATGGCTATTTATTGGTTTGACGGGGAAGACGAGTTACATTTATTGAATCCCTTAACTGCTTCCAGCGACGAGCTAATAGCTGCAATAGCAAGTATAACAACTTCCATAAGTAGTGACCCGTCAACAGATTTATACGGAGCAGTTATTAAATCGACTAACATCGCCTCCGAACTTCTTAACGACAGTACAAATAATGGTATTATTGGTGCTACTTCAGTGGTAGTTTTTACTGATGGTACAGATCAGGCTTCCCGATATTCTGAAGAGGAAGCCCTCAAAAAAGTAAATGAAGCTAATAGTAATATTTCTTTTTTCGCAATTGGCTTAGGATCTGAAATAGATACTGAAATACTAATGAAAATTGGTAAAACTTCTAGTGTTTTTGCAGGTAACAAGGAAGAACTTGAAACAACTTTTAATGATATTTCATCAAGGGTTACTGAACAAGCAAATAGTTTTTATCTCTTTGAATATTGCACTCCAAAACGAGATGGTAGTGGTGAAAACAATCTTGCTATACAGGTGAGTGATGGCAGCCTGCAAGGGGCCGTACAAAGCAAATTCGACGCTACAGGATTTACGGGAGGCTGCCAATAAACGGCAAATAAAACAGAATATTT
>RCNB010000492.1_pt1 | contig 26667 bp, 20 predicted proteins | sample 2041321 | NCBI WGS metagenome assembly RCNB01 (sample SAMN09708232, study PRJNA481090) | Marine sediment metagenome, whole genome shotgun sequencing project. | reverse complement strand
CCAGTAGGTTTTCACACTATTTGCTCTACCCATTGAATGTCCATATCTTGTTCGAGTTGGTCTTTAGAAGACAGAGGAGGAGATCCGGGGGCAGATCTCAAACTTAATTATCGTATATGTTGGGGACGTCCCGGTTGGTCTCTAATGTCATTTCTTCGACGGAAACAGTTTTGATGGACTTTTCACGGCAGAAACTCACCGGCCTTTCTTTTGTTCCCTCGGATTCCAACATTTGGTATTTTTTTTCTCAAAATATAACCTTAATTGCCCAATCCTGGAGACATTCTCCCGACCCAATTTCCACTAACTAGCTGTAACTTCGAGCAAAACATCACCACCGTCAAGCTGGCACGATTCTTCCATATAATACTATCACTACGGCTGCCCTGGAAGGGACGCCCTTCACAACCCACGAACAGGAGATTGGGTCTGATCCTTGTTCAGGGCTTTCGTGGTACCCATGTCGCAAACGGAGGTGGTGTTATGGAAACCAAACCCTTTCTGACAGAGATCCCCTGCTTTAGGAAGTCTTTCCCGTGCTTCATGAACGACTGCAAGAATGCCTCTGGACATTTGATCAGATTGAAGCACGGCAGCGCCACCATTCAAGTCTGTCTGTGTGATGATTGCCTGAAAAAGCCACGAGAGTCTGTCCTCCGAGGCCTAGGCATTCAGACCCGGAAAGTCTTCAACTAGCCAAAAACCCTACATCTATCTCCGTTCAGCTCTCCGCAGAGGGCCTTTTCACGAAATCGTCAAGTATCATTTTTTTTGGGGGGGGTCCTCCTGGGGCTGTGAAAGATGCCGGCACTACGCAGATTTTCTACAGCGTGGGTGTGGTTTCTTACCTGACGATCCATTTTGGCCCGCTCGTTAGGATCGTCATAATCTTCAATCAAACCAATAGCAGTATCAACAGTAGTGGGTATGGCGGAGAGGGTGGGATTCGAACCCACGATCCCGTTATTAACAGGATACCGCTTTTCGAGAGCGGGGCCTTCAGCCACTCGACCACCTCTCCTGTAAACTTTTATATTAGTAACGCCTTGTATGAAACTTCACGTTAAAGTTTCATTTTCGTTCAAACCGGCTGAGGCCGCCGCCGGATAATAACTATCAAACTAATAACGTTTTTGCGGTGACCTGTCAATATATCAGTCTTGCAGATTTTGGGCTTGCACTTGGGCGTTCTTTTTAGTATTAATTTAAGGTTTGTCTGTAGGTGTTCACAGGTTCAGAGTTCACCGTTTAAGGTTGTCTTATCTTTGGTTGGTTTAGATTTTTTACAACTCTGAGCCTGTATGTTCAAAGCTCATTTTTGGATTGGACGGTTTGCTGCCATGGCTAAAACAATGCCCTTTCGAGGGGTTCTCTATAATCCGGATAAGATCCAGGATCTGAAGGATGTAGTCACGCCACCCTATGATGTGATTTCTGAAAGGCAGCGGCGCGCGTATTTTGAGAGGCATCCACAGAACGTTATCCGGTTGATTCTGAGCAAAGAACGACCGGATGATACGGAAAAGAACAACCGATATACCCGTGCAGGCGAGTTCTTTCGCAGTTGGCTCGATGCCGGGATCCTTAAGCAGGATGTGGAACCAGCCCTCTATGTGACTGAAATGGATTTTAGCAACGAAAATGAGGTTCGCACGCGTCTCGGGTTCGTTGTGTTGGTTCGGCTTGAGGATTTTGGAAGGGGGGGTATCCTTCCCCACGAGAAGACCTTCTCGGCCACTAAGGCAGATCGTCTCAAGCTCATGGAGGCTTGCGAAGCGAATTTCAGCCCTATATTTTCATTGTTTGCGGATCCTGATGAAGAGGTCATGGGACTGCTTCGGGCATGTACGGAAAGGGTTGAACCAGACATTGATTTCAGGGAAGTAATTGGATATCGTCACCGACTCTGGCGTGTGACAGATCGACAAATCCACAGACAAGTCAGTGAAAAAATGGCAGCCAGGTGTCTCTTTATTGCCGATGGACACCACCGGTACGAAACGGCCTTGAACTATAAAAACCAGATCATGTCCCGGATCATGTCACAAAACGGGACGTTTGATTCAGAAGCCCCATGCAATTATGTCATGATGTATCTTACGAGCATGCAAGGCCGTGGCATGATAATACGTTCAGTACACCGATTGCTTTCCAAGGTCCCACAGGATGCCATGGACGGTTTTGTTAAAAAGGCTAAGGACTTTTTCGATGTTGAGGTTCTGAATGCACAAGCTGGCAATTACGACGATGCTCGAACCACGTTGTTTACCAAGATCCGGGCAGGGGCAGATCAGGGCGTTATGGGTGCTGTCGTTCGAAACCACAACCCGTTGTATTTTCTTCGGGCAAAAGAAGGTATCATGGATCGGCTTTTTGAAGGAGATATCTCTGCCCCCCTCAGGAAACTCGATGTCAAGATTGCCACCAAGCTTGTGATACAGAAGGTTCTGGGGTTTGACAAGGCTGCCCTGGATGACGAAAAGCGGATCTCATACACGAGCCGAGCCCCTAAAGCCTTTAAAGCTGTCAACGAAGGTAAATGTGACGTAGCTCTTATCCTCAACCCAACCAGGCTGTCTGACGTGGAGGAAATCTCAAGGGCGGGTCTTATCATGCCAAAGAAATCCACCTATTTCTTCCCCAAGGTTGTGAGTGGTCTTGTGATTAATAAATTAGATTGAGGAATTCAGTTGCCGGTTGTCAGTTTCCAGTCGTCGGCAAAATAATCAGTTACAGTTGTCAGAAAAAAACCGACAACCGAGCACCGGCAGCTGGCAATCAACAACTGTCGAAGCAAACCAGAGACCCCGCCGAAGGCGGGAACTACCAATGACGAAAGATCAATCACTACATACTACGACGGATCAACTCTTCCAAGTTCGCCCGAAAATACGCCAAAAACAAAAGGGGTACAGATTTTCAACCGATACGGTGATATTGGCTCATCACATTTGTCTTGAGCATGGGGAGTGCGCAGTTGATCTGGGGACAGGCTGCGGGATTATCCCGATCATTGTCGCTCATCATTTCCCATCGGCAATTCTTTATGGCATTGAAATTCAAGAAGATCTTGCCAAATTGGCCCTGAGTAATGTTGCCCTCAATCATATGGAAGATAGAGTCTTTATCGTACACGGTGATATGAAGGATTTTACGTCTTATTTCAAGGTCGGGATGGCAGATGTGGTTTTTAGCAATCCACCTTATAGGAAGGTCTACTCAGGCAGGATAAGTCCTGATGCGGAGCGGGCAATAGCCCGACATGAGATTCATGCCAATCTTTTTGATGTAATCTATGCGGCCCAAAAACTTCTCAAGCCCTTAGGGCGGCTTGTGGTTATCTATCCTGCCCAACGTAGTGTCGACCTGATTGTCCAGATGAGAGCCCTTAAACTGGAGCCCAAAAAGCTGAGATTGATTCATTCGAAATATGATTCAGAAGCCAAATTGATTCTGGTAGAGGCACGGAAAGATGGTAATCCTGGTGGGGTAAGCTTCATGCCGACCCTTATCGTTCACAATAAGGATGGGAGCTTTACGGAGGAAGTTCGGGAGATGATGGTTTGCAATCCTTCAATTGTGGAGCAACAGGCCCAATCTTAAAACGTATGTCTTTTATTGTTTCACTGCCGACGGCATTATTTAATTTGTCCATAATCTCGGTTTTGAGAAATTGGAGTTGCTGCATCCATGGAGCATTTGAGACGTTGATAATAAGCATTCCTTCCTTGATAACTGCTGGTGTGGCATTTTGAGAGATCGTAGGACCAACTAAGGCTGTCCATTGGTTCCAGAGTATGTTGAGTTCTAAGTCAACATCAATATTGGAATGCCTCAGGGCTTGTGTCAAGATAGTCCCAAGAGGGGCTGGTTTCCCCATTTTCTCTCTCATACGCATTTTTATGTCTCTACTTGACTGCTGTAGTGGATGTCAAGGAATATGAATGTTTAAGAAATCTCATGTGTTTTTCCCTTGACCGAGTGTGGTTGGTGACCTACACTCTGAACCACATCTGGTTTCCATATTTTTCTTGACAAGCGGGTAGCTTTAAAAAGGAGCGAATAATGGCCTGGGATTGGGATAAGTTGAAGCAACAACAGCAAAGACCTGGTGGTGGAGGTGGGCCTAACGTGGATGAAATAATCCAAAAATTCAAGCAGTTTAACAAGCCGGGGGCATGGGTCATTGTCTTGATCATTGCCGCGGTTTATCTGGGCAGCTCGGCTTTTTTTACGGTAGCAGTAGATGAAGTGGGCGTGATCCAGCGGTTTGGAAAATATGTGCGCAAGACAGGGCCAGGCCTCCATTTTAAATTGCCCAGTGGCATTGAGAAGGTAAGCAAGGTGAGGGTGCGCTTTGTTTACAAAGAGGAGTTCGGTTTTCGGACACTTCGTGCCGGGGTTCGCACACAATATGCTTCCGACAGTGCCTATGATGACGAATCTCTAATGCTTACAGGTGATTTGAACGTGGCTGTAGTGCCATGGATAGTGCAATATCGGATAAAGGATCCTTATAAATACCTATTTAAGGTTAACAACGTGAGAGCCACGTTGCGGGATTTATCAGAGTCTACAATGCGTCTAGTTGTAGGAGACCGGAGCATTAATGAGGTGATCAGCTCGAGGAAAGAAATCGCCGACGAGGCTCGTGGGTTGTTGCAAAAGGAACTGGATGAAGCGGATACGGGGCTGTCTGTTTCTACCATTGAGATGAAAAAAACGAATGTGCCGGAGCCGGTCCAACCCTCTTTTAATGATGTAAATCAGGCGGTTCAAGAAAAAGAGCGCATTATCTACCAGTCAAAAGAAGAATACAACAAGGCCGTTCCGGCGGCCAAAGGTCAGGCAAAAAGGACGATAAAGGCTGCCGAGGGGTATGCACTGGACAGGGTAAATCGGGCGCAGGGTGATGCCTCCAGGTTTGTGGCTCAGTATAAAGAATATGCCAAGGCAAAGGATATTACCCGCAGGCGGCTCTATCTGGAGGCGCTTAAGGAATTGTTCCCTAAGCTGGGCAAGAAATATATCATTGATTCGGACCAAAGGAATGTGCTGCCATTACTGAATCTTGGCAAAGAAGGGCAAAAGGCGGTGAGATGAGATATAAAGGGATTATAATTGCATTGGTTATTGTTGCCTTCCTTGCAGTTTCTGGAGGCGTATATACTGTGGATGAAACTGAGCAGGTGATAGTGACTCAGTTTGGCAAGGTAGTCGGTGAACCCAAAAAGGAGCCAGGTCTTTATTTCAAGATTCCCTTCATACAAGACACCCATTATTTCCCGATGAACTTGCTGGAATGGGATGGCGAAAAAGGACAAATTCCAACTGAGGACAAGACCTTTTTGTGGGTAGATACCTTCGCCCGGTGGAAGATCGTAGATCCTCTGAAATTCTATCAGACGGTGAATAACACGACCGGTGCATTAAGTCGCCTCGATGACATTGTTGATGCGGCCGTTCGAAACCTTGTGACATCGTATCCGCTTTTTGAAACAGTAAGAAGGACAAGTCGGAGTTTGGACACCTTTGACTGGGAAGGAAAGAAGGAAGAAGGAAAGAAGGAAGAACAACGTCGGATGGATACTGTGAAGGTGGGCAGAGAGAAAATAACCAATTACATTAAGCAGGAAGTCCGACCGAAGCTTGCCGATTTTGGTATTGAGATAGTCGATGTTAAGTTCAAGCGTATTAACTACGTAAAAGAGGTGCAGCGGTCGGTATATGATCGAATGATTGCCGAAAGGAACCAGATTGCGGAAAAATTTCGCTCCGAGGGTAGAGGAGAAGCCCGTGAGATAGAAGGTGATAAGGAAAGGGACTTGAAGCAGATTACTTCAGTGGCATACAAGAAGGCCCAGGAACTCAAGGGTAAAGCGGATGCAACGGCTACAAAGATATATGCTGATGCGTACGGGTTGGACCCGGATTTCTACTCTTTCATAAAGACCCTTGATATTTATAAAGAAACACTAGACGAAGAAATTTCCCTGGTCCTTTCCACAGACACGGAGTTTTTTAAGTACCTAAAAAGCTATAAGGGGGAACACAACTAGGACCGTATTGAATTCCTTAGGGTTGCTGTTTTTTCTGAATAGATGGGAGCCGGTTATCGGTTGGCAAGGAGGGCAGGGTAGTTCATCCATGCAGGATAAAGAAAAAAGGCACCGTCTTTGTCTTTTGGCGGTGCCTTTTTAGATGAAGATGCACGAGAGGTCATATACATTATTTCTTCCTCCTCTGGTGTCGTGTTCGAGCTAATAGCTTTCTGTGTTTATGCTTGCGCATCTTTTTCTTCCGTTTCTTGACAACGCTTCCCACTGCATCACCTCCAATCCTTGTGAATTTACCTTCCTGGGCTCATGTAACGTGATCTCTTATAATACATGATGAGGCCTGTGTCCAGCTTTTTCTCTGTTTTGAGAGGAAGGGGGGCAAGGCATCTTAATATAAACCAAGTGCTGGGCTATTTGAACAACACCGTTGCCGAAATCGATGAATATATACTAAGGGCTGGTCATTCAATAACTGTCACAGCAAAATCCTTCGCAATCTTGAGACACTTATTTCGTGACGAACCCTAAAGTGCGGGCCAATGTGATGAAGGCATTGCAGAAGTTTGGCAGGGAAGATTTGTTGGTGGTCAACGACGCTGTTGAAGTGGCGGAGGAGTTGACGAGTGACGCTTACAAAATGTCATTTGCCGAGTGGTCTGCTCAGCGTTATGACGTGAAGACGGTGGCAGATCTTCTGCCGGAAGAAATTGTACATGGACCATTTGCACAAATTGTAAGGTATGAGGGCCGTAGAGTGGAGACGTCATTGGGGTCTTCCAGTTATGACTTCTACAAAATATGTCTTCAGGATCATAATATTTTATTGACGTTAAATAAGTTCGAGGGGCTTCGTTTGTTTCCCTTTATCCTTTATATTGTGTGTCATGAACTGGTCCATGTGATTCGGTTCATCAAGTTCTTGCAGGCGTTTGAGGCCTCTGTGGACGAAAAGCTTAAAGAAGAATCGCGGGTACACGAAATAACCCGGTCTGTTTTAAGAGGGGGCCGAGTTGAAGGGATTGAAGAGGTCTTTACCTTCTATGCGGCATGGGCGGGGGACATGGACAAAGTGCGGGATATGAAAGCCGGATGATTTTATTACTTGACAAATCGAGTTTGTTTCTTATTTTTATTCTAGATTTATGAGGGGAGGTTGTTTGAGATGCCTATCTACGAATATGAATGCATGAAATGCGGCAGAGCTGTAGAGGCTTATCAGAAGTTTTCCGACCCTGCATTAAAGAAGTGCAGGCAGTGTTCCGGCAAGCTGAACAAGTGCATTTCGCAAAATTCATTTCATCTAAAGGGGACGGGTTGGTACGTGACTGATTACGGCAATAAGTCTGCTGCAGACAAGTCGTCTTCCAAAAAGGAAAAGACTGACACGGTATCAAAGTCAAAGAATAAAGGTGAGAAGACGGAATCGAAATCCACTTGTTCAAAAAAAGAGGCATGAACCTACCTGATCGAACTTGTTCTACATCTAAATCACTATATGATCTTTATTTTTTTTCGAAAGGAGGTGTCATTTGATCATAGTTGGTGAATAACCCAGACTGGGGCACAGTAATATGTGATAAACACAGTTAAAAATCTAGCGAGAAGGAGATTGATTATTATGAAGATTAGACCTTTACAAGACCGGATACTTGTAAAACGCCTTGAAGGTGAAGAAAAGACCAAGGGGGGAATTATCATACCGGATTCGGCCAAAGAGAAACCAGCTGAAGGCTTGGTTGAGGCAGTAGGGAAGGGAAAACTATCGGAAAGTGGCAAAACGTTGCCCCTCGATGTGAAAAAGGGTGACCATATACTGTTCAGCAAATATGGTGGGACCGATGTCAGGATAGATGGTGAAGACTATCTCATCATGCGCGAAGACGATGTGCTAGGCGTTATTGGAAAATAGCGCCTTGTGTACTTATTAGGGTAAGGTATAAGCCTGGTGTTAGACAATGCCTGGTGTAAGACAATGATTGTTAATGTTGTCCAGGAAACAGAAGAGTTAAGGAGGATATAATAATATGGCTGCAAAAGAGATTAAGTATGATGTCAAAGCACGGGAAGCCGTGATGAGAGGGATTAATACATTGGCCAATGCGGTCAAGGTTACCCTGGGTCCCAAGGGCAGAAATGTGATCCTTGAGAAATCCTGGGGCGCACCCACTGTGACAAAGGACGGTGTGACAGTGGCCAAGGAGATAGAACTAGAGGACAAATTTGAAAACATGGGCGCTCAGATGGTAAAAGAGGTAGCCAGCAAGACGTCCGATGTCGCAGGTGATGGTACCACCACGGCGACTGTTCTAGCCCAGGCCATATACAGAGAGGGCCAGAAGCTAGTGGCAGCCGGTAACAATCCCATGGCCATAAAGCGTGGTATTGAGAAGGCCGTGCAGGTGGTTGTCTCGGAGTTGGAAAAAATGAGCAAGAGCACAAAGGATCAAAAGGAAATTGCTCAGGTCGGCAGCATTTCGGCGAACAATGATGAGACTATCGGAAACATTATTGCAGAGGCCATGAACAAGGTTGGCAAAGAGGGTGTCATCACGGTAGAAGAGGCAAAGAGCATGGATACCACACTTGAGGTTGTGGAAGGTATGCAGTTTGATCGTGGTTATTTGTCTCCTTATTTTGTGACAGATACTGAAAAGATGGTGGCTTCACTTCAGGATCCATACATCCTGATTCACGAGAAGAAGATAAGCGTGATGAAAGACCTTGTGCCCCTTTTAGAGCAGGTTGCAAAGATGGGGAAACCGCTTGTGATTATTGCCGAGGACATAGAAGGGGAGGCCTTGGCCACGTTGGTGGTGAACAGACTTCGGGGCACACTCAACTGTGCTGCCGTTAAGGCCCCAGGGTTTGGAGATCGCCGTAAGGCGATGCTGGAAGATATTGCCATCCTGGTTGGTGGACAAGTAATCTCAGAGGACCTTGGGACAAAATTGGAAAACTTAACGCTTTCCGACCTTGGTTCGGCAAAGCGTATTACCATGGACAAAGATAATACTACTATTATAGATGGTGCCGGCTCTCGCAAGGATCTGGAAGGTCGTGTCCGTCAGATAAGGGCCCAGATAGATGAGACAACTTCTGACTATGATCGGGAAAAACTCCAGGAGCGCCTTGCCAAGCTGATTGGTGGTGTGGCGGTTATTAATGTTGGCGCTGCTACCGAGCCTGAGATGAAAGAAAGAAAGGCCCGTGTTGAGGATGCTCTAAACGCCACGCGCGCTGCTGTGGAAGAAGGTGTTGTGGCCGGCGGCGGCGTAGCCCTAGTACGGTGTATTCCTGCTTTGGAAAAGGTCAAGATCAAGGCCGACCAAAGAATTGGCATAAAGATCATACAACGTGCCATGGAAGAGCCGCTGCGTCAGATAGTGGAAAACGCTGGTCACGAAGGCTCCGTTATTGTTGCAAAGGTCAAAGAAGAAAAAGGTGCTATCGGTTTTAATGCCGAAACGGCAAAATATGAAGACCTTCTTGCAGCCGGGGTTTTAGATCCAACCAAGGTGGTGCGCTATGCATTGCAGAATGCTGCAAGTGTAGCAGGTTTGTTACTTACCACTGAGGCCATGGTGGCCGAGAAGCCTGAAGACAAGGATGCGCCTGCTATGCCAGGCGGCGGTGGCATGGGTGGTGGTATGGGTGGCATGGGTGGTATGGGTGGTATGATGTAACAAGACTACCTTGTCATTCGATATCCGGCGAATATACAAAGAGCCTCCATGCAAGCGGCATGGGGGCTTTTTTGTGATCTTTTTGGGGATGTAATAGAGTGAGTAGACTAACAGTTCTCTTGACATGACTGGAGCTTGTGATATTTGCATCTGGCAAGTGATTTAATTAGTTTCCATCCAGAAATGGCCCTTTTTCGCAATCTCGGCGTCAATCTGCAGAATTGCTTGTGCGACGTACTACAGTACGTCTCAGCGCAATCCCTTGATTTCCTTGACCTTACGAAAAATTGCTCATTTCTGAATTGGAAACTTATCCCAGTGCCCATCAATTTGTGTGCTATTTATGGATGGGCACTAATTATCAGTACGGAGTATTATTATGGACTATAAAGCGACCTTGAACCTTCCTAGGACAGCCTTTCCGATGAAGGCAAATCTTTCCAAACGAGAGCCTGAGATGCTGAAGCAATGGGAAACCGCGGGGCTTTATGAGGAGCTTCGCAAGGCCTCGAGTAACAAACCGCCTTTCATCCTGCACGACGGTCCACCTTATGCCAATGGACATATACATATTGGCACTGCGATGAACAAGATCTTAAAGGATATGATCATTAGGTCCCGTCAGATGGATGGATTTGACGCACCTTATGTACCGGGCTGGGATTGTCATGGACTTCCTATAGAGCATCATGTGGACCATGAGCTGGGCAAGAAAAAGAACAAGATGAATCAGACCCAGATACGTAAGAGGTGTCGAGCCTATGCTGAGAAATATATCGAAATTCAAAAGGAAGAATTTAAAAGGCTTGGCGTCATGGGAGAATGGGACAACCCATATCTTAGCATGAGCCACGACTATGTAGCCACTATAGTGCGAGAGTTTGGAAGATTTGCTCTCAATGGGAGCCTCGCTAAGAGCAAGAAGCCGATATACTGGTGCAGTACGTGTAAGACAGCACTGGCGGAAGCAGAGGTTGAGTACGAAGATGAGACTTCTCCGTCCATTTATGTCAAGTTTCCTTTTTCGTCCGATTTGGGAACCGACTTTCCTTCATTGGATGGTCGAAAGTGTTGTTTGGTTATATGGACCACAACCCCGTGGACGCTTCCGGCCAATCTTGCCGTTGCCCTGCACCCTGATTTTGAATATGTGGCAGTTGAGGTCGGTGAGGAGATTTATATCTTGGCACAGGGACTTTTGGGAAATGCTTTGGAGGCCTTTGGGATCGAGGACTACGAGATATTGACCCGAATTAACCCAAAGGCATTGGAAGGAAAGAACTGCCGCCATCCCCTCTATGATCGTAAGTCACAAATTATCTTGGCGGCACACGTGACCCTAGATGCTGGGACGGGGTGTGTGCATACAGCGCCGGGCCACGGGCGAGAGGATTATGAAGTGGGCCTGGCGTATGGACTTGATATTTATTCGCCGGTAGATAGAGATGGGTGTTTTGAGCAAGATGTAGAGTTTTTTGCCGGCAGTTTTGTTTTTGATGCCAATAGCGCCATTATTGAAAAACTTGTGGAGTTAGGAATGCTTATCGGCAAATTTGAAATAGAGCACTCCTATCCGCATTGCTGGCGGTGCAAGAAGCCGGTGATTTTTAGGGCCACTGAACAGTGGTTTATTTCTATGGAAAAGACGGGGCTTAGAGAAAAGGCCTTAGGTTGTATAGACGAAGTCGAGTGGATCCCCACTTGGGGCAGGGACCGTATATACGGGATGATCGAAAACCGTCCGGATTGGTGTATTTCTCGTCAGCGTACATGGGGTGTTCCCATAGTAGCCTTTTACTGCCGGAAGTGCGGAGCATGGCTTGTTACACAAGAGATCATCGATCATGTGGCTCAGCTATTTGAAAAGCATGGGGCCGATATCTGGTTTGAGGCAGATACCTGTGACCTTCTGCCGCAAGGAACGAGGTGTCCACAATGTAAGGGAGAAACGTTTACAAAAGAAAAGGACATCTTGGATGTATGGTTTGATTCCGGCGTTAGCCACGCGGCAGTTCTCGAAAAAAGGGATTATCTGAAGTGGCCGGCTGACATGTATTTGGAAGGCAGTGATCAGCACAGGGGCTGGTTCCACAGCTCGCTTCTTACCGCAGTAGGCACCCGCGGAAGAGCTCCATACAAGAGTGTGCTTACTCATGGTTTTGTTGTAGACGGCAAGGGCGAGAAGATGTCCAAATCCAAGGGCAATGTAGTAGCCCCTGATGAGATTATCAAGCAACACGGGGCGGAAATCCTTCGGCTGTGGGTTGCGGCCTCAAATTATCAGGATGATGTGAAGATTTCTGATAAGATCCTCAAGCAGCTTACAGATGTTTATCGGAGGATTCGAAATACATGCCGTTTCATCCTGGGGAATGTCGGCGATTTTGACCCTAAGGCCGATGTTGTCGAATATTGTGATATGTTTGACATTGACCGGTACGCCCTTCACTGTCTTCAAGAACTGGTAAGGCGCGTTCGCAAAGGATATGAGACCTTTGAGTTTCATGGGGCCTATCATGCCTTGCACAATTATTGTACATTGGACTTAAGTTCTTTTTATTTAGATGTCCTAAAAGATAGACTCTATACTTCGCCTCCCAAATCGGTGGCCCGACGTTCAGCCCAAACAGCGCTGTATATCATAATAGACACATTAACCCGTCTTGAAGCCCCGATGATGATTTTTACTGCCGACGAAATATGGTCCTATATGCCAAAGATGAATGACAAGGCGACTAGTGTACACCTATGCGACCTTCCTGTGGTTAATGAGTCGTTTGTAGATTCCAGATTGGCCGAAAAGTGGAAACATATACTTGATCTGAGGGCTGAGGTCAGCAAGGCCTTGGAAGAAGCTAGGGCGAGTAAGACAATCGGACATTCCCTTGACGCGGCAGTTACAATATCAGTGCCGGAAGGCTTCCCTGAAGAGGCGATGCCAAGTGCTGAAAAACTGCGGTCTATCTTTATCGTTTCCAAGGTTTCTATTTCCTTCGATGAAAGTCTGAGGGATGCTTATAGAAGTGTCAATATTGCTGGGTTGAGTGTTGGTGTGGCCCGTGTTGAGGACGCCAAGTGCGAACGTTGCTGGATACATGACCCCTCCGTAGGTGGTGATGAGACGCACTCAACAATTTGTGCTCAATGTGTCAAAGCCCTCAAGAATGCAGAAAGTCGGACTTGAAGGACTTTTTACGAAGGCGTCGGACTTGAAGAATCACTATATGAGACTTGCAGTTCTTTGTGGCGTCGTGGTTCTGGTTGATCAGGTAACCAAGCAGATCATCTTAAGTGTCTTTGCACTTAATGAAAGTCTGGAGGTTATACCTGGGTTTTTTGCTCTTACCCATGTCCACAATACAGGTGGCGCCTTCGGACTCTTTGCTGGAAAGGCCTCGAGTATTCGTACTGCGTTTTTCCTGGCAGTCTCGTGTTTGTCCCTGGGAGTTATTTTCTACTTATATACGACCATAGCCCGTGGGAAACTGTGGGTTGCCGCCGCCTTTTCTCTCATCTTTGCAGGGGCCTTGGGAAATCTGATTGATCGGATCCGTTTCGGGGAAGTAGTCGATTTCCTAGATTTTTATACTGGCACGACACATTGGCCGGCTTTCAACGTGGCGGACAGTGCCATCTGTGTCGGAGTTGGGATATTGCTTCTTAATGTGGTGCTAAAAAAGATATGATCATCTCCCGATTAGTTGTAGTTAATTAAGGCAAAATGCGTGGATTATTTTCAATTGAGTAGATGTAATCCGAAAGGGTTCAAGGATTCGAGTTAAATGCTTAAAAATTACAAAGAATTAAAGGTTTGGCAAAAGTCCTATTGAAAGAATGTTAAAGGCACTGATAAAGTCTTTAGAAAATAAGCCCTTGAATCCTTGACCCCTTGAATCCTCGGACCCCCTTCTCCAACTAGATTGGAGAAGAACAAAAAGATATGATATGCATCCCGTATTGTTTCACATAGGTCCCTTTACGCTCCACACTTATGGGGTGTTTGTTGCCATGGCCTTCTTGTCGGCCATAGGGTTGGCCCTCAAAGAAGCACGCAGGGTTGGAGAAGACACAAACAAGATCTTGGATCTGTGTTTTTTTGTGCTGATTGCAGCCATAGTGGGCTCACGAGTACTTTATGTCTTCATTAACTGGCAGGTTTTCCGGCAAGACCCTGTGGAGATCATACGGATATGGCACGGGGGCCTTGTGTTTTATGGCGGATTCATTGCTGCTTGCCTTACGGCGGTATGGTACACAAGAAAAGAGGGGCTTTTCTCGTGGAAGACTGCCGACATCTTAGCCCCCTCAGTTGCTTTTGGACAGTTTGTTGGGCGTATAGGGTGCTTTTTTGCTGGTTGCTGTTACGGCAAACCTTGTGAGTTGCCCTGGGCAATAACCTTTATGCACCCGGATTCATTGGCTCCGAAAGGTATGCCGCTTCATCCCACACAGATCTATTCGTCGGTCAATGGGTTAGTGATATTTGTTGTCCTTGTAAGCCTAAAGCGGGTCAAGGCATTTGAAGGTCAACTCTTCTGGATGTATGTATTGCTCTATGGTGTAAGTAGATCAATTATCGAGATCTTCCGAGGAGATGAACGAGGTATGCTTGTGGGTGGGCTCTTTTCGACATCCCAATTTATCGGTGTGCTCATGATAGCGGTTTCCTTGGTTATGATGATAATATTGAGGGCTCGGGATGTCAGAGGTTAATTATAGCGCAATGGGACAACTGGTTGAGGGGATGAAGGCAGGAGACGTAGTCCCCGTATACCTTTTGTACGGTGACGAATTTCTATACAAGAATGCCTTCCAGACCCTTTTAGACGTAATGGTGCCAGAAAAGGAGCGAACACTAAACTACGAAGCGTTGGATGGAGTGACAGTGGGTGCTGAAGAGGTTATTGGCCGCTTGAATACGTTCCCGCTGCTTTCAGGCTCGAAGGTAATTGCCCTTCACGATACAAGGGTGTTTTATTCAAAGGTAAGTGCCGAGGAACTTGCCAGTAAGTCAAGGGAGGCCTTTAAGAAAGAAGATCTGACGGGAGCTTGTCGTTATTTTGTTCATATGCTGAGTACACTCGACCTGTCTTTTGATGATGTCAACGACGGACAACTTGACAGAGTGTGGAAAAAAGGATCATCAGATAATCGTAACATCGGCAAGGGGGAAAGTGGTTTATGGCTCAAAAGGGTTGTTGAACATTGTTTCCAGGAAAAAATAGAGATTCCCGGTCACGATGATGCAGCCGATTTGTTGAGTGAGGCCATTGTGGCAGGAATTCCAGGGACGAATCATCTTGTGCTGACCACTGATTTTGTTGATAAGCGTAGGAAGTTGTACAAGACGATCAAGAAAGTCGGTGTGATTGTTGATTGTTCCATTTCCCAAGGTACTAAGTGGGCTGATGAAAAAGAGCGGAAAGGGGTTTTGAAGACTCACATGAAAAAGGCGTTGGCACAGGAGGGCAAGACTGCTGCTTCCGGCCTTTTTGAGGCCCTGTATGAAAAAACAGGCGCAAATCTGCGGACATTTGCCGGTGAAATCGAAAAACTTGTTTCCTTTGTGGGTGATCGCAAGGAGATCTCGGTTGATGATGTCGCAAAGGCCTTGGATAAGAGCAAACAAGATCCCATATATGAGCTTAGCAATGCCATAGGGGAAAGGGATATTGCAAAAACGCTCTTTTATATAGATAGCCTCCTGAAAGCAAATTTCTATCCCCTTCAGATCTTGTCAGCTGCCATTAAGCAGGTGCGAAGATTAATTTTGGGAAAAGATCTTGTGCGCATATGCTTAAAGGGCAAATGGAGTAACCAGCTTGACTATGGCAGGTTTCAAAAAATGCTGTTGCCGGAGCTGAAAGGTCTTGAAGAAGACTCTTTGGTCAAAGAGGTGCATCCTTACGTTTTGTTCAAGACGCTTGAGTTTAGTGAGAACTATACCTTTAGAGAGCTTTTAGAGAGCTTGGAGATTTTACTACAGGCTGACAGAGCACTCAAGTCAAGTGGACAGAGCAGCAAACTTGTCTTAGAACGTGCGATAATGGAGATTTGCGGAATACCTGCTTGATATTAGAAAAGAGATTAACCACTAATATTATTAGGTTGAAAACAGCAATTGGCAGTAGACTGCGGTTTTAAAAAAGTGTAATCCATGCGCACGCTAGCTTTTGATCAGGACAAAAGGCCTTCCAATATTATTTTTTTTGCATCGAAGATAGAATTGCACGAAACGTTATTGCTGCCATAAAAGAAGGCATCGTCCTGAGTGTGCATGCCTACAAGGTTCGAACGACCAAAGACCGTATCAGTCTTTACTTTCCCTTTGAGATCATACCCGTGATGAGCAAGAACAACTAGATCCGGGGCTTGCTCGACGTACGGTCCACGGTAAAGGTCTTCCTTGTGATAGATCTCCTTGACAACTTTGTTGCCGTCTTCGTAAGCAAGACCTTCAAGGCCCTCTTTGATTTCCTGTCGTATCCGTTCATAGTCAGTAGGATCGACGGTTCCGAGAGGGTATTTATCCTTTAGATTAATATAAATCCGAGAAGGATCCATGGCAAAGGCTTTCGATCCCCGGCCTATATCCATAATGCTTTCGGGTTCGGCCTTTTGATATTTTAGATATCCGTTTTCTTCTAGCCAGCGATTTAGGTATACTTCTGTTATTATACCCGTAAACCCATGGTCAGAAAGCATGTAGAATTGGTTTCTCCCTTCCTTCGAACCTTCCAAGGCCAAAAAGCGATCATAAATATAGCCTACAAAGTCATCCACACTTTTGTAATATTGCAAGAAGGCTTGATGGTATTGGTGTTCCTTTTGTTCATAGGCCTCCCAGAGAAAGTGCATCAAGCGATCAGTGCCGGTGACCACTACGATGAAAAGATCCCAGTCAATCTCGTCCCAAAGAAAATTTGTTGCTTCTTTGCGTCCTTGAAGGGTGGCATAAAGGTCTTTAAACAGAAAGTCGTGGTCTTGGCGAGCTTTCATGGTATCGACATCGATGCGGTAGTCCATTTCGTTCAAGCGGGGGATGAGGTTTGATGGGTAAACTGCCTTGTTGATGTCAATGGCGACAAATCCGGATATAAGTGCCCCGTCAATTTGGCGGGCAGGGTAGGTTGCCGGCATGTTAATGACTACGGCCTTTTTTTGTTGTGCTTTAAGATTGTCCCATAACGTGGGAGCTTTGAGATGTGTGAAATTGGGGAAATACATCTTGTAACTTCCCGGTTCAAAGTCCATGAACCCAAAAACGCCGTGTTCGCCTGATTGGGTGCCTGTCATAAAAGACGACCAAGAAACTGACGAGATCTCCGGGATACAGACACTCATTTGACCAAAGTATCCGCCGTCAAAAATGGATGCCATGTTGGGGATATGCCCATTGTTTTTAAGATTTTCTAACAGACTATAGGGAACACCGTCCAGACCGACTAAAACTGTCCGTTGTCTTGTTTGTTTCTTGAATTTGCCTAAGAAGCCCATTTAGTTGTCCTTTCTTTTGACGACGTCGTAAAAAGTCCATCTGTGGCGTTGCGCTTCATCCCCGCCCTGTTAAATTCTCGCTACACGAGACGGCGAAGCCGATTTAACAGGGTAAATCATTGCGACGTACGATAAGTACGCCTCATTCCTCAAGATAGCGCCATTGAAGTGGCTTGAGGTCAGTCCGCGCGCCTTGCATCTGGAGCTTTTTACTGTGTCATCTGTTTGTGGACTTTTTACGAGTCCATCAAGGTTAAGGTTGGCACAACTTCACCGTCTATCAGGGTCACCTGACGAGTCAATCTTTCAGCTAATTTTATGTTATGGGTTACAATTACTGCAGTTATCCCGTCTTCACGGTTTAACGATATCAACAAATCATGTATGGTTTCACTGGTTCTTGTGTCTAAGTTGCCCGTTGGTTCGTCTGCCAGCAGGATTGATGGTTTTAAAACCAAAGATCTTGCCACAGCAACCCTTTGCTGTTCTCCGCCGGAAAGCGCCCCCACCGTATGATTAAGACGTTCCTTAAGACCTACTCGCACCAGGATGGCTTCAGCAAGTTCGCGCGCGTTTTTGGAGCTGAGGCCCTTTATCAGGGCAGGCATCATCGTATTTTCCATAGCGTCAAATTCTGGAAGCAGGTGATGGAACTGAAAGACAAAGCCAATAGTCTGATTGCGAAAAGATGCTAGTTCGTCATCGTTACTAGAAAAGATGTCCTTGCCTTCACAAATAACCTGCCCTGAATCCGGTCTTTCTAAGGTTCCTAGCACATGAAGCAAAGTAGATTTGCCCACTCCGGAAGCGCCTACGATAGCAATCATTTCTCCCTGCCATACTTTAAGACATGCCCCTTTCAATACATCAAGGCGGTTACTATTAGTAAAGAATGCCTTATTGACATCTATCACACTTATCAATGGTTCCCGGCTATTCATATCTTATTGCCGAAACCGGTTCCAAGCGGGAAGCTTGATATGATGGATAAAGAGTAGCCAAAAAAGTAATCGCGATAGCCGATGCGGCCACAAGAATTACATCGAGTATTTGTACTCTTACAGGGAGCGTAGATATATAATAGACGTCACTTGGAAGTTTTATGAACTCATATCGCTTTAGCACAAAGCAGATAACGCCTCCTCCCATCAAGCCAAGCGTAGTACCAAGTGATCCTATTATAAGGCCTTCTACCATGAAAATCTTCATGATGCTCTTTGCTGTTGCGCCCATCGATTTAAGAATGGCAATATCTTTTGTCTTTTCCATAACCATCATTATCAATGTGCTGATAATATTAAAGGCGGCTACGAGAATAATCAAAACCAAGATAATAAACATAACTGTTTTTTCCAACTTTAGGGCTGAAAAAAAATTCTTGTTCATCTGCATCCAGTCTTGAGTCCAGTAACCCGGGCTCAAAGTGTTTAAAATCTGCTTGGAAATTTCATCAGCACGATAGATATCGTCAACTTTTACCTCAATACCGTGTACGGAAGTGCCAAGTCTTAACAGTTGTTGAGCAGAGGCAAGGGAAACAAAGGCAAACGAGGTATCATAATCATACATTCCCGAGTCGAAAAGCCCAACAACCTTCAATCTTTTCATATGTGGCACCCGAGTCCCAAACGGTGTGAGGCTGGCACCTATGGGAGAGATGGCAAACAGTTCATCCCCAAGATCTACTACTAATATTCTGGCCAGTTCTTTGCCTAAAATAACCCCGGGAGGCGATGCCGAACCCGTATCATTACGGTGTCGTTTTACTGTTGTCAATGCCTGGAAATCGTTTGGCAAAGCAGACTTTTCCAGGTCCAATACCTGGGCGGCTCGCGCCGGATCAACTCCCTTCAAGATCGCACCTGAAGCTTGAGACCCACTACGAAGCATGATCTGGGCATGAACAAAAGGCGCTGCCGCCCTTATCCCTTCCATGGCTTCAATTTGACTCAAAGTGTCAGTATATTGCGCCATTTTGCCGGTTCTGCTCATTACTCGGATGTGGGCATTCATGCCCAAGATTTTCGATTTGATATCAGTCTCAAACCCTGTCATGACAGCCAGCACAACCATCATTGCCATGACCCCTAACATAACCCCGGCAATCGATATAAAGGTATTGATAGAGATGAAGCCGTGTTTTCGTTTAGCTCTGAGATATCTTAAGCTAATAAGGTATTCAAATGACATAGCTTGGATCAATCTTCAAACAATGTTGACGGACTCGCAAAAAGTCATTTTGCAAATGACATTGCGCGATTCCGGGAAGAGATTCAGAAATCACCTGGCGTTAAAAATGTCAAACTGTTTGAGGGCCTTAGCCCGAGTTGAGCGCAAAGCTTCACTACGTGTTGACATTTAGCCGGGTGTTTTCTGAATCCCGGAATTGTGCACGGAAAGAGCAAAATCAGACTTTTTGCGAAACCGTCAATGTTCGGAATTTTTGCTTCGTACATGGAATTCTGGGTCACTCATGGATGGCCGACTGTCTTTAGCAAGGGGAAAAGGATGACTTCCCGAATGGAAGGTACATCTGTTAGCAACATAACAAATCGATCCATTCCTATACCTTCACCAGCCGTAGGAGGCATACCGTATTCCAAGGCTTGCACATAATCCTCATCCATTTGATGAGCTTCTTCGTCCCCCTCCTCACGTTCCGCAAGCTGATTTATAAAACGTGTTTTTTGATCAACAGGATCATTAAGTTCTGAAAAGCCGTTGGCGATCTCGTTTCCCCCAATGAATAGTTCAAAGCGCTCGGTCATCTCAGGGGTGGAGTCGTTCTTCCTGGCAAGTGGTGAAATCTCCACGGGGTAGTCTAAGACAAAAGTAGGTTCAACAAGCTTGGGTTCGACCAACACATCAAATAATTTAGCCAGAATCTTGCCGGTTTGTCTTTGTTTTGTAACTTGAATTCCTTTGGATTTTGCAAAATCCAGCAGCTGTAAACGATCATCAAATAAAGATGGGTCAACACCCCCGAGTTTGCTTAAAGCATCCTTTAGGGTTAACCGTCGCCAAGGGCGCCCCAAATCTATATCATTTCCTTGATATGTAAAGCGGGTTGTGCCTAACACGTGCTGGGTCACGAACGCAAACATTTCCTCGGTTAGGGTTATAAGATCTTCATAAGTCGCATACGCCAGATAGAATTCCAGCATTGTAAATTCGGGGTTGTGCCGGGTTGAAATCCCTTCATTCCTGAAATTCCTGTTTACTTCGAAAACCCTGTCAAATCCCCCCACAACCAATCGCTTTAGGTAAAGCTCGGGGGCAATTCGCAAAAACAAGTCTTCGCCTAATGCATTGTGGTACGTCTTAAAAGGGGTTGCTTCAGCGCCACCCGGGATGGGTTGCATCATGGGAGTCTCAACCTCCAAGAAATCCCGTTGGGACAAGAAACTTCGAAATGCATCAATAATTTTAGCCCTCTTGATGAAGATATCACGGACATTGGCATTCATAATAAGGTCCAGATACCTTTGGCGATAGCGTTTCTCGGGATCCTTCAATCCATGAAACTTCTCAGGAAGTGGTCTCATTGCCTTGGAAAGCAGACGGCATTCCTTGGCCAACAAGGTCCATTCGCCGGTCTTGGTCTGAAACAAGCTGCCTTTTATTCCTATAAAATCACCAACATCAAATTTCTTGAACAACCGATAGGCTTCCTGGCCAACCTCATCACGTTGAATATAAGCCTGAAACTTTCCGGTGCCATCCCTGAAATGGAGGAAGGCGGCCTTTCCAAAAGATCTAAGCCCCACCATGCGACCGGCTGCAGAAAAGATGTTTACACTATCCGCATCTTCATCTTGCGTGGCAATATGGCGCTGGATATCTACAACCCTATGAGATACCCTGAAATCGTTGGGATAAAGATGTACCCCTTCATCTTTTAAGGCCTTTGCCTTTTCATATCGCATGCGAATAAGTTCGTTTAGTTCATCCACAATCCAGCCATACCTCACCATAGAAGGATCAAAAGATTTTTGGTAACCTATTTGTTTTGGTGTGTCAAGACAAAAGCCTGCCCAAATCAAGCGGTAAATTTGGGATCATTGCCGTCCATTGACTCTGAAATTTCTTTACTCTAGGCTCTGCTTCAGGTAAGGATGGCGGAATGTTGAGCAAAATGAAAGGATAGTATTATGCCAAGACGTGATGACATCAAGAAGGTAATGATTATCAGTTCCGGCCCCATCATCATAGGTCAAGCCTGTGAGTTTGACTATTCCGGCACCCAGGCATGCAAGGCCCTTAGAAAGCTTGGTTATGAAATTGTCCTGGTCAACTCCAATCCAGCTACCATCATGACGGACCCCGGCATGGCCGACGCAACCTATATTGAGCCTTTAAACCTCCATACCATGGAAGAAATCATCGAAATAGAAAAACCGGATGCCCTCCTTCCCAATTTGGGCGGCCAAACCGGTTTAAACCTATCCTCAGAACTTGCGCGTGCCGGTGTTCTTAAAAAACATGGTGTCAAAATAATCGGCGTTGAGGTTGAAGCTATTAAGCGTGGAGAGGACCGTACCGCGTTCAAAGATACAATGAACGGGCTGGGTATAGGGATGCCAAAGAGCGAGGCGGTCTTTAACGTTGAGGAGGCTGAAAAAATCGCTGACAAACTCGGTTATCCGGTTGTGATCCGCCCTGCCTACACCATGGGAGGAACAGGCGGAGGCCTGGTCTATAATGTTGAAGAACTGCGCGTAGTAGCGAGTCGTGGTATTTCGGCAAGTCTTGTGGGGCAGATATTAGTGGAAGAATCGGTTTTGGGCTGGGAGGAATTGGAGCTTGAAGTAGTTCGCGACGCAAAAAACCAAATGATTACGGTATGTTTTATTGAGAATGTGGACGCAATGGGCGTTCATACAGGCGATTCGTTTTGTACTGCTCCCATGCTCACCATTGCCCCTGAATTGCAGGAGCGCCTCCAGAAGTGGTCTTATGATATTGTCGAGGCCATAAAGGTCATAGGGGGAACCAACATACAATTCGCTCATGATCCCAAGACCGGTCGGGTGGTAGTTATCGAGATAAATCCCAGAACCTCCAGGTCATCCGCCCTTGCCTCTAAGGCGACCGGCTTTCCCATTGCCCTCATTTCCTCCATGCTGGCAGGTGGTATGACCTTAGATGAGATACCTTACTGGCGTGAGGGTACCCTGGACAAATATATCCCATGGGGTGATTATGTAGTAGTCAAGTTTGCCCGATGGGCCTTTGAGAAGTTTCCGAACGCCCAGGACAAGTTGGGCACGCAGATGCGCGCCGTCGGCGAGGTTATGAGTATTGGCAAGAATTATAAGGAGGCCTTTCAGAAATCGATTCGTTCTCTGGAAAATGGCCGTTATGGGCTTGGGTTTGCCAAGGATTTTCATGAAAGATCGCTGGATGAGTTGATGGAACTTCTGGCCGAGCCTACGAGCGAACGTCAGTTCGTAATGTATGAGGCCCTGAGGAAGGGGGCAAGCATTGAGACTCTCCATGAAAGGACTCATATAAAGCCGTGGTTCATTGAGCAGATGAAAGAGCTGGTAGACCTGGAAGAAAGGCTCCTGGAGCACAAAGGCAACACAGTGCCTGACGATCTCCTGGCTCAGGCCAAGAAGGACGGGTTCTCGGATCGATATCTGTCCGAGGTACTTGACATCCCGGAGACGGACATAAGGAAAAGGCGCACTGCCTTGAACGTGGTCGAGGGATGGGAGCCTGTGCCGGTAAGTGGTGTAGAGAACGCAGCCTACTATTTTTCCACCTACAATGCCCCCGACAAGGTGACAACGACTGATAGGCGCAAGATTATGGTCCTGGGCGGGGGGCCTAACCGTATCGGTCAGGGGATAGAGTTTGACTACTGTTGTGTTCATGCCGCTTTTGCGTTGCGTGACGAAGGCTTTGAGTCGATAATGGTCAATTGTAATCCGGAAACCGTTTCAACCGACTACGACACTTCGGATAAACTGTATTTTGAGCCGCTCACCGTGGAAGATGTGTTAAGCATATACGAAAAGGAAAAACCGGAAGGTGTCATTGTACAGTTCGGTGGGCAGACTCCTCTCAACATCGCCAACGAGCTTGCCGAGGCCGGTGTCAAGATTATTGGGACATCACCTGAAACCATAGACCTGGCTGAAGACCGTGACCGATTTCGCCAGGTGATGCGAAAACTTGGCATCGCCCAGCCTGAATCAGGCATGGCCAGCACGCTTAAAGAGGCCTTAGGTGTTGCGGAGAGGATCGGATATCCTCTCATGGTTAGACCTTCTTATGTCCTTGGTGGGAGGGCCATGGAAGTGGTTCACGACGAGGAGATGCTCAGAAAGTATGTGGTTGCAGCAGTAGGTGTGTCACCTAAACGGCCCATCCTCATAGACAAGTTTCTTGAGGATGCTATTGAGGCCGAAGCAGATGCTATTTCCGACGGCACGGATGCCTTTGTGCCTGCGGTAATGGAACATATTGAGCTGGCCGGGATCCATTCAGGTGATTCGGCATGCGTGATTCCTCCAATCAGTATACCCGCCAAGCACATCGACACAATTCGTGAGTTTACGAAAAGGATTGCAGTGGAACTTAATGTTGTAGGCCTGATGAACATCCAGTATGCCATAGCGGATGACACGGTCTACATCCTTGAGGCCAACCCCCGTGCCTCCAGGACAGTGCCTTTGGTCTCAAAGGTGTGCAACATATCAATGGCGCGCATGGCTACCCAGCTGATGTTGGGCAAAAAACTCGGCGACCTTGATATCAAGCCCAAATCTGTTCCGCACTTTGGTGTAAAAGAAGCCGTTTTCCCGTTTAATATGTTCCCGGAAGTAGACCCACTCTTGGGCCCTGAGATGAGATCTACTGGAGAGGTCCTGGGGTTGGCCGATTCGTTCGGCCTTGCCTTTTTTAAGGCCCAGGAAGCAACTCAGCAGGCGCTTCCTTTTGAGGGAACGGTGCTGATCACGGTGGCTGAGAAGGACAGGCCTGCGGGCCTGGAAGTAGCCAAGAGATTTGATAAGCTTGGTTTTAAGATCAAAGCGACTGCCGGCACCCATAAGTTTTTAGCTGATAACGGCATTGAGACCGAGGTTATTCGCAAGATGCATGAAGGTAGGCCAAATATTGTTGATGGAATAAAGAATAATGAGATTCACTTGGTCGTCAATACCCCGAGCGGTAGACTCGGCAAGCATGATGACTCCTATATCCGCAAAGCGGCAATCAAACACAAAGTCCCCTACATAACCACAATTGCCGCTGCCGTTGCTGCTGCCAAGGGCATTGCAGCTTACAGGCAGGGGCATGGCCGTGTGAAGTCTTTGCAGCAGTATCATGGGGATATTAAGTAGGTAATATGAAGAAAGAAGGAACCTTTGAAAGGCATATCGAAGCCCTAACCAGGATCAGCAGGGCAATCACCTCTGATCGGTATATTGAAGACATTCTCCGGCTGATAGTGACAGTGACGGCCGAGACAATGCATTCAAAGATCTGTGCCCTATGGTTGTTAGATAAAGGAGATGATACTTTCAAGCTGCGCGCCACCCAGAGTATAAGCGAAGACTACCTGAAAGAACGTTCTCTGAAGATAGGAGAAGGGGTTGTGGGTCAGGTTGCCCTTACCAGGGAGCCGCGGTCGGTTTTTAACGTATTGGAAGATCAGGACTACAAGGAAAAGGAACTGGCCAAAAAAGAAGGTCTTGTTTCCATGCTTAGTGTGCCTATGGTAGTAAAGGATAGGGTAATCGGTGTGATTAACTGCTACACATCATTTTCGCATGAATTCACGGAGACGGAAAAGAATGTCTTGATCACTGTTGCCAATGAGGCTGCGGTAGCCATAGAAAATACGGAACTGATGGTAAAGAGCAAGGTAATCCGGGAGGAGCTCGAGACCAGGAAACTGATAGAACGCGCAAAAGACATATTGATGACACGTCGTGATATGTCTGGACAGGAGGCCTTCCGGTGGATTCAAAAGCGGAGTATGGACGTGCGTAAATCAATGAGAGAAATAGCCGAGGCAATTGTGCTGACAGAGGAATTATGAATAAAAAAGTTCAAGGGTTCAGCGGTTCCGGGTTCGGTTGTTGGGGTTGGCTCGCAACCCGCGCGTCGCCTACACAGCCATTGGCTCTGCATAGTGGTGAACCTTTCAACCCCGAACCCTGATCCACGAACCCCGAACCTAGCTTACGGAGACTTTAGATGCATCCTCTTTTGACTGAAGAAACAGGAAAGAAACTTTTACTATTGGGAAACGAGGCGATTGTACGGGGTGCGCTGGAGGCAGGGCTTGCTTTTGCTACAACCTACCCGGGTACGCCGTCATCTGAAATAGCGGACAATTTTTTTCGGATAGCCGCCGAGTCGGATCTCTATTTTGAGTACTCTACCAACGAAAAGGTGGCCTTGGAAACCGCTGCGGGGGCAGCAGTATGTGGCGTGCGAACCATGTGTAGTATGAAACATGTGGGGTTAAACGTAGCAGCAGATCCGTTAATGACCCTGGCCTATGTTGGTGTCCGTGGAGGCCTTGTTATTGTTGTTGCTGACGACCCTTCCATGTTTTCAAGCCAAAACGAGCAGGACAGTCGTATCTATGCCAGGCTGTCCAATTTGCCGATGCTTGAGCCAAGGTCTGCCGAAGAGGCCAAAGAGATGACCAAAGAGGCCTTCGATCTTTCAGAAAAGCTTGAGCTTCCAGTCCTTCTGCGAACGACCACGCGGCTGAGCCACTACAGGGGGATTGTAACCACTGGTGCTCTTAGACCCCAAAAGACCAGCGGGGATTTTCAAAAGGATAGCTCCCGCTTTGTTACAGTTCCTGCGGTTGCCAGGGTGCGTCACAAGATCCTCCTTGAACAGGCTGAGAAGGCTCGCGAGATGGCTTGCCGGTCATCTTTCAATGCCATTGTTGGTTCCGGCCCTTGGGGTATTGTCACAAACGGTATGGCCAACAACTATGTTGAGGACGCCGTGAGAGATCTGGGCATTGAAGATAAGGTTGGGCTCCTAAGGCTTGGCTTTACCCACCCATTTCCCGAGGATTTGGCAGAAAAGTTCATTCGATCTGCAGAAAAGATTCTGGTTGTTGAAGAACTTGAGCCGGTAATGGAAGATGCCTTAAAGGTTGTAGCCCAAACCAAAGGCCTTACAACTCCCATTGTCGGGAAGGGACTTGAGACCTTTTCGCGACTTTACGAATACGATCCGGGCAAGGTGCGTGATGTGATAGCAAGGTTTATTGGAATAGACTACACGCCTCGCACCCCGATTGACATAAAGAAAAATCCGGAGCAAGCCCAACTTCCTATGCGGCCCCCGAATCTGTGCGCGGGTTGTCCACATAGGTCGACTTACTATGCGGTTAATAGCGTGCTAAAGGAAAAGGGTGTCGAAGCTGTTTTTCCCACAGATATCGG
>RCNB010000491.1_pt1 | contig 26808 bp, 15 predicted proteins | sample 2041321 | NCBI WGS metagenome assembly RCNB01 (sample SAMN09708232, study PRJNA481090) | Marine sediment metagenome, whole genome shotgun sequencing project. | reverse complement strand
AAAAACCCCAAATGAAAAGACGACCCGAGCAATGCACTCGCTATTCGCGGTCCCTACCCATCGCCGCGATATGCGGTCTGTTGCTGAATATTCCTATGAATACACTCTTGGCTAGCCAATCAGACGACTTTGAGTCCGCCGAACAACGCGTTACAGCGCTGCTCGAACAGATGACGCTCGAGGAAAAAATCGGGCAAATGAACCAGGTGAACGGCGGCGATGATTTCGTTCCGGACTACCTGCGTCATGACCTGCAGTCGGGACGCGTCGGTTCTGTGCTCAATGTAGTGAATGTTGAAACAGTCAACGAAATGCAGCGCATTGTGGTCGAGGAGAGCCGACTGGGCATTCCCCTGCTGATCGGCAGGGACGTTATTCATGGCTTCAAGACGGTCATGCCAATCCCTCTCGGTCAGGCCGCGACCTGGAATCCCGAGGTCGTGCGCGCAGGTGCGCACGTTAGCGCAGTAGAAGCAGCATCTACCGGCGTCAATTGGACGTTCGCGCCAATGATCGATATCGCGCGCGATGCACGCTGGGGAAGAATTGCAGAAAGTCTTGGTGAAGATCCGTATTTGGCGAGCGCACTCGGTGTGGCGATGGTCGAGGGATTTCAGGGTGATGATCTCGCTGACAAATACACCATTGCGGCCTGTGCGAAACACTTCGCCGGCTACGGTGAGTCGGAGAGCGGCCGCGACTATGCGACCACGAATATTCCCGAAAACGAATTGCGCAATGTTCACTTGCGGCCGTTCAACGCGGTAGTTGATGCTGGGGTTGTCACCTTGATGGCCTCGTTCAGTGATTTGAACGGTGTTCCCGCTACGGGCAATGAATTCCTGATGCGGCAGGTTCTACGCGACGAATGGGGTTTTCATGGCTTCGTTGTAAGCGACTACAATTCAGTGCATCAGCTGGCCGTGCATGGTTTTACAGAGAACGACAAGGAATCGGCGTACGAAGCTACCGTCGCCGGAATCGATATGGAAATGGCAGGTACGACATATAGCGGAAATCTTGCCGCGTTGGTCGAAGAGGGTCGCATCAGTATGGCTATGATCGACGGCGCAGTAGCGAATATTTTACGAGCCAAGTTTCGCCTCGGGCTCTTCGAGCGTCCGTATACCAATCCAGCCGATTTCCCAGCGCACGCAAACGACGCTGCTCTACAAACTGCGAAAACCGCGGCGCTGCAAAGTGTAGTGATGCTCAAGAATGAAAACGATGCATTGCCATTGTCGGCTGCCGACATCACCTCCGTCGCAGTTATCGGACCGCTGGCAGATGCGCCCTACGAACAAATGGGTACCTGGGTGTTTGATGGCGATCCAGAATTGAGTGTTACAGGCGTCGAGGGTATTCGCAGACTGGTAGGCGAAGACCTTGAAGTCCATTTCGTTAGGGGCATGGAAACCAGCCGAAGTCGCGAATCGGAAGCGTTCGACGAAGCAGTTGCGGTGGCGAGCGAAGCAGATGTCGTCGTCTTGTTTCTCGGCGAAGAAGCCATTCTGTCAGGCGAGGCGCATTCGCGGGCGAATATCGATTTGCCCGGCGATCAAGCTGAACTTGTACGGCGAATCCGCCAAACCGGAAAGCCGGTCATAGCAGTAATTCTCGCAGGTCGACCGCTTACGCTGACCAACATTGTCGACGAAGTGGACGCCATACTGTACGCCTGGCATCCCGGATCGATGGGCGGGCCTGCGATTGCGGATCTTCTTTTCGGGATTGCGTCTCCGTCTGGAAAACTGCCAGCGACATTTCCGAAAATGGTTGGCCAGATACCGATCTACTACAACCAAAAAAATACGGGCAAGCCGCCACAACACAGTGAAATCGTTCATATCGACGACATTGATGCACACGCGCCGCAAACATCGCTCGGCATGTCCGCGTTTCATCTCGATGCTGGATTCGAACCGCTATTCCCGTTCGGTTTCGGACTTTCCTATGCGGATTTCCGTTACGAAAATATTCAGACCAGCGCAAGCGAAGTGTCGATTGGCGAAACGCTCACTGTCAGTGCGGAGCTGAGCAACCACGGCGCGGTTGCCGCCGATGAAGTGGTGCAGCTTTATGTGCGTGACCTTGTTGGCAATGTGACGCGGCCAATCAGAGAATTAAAGGGATTCAAGCGTGTGCGAGTGGAGCCCGGACAGACGACCACTGTCGAGTTCGAGTTACCTACCGACGAGCTCGCATTCTATGGGCGCGATAATTTATTGATGATCGAAGCCGGTGACTTCCATGTTTGGATTGGCGGCAGCTCAACGACTGAGCTGCGCAGCGAATTCCGGCTCGTTGATAGTCGATAGCAGGTAGTCGAGCTACTATCATGCGACAGCGTAAATGGCTTACCAACACAATTGGGTCGGTCATTGCGCTGAATGTGGTGCTTGCCATGTTGGCGGCTTGTTCATCCGAATCCAGAGACCCTATGACCCCTGTCAAAGTAGAAATCGTCGCAAGCGACGACGGTTATCAACTCCTGCGCGGCGGTGAGCCCTATGTCATCAAGGGTGCTGGCATGGGCATCGATGATCTTGAGAATTTCGCCGCGCACGGTGGTAACTCGATCAGAAATTGGACTACCAGTGGTGACTATCAGGATACGCTGGCATTGCTGGATGCTGCTGAGGCAAACGGCGTAACCGTCGCATTGTGTTTGTCGTTAGCGTCCGAGCGGCACGGGTTCGACTACGATGATGCCGAAGCGGTAGCCACGCAGTTGGAATGGATACGCGAGGAGATTCTCAAGTATCGGGATCACCCAGCGCTACTAACGTGGATTATTGGCAATGAGCTAAATCATAGTTACACCAATCCTGCAGTTTATGACGCGGTCAATGAGGTAGTGCATTTGATCCATGAACTGGATCCTAATCATCCAACGACGACGACTCTTGCAGAACCCAACGGCGCGCTTCTCATGGAGGTTCAGAGCAGAGCGCCTGCACTCGACTTCATCAGTATCCAGGCCTACGGACAGCTGTTCGGTTTACCAAAACTTCTGCACGAGGTCGGTTTTGACGCTCCATTTATGGTGACGGAATGGGGCACGGTTGGATATTGGGAGATGCAGAGAACGTCCTGGGATATTCCGCACGAGACTACGAGCACCGAAAAGGCAGAGTTGATCAGTCGCGCTCACCGCGAGGTGTTATCCCAACTGGATGGTCAACTGATCGGCTCATATGTTTTTTTATGGGGGCAGAAGCAAGAGCGTACGCCCACCTGGTTTGGACTGTTCCTGGACTCAGGCGAAGAAACAGAATCGATTGATGTCATGCATCACATCTGGACCGGAGATTGGCCCGCGGAAAGATCGCCGCAAGTGGAGGCGATGCTGCTTGATGGCCGGAGTTACGCCGACAACGTCGTACTTGCAGCCGGAGAGACCTATAACGCGAGTCTCGAAATACGCGATCAAGAAGGTCAGTCGCTACGCTATCGTTGGGAAGTGAAACTGGAGAGTGAGGCGACTCAGGGGGGAGGTGATACTGAGAAGGTTCCTTCGAATATCCCTGGTCTGATCGTCGATCCGACATCTGCGACGATTAGTGTCATGGCACCGGGGCCAGGAAACTACCGCCTGTTCGCCTATGCCTATGACGATAGCAACAATGCAGCGCATGCCAACATTCCGTTTCGAGTCGAGTCTACCTTTATGCAAACGCCAGATGCCTTGGTGGCAGGAGAATCCACCGCTATTGCTTACTCTGGGTTTCGCGAAGGTCAGCACCCGGATCGCGGAGAGGGCGCAAAAAATCCGAGCGAAGCCGAAATACTTGAAGATCTTGAGATATTGCTGGCGCATGGACTGAATCTTATTCGTCTCTATGACTCTCAAGAGAATTCACGAAGCACTCTGGAGGTGATTCAGCGCCACGACTTGCCAGTCAAGGTCTTACTCGGCGCCTGGCTTAAAGCGGAAGTAAGCAATCACGAAGGCTGTCCGTGGCTGCATGAGCCAATTCCTGATGAGGAGCTCGTTGCGAACGTCTTGGACAACTCGAACGAACTCAGGCGGGCTACCCAGCTCGCTAATGAATTCGACGATATTGTAGTCGCAGTCAACGTCGGCAACGAAGCACTGGTTGATTGGAACGACCACATGGTGCCTTTGCAGAAGGTGATCGCTTACGTTCGTCAGATGAAAGCATCGATCCGACAGCCAGTCACTGTCGCCGATAATTACGAATGGTGGATTCGCGATGGCGCATCACTTGCCGCTGAGGTCGATTTCTTAGGTGTGCATACGTATCCGGTTTGGGAAGACAAAACGATAGACGCGGCGTTGGCATACACAATCGAGAATATTCAAGGCGTGCGGGCCGCATTGCCCGATACCCCAATAGCGATTCTTGAGGCCGGCTGGGCGACCACCGCAACGGAATTCGGTGAGCGCGCAAATGAGGTAGATCAGGCGCGCTATTTCGACGAGCTAAGCAAATGGGCTGAGGTAACAAACACGAGCGTGTTCTTCTTCGAGGCCTTTGATGAGCCCTGGAAAGGCGACGAACATGATGTTTATGGTGCGGAGAAGCACTGGGGTCTTTTCAAGGTTGATCGAACGCCTAAGCTGGTGATGGATCGATGACCGCGCGTTTAGCCCTACAGTTTTCGGCACTGTTCTTTTTAGTCTCTTGCGGCGGCGGCGGCGGCGGCGGCGGCAATGGCGGCGGCAACAACATTCCGCCGCCGGTCGTTAATCCTCCGCCAACGCCGCCGGCTGGGAACGTCAACATTTCGAATCCCACATTGACCATTGCAGACAACACCGCTGTTAGTGGCGGCGGACTAAACCTTGTTTGGAGTGACGAGTTCGAGGACGCACAGCTCGATCCGGAAGTATGGTTTTTCGAATCGGGTGACGGCAGCCAGTACGGCATTCCGGGCTGGGGAAACAACGAACTGCAATGGTATCTGCCGGACAACGCAGCGTTGGCAAACGGATTGCTGACGATTACTGCGAAAGAACAAGCCCAAAACGGTAAGAGTTTTACGTCGGCCAGACTCAATACGCGTGATCGTTTCGCCTTCCGCTATGGGCGCCTGGAAGCTCGAATCCGCTTGCCGGGCGGTCAAGGTTTGTGGCCTGCATTCTGGTTGCTACCGCAAGATGATACCTACGGTGGCTGGGCGGCTTCCGGTGAGATCGATGTGATGGAAGCAGTCAATCTGGGTGGCTCTGGCGGGAATGATATTCACGGCACTATTCATTACGGTGCGCAATGGCCGAACAACTTGTCGTCCGGCGATGCTTACATGGTGGCAACGGACGCGACCAACGACTTTCACATATACGCGCTGGAATGGGATGAGACGGAAATGCGATGGTACGTCGACGGCGTGCTGTTCGGCATGCAAAACAGTTGGTCGACAACATCGGCAAGCTTTCCGGCACCGTTCGATCAGTCGTTTCACATCCTGCTAAATGTTGCGGTGGGTGGAAATTGGCCCGGCTCGCCGGACGCAAATACCGTCTTTCCTGTCACTATGGATGTGGACTACGTCAGAGTTTATTCTGGCAACTAGTCGGGCGTTGGCCCAGTTGATTCGCGAATCATCAAGGTTGCCGGCACAATTTCAACCTCGGTATCAGAGCTACCATTATTCTTGCCTTTGATTAGCGACTCGGCGGCCCGTTCTGACATCTTGGAAAGCGGTTGCCGAATGGTCGTCAAGCTTGGGAATACCTGACGAGCAAGTGCAATGTCGTCAAATCCAGCTACCGACAGCTGGCTCGGTACCTTTATACCCAAGCTGTCGGCAACACGGATGGTGGCGACAGCCATGTCGTCGTTGGCTGCAAAAATTGCAGTGGGTGGCGTTTTTCGCTCAAGTAATTTGTGAGCACCTTCAAGGCCTGAGCCGAATGAGTTGTCGCCTTGAACGACTAAATCTTCCGAGAACCGCAGGCCGCTTTGTTCGAGGCCATCCTGGTAACCCAGAAGACGATTCGCAACAGCCTTGTGGCTTTTATGACCCGCGATAAAGGCGATTCGCTGGTGGCCCAAAGATGCCAAGTAGCGGGTCATCTCTGCACTGACCTCACGGTCATTGGTAGAGATCGCGAGCTGCTTGCTGCGTTGTGCACCTGGAGACAGGCGTACGAACGGCGTCCCGGTTGCTTCGATAGAGCGAACAATCTTCGACATATTCGAAAGTGGCGCAGCGAGCACAATTCCGGCTGGACGTGCCTGCTCGATAAGCGCACCTATTTCAGTATCAAGATCCTTGTTGCGGTAGTTGCAGGGATGTATGAGCAATTCGTAGTCCGCTTTGCGACAGGCGCGCAATGTACCTTGTTGCATTCGAATTACGTAGCCGGAGCTCGGGATGTCATAAGCACTGGGATCGTCGTAGATCAAGGCGATCAAATGAGCGTGCAGGCTGGCGAGGTTTCTCGCAGACTGATTAGGGCGATAGCTTAACGTCTTGATTGCCGCTTCGACCTTCTCACGAGTGGCAGCTCGAACGTTAGGTTCCTGATTGACGACGCGCGACACCGTCTTCATCGAGACGCCTGCTAGTTCGGCTACATCATCTATTGTCGCTTTAGTCATTTATTGTTTTTCTTCGTATGTATCGAAGATTACAACTCGAACTGACAACGCTGTCAAACATTGTTATCAAGTGTACTTCGGCTTGCCGTCCTTATCCCACAGGCCCCAATAGGCACCAACATCACCTTCGGCATCGGTCTTCCACGTTTCATCAAACGATGAGAAGTAGAAGATTTCGATGTCGTCTTGCTCGGCCCATTGGTAGGTATCGATGAAGTACTTGATCGCATTTTCGAATGACGGCACGGATCCCTTGGTTGGGGTGCCGATATTCGGCCAGCCAGTTTCACTAATAATGACTTTCTTGCCGTTGGCGACGTCGAGAACGCGACGATACATCTCTTTCATATACAGTAAGGCGTGATCGGCAGGGCAGCCCTCCCAAAACGGATAGCAGTTGGCGAGCAAGACGTCACAAGCTTCCGTGACGCGCGGGTGATCGACGAATTCGAAATACGCGTCGACGTAACCCACCGGGATGCCCGGTGCGGCAGCTTTCACCCGATTCAAATAGCCAATCAGTTCATCTTCGCTTAGCTCGCCGCGCAGAAGTACTTCGTTACCAACGGCCAGAATGTCCGCGTGTCCTGCCTTCGCAATTTCGATGGCATTGCAAATTTCGATTTCATTCTGTTCAAGATTGTCGTCCAGCCAAACTCCAACCATAGTCTTAAGGCCATTTTCTGCAGCAATACCGGGAATCAGTTCATTACCTTCGCTGCAGGAAAACGAGCGTATCCACTTCACATGGGGCTGTATGAACGTCAGTCGTTCGCGAATTTGAGCGTCACCTATTTGCGTGCCGGGCCCCTGGCCTTCAACGTACGGGCTGAACGAGAGTCCGTGAATTTTGGCATCCAAAGTCTTGCGCACAAGTACGCGCAGGTCGTCGGTGGCAAGACTGGAGATATCGATTCCTGCCAGCGACAGGGTTCTTTGATAATGGTTTGACATTGTGGGTCCTAAAAAAATTGCGATAAAGGGTTATTCTGCAAACAACATGCTGCTATGCAGGTTTAACGTAATTTGTCGGATCTCACCGCTGCGCTGAAACAACTGCGCGCTTTGTGCGGCGGGTAGATTGGTTTGCGGCAAGATTCTTTCGCCACCATCCTTGTCGACAATGGTCAGCGAGACCGGCGCATCATCATCTAGCTTGTAGATAATCGGAACCTGGCACCAGGTGAACGCGAGTCCGTTATACGGCACTACTATGGTTTGCCAATTATCGTCAACGTCGACATAGCCGGTGTCGCGTGAAACCGTCATGAATTCACACGTACGCAATAAATTGGGCGAGAAACGCACCGCACCGTCATCAACGCGTACGCCGAACTCTCCGAAACGAGTCAGTATTTCTTCCTTGACCTGACCAGTCATGCCCGGCTGCCGAGCACCGGCGTGTTTTGGTGTATGCGAGTAGGGGTCAGTCGGAAATGCCCCGTACTCGGCAGGCGTCTTGTTGAAGCCGATGCCCGCGCGTACGCGATAGTACAATTCGCCAAGTCGATGTGTGGTGGCTGCGTCAGTATCGATGTCCCCCGCGGCAAAGAAGTTCTCCTGTACCGCCAGCAATAACTTAGCCACCATGTGCCAGTAGATCGAGCCCAGCCCTTCGAAACTGAACATCGTTCCGGAGCGACCGGTAAATGCCTTGTGCTTGAATACGGATTCGTACATATCGAGCAATGGCTGTCGGGCCGCTTCCAGTTCATCACCATGGGTTTCGGCGAGAACATCTAATTGAGCCGTGAGATCACCAGCATTCGTGAACTCCGCGCTGAAGCGATAGCAATCGTCAGCATCGCGAACAATTATTTGCTCGTCGCCAGCCGCAAGCATGCGCTGCAGCAGTGGTATCGCCTCTACATCTTTTGCAGCGACGACATTTTTTTCGAAAAAGCTAGGTAACGGGCGATCAGGGTAAAGCATGAAGCTATCTTGATCGGGTCGATAAACGTCACTCTCGAACAAGGCTTCCAACACGGTCACTGCTTCTTGCGGCGCAATAGAGCCTGCACTGAGAACCGCAACCTGGCCTTCGAGCATCGGATATAGCTTATCTACGGACGCCGCACCGGGTTCGAGACCCAATAAATTGTAGGCATGGTAAAGGCCATCTGCGCGTCGGTTGCCGGCAATGCTGTGATCGATCGCCACCATCGCATCATCCAGCATGGCTTTAATCTCCTCGACAGCTTGATCGACCTTACCGGAGAAGCCCTCCTGCTGATAAACGGTTTGGCGATACAGACTTGCCGCCTCGCCGAGTTCGGTCAACGATTCGAATCGATCGCCGTCGCAGATCGAATCACTTGCCAGGAGCGGCCGCAGCTTGCCAAGTGCTGTGCCGGTGGCAGCGAGCCATTGGCTAACTTCAGTCGACACTGCGTACGCTTCGGTCTCATCCACGAGTAGTTTTTGCAGGAAGCCGATGTAGCGCCGCAAATAGTACAAGGTGACCATGGACAAGCCTTGCCCAACAAGCGCGTTATTTGCGTCATTCCATTCGGGTCGCTGGGTGTTCATCCAGATTCCACCATCAACAAGCAAATTTGCTAACTTGCCGAGTAGAGGGACAAGCAGTTTCTCAAGCAAGTTGACCTGATAAACATCGCCATCGACATTGAGAAGCAGTTTGCCATCGGCTCCTAGTTCAGCAACGCGACGCTCGATGCGATCTGCCAGATCCTGATCGTAACGAACAGTGCTTTTTGGATTCTCGAGTAATGCTTCAAAGGGTTTGATTCGATAGGGTACGTTTGCGTAGCAAAAAATCGATCGTCGCAGCAAGGTCCGTAGTCGTGCCGGATGAAAATCGCGGGACAGCTCGAGAAACTTCTGCAAGTAAATTATTTGATGATCGCCCCAGTAACCGATATTGCCCCACGGGTCATCGGGTTCTTCTACCTCCCAATCAATACCTTCCTTAGTAATCCGGTAAGGGTTATAGCCATCAATGGTCGATGCATTGACGAATTTGGCAATCACGTTTTCTACAAATCCGGGGTAGCTGAATATCAAGGCTTCCCAATTTTGGAAAATATCTCGCCAGTTTCCCTGATACGAAAGCAGGCCATTGCCCTGAGCATCTTTAACGTTGATCTCGAAATGATTCCACGGGCGACTGGGGTCGCCGTGGCGGCGACCGAAGGTTATCGGCAGGTATTCGTAAGCCAGGCGCTCCAACTGAGGGGCTTCATGTTCTTTGACGGACGATAGCAATTCCGAAAAGTTTATCCGCTCTGGCAAGGCGTCAAGAAATGGCTGGTTCTTCAGGTACGCATTTCGATTGAAATGACGAATGTTGGCAACAAAGTCGCATGTATTTACGTCGTACTGAGCGTCGAAAACACCGCCTCTGAGAATATTGAAAAGTACATTCGCGTAGTGGTGCACGGTCACGTTTTCTTCGGCGGTGGCCTGATAGCCATCACCGCTAGCCATGATTCGCGCCAGACCATTGGATCCCGCTTGAATGGAGCTTGCAATCGCCTCGCCGAGTTTGTGCGGATCAGCAAGTTCGTGGCTTAGCGAGACAACATCACTCTGGCTCTGCTCGATGTTCGCGACGATTTGCCACCGCTGCGTAGCATGCGGTTCAAGTTCAAGCGTACAACTAACCAGGTAAGCTCCACGTACCCCACGCCTGTGCACTTCCTTTGTAACGTCGGCGCCGGCCTTAAAGTCGCGAATCTGCTCCGGCGAAATAAGAACCGTTTTGCTTTTCAGGCCAAGACTAAACACCGTATTCGCCTTGAGAGACTCGCCTGGTTCTGCTCGATCGGAAATTTTTGAATACAGCGCGAATAACGCAAGCCCGGTTGGGGGGTCGAGTTCCGTCCACTTATAGGCGTCAACCAGATTGCTGGTATTCGTCTGCGCAAACACGGGTGTTCCCGCCGGCAGAATATTCTGCAGGCCATCGAGCAGATCCGCACTAATAGTGCTGTCGCCGAGGTTTTTAAGTTCGCATTGCCGAACAAAACCATAACTGTCGCTAGTTGCCCAGGTGTAGCGGAATTCCAGTTGCAAATCATGATTGATTTCTTCGAAGCATAATTTGTCGCCAAGCAAGCTCTTGTAGAGGTTGCGACTAACGCCGTAATGGCCGTCCTGATCATGATCAAAGGGCTCCCAAACGTGAATGTTGTCATTCTTCGTGACGCGAATAATTGTTTTCGGTCCGGTATGCGGGGAGCTGTCATGAATCTTGTCGACAGTTACATAAGGGAACAGTGATGTGCTCGGGGAAACGCGACCAGCGGTAAGCCCGCCAGTTGATGAAACGAATAACCAGTGATCAACGACAGAAATGACGCTGATAAAGAACGGCGCCATTTTGTCAACGTTGCGAATTGCGTAAAAGCGTTCGCCATGAAAATCCAGGAATGCACCGCTTACATCGCCGCTGTCTTGGAAGTTGATGTTGCTATTAGTGTCCGACATGTTGTTGTTATTCCTTTAGCACCAAAGCGCCAAATAGTCCGGCGTCAATCCAGCCTCGATCTTTCGGACCTTCAGCTACCGATTCGGAGCCGATGAAATTCTCGCGCAACTCGCTACCATCGTTGTCACAATAAGCGAGCATGAGGCCCATTATTTTTCCTGCCGACAGGGTCACAGGTTTGTTTGCACTTGAGCCGTCGACATAGTCGTCTCGATATATATCGATCGCGAGTTCCCAGATAATCTTATTGCCGTGTTGTTGCCAGCGGCTATCGACGTGGTGTGAATAAGCTTGAGCCTGTTTGTTCGTGCCTATATCAATGGCCTGATTATCCAGCGATATGTGATAAGCGAAAGCGTTGTGGTTGTACTGGTGGTCTCCGCCGGAGAAATCTTCGTCTAGAAAAATTTCCCAACAGTCGTCGTCCCAGTACTGCACCAACGGGTCGCGGTGGCTATCGATCAGTACGTCGTCAGTAAATTCGCCGAGGATGAATAGCTTGTCTTCGGTCCAGACAATCTTATAGCGGCCTGCGAAATCACTAGCCAAGTACTCAGGTCCCAGCCAAAGCTTGTCAAGCGCGCGCCACTCGGCTCGTTGCCAGGCCTGATCATCAGCGATGCCGTCGATAATGGGCGCAACTGCGGCTCGCGGCGCGAAGTACTCGCTGCGCTTGTCGAGGTGATTTTCAGCCGCGATCGCGTTCAGGGGTGTCGCTGCGAGTAAGCAGTACATCGCGAGCAGAGTTTGTTTGTTGTAAAGCATATTCATAAAACCAATTAGTATTGACAGCGCTGTCAGAAACGACTATAAACGATCCAATATAAATATGACAGCGCTGTCAGATTCGGCTGAAACAGCTAGAAAATGACACCAAAATTTGATTTAGCAGTCAATCATTGGCTGCGATAGTGGAAAACGAGCTAGGGGCTTGAGCATGCAAAAACCGATTTTTAACAGGACTCCATTAGCTGCCGCTGTTGCGGTAGCGCTCGGTGCGACCGCTTTTGCGCCTGTAGCAGCCGCGCAAGAGGACGACGTAGCAGTCGTGCAAGACGACGAGATCATTGAGGAGATTGTCACTACCGGTATACGCGGTAGCTTGAATCGTTCGATGGACGTCAAACGCAATTCAAGCGGTGTTGTAGACGCAATTTCTGCAGAAGATATTGGTAAGTTCCCCGATGCGAACCTGGCAGAGTCTCTGCAAAGGATCACCGGTGTGTCCATCGACCGACAACGCGGTGAGGGCAGCCAGGTGACGGTTCGCGGATTTGGTCCGGAATACAATCTGGTGACCATCAATGGCCGTCAGATGCCAACTCACAGCACTACCAGCCGCTCTTTTGACTTTGCTGATCTGGCTGCAGAGGGCGTAGCGGGTGTCCAGGTCTACAAGACTGGTCGGGCTGATGTACCGTCCGGCGGCATAGGTTCGACGATCAATATATCGACGCCTAAGCCGCTAGAAGGTCAACCGGCTGCAAGTATCGCAGCGAAGACCGTATATGATACGTCGACTCGCACCGGCGATGAGATCACACCGGAAATTTCTGGCATTTACTCCGCTCGTTTCTTGGACGACACATTCGGTATCGCCATCACGGGAAGCCATCAGACCAGAAATAATGGTGTGAACGCAGCAATCGTGAACGGTTGGTACACGAGACCGGGTGATGATGTGCTTCCAGATGGAAGCACAGATGTCAGAGTTATAAACGATGCCAACCAGATAAACCGACCGCAGTTAGCGAACGACAACTATTCCATCCCGCAGGCGTTGGCGTACAACATTGCCGAATTTGAAAGTGAAAGGAATAATGGCCAGCTTGTGCTGCAGTGGGCGCCGACCGAAAACATTACCGCAACCTTGGATTACATCCGGTCTGAATTCGAATTGGATCGAACCTACAGTGATCTTTCTGCCTGGTTCTCCAATACGGCGGCTCTTTCTCAAGCCAGTGAATGGGCATCTGAGTGCACTAAGCAGGGCTGTATTGCTACCCCGATTTACTACACAGAGACGAATGACAATAATGACTTCGCCATGGGTGTCGGCCAGGACGGTCGGAAAAACCTGAATGAGTCAATTGGTTTTAATCTTGAGTGGTGGCTTACCGATGGGTTCTCACTTGAATTCGACTACCATGACTCGTCTGCTGAAACAGGGGCCAACGGTCCAAATGGCACCAGCTCGCTTATCACCATGGCAACCTACAACAAGGTTGGCCAGAGCTTTATCACGGGTTATGAACTGCCGATTTTTTCAAACAACCTGAACTCTGGGGGAGAAGAAGATCGCCCTCTGTACAAGAATGACATGATCATCTCGGGCAGTGTGTTCGGCAACGAGTTCGCCCAGATGGATCTGGAGCAAGCGAAGATCAGCGGGTCTTTCGAATTCTTTGAAGCCTCCAGTATTGATTTTGGCGTGCAGACGACAGAGGTCAGCAATCGTTCGGTGTCCAGCAATGTGCAGCTGGATAACTGGGGTGGTATTACGGAGCCCGGATTTCTCTCGGAGTCCATTGTTCGTTCGAGCATTGCGAACCAGTTCGACGAATTGTCCGGCCATAATCATCCGGATTTACAGACCGAGTACTTCACAGCCGATCTCGCTGATCTGCAGACCGCGGGCGAGGCATATTACGCCTCCAGTGGTGCTGAATATGCCAACGTGGGTGACTGTGGTACCGGCTACTGCGCAACGACTGACTGGGACACTGATCTCCGGACCACTGAGGAAACCACTGCCGTTTATCTCCAATACAACTGGCTTGGAGACATCGGTAACATGCCCGCCAATCTGCATTTAGGCGTTCGCTACGAAGAGACGGATGTAACTTCTGCTGCATTAAATACGCTTTATGACGGGTCTACATGGGTAGGCGCGGGCAACGAACTGAACATCACGGAAGCACTGGATGAAGACGGTAATGCAATTCAGGGCTTCACCAATGTTACGGGTGACTATGATGTCACGCTGCCCAATATCGATTTCGATATTGAGCCTTGGGAGAATGTGGTTCTGCGAGCGTCAGTCAGCGAAACTATCACCCGTCCCAGTTATAACGATATCAAAGGTGGCTTATCACCGGACGGCACCCAGTACTTCCCCAATACGAGGCCAGCGGCATCTGCGGGCAACCCGGGGCTTGTTCCAATTCAATCGCTCAACTTTGATTTTTCGTATGAGTGGTACTACAAAGACGGCAGCTACCTGTCCTTGGGATATTTTAAAAAGGATGTAGACAACTTTATCGGTACCGGTCGAGAGTCAGGTACCACGTTTGAGATTCCTAACATCGTCGGTGGCGCCCTCTGGAATCGCGCCCTGACAGACAGTGGCCTGGATGCAAGTAACTATACCGCGGTGGGTCGCTACATCCTGGACAATTACCAGGATGACCCGGCAGTGGACGGTGAAACTATTGTTAGCGTATCGGGTGACCCATCGATCGTCTTTGATCTGAGCCAACCAGTAAACCAGCGAACCGCAAAGGTAGACGGGGTTGAATTCAACCTTCAGCACACCTTTGGTGATTCCGCATTTGGTTTTATTGTCAACGCAACATTTGTTGATGCTGACGTCGCTTATGACAACTTTAACTCTCTGGAAGGCCAGTTTGTCCTGAATGGTTTGAGTGATTCGGCTAACCTGATTGGTTTTTACGACGGTGAAGACTTGCAGGTTCGTCTTGCCTACAACTGGCGCGATGACTTTATTTCAGGAGTTGGCCAGGGCGAGGGCACACGGACCAATCCCACCAATGTTAAAGCCTACGGGCAGTTGGACTTGGGGGTTAGCTATCACGCCACTGACAACCTCACGCTTCGATTTTCCGGGTTGAATCTCACTAACGAAACAAGACACGTCTACAGCCTGACGAGACGCCAGACGCTGCAGGCTGTTCAGGGTGGTTCTCGATATGACTTCGGACTCCGCTATAACTTCTTTTGACAGATGTAGCTCTTTACCAATAGCCCAGTCAATATTCAGAATTCACTTTGCTCAGGCACCAAAAGACGCAAATTTAGGGGTAGTTATGCAACGCCAAATCTTTAACTCAAACCGCGGGCTACATGGCAGCTTTGCCAGTCGCCTTGGTGCAATTCTCGCCATGACAGGCCTGCTTCTGCTGTCCGCGTGTGGGGGCAGTCAGAAGGATGTCACGGATAATAACCTGCCTGAGCCCGCCTTCAAGGACGGCGTACCACCTACGCTGACCAGCGTCAGCATCAGGGAGAGTACCAAGGCTGCAAAGCCGGTTGGTACCGTCCAACTGGGTAAGTTTGCCCGTATCGACTTCACCGCGAGCGAAGCTCTCATGACTCCCCGCGTCACCATTAACGGCGTAGAGGCCGAGGTGACGGGCAGAGTAACCGGTTGGTTTGCTGTCCGTGAAATGACAGATGCTGACACCCTCGGTGATATCTCCTTCACGATTGTTCACCAGGATATCAGTGGAGAACTGGGTGCCCCCGTGATGTCCACCACTGACGGCAGTACATTGCTGTTCTGTGCCGATGATTGTCCGGAACCCGTCGCTCTGCCAGGTGACTGGCGTCTGGATGTTGTGGGCGGAGCCGGAGTCGGTCCAGCCGCAGGGGACACTTCCTGGTGGAGCACTGACATCGACGGTGTCGTCGAGACACGCGCCTGCTGGTTTGATGACGTTTACCGTTTTGGCGGCGACGGCTCATTCAGGAATGTCCAGGGCGACGAGACCTGGCTTGAACCCTGGCAGGGTGTTGCAGCCGAAAGTTGTGGAACGCCGGTAGCGCCTCATGATGGCAGCGCCGCTGGCGGCTGGGCATATGATGAAGCTGCAGCCACACTAACGATCACCGGCGCAGGTTCATACCTGGGCCTGCCGAAAACAGTGAACGGCGCGGAGCTTCCCAACGTCGCTGTACCCGATTCCGTTGTCTACGATGTATTGGCGCTGGACGGTGATTCCATGACGGTCACGATTGACGTCGGTGGGGGTTCCTGGTGGACTTACCGCCTGGTAAGACAGCCGGTATCTCCACTGGCCGGAAAGTGGAAGCTCTCCGACGAACAAGGTGCCGGAGTTGGTCCAGCCGCAGGTGACATTTCCTGGTGGAGCACCGACATCGATGGCGTTGTCGAAGCACGCGCCTGCTGGTTCAATGATATCTACGAATTTGGTTCTGACGGTTCTTTCCAGAATATCCAGGGCGCCGAGACCTGGCTTGAACCCTGGCAAGGAGTTGCTGCTGAAAGTTGTGGTGCACCGGTTGCGCCGCACGATGGCAGCAGTGGTGCCCTCTACCAGTACGACGAAGATGCAAGCACGCTGACGCTCACAGGTAGCGGGGCCTACCTGGGTCTGCCGAAAACAGTGAACGGCGCGGAGCTTCCCAATGTCCCCGTACCCGATTCCGTTGTCTACCAGATACTGACGCAGGACGGTGATTCCATGACGGTCACAATTGACGTCGGTGGGGGTTCCTGGTGGACTTACAGCTTGACTCGCGTTTCAAACTCCCCCGTCGTAGGCAAGTGGAAACTTGCTACCGAGGGTGGCGCCGGAGTCGGCCCAGCTTCAGGGGATATTTCCTGGTGGAGCACTGACATCGATGGTGTTGTCGAGGCACGCGCCTGCTGGTTTGACGATATTTTCCACTTTGGTGCTGACGGTTCATTCCAGAACTATCACGGCACAGAGACCTGGCTTGAACCCTGGCAGGGTGTTGCTGCTGAAAGTTGTGGTACGCCGGTAGCCCCGCATGATGGCGGCACCGCTGGCAGCTGGAAATATGATGCAGCTGCGGGCACCTTGGTACTCGATGGTGCTGGCTCCTACCTGGGGCTGGCGAAAACAGTGAATGGCGCGGAGCTTCCTAACGTCGCCGTACCCGATTCCATTGTCTATAACGTACTGGCGCAAGACGGTGATTCCATGACGGTCACGATCGACGTCGGTGGGGGTTCTTGGTGGACCTACACACTCGAACGCGTCACCGATACTGTTGCCGTGGCGGGTAAGTGGAGACTGGATACTGTTGCCGGAGCCGGAGTTGGTCCAGGCGCAGGAGACATTTCCTGGTGGAGCACCGACATCGATGGTGTTGTCGAGGCACGCGACTGCTGGTTCGACGACGTGTTTGATTTTGGTCCTGACGGTTCGTTCATGAACGAACAGGGCAGTGAAACCTGGCTGGAACCTTGGCAAGGGGCTGCTGCCGAAAGTTGTGGTGCCCCGGTTGCGCCGCACGATGGCAGTGCCAGAGCTATATTTGAATACGATGAAGCTACGAGCAAACTGACACTTCATGGCAAGGGTGCACATATCGGGCTGGCGAAAACCGTGAACGGTGCGGAGCTGAACATTCCGGATAATGCGCCCGAGTCAGTCACCTACGACGTGCTTGCACTCGATGGCGACAATATGTCGATCACGATTGATGTCTCAACGGGCTGGTGGACTTATAACCTGGTTCGTGTGTCCAACTCACCGTTGGCGGGTAACTGGAAGTTAGACGTTACTGGCGGAGCCGGGGTTGGTCCAGCCGCAGGGGACATTTCGTGGTGGAGCTCTGACATCGATGGAGTTGTCGAGGCACGCGCTTGCTGGTTTGATGACATTTTCCACTTTGGTGCGGGCGGCGTATTTCGGAACTTCCAGGGTAGTGAAACCTGGCTCGAACCGTGGCAGGGAGTTGCGGCTGAAAGTTGTGGCGCGCCGGTAGCGCCTCATGATGGTAGCAGTGCAGGCAGCTTTGTCTACGACGATGCTGCAGAAACGCTTACTCTGCGTGGCGCAGGTTCCCATCTTGGATTGCCAAAGACCGTGAATGGCGCGGAGCTTCCCAACGTGGCTGTGCCCGAGTCAGTTATTTACACTGTGCTTAACTTCGATGTCGGTACGATGACGGTCACGATTGACGTCGGTGGGGGTTCCTGGTGGACCTTCAATCTCGCAAAAGAGTAGCGATGATTTCGCCTGAGACATAGAGGCGCCCAATAGAGGCTGTGTAAATAGTCCGGGCCCTTTGAGAAAATACCCGCAGCTTGCTGCGGGTATTTTTTTTTAGAACAGCGTATAGATAAACGGGGCGAGCGCCGACCCCTGTGCGAATACAATCAGAGCACCGAGCAACATCATCACGATGATTATCGGCGCAAGCCAAAACTTCTTGCGCTCCCGCATGAAGGCCCAGAGGTCTGCCAAGAGATCGAGCATTAGAAAGGTCTCTCCAGTTTTTCTTTTGGGCTCTCAATACTTTGAACCCGGTAGCTCTTTTGATCCGGATCGAACGCCCTCTGCAGCGGGTCGTTGCCCTTGAGGCGCCTGAACAGCGCCATGGGTGAGATCATACCGAAAAAGACGATCCCGAGCACGAGCGGCGTCGTCACCCGGCTCGCAAGCAGACCGAAACGCATCCATGCTCGATAAATCCAGCGCAGCCACAACGGGCGGATCAGCGCCAGTAACCAAAGGGGTGCGGCGATGACCCACGGCCAAACCGGCCAGTCCAGATCAAGCAACCAGGGGAAGAACAGAACAAAGATGACGATGACGGCCACACCGGTCGTCAGGCCGAAGTCACGCAGGCCCTTCCGGTCAAGCTCGGGAATTTTGTGATCGATGGCCATCTCAGTCGAGCCCGAACTCGTCTTGCCAGGATGTGTCGTTTTTCCGGACGGGCTGCTCCTTTTTGTCTAAAAAGAAATTCTCCACGACTAGGTAGTCCATCTCCGTGCGCATGAAGCATCGATAGGCATCAGTGGGCGTGCAGACAATAGGTTCGCCACGCACGTTGAACGACGTATTCACCAGTAAGCCGCAGCCGGTGAGCTGCTCGAATGCCTGCAGCAATTCATGGTAGCGCGGGTTTGTCTCTTTATGCACGGTCTGTACCCGTGCCGAGTAGTCCACGTGCGTAATCGCAGGCAGCTCCGAACGTTTGAGCTTGAGCTTGTCGACACCGAAAAGCTGCTCTTGTTCGTCAGTGAGGTCTATCCTTAGCGCCTGGCGCACGGGCGCGACAATCAGCATATAGGGGCTAGGAACTTCCTGCTCGAAATAGTCAGAGACGCGCTCCCAAAGGACGGACGGTGCGAACGGCCGGAACGACTCGCGAAACTTGATCTTGAGGTTCATGACAGTCTGCATCTTCTCGCTGCGCGGGTCACCGATGATCGAGCGGCCGCCGAGAGCCCGTGGCCCAAACTCCATGCGACCCTGAAACCAGCCGATCACGTTCTCCTCGGCGAGCAGCTGTGCTGTTTTAGAAAACAGCGTGTCGTCGTCCAGGACCGTGTACTTCGCATCCATCGCGTCGAGCTCAGCCCGAATCTGCTCGGGCGCATATTCGGGCCCGAGGTACGACCCGTGCATACGGTCTGCGGCAGGGCTGCTACCGCGGTTCAGCTTGCGCGGCTGCTTGTCATAGCCGTGCCAGACAACGGCGGCGGCGCCTGCGGCGCCACCCGCATCTCCGGCGGCCGGCTGAATCCAAATATTCTCGTAAGGCCCTTCTCGCAGCAATCGGCCATTTGCAACGCAATTGAGCGCCACGCCCCCGGCGAGACAGAGGTTACTCTCGCCTGTCTCTTCGTGGAGCGTGTTGGCGAGCCGCAGCACTACCTCTTCCGTAACGACTTGAATGGAAGCGGCGATGTCCATTTCGCGTTGCGTGAGTTCGCTTTCCGGTTTACGCGGCGGGCCACCGAAAATCTCGTCAAAGCGACTGTTAGTCATCGTAAGTCCGGTGCAGTAGTTGAAGTACTGCATGTCCAGACGAAAAGTCCCGTCCTCCTTGAGATCGAGAAGTTTGTCGAGAATCAGTTCGGCATATTTCGGCTCGCCGTAGGGAGCGAGCCCCATTAGTTTGTATTCGCCGGAGTTCACTTTGAAGCCAGCATAGTAAGTGAACGCGGAGTAGAGCAGCCCCAACGAGTGTGGGAAATCGATTTCCCAGAGTGGCTCGAGACTCGCTCCATTGCCCTGCCACGTCGACGTTGTTGCCCATTCGCCGACACCGTCGAGGCAGAGGATGGCCGCGCGCTCGAATGGGCTGAAGAAGAATGCCGAGGCTGCGTGCGATTGGTGATGCTCGGCGAAGAGTAGCGGCGGCAGTTCGTTCGGTTTGCAACCACCGAGCTGCGAGAGCTCCTTCTTGAGAACGCTCTTGAGATAGAGTTTTTCCTTGAGCCAAACGGGCATCGCGGCGACAAAGGATCGAAACCCGTTGGGCGCATAGCTCAAGTACGTCTCGAGCAGTCGCTCGAACTTGATCAGCGGCTTGTCGTAAAAGACGATCCGGTCGACCTCATTAAGACGCAAATTCTCCGTTTCCAGGCAATACCGGATTGCATCATCAGGAAACCTGGCATCGTGCTTTTTTCGACTAAAACGTTCCTGTTGTGCAGCTGCCACTAACTCTCCGTCCTTCAACAGGGCGGCAGCACTGTCATGGTAGTAAGCCGATATTCCGAGAATTGTGGTCGCTTTTGCTGAGCCCATTAAGTACGTGCTCCCTGCGTATATCGCTTCGGCCAGGACGGCAGCGCCAGGTTGGTGGGATAACTCATTTCAAGTTGCAACTATTGTTTCGCTGCTTCTGCCCATTCTTGCGCCTCTGCTTGGTAGTCCGCCATGGCCATAAGTTGCGACATCCTCTGATAGAGCAATGGGTACTCCTTGTCCTTTCCTCGTTTTATCAATGATCGTGCGTATCGTTGAACATCCTTGATATAGCGATCAAGATCCTTGCCCTTACCGTTCTCGCGTGAATACTTGATCAGGTTGCCATAAGCCTTAAGGTTCAAGTCAATTTGATCCGCATATTTTCTTGGCATTTCGAGTAACAGGTCTGTTGCCTTTTCGTATTCTCCCGTTCTGAGATACGCGGTGCCCAACCAGCCGATGGTTTCAGCAATCTTATTTTCATCGCCTCTGGTGTAATAGAGAGACTGCTCAAGATACGGTATCACCTCACGCCATTGTCCGTCCTTGCTCATCGCCTCGGCAATCTTCATGTAGCTTTCACGGTTGTGTGGGTATAGTTCAAAAATTTTATTCAGATGGTGATACATCGCTGGTCGATTGCGCAGACGTTCGTTCAGGACTGCCAGTTCGAAATAAACCTTCCAGTCGGCGAGGCCTTTACTTGTAACTTCTCGACGTTTTTTAATCACGTCCGTTGGAGATCCGACTTCCTTGGTCACACTGTCTAATTTTTTAGTAAGAAAACTCTCGAATTCGGTGTAATTACTCTGCCCGGGGAATGGAGGATGCTCAACCATGCCTTGCAGGTTTTTTATCACCTCGATCGTTTCGTGATTTGGATATCCAACCCTCTTGGCGACTTCGACGCTGGACAAAGCTTGGTAATTATCGGGCGCAGTCAGGTTGCTCATGATCGAACGGGAAATCTCTGCTGCCAGGACGTGGTTGCCTGAGAAATCGTAATGAACGTGCTCAACAAGCAAGTTCCAGCCCGGTTGAAATGGTTGGCTGGCTTGCTCAAAAGCAGCGGCACTATCAACAAAGCCGAATGCGTCATTCTCGACGTTGGCGGCAACCTGCTGAATGATCTGATTTATTCTGCTGTCGGCCCGAAACCGCAATGCGTCCAGATCCAGCGCACGTTCATAGTGAGTTTTAGCCTCTTGAGAATTGCCGAGTTTTTCGAAGGCGGTAGCGAGTCGGAAGTGGCTATCGGCATAATCGGGATCAATTTCCAATGCTGCTTGAAAACCGGTGATAGCGTCATCCCAGTTCTCCTCATCAGAGCTCTGAGATCCTCGAAGAGTAGCCTCACGCCATTGATCGAGCTGTTCATTTGACAATTCCGAGCTGTGAACGGACAAGAAAGGCGCGGAGTGTCGAAGGTTAACGGGTACAGAGGACAGCAATACATGGATCCCCTTATCATGAAGCGTCTCAATAATGCTGATGAGGTTGTCTTCATAGTGACCATAAACACTTTCCATGCGAGGATCATCGTGTGCGACACCGTGATTAGTAAACATTTGCATGCCTTCCCACTCGAGATCCTGTTTCGCATCGGTGGGTCTGAATTGCAGAATGAGGCTGTCTAGGGCTTGCCATATCCTTGTGCGCTTTAAACTTTGGATTCCCCGGATCAAAGTAATATTCGCCAGGAAATTCTGATTGAAAGTGCCAGGGCCATACGGACCAACAACCTCGTTATTACCCATCAAAATAACGGCAAAGTCAGCGGAATTTTCTGGAATCGACCTCGCGACCTCGTAGACCACGTGGGAATTGATCGACGTCATAGCCGTATTGATAACTTCGATTTTTCGCGAAGGTAGCGCAGCTCTAAGTTGGGTCGCCAGGAGCCGGTCAAGACCGTGGTTTTTGTGGGGGAAGCCCATCGCTGCAGATCCCCCTAGAATGTAAACCCTTATCAACTCAGGACTACGCCCTTCGGCAAAGGTATTTTCCAGAGGGCCGATACCTAGCGACGGAGGATAAAACTGGTTGCCAAAATTAGGGTTTTCCTGATAGTGAGCTTGGCCACTGATGTCAATTTCATGGAAATATTTGAAAGATGTTCCGACACCAAAAGCCGTGAGGCCCAATTCGAGCAGAACGAAGAAAAACACGGGGACAACAACGATCGTAATCAGCGTGAAGGCAATTTTTTTTACGTCGGGCACGGAGCTTTATCCTCTTACTATCGCCTGAGACCGAAAATTATCGGAAAACATTTGCGTCCTATTACAGAGTGTAGTTAAACCTGCATGGATAGACTAATCAACGTCGGAGATCTCTTCTCTAGGCTACCAGAATCGCTTAGAATCGAATAACAGGCGCGCATGCGCATATTCCAAACTCGGTAGTCCGCGCTCCTTGGTCGGAGGCGTGCAGATTATCCCGAAACAATCCATACATCTAAGGATAAAGGGGGCAACTTTGCAGAAAATCGAAGATTGGCAGAGTGTGGATCGAGCGGTTTTCGAGAACGAGATATTTCCTGCGAACCGGCCTGCTGTGCTGAGAGGTCTGCTTCGAGACTGGCCCGCAGTTCAGGCAGGCCGTCAATCGCAAACGAGCATGGTCAACTACTTTAAGAGATTCGACAGCGGGGGCGAGGTCAATGCGATGGTCGGTCCACCGCAGATAAAAGGCCGCTTCTTCTATTCCGACGATTTTCAGGGTTTCAATTTCGAGTCAAAAAAAGTTTCGATCAGCACCGCACTGGAGACCCTTGTTTCCATGGCCGACGCTCCGCAACCACCCGCCATCGCACTGCAGGCGATTGACGTTCCGAACGTTATGCCGTCGTTCCCCAGGGACAACACGATGCCCCTACTTGATAGCGACGTCACGCCGCGGATTTGGATCGGTAATCGATCGATGGTCGCAACTCATTTTGATAACAATCACAACATCGCGTGCGTTGTCAGCGGCAGCAGGCGATTTACTATTTTTCCGCCCGATCAAGTTGGCAACCTCTATATTGGACCGCTCTTGAGAACGCCGGGAGGATCACCCATCAGCGTCGTGGACCTGCGGGCACCCGATTACGCGAAATACCCGAAGTTCCGCCAGGCCCTCGAGTCGGGCCTGGAGGCGGTTCTTGAGCCAGGAGATGCTATTTACATTCCGATTCTATGGTGGCACGGCGTGGAATCGCTCGACCCACTGAACGTCCTTGTCAACTATTGGTGGAACGACGTCAATTCGATGCGTCACAAACCGATTCTCAGCTTAATTCACAGCATGGTGCTAATGTCCGGGCTGCCGGCCGGCCAGCGCGAATCGTGGCGCACGTTTTTCGATTACTTCGCGTTCCAGACAGAAGGCGACCCAGGAGCCCATTTACCTCCCGACCTGCGAGATGTGTTTGGTAACCTTTCTTCGGCAGATAGGGATCAGATCTTAGCCTTCATAGCGGAGCGCCTGAAGAGCTAGGTCGGATGGGAATCATACTGATCGCCGTAATTTTTGATGGAGTCTAGGAAACTGTGGTTGAGCAGTAACGGTTGATGAATTCCTGGTGCGTGGGCAGCTGGCCCAGCACAGAGTCCACCTTCTGCCCCTGGATTTGTATAAACTGACGAAGCTCCTGATCACTCATCATATCCACAATCGGGTGATAGTTTTTTGGTTCAATTCCTTGCCCGAGCATCACTTGGGTCCAGCTGTTCTCGGCGAAGATATCGCCAACGGAATCGAACACGCGACCTGAATCACGGAACAGATCCAGGCGATGCTTAAGACTGTCAGGAATATCCATTTCGCGACAACGACGCCAGAACTCGGAATCTGTTCGTTCAGTGACATGGTAATGCATGATGATGAAGTCGCGGATGAAGCAGAACTCGGTGTCCATTTGGCGATTAAACTCCGCCTGATCAGTCTCGACGATGCCGCCGTAGGGAAACATCTGCAACAGCCTGATCACGCCTCGCTGGATAAGATGAATGCTAGTGGATTCCAGTGGCTCAAGGAAACCCGCCGCCAGGCCCAGGGCGATGCAGTTTCGATTCCAATGTTTCGCCCGTTGCCCCGTGCGAAAGCGCAACGCTCTGGGTTCTGTGATGACTTCACCTTCAAGATTACCGAGCAGACTGTGCCGGGCTTCATCATCACTCATAAATTCACTGCAATAGACCAACCCATTGCCAACTCGGGTCTGCAGTGGAATGCGCCATTGCCAGCCGCATTCTCTGGCAATAGAGCGTGTAAATGGTACAGGCTCGCCAACGGATTTGGTCTGAACTGCTATTGCTCGATCGCAGGGAAGCCAGTGTGTCCAATCTTCAAATTTGGTACCAAGTGTCTTATCCATCAGCAGACTGACAAAGCCACTACAGTCGATGAACAGATCTCCCTTCACCGCCTGTCCTGATTCGAGTACTACTTCAGAGATGTCACCAGTTTCAGTCTGACGTACCTCGACTATTTTTCCTTCGACCCGTGTTACACCATCCTTCTCAGCAAACTGACGCAGGTATTTGGCATAACTGGTGGCATCAATATGGTAGGCATAGCTCAGCCCATCCTGTTGCTGCAGCCCGAATTTGTTTGCCTTCGCGGCCATCAGTTCCGGCGCGTAGCGACCAAAGTCTTCAGCAAAACCAAGTGTCTTGGCTTTAAGCCAGAAGTGGTGAAATCCTGCTGCCCAGCAGCCCTGACCTGTGTGGCCAAAGGAATGGAAATAGTCATGACCGACATCCCGCCAGTTTTCGAAGCGGATCGCCAGCTTGAAGGTGCCCTGCACCTTGGATAGAAAATCTGCTTCATCAATCTTTAGCAGACGATGCAGCGTTCTAAACGGAGGTATGGTCGCCTCACCTACCCCAATAGTGCCGATGGCATCAGATTCCACCAGCACCACATTCAGATTGGCTCCGATTAGCTTGGCAATAGAGGCTGCCGCAGTCCACCCTGCGGTACCTCCACCCACAATGACAACATTCTGTATTTTTGCAGCTGACATAGGGTTTTCGCTTTACAACAGTTTGTCTCTTAACATCTTACGAATTTGCTGCGCGGTCGGTTCATCAATAGGATTTAACACGCCACGCGCAGCTTCCGGAATGTGTTCAATGTTGTCCGCTTCAGGATCAAACACATAAAAATCAAACAACTCCCGCCACTGTTTTCTCTGTGCTTCAGGCAGATCTCGAAGGCCCAGTATCGCATGTTGCAACACACTTAAAGGCGGCCCCAGATAGGATGGTGAGCTGCGCCACCAGTAATTCACCAATACGTTAAAGTCATCCAGCGCTTCGAGGTGATGCCACCACATACTGGGAACGATGATGGCGTCCCCCGGCTCCAGTACTGCCATCTGAGCGGTTGTGACTGCCTCCCGGAATTTCGGGAATCGTTCATAATCAGGGGCAGCAAAATCCACCAGACTGATAGGTTGTCCTGCTGGTGTGAAGTCCAGTGGTCCAACATAAAGATTGGGCAATTGCTCCGGCGGAAACAGAATTACGCGTCGGTGCCCCGCGACCACGCAGGCAATATTGGAAGGAAAATCATAATGGGCTGATACCCGACTCTGGTTGCCGATCCAAATGCTGACCAGCGGTGCAAGGTGTTGCAGCGGAAAATCGTTTTGTTCCCGGAATCCTGGCAGCCAGTGGTCCACGTTGGTTGAGCCGATATACAGTGATGGTGGTGAAGGCAGTTCAATATGAGACCGGACTTGCTGCATGGCTTCCTTTAGCGCGATCCGTCGATATTCAAAATTGAAAGCGGTCATGTCTTCGTTGTAGAAAATCCGGCCAGCTGCTTCAGGCGGCGTATAGAGGGCAGTGACGACATTATCTGAGTCAAATTGCTGCAGGTAATCAACAATCCGGTCGTCTGACTCGAGGCCATGTTTGACAGCGGGCCAGTCCGAGGCTAACCCTCGTATGACCAGCGGCTGATCGGACGCCAATAGTTCATCACTGAGATCTGCGACCGCAATGTCACGTGTCTCGGCAATCGCCTGGTTTATGTCATTCAGGACATGCTGACTGGTCATGCGTAAACCCAAACCTCTCGCTACGATTGGAGCTGGTTTCGTCTTTCGATAATGTCACGGATCCGGGACAATGACGCTACTGCCATGAAAATAGATTGCAGGTAGCCAGCCTGATTTAGCGACTCCAGCACGTCTCCCTTTAGCTGATAAAGTCGTTCTTCTGCAATGCTGTAAAAGCCCTGCAAACTCTTCTTATCGCCATTATTAAAGGTAAAGTCCAGGGTGATCTGCTCCAACAGTTGGTGTTGCAGCAGGGTGTCAATAAATCCGCTGCTGTGTTGCAGTCCGCGATGC
>RCNB010000490.1_pt1 | contig 26834 bp, 24 predicted proteins | sample 2041321 | NCBI WGS metagenome assembly RCNB01 (sample SAMN09708232, study PRJNA481090) | Marine sediment metagenome, whole genome shotgun sequencing project. | reverse complement strand
CCGCGCGTTTTTGCATTTCCGGGTTAGACCGTTGTACGGCATTTAATTCTATAGATGAACTAAATTCACCGGTATCAGCGCTTGAAACGGCAGCACCACCCATTCCTATACGGTAATTATCACCTCCAAGAATAACTATTTTATCTCCTTTTTTAGGAGTCCCTTTTAGAGCCTGATCTGCCTTGCCATAACCAATACCTCCGGCAAGCATGATAACCTTATCATATCCTAATTTTCTGGAATGTTCTTCGTGCTCAAAGGTTAACAGAGATCCTGATATCAAGGGCTGACCAAATTTGTTACCAAAATCAGAAGCACCATTGGAAGCTTTTATAAGAATATCCATTGGGGTTTGGTATAACCATGGTCTTTCCTCCATACCATTCTCCCATGACCTGTTTTTTTCCAGGCGTGAATAAGAGGTCATGTATACTGCGGTTCCTGCTATGGGTAATGATCCTTTACCTCCTGCCAATCGATCGCGTATCTCACCTCCAGAACCAGTAGCTGCCCCATTAAAAGGTTCTACGGTAGTTGGAAAGTTGTGCGTCTCGGCTTTTAGTGAAATAACGGATTCAAAATCGCTTTCCTGATAGTAGTCTGGTTGATCAGAAGTTTTTGGAGCGAATTGAACCACCTTAGGACCTTTTACAAAAGCCACATTGTCTTTATATGCTGATACAATTTCATTTGGATTTTCCTGGGCTGTTTTTTTTATCAGCTTGAAAAGTGAGGAAGGCATTTCTTTGCCATCAATAACAAAAGTCCCGTTAAAAATTTTGTGCCTGCAATGTTCAGAATTTACCTGACTGAATCCAAAGACTTCAGAATCTGTTAATTTACGACCTATTTTTTTTGATAATCCTTGGAGATATTCTACTTCATCCGGGCTCAGGGCCAATCCTTCTTCTTTATTGTATTTGGAAATATCATCAATTTCAAGAATAGGATGAGGCGCCACCTCAATGCTATAAATCTCCTGATTTAACTCCTTGTACTTTTGCGAGAGCATTGGATCAAAATCTATAAAGTTTTCATCCACGGCTGTAAATTCTTCTATTCTAAGAATTCCGAAAACACCCATATTCTGAGTTATTTCCGTAGCATTAGTACTCCAGGGGGTAATCATAGCAGCCCTGGGTCCAACAAAAAAGGCGTCTATAGACGCCACATTTATTCTGGATTGATTTCCAAATAACCAACTAAGTTTCTCAATGTCTTTTTCGGAAAGTTCTTGTTTAGTTTGTACTGCAAAAACTTTAGTGCTGAGGTCTCCAAAGAAATGAATCATGGATCGTATTACAAATTAGGATTACGAAAGCACAAATTTACATTATTAATATGGGTTTTTTTAAGAGAAAAGCAAACAGTTTTCAAACAGAATTGTTCATTACTTCCTTATCATTCGAGCCATATAGAAACCATCAAATCCACTTTCTGAAGCATAAATGTTCACCTCCTCTTCCATAGAGAATACTTTTCCTTCATCAGAATTTAAAAATTGTTTCACTTGCTCGGTATTCTCCTGTGGTAAAATAGAACAGGTAGCATATATAAGTTTGCCCCCTTCTTTTACCATCTTGCTGTAATTTTTCAGTATTTCTTGTTGTACTTTGGTAATCTTGTCCAGAAATTCCGGCTCCAATTTCCACTTGGCATCCGGATTGCGTCTCAGTACACCCAGTCCTGTACAAGGGGCATCTATAAGCACTCTATCTGCACTTGCGTATAATTTTTTATAAACCTTGCTATTGCCTATTACTCTTGTTTCTACATTATGGGCACCATCTCTTTTAGCCCTTCTCTTAAGTTCCTTTAATTTATTTTCATAGATATCAAGGGCAATAAGCTGCCCTTTATTTTTCATAAGAGCGGCTAAATGCAAAGTTTTCCCGCCGGCTCCGGCGCAGGCATCAATTACACGTAACCCCGGTTCAACCTGCGTAAAATAACCAACCTTTTGTGATGAGGCATCCTGTACTTCGAAAAAGCCTTCAGTGAATGCCTTTGTCCTAAAAACATTCGCGCGCTCTTTTAATTTCAAGGCATCGGGATAACCTTCAATAGTTTCGGTCTCAATGCCCTCTTCTAAAAGAATGTTTTTTAACTTATTTTTAGATGTTTTAAGTGTATTCGTCCTGAGAATTACATTTGCCTGTTGATTTAATGCTCCAATTTCCCTTGTCCATAACTCTTCTCCCAAGGAATTTACACCCAATTGCTCTATCCAGTCTGGAATAGATTCTCTGTATTTTCTGATTTTGGAAAGCTCATCGAATTTCCCTTTAATTCGCCTGGTCGGAGTCTTTTCTATTTGTTTCCAATCTGGTAATTGAATTCCCCTAAGTACTGCCCACACTGCAAACAACCTAAATAAGTTTGGTCTGGAATAAGGAGCACTTACCTCTGCGATTTCTGAATAAAGACGTTTCCAACGGACTATATCATAGGTGGTTTCAGCAATAAATCCTCTGTCTCTCGAGCCCCATCGTTTGTCGTGCTTCAAAGTCTTTTCCACTACCTTATCGGCATATTCACCTTCGTTAAATATAAGGTTGAGTGCATCTACCACTGCAAACACCAAATTTCTATGTAACCGCATCTGCAAAATTTAGTAGGCAAAGGTATTGCTTTTAATTTTTAACCAATCAATTACACAATAGCAACTAAACATAGTTTTTTGATTTTTTTAATCGCTAAATGCCGTCATAATTTTTGAGATAGTACCATTGAACAGTGGAATAATCGTTTTTTTCTATCGGTTGAAAACCCGGTTTTATTCCTACATTTACACATGCGATATACTATCTTATTAATCACTTTAATTATAATTCAATCCTGCCAGCAGCCTGTTAATAGGCCTGATTTTACTGAGGTAAGAGTTGAAGTACTTTATGAGGATTCCTTAAGTATAAGAGCAATTGAACTAATGGGTGGTAGTTTAGGCTTTGCAGCCAATAAAGGTGTTTTTGGTACAATTGATCTGCAGACCAAAACAGTTAGGACCAACAGCCAAAAATACGATAGTATTTTTCCCGAATTCAGGGCAATAACACATACATCAACCGATTTTTTTATGCTCTCAGTTTCAAATCCCGCTCTGTTATATAAAACAGGAGATAAGGGAAGTATGGAATTGGTTTACGCAGAAGAAGGGGAGAATGTTTTTTATGATGCCATGACTTTTTGGAATGATAAAGAAGGCATAGCTATAGGGGATAATGTTGGAGGTTGTCTTTCTATAATTATAACCAGAGACGGTGGATACAGCTGGGCCAAACTCTCTTGTGACCAATTACCTGAAGCGCTTGAAGGAGAGGGTGCTTTTGCTGCCAGTAATACGAATATTGTCCTTCGGGGAAATAAAGGCTGGATAGGAACAACCAAAGGGCGTGTGTTTTATACAGATAACAAAGGGTTATCATGGAGCGCAGTACAAACCCCCATCCTCAGAGATAAACCCACTCAGGGTATTTATTCGATGGATTTTTACGATAGCTCGTTGGGAATTGCCTTTGGAGGAGATTATACAGATCCTGATAAACGTTCAGCTAATAAGGCGATCAGCCGTGATGGAGGTAAAAGCTGGCAACTACTTGCTAACAACCAAGAACCCGGCTACAAGAGTTGCATCCAATTTGTTCCTAATTCTGAAGGCAAAGAGATTGTGGCTATAGGGTTTACGGGAATTTCATATTCCAATGATATGGGAATGAATTGGAGGGCTCTTTCAAACGAAGGGTTCTACACCATACGATTCCAGAATGACTCAGTGGCATATGCCGCAGGAAGAAATCGTATTGCCAAACTTACTTTTAAATAAAAAGGGAAGTTTGAGTACTTCCCTTTTTAATCACCAACAACCTAACCACATATTGTGGTAACCAAATCAAAACCAAACGAACTATACACTAACTACTATATATTTCCGTCCTTTTTTCTTATAAAAAACTCCATTATATGTATAATACTTCTTGCCACCATAAACAACCACTTTATTTCCTAAAGGAAGTTTTTTCACTCTAACTCCAACAGGAGCTGCGCATACAGCGTATTTTCTTCCTTTTGCTTTGTACCAGACACCTTTGGAAAAATGAAAATTCACTCCTTTGTGCACAACAAGTCTGGGTTGGTATAATGTTGTAACAACCGTACCATATTTAGGATATACCTTTACGGTGCGCTGAGCACTTACTGATGAAGTTGCACCAACTAATAAAATAATGATTACTAAAAGTTTTAAACCTTTCATAACTTCTTTTTTTATTGATTATATAGCTAGGACTTTGAATTAAAGTAAAGGTTTAATTAAGACTTATTTTTTTTGATAAACCTTTAGTTGAAGTTTGAAATGAAATGGCTTCATTCTTTTATTTAATAAACAAAAAAGGAAACCAAAAGGTTTCCTCTATAATTCAATTAGCTCCATTAATTTATCCTCCTCCTTGTCGCCTTTGCTGAATTTGTTTTAACAGTCGTTTCTTAAAATCTTCTTCGGCCTTAATTAAAAGAAAAGTTTTCTTAGGTGAAATAACCTCCCGAATATTTGATATGAATATTATATTAAGCTCTTGTTTATCTTGCTCAAGCCCAATAAGTTGATCTAAGATTTTACTGGCCTCATTCTCGCTTAAGTTCTCAAAATCGGCCATTTTACTTCTTATTTCAACACGTTCTTTTCTGCGAATTTGAGCCAGCGCTTCCTCATGCTCATTGTAAACGGGCCAAAACATTGTAGCCTCCTTACTTGTAATACCTACCCTTTCTGTGATAAATGCAACCTTCAGGGATTTAATTCTGTCCATTCCGGGCCTGCCTTGTCCCAACACGCTTACAACTGTTAAAAACAGCATTATAAACACCCATATTTTGCTGAAATTATTCATCGATTTCTAAATTTAATTCATCAATGTTATCCTCAAGGTAATCTATGATGTTTTCATCATCCAGTTCACTATTCAGAATATCATTTACATCCAATTCTTCTGTTAGTAGTACCTCCGCCAGTTCGTAACTGCTTAATCCCAATTCGTTTTCTTCGAGGTAAATTTCAATGTCCGTTCTTGCCAGATCATCAAAAGTAAAACTACTTTTATCCCTCCATTGAATACTAAATACTAATAACAAAATTGCGGCTACGGAGGCTGCTGCATAAAAGTATTTCCTATAGGATTTGAGACTTATTACTTTTGATTCCTTTTTAGTTATTTTCTCTAGTACTTCTTTATTCAAATTATCAAAATAGCCTTCAGGAACTTTAAATCCATCCTTATTAGGAAGACTTGAAGCTTCTTTGGATATTTTGTTCAAAAGATCATCCGTAAAGCCTTCAAAGTACCCCTTCGGGGTCTTAAATCCACTATTTTTTCTTTTTTCACCCATCCTTATGGTTTGACTCTCAATGTCATAAAAGGTTTAATTTTCACAGGTCCTATATCATTTTATCTATTTATTCTCAATTTACTTAATACCTAAATATATTGAATAAACATAACTTTAATTATTCTTCCTTTAAACTGGCTTCAATTTTTTTAACCGCTAAGTGATAGGAAGCTTTTAAACCACCTACCGAGGTTTCTAATATCTCTGATATTTCCGCGTACTTTAATTCTTCAAAATACTTCATATTAAAAACCAATTTCTGTTTTTCCGGTAACAGAGCAATAGCCTTTTGTAACTTCATTTGTATTTCATCACCTTCAAAGTAAACATCTGCCTGTAAATTATTAGCCAATCTTTCCTGTAGTTCGTCATTGCTGACCCCTAATTTTTTGGACTTTACCTTAAGGAATGAAAGCGCTTCATTAGTACCAATCCTGTACATCCAGGAATATAACTTACTATCTCCTTTAAAGTTATCAATATTTCTAAAGACCTTAATAAAAGTATTTTGTAATACATCATCTGTGTCGTCATGATTGAGTACAATTCGCCTAATATGCCAGTAAAGCCGTTCTTTGTAAGTGTTAATTAGCACCTCAAAGGCCTTGGCCTGGGTATTCTTCCGCTTTAAATTTTCTATTAAGGTTTCTTCGGCGATCAAAGCAAATACTTATTTATTTAAGACTGCGTTGAATTTAAAAGGTTTAATTACATTTTAAATTTAAATTACACCCAGGGTTTGCATATCTACCAAGTTTTTATACATACCACTTGATTTTAGCAGTTCTTTATGGGACCCCTGTTCTACAATTTTGCCTTTCTGTAACACAACAATTGTATCCGCATTTTGTATGGTGGATAATCTGTGGGCGATAACAATAGAGGTGCGGTTACGCATCATTTTTTCGAGTGCATCTTGTACTAGCCTTTCGCTTTCGGTATCCAGGGCAGAAGTGGCCTCATCCATTATCATAACCGGAGGGTTCTTTAAAACTGCTCTTGCAATTGAAAGACGTTGTTTCTGCCCCCCACTTAGCTTATTACCACTATCACCTATACCAGTGTCATAGCCTTGTGGCAATTCCATTATAAAGTCGTGAGCGTTGGCAATTTTAGCGGCAGCCTTAATTTCTTCAATTGTGGCATTCTCCTTTCCAAGCCCTATATTATTCTTTACCGAATCATTAAAGAGAATAGAGTCTTGTGTGACTAGCCCAATCAGATCTCTTAGTGATTTTTTAGTGAGGTCCTTAATATTCGTATTATCTATTTTTATTTCACCTTCATTGATATCATAAAATCTGGTAACCAGGTTAGCAATTGTACTTTTACCACTACCGGACTGGCCCACCAAAGCGACTGTATTACCTTTTGGGACATAAAGATTAAAATTAGACAAAACGTATTCATTTTCGTATTTGAAAGCAATATTTTCTAATGTTATCCCGGTATTAAAATCAGTTTTTACAATAGCATCTTTCTTTTCAGCGATGGGGTTTTTTGTTTCTAAAATTTCTAAAACTCGCTCGGCAGCGGCATTGCCTTTTTTGACCCCGTATAAAGCTTTGCTAATCTGTTTGGCGGGAGTAAGTATATTATATGCCAATCCCATATATGCTATAAATTCGGAAGCGCCCAGAGTTTTATCTATAAGTACCATTTTTCCTCCAAACCATAAAAGGACTCCAATTACAAGTATGCCCAAAAATTCACCGGTAGGGGATGCGAGATTTTGTCTGTTGAGTAATTTGTTAGAAAATTCAAAAAAACGTTCTGTAGAACTTTTAAACGTCCCGTAGAATTTAGATTCTGCGTTAAATGCTTTTATAACCCTTAGTCCGCCTAAAGTTTCTTCAATTATAGAAAGGAATTCACCTTGTTCTTTTTGCACACTATCTGAACTCTTTTTTAGGGATTTTCCTATTCGGGAAATTATCATACCAGCAATTGGAATAAAAATAAAGACAAAGAGGGTAAGCTTAACGCTTATTAAAAACATGATGCTTATTGTGAAAAGTATCGTAAGTGGTTCTCTAACAATCAACTCCAGGATAGATAGAAATGAATATTGAATTTCAAGAACATCAGACGAAATTCGTGCCATAACATCGCCTTTTCTTTTCTCTGAATAATAAGATAGGGGTAGGTCCACAATTTTTTGGTACATGCTGTTTCTTAAGTCTTTCAGGACTCCATTCCTTAAAAATGTAATGAAATACATGGCCATATAATTAAATAGATTCTTTAGGAGAAAGAGTATAAGCACCAAACCAATGACCAAAACCAAGCCCTTCATTTCATCGTCGCCCGAATAAGCAGTAACTCTATAATTTATATACTCCTGTAAAAAGTCCTTTAAGTTTCCAAATCCACTATATGCAGGTGCCTGATACACTTTTTCGGTTTTATCGAAAAGTACATCCAACATAGGAATCAGGGCAGCAAAGGAAAGCGCACTAAAAAGCGCATATAGAATATTAAAAAAAATATTTAAGAATCCGTACCTGCGATACGGGATGGCAAAACGCAGGATTTTTTTAAAATATTCCATTAATGAAGCTTCAGTTCTGTAAGAATCTTTTCTATGCGTGCATCCAGTTCCTTATCTACTTTTTTAAAGTTTTCCGCCGAATCCAGTCTGGTATTTATGCTAAAATAAAATTTAATTTTTGGTTCTGTTCCACTGGGCCTTGCTGCCATTCTGGTTCCATCTTCGGTGGTATAGATTAAGACGTTAGATTTCGGTATATCAATTTGTTTTACTTCACCGGTTAAGAGGTTCTTAGAAGTAGAAGTGTTATAGTCATCAACGATAACCACATTTGCGCCTCCTATGGATTTTACCGGATTCTCTTTAAAGTCAATCATCATTTGGCTTATCTCTTCTGCACCGCTCATTCCTTTTTTGGTTATTGATATCAACTTTTCTTTATAGAAACCATAATTAACATAACAATCAATTAGCTGTTTATAAAAAGAGCTGCCATTAGCTTTAGCATCCGAAGCTATTTCACAGGCCAGTAAGGTGGCTGTAACCGCGTCCTTATCTCTTACAAAATCGCCAACCATATATCCAAAACTCTCTTCACCACCACCAATAAAATATTGTTCGGGAAAATCTTTGATCATCTTCGCGATCCATTTAAATCCGGTCAAGGATGTTTTGCATTCCACCCCGTAGCTTTTGGCCATTTCATCCATCATAGGGGTAGATACTATGGTAGTAGCGATAAACTCATTTCCGGTAAATCCTTGTTTTGCTCTCTGATCCAATAAAAATTTGGTCATGAGAAGCATGGTTTGATTTCCATTCAACAATTCTATTTTTCCCTCAAGGTTTCGGACTGCTATGCCTAATCTATCGCTATCCGGATCTGTTCCTACAACCATATCGGCTCCAATTTCTTCTGCCTTTTTCATTGCCAGGGTAAGTGCCTCAGGTTCCTCTGGATTAGGTGATTTAACAGTAGGAAAATCCCCATCTGGCACAGCCTGTTCTTCTATAATGGTTACATTATTGTAGCCAGCTCGTTTAAGTACTTCAGGAATAACTGTAATTGAAGTTCCATGCAGAGATGTAAAGACAATTTTGAAATTGTCCTTCTCCTTTGCACCAAAGCTTCCATTTTTCACCGATGCTTGTATAAAAGCCTCATCAACTTCGCTGTCTATTAATTCAATCAGATTCGAATTGGCATTAAAATTAATTTCTTCGTAGTTGAGCCGATTTATTTCTTCAATGATTTCATTGTCCTGGGGAGGCACGATTTGTCCGCCATCTGTCCAATAAACCTTATATCCGTTGTATTCGGGCGGATTATGTGATGCCGTCAAAACTATTCCGGCATTGCAGCCTAAATATCTAACCGCAAAGGAAAGTTCCGGAGTTGTCCGTAATTGGGAGAAAAGAAATACTTTTATTCCATTCGCTGAAAAAACATCGGCTACTGTCTTTGCCAGGGTATCACTGTTATGTCTGCAGTCATATGCAATTACTACTTTTAAATCTTCACCCGTATAAACTCTTTTCAAATAGTTGCTGAGTCCCTGAGTACTTTTGCCTAAGGTATATTTGTTAATTCTATTGGTGCCAACTCCCATTATACCCCTCATACCACCCGTACCAAATTCCATGTTTTTATAAAATCTATCCTTCAGTTCTTCCGGATCATTGGCTATAAGATTCTGAATTTCTTTTTTGACCGAGGGATCAAAAAAGTCGGTTTGCCATGTTTTGGCATTGGAAATAATGTCGTCCATTTGTACGGTATTTTCGATTGAAAATTTAAAATTACAAAGAATATCTGTTTTAAGGCCTTGAAAGATTTAATTCTTCAGAAATGGTATAGCGTTGTACATTTACTCTCGATCTAACCATTATTTCTCCGAGAAACCCCGCAAGAAAAAATTGTGTTCCAATGATCATTGAAGTAAGTGAAACGTAAAATTGTGGTCTGTCAGACAGTAATCGTCCAAAGGGATTAATAAAAAGTTTGTCAATTCCAAGATAAAGAGCAAAGCCAAAACCTATAATAAACATCAGAACACCTAATGCCCCAAATAAGTGCATTGGACGTTTACCAAACTTGGAAACAAACCAGATAGTTATTAAATCTAATAATCCATTTATAAAACGCTCTGCTCCGAATTTAGTTTTACCATATTTACGGGCCTGATGTTTTACAACTTTTTCACCTATATGGGAATAGCCTGCATTTTTAGCCAAAACCGGTATATATCGATGCATTTCTCCTGAGACTTCAATATTTTTAACGACATCGCCTCTGAATGCCTTCAGCCCACAATTAAAATCGTGTAATTTTACTTTGGATGTAATTCTTGCAGCCCAATTAAAAAGTTTGGAAGGAATATTCTTGGCGATCAGGGAATCATATCTTTTTTTCTTCCAGCCCGAAACCAGATCAAATCCTTCCTTTGTAATTAGGTTATAAAGTTGTGGTATTTCCTCTGGATTATCCTGTAAATCTGCATCCATGGTGATAATTACATCACCCTGTGCCACTTTAAATCCTGCATGAAGTGCCTGAGATTTTCCGAAATTCTTATGAAAACGTATACCTTTTACGTTTTCATTCTTTTTCACTAACTGTTCAACAACTTTCCATGAATGGTCTGTACTGCCGTCGTCAATAAAGAGGATCTCGTATGAAAAATGATTGGATTGCATAACAGCTGCAATCCAATCATGGAGTTCTTCTAAAGACTCTTCTTCGTTAAGTAAAGGAATAACAATAGATAGGTTCATTGAGTTCTAAGGGAAATTCCTTCCAAAAGTACAATTTTTAATAATTAATAATCTGGTTTTGCTTTTTTCAGTATCAAACCTCCGATAAGTCCAATAATTAAACCAGCCATGATATTAAATATTAAAATGAAAGGATAAGAAATCCAGAAATAATTAATTGTACCATCATATTGCTGTTGTATTTGTGCATCTGACATCTGACCAATCGCTTCATTAGCTGCTTTTGTGGTTTCTGCAATTTTTACTGCAAACTCCGGATCGAGTACATTAGATAAAAACAAGGTATAAATAACTGTTATAATTCCGGCAACTAAGGCTATTCCAGCTCCTAGTTTTAAGGCCTCACTCAAGGTTAAAAATCCTCCGTTTGCCTTTTTAAAATTAAAAATACCCCAAATAATGACCCCAACCATAATTAATACACTTATAACTGTATTACTAGGGTCCTGTGAATAATGGGCATCCATGCTATATAACATAATACCAAATATTACTCCGATTGCTCCCAGGATTAATCCGTAATTCAATGAAAACTTTCCGGTTTTAGGCTGATTTTCTTCCATTTTTATATGATTTTAGTGTTTAAGATAGTTAGTTGTTTTTGATTGATTTTTGTTACATTTAAAGGTACAATTTTTTGAGTTTTCTTTTTTGGGAAATTAAAATTGTTGTTTCTGAGAAAATTAATTAAATTTGCAGGCTGAAAATTCAGAAGTTTAAAAGAATATAAAATGAGAAAAGGTATACATCCGGATAATTACAGATTGGTAGCATTTAAGGACATGTCTAATGATGATGTGTTTATCACCAAATCTACGGCAGATACGAAAGAGACTTTAGAAGTAAAGGGTGTTGAATACCCCTTGGTTAAATTAGAAATCTCAAGAACCTCACATCCTTTCTATACCGGCAAGGCTAAGTTGGTAGATACGGCAGGTAGAATTGATAAATTTAAGAGTAAATATAAAAAGTTTAAAAAGGAGGCAAACCCTCCTGCCCCGGAGGCTAAGGACGCCAAACCTGGTACTGAAGAAAAATAGACTTTTTAAAATTCCAGATAAAGATGCGCCTCCGATTACTATCGGGGGCGTTATTTTTTTATTTTTATTTAAAATTTAAATAGATGAACTATATTCTCTTTGATGGCGAGGTCAGGAATTCGCTATTACCTTTTACTTTTACCAGACCTGTTGCCGATATTAGAATCGGCATTCTTACAATTAGGGAAAAATGGGATAAATACCTCAATACAACTACCAGTACAAAGACGGAAGAATATCTTTCTAAAAAATATCCGTTAGTTAATGGCCCCGCTAATATTTTACTTAACGCATCTTTTTGTCCAACCGAAGAACTTGTCTCTATTATATCTAATTTAAAAAAGAACGAAGCGGTTTTTAAAGAAGATCTTGTAATTGCTTATTTCACAGAGGATGCCGAAAAAGAAGTTAATTTTTCCGATTTTAATATAATAAATTTTGAAGGAGATTTACTTAGAGTTGTAAATACCTGGGATATTTTTTCTAAAAATGGGCTTGCTTTACAGCAGGACTTTGATATGATTACTAAGGGAAGGAAAAGCGCTCCAATATCTTCTACTAATCATTTAATCAATCCAGAGCATATTTTTCTTGAGGAAGGAGCCAAAGTGGAATACAGTATTTTGAATGCCAGTAACGGCCCGATCTACCTGGGAAAGGACTCCGAAATATTGGAAGGAAATCTGATTCGTGGAGCATTTGCTTTGTGTGAAAAGGCGGTTGTAAAAATGGGCGCAAAGATTTATGGACCGACAACGGTTGGTCCTAAGGGCAAAGTATGTGGAGAAATAAATAATTCAGTGATTTTTGGAAATTCGAGCAAAGGACATGATGGTTATTTAGGAAATTCCGTTTTAGGAGAGTGGTGTAATATCGGGGCGGATTCCAACAATTCAAATTTGAAAAACAATTATGCCAAAGTGCGTTTGTGGAATTACGACACCGAGCGATTTGAGCATACAGGACTTCAATTTTGCGGACTTATGATGGGTGATCACAGCAAGACAGCTATTAATACAATGTTTAATACGGGAACCGTGATTGGAGTGAACGCAAATATCTACGTACCGGGTTTTCCAAGAAATTTTGTTCCCAGCTTCAGTTGGGGTGGAGCTTCCGGGTTTACAACATATCTGCCAAAAAAGGCTTTTGAAGCTGCAGAAGTAATGATGGCAAGAAGAGGAGTTATTTTTGACGAGCAGGAGGCAGATATCATGAACCATGTTTTTCAGTTGACAAAGAAGTACCGGAATTACTAACAGACGGATACTTGAAATTTTCAAGGTGACCAATTTAGCCCAATAAATTGCTTCAAGTGTTTTCCAAACTGCTATGGTTTAGATGTTTTGCCCTAAATTTTGATATCTTTGCCATCTCTAATTTTGTATCATAGTTTTTAATGAAGAAGAGAGTAGCATTTTATACGTTGGGTTGTAAGCTAAACTATTCTGAAACTTCGACCATTGCAAGGAGTTTTGAGAATAAAGGATACGATCGTGTAGATTTTACAGATCGTGCGGATATGTATGTTATAAATACCTGTTCGGTAACAGAGAATGCGGATAAGCGCTTTAAAACAATTGTAAAACAAGCACAAAAGACAAATCCCGAAGCTTTTATTGCTGCAATTGGTTGTTATGCCCAACTAAAACCGCAAGACCTGGCAGATGTTCATGGCGTGGATCTGGTTTTAGGTGCTTCAGAAAAGTTTAAAATATTAGACTATATCAATGATCTTACTAAGAATGATTTTGGCGTAGTTCATTCCTGTGAAATTGAAGAGGCGGATTTCTATGTTGACAGTTATGCCATTGGTGATAGAACCCGTGCTTTTTTAAAGGTCCAGGATGGATGCGATTATAAATGTACCTATTGCACTATCCCTATGGCCAGGGGTATTTCAAGAAGCGACACCCTTGTAAATGTATTGAAAAACGCAAAGGAGATATCAGAACATGGCATAAAGGAGATTGTACTTACCGGTGTAAATATTGGGGATTATGGTAAAGGAGAATTTGGGAATAAAAAGCACGAGCACACTTTTTTTGACCTTGTAAAGGCTTTGGATAGGGTTGAAGGTGTTCACAGATTTCGAATATCTTCTATAGAACCTAACCTGCTGAAAAATGAAACCATCGATTTCGTTGCGGGCAGTAATACTTTCGTACCGCATTTTCACATCCCTTTGCAGAGTGGGAGTGATGAACTTCTTAAACAAATGAAAAGACGTTATCTCACGGATCTCTATGTAGATAGGGTGAATAGAATCAGGAAAGTAATGCCTCATGCGTGCATTGGTGTAGACGTGATAGTGGGATTTCCCGGTGAAACGGATAAACACTTTTTGGAAACATATAATTTTTTAAACGAGTTAGAAATCTCCTATTTGCACGTTTTCACATATTCAGAACGAGATGGTACTGCGGCGGCAAGTATGGCGCAGGTAGTGCCAAAAAATATCAGGAGTAAGCGAAGCAAAATGTTACGGGGCCTGTCTGTTAAAAAAAGAAGGTCATTTTATGAGAGCCAACTTGGTAATAACAGAACTGTATTGTTTGAAAGTGAGAACAAGGAAGGTTATATCCATGGGTTCACCGATAATTACATAAAAGTAAAAACACCTTGGAATCCTGAATTAGTAAATACTTTACATGAAGTAACCCTTGCTGATATCTATGAAGACGGATTGGTGCAAATAAATTTTGTGCTAAATGAAGTCTGGGCATAAAAAAACCTCCAGAAAGGAGGTTTGTAAATTTTCAAATCCGGATGCCTACCGGGAGCATTTCCTTATATTGTCTGTTCTTTCGTAAAAAACCTGCAATTTGAGGACTTGTTGGAACCACTCTGAGGTTTTGTTCCTGTATGAGATTCAAAACCGACTTAATAAATTCTTCTTTAAACCCTTCTTGAGATATTTCCTCAGGAATAACCAATTTGGTTAAAAAAACTTTTCTTTCCTGCGAAGAGTATTCAATCTTAGCAAGATGACCATCAACCTTAGTTTCAAATTGACGCAAGAAACTATTATCCTTAATTGCTACTTCATTCATATAGTATGATTTAAAATGGTTTCAGATAAAAAAATTACGATCTTGCATTAATCGTAATTATCTATATTGTCGGCCAATGTTTAATATTCCAACTGGCAGTGGTAATTTAACAATCAGCGCACAAAAGTAAGAAGAAAATTGCTAATTTCCTAGTAAAATCAATAGTTTAGATTAAATGAGCAACACTAAAATTCCAGTTTATTTCATGCCGGGAATGGCCGCAAGCTCTGCTATTTTTAAAAACATTGAATTACCAAAAGACAGATTTGAAATACATTTATTAGAATGGTTTGTTCCGGAATACGGAATTACTTTTGAAGCCTATGCAGCTTCAATGTGCAGGCAAATAAGACATGAAAGACCGGTACTTATAGGTGTATCTTTAGGTGGACTGCTTGTGCAGGAAATGGCAAAGGTTGTAGAAGTAGAAAAAGTAATTATCATTTCGAGCATCAAACAAAAATCAGAATTACCTAAACGCCTGCTATTTGCTAAATACACCAAAATTCATAAATTACTACCAACCGGTTTGGTAAATAATGTTGAGCTTTTAGTTAAATACGCTTTTGGGGAGATGGTTACAAAACGGTTGAAATTATATGAAGAATACCTGGCTGTACGCGATAAATACTACATAGATTGGTGTATAGACAAGATGGTTCATTGGGATCAAAGCAGTTACGATTCAAATTTAATTCATATCCATGGAGAAAATGATGCGGTTTTTCCTATTCAATACATTAAGAATTGTCATGTAGTTCCAAATGGAACACATACAATGATTATTCATAGATATAAATGGTTTAATGAACGATTGCCTACAATTATTTTGGAATAAAGGAGTTGTATTTTATACCTTTGATAGGTCACTAAATAATAAAATATGAGATTAATTAAGAATATGTTGATGATTTTAGGGGTTGTTTTTGTAATAAGCACCTTAATCTTTGCCGTGCAACAAGGGGATAATTTTGGTGATGAATATCAGGGGAAGGATATGGAAATAAAAGACAAAAATGTTTCCAGTGAATATCGAATTTCAGCTATTGAAATTCCAGCTGATTTAAATTTTGCAAACGAAATAGTACCCCAGGAAGACCCTGAAATAATGGAACGTGTAGACAGGGAATTTTTGGTAAATACCTATTGGCAATCAAATGCTCTTCTGTTAATGAAACGCGCTCACAAATATTTTCCTGTAATTGAACCCATATTGTCCAAAAATGGCATTCCTGATGATTTCAAATATTTGGCGGTAGCCGAGAGTGGCTTACAAAATGTGGTGTCCCATGCCGGGGCTACAGGGTTTTGGCAAATAATGAAGGCCACTGGCCGTGAATATGGTCTGGAAATAAATGGCAATGTTGATGAGCGTTATCACCTGGAAAAGTCTACGGAAGTTGCATGTAGATATTTGCAGAAATACAAAGAAAAATATGGTAGCTGGACCCTTGCTGCCGCTGCTTATAATGCCGGACCTGGTTCTATTAACAAGTATATGGGTATACAGAAGGCTAATGATTATTATGATTTACTATTAGGAGAGGAAACAGGCCGCTATGTTTTTCGGATACTGGCCATTAAGGAAATACTCCGTAATCCCGAAAAATACGGATTTGACATTGAAAATGATGATCTTTATAATGCAGTACCAACATTTAATGTGGTGGTAGAAGAACCGGTACAAAATTTTGCGGATTTCGCTCAGCAGTATGAAATCAACTACAAAATTCTTAAACGGCATAACCCCTGGTTAAGGGAACCTCATCTTAATAATTCTTCCGGTAAAATCTATACTTTAGAAATTCCTAATAAGGGGTATTATAAAGTATCTAAGTAGGCCTTTAAATTTTCTTCATTTGCTGCTGCATCATTTTTATCTGTTCAGTAAGCATGTTGTTCTTATCAAGCTTTTTGGCTTCCTGAAGGAGTGTTGTAGCTTCTCTTTTGCGTCTTTTTTGCATGGCTATACCAGCCAGACTAAGTTTTGCCATGGCTACATCATAGTCCATGTTTAAGCCCAATTTTAGTGCTTTCCTAAAATATTTTTCCGCCTGGGTAAGATTCTTTTGGGAAAAGATAATACCGTACAAGTAATTGTAATATCCTTGCTGTTTTTTGGTAAGAGCAGATTCAGGATTCTTTATTTTCTGTAGCCATTTTTCTGTTCCTTGCATATCCTGTTTACGCATCCTAAGGAAAGCCAGAAGAATAAATTCATTCCTGAAATAAAGAAATACAAAAATTGAAGAAAGTAAAATCAAAAAAATACCGTTTCCAATATTGCCCTCTATGAATTGGTAGATAGCATATGCAATGATAAGACCAGCTATAACCAGTTTAATATTCTTGTTGAACATATTTAGTTTTCTATTAATTCGTAAATAATTGTGGATTTTATAATTGTTGGGATTTCCTGATCACCCATTTGAGTTATTGTTGTAAATCCTTCAGCTAATCCATGGACCGTCATTTTTTTTACAAAACCAGTCGTGATATCTGTTATAACAGATGAATTCTGAGTGCCATTCAGTTTCATTGTTGAAGAAGCTTCAACAACATCCATTACCACCAGGGCTTTTCCCTCTATATTGGCACTGGCTTCGGTAATCTCATTGAGGGTCCATGTATTTTGAGCCTGAAGTTTACCTGCATATTCGTTTTTCCAGCTATCACCTACCTCGATTGGAGTGACGGGGTATATGAATGTTAGTTGTTTGTAACTATCGGAAAGCGCTTCCGAGCCAAATTCTTTTGCCAGAGATTTTTTCATCATGTTTAATGAAAATTCATCTTCCAAACCAGATGCATTAGCCATTTTTGATACCAGGCTATCACCACCATTTACTTCTAAAACATCTCCTGTTCGGGCTAAAATGATCTGTATAGGAACATCTAACAGACTATTAAAGATTTTAGATTGCGAATCATCTTCTTCAAAAGCTTTAGCGTGTACGTTCATCAATTCCCCCTGAATACTCGATGTCATTTTTAAGTTAAGGTCTTTAAACATGACGTCTATATTATAAGTATTATTATTATCACCCTTAACTCTAAATTCCATTATCCCCTGAAGTGTATTGGTGATTTCATGAGTAGCTCCGTCTATTTCCTGAGTTATAATTTGATTTGCGTCCTGCTTAATTGTAAAAACATCACCCAGGGATAGGTTGTACTGCATTATAGATTGCCCAAATAATGTTGTATTAATGAGTAGATAAATCAGTAAATATGATAACTTTTTCAACTTTTAATGCAATAATTTTTAAGTTCTCGCAAAAGTACTAAAACTATCCGAAATATTTTTTTAATTCCATTTGCCAAAGCAAAAACTCTTCGTATATTTGCGCGCAGATTTTGGGAAACCAAAGTAAAAAAAGCAGTAATGAAAAGAACATATCAGCCATCCAAGCGCAAGAGAAGAAATAAACATGGATTCAGGGAGCGTATGGCTTCAGTAAGCGGACGTAAAGTTCTTTCGAGAAGAAGGGCTAAAGGAAGAAAAAAACTTAGTGTATCTACAGAGCCGAGACATAAAAAATAATGATTGAATTTTTTAAAATAATTAGGTGTTACTTTTTAAAAGTAGCACCTTTTTTTTGTCCAATAACTAATAAAAAAGCTAAACAATAAAGAAATGCCAAAACGTAAAGATTTAAAATCAATACTGATAATAGGGTCCGGACCAATAATAATAGGACAGGCATGTGAATTTGATTATTCTGGTTCACAAGCTCTACGTTCATTAAGGGAAGATGGTATTGAGACTGTCTTGATAAATAGTAATCCCGCTACTATTATGACAGATCCTTCTATGGCAGATCATATTTATCTTCTTCCACTTACTACCAAGTCTATTGTTCATATATTAAAACAGCATCCGAATATTGATGCGGTCTTGCCAACTATGGGTGGACAAACTGCCCTGAATTTGTGCATTGAGGCCGGAGACAAAGGTATTTGGGATGACTTTGGAATTGAAATTATTGGTGTTGATATAGAAGCCATAAATATCACGGAAGATCGCGAGAAATTCCGTGAGCTAATGCTTAAAATAGGTATTGGAATGGCTCCCCAATCTACTGCTACTTCCTTTCTTGAGGGAAAGGAGATTGCCCAGGAATTTGGTTTTCCCCTGGTAATCAGAGCATCATATACTCTTGGCGGTGCCGGGGCTTCAATTGTATATAAACCAGAGGATTTTGATGATCTTTTAAGTATAGGGCTTGAAGTATCACCCATACATGAGGTCATGATAGACAAGGCTCTTATGGGATGGAAGGAGTATGAACTTGAATTACTCCGCGATAAAAATGATAATGTAGTCATTATTTGTACCATTGAAAATATGGACCCAATGGGTATCCATACAGGAGACTCTATTACAGTGGCACCTGCTATGACCTTATCTGACCGCACTTTTCAAAGAATGCGTGATATGGCAATACACATGATGAGAAGTATTGGAGATTTTGCCGGAGGATGTAATGTCCAATTTGCAGTCAGTCCTGATGAAAAAGAGGATATTATTGCGATTGAAATCAACCCAAGGGTATCAAGATCATCTGCCCTGGCTTCAAAAGCCACAGGATATCCTATTGCCAAGATTGCCGCGAAATTAGCCATCGGCTACTCTTTGGACGAATTGGAAAATCAGATAACCAAATCCACCTCAGCATTATTTGAGCCTACACTTGATTATGTAATTGTTAAAATACCTCGATGGAATTTTGATAAGTTTGAAGGGTCAGACAGAACCCTGGGTCTCCAGATGAAATCGGTTGGGGAAGTTATGGGAATAGGACGATCTTTTCAGGAAGCCCTGCACAAAGCTACTCAGTCTCTTGAAATTAAGCGAAATGGCCTGGGAGCTGACGGGAAAGGATATAAAAATTATGACCAGATTATAAGTAAACTTACTATTCCCAGCTGGGACAGGGTTTTTGTAATTTATGATGCCATACAACTGGGGATACCTCTTAGCAGAATACACGAAATCACAAAAATAGATATGTGGTTCTTAAAACAATATGAAGAATTGTATCTGCTGGAAAAGGAAATATCTAAATATACCATTGAAAGCCTGCCCAAGGAATTGCTGCTCGAAGGCAAACAGAAAGGTTTTGCAGACAGACAAATAGCCCATATGCTCGACTGCTATGAGAGTGAAGTGCATAAGAAAAGAATAGCACTAAAGATTAACCGGGTTTACAAATTGGTAGATACATGTGCTGCTGAATTTAAGGCTATGACCCCTTATTATTACTCTACTTTTGAAGAGGAAATTGAAACCCCTGAGGGGGAGAGGTTTGTGTCCAATGACAGCATCGTAACAGATCGAAAAAAAATTGTTGTTCTTGGCTCAGGTCCCAATAGGATAGGGCAGGGCATTGAATTTGATTATTGTTGTGTCCATGGCGTACTTGCAGCTGCGGAATGCGGTTATGAAACTATCATGATTAATTGTAACCCGGAAACTGTATCTACAGACTTTGATACTGCAGATAAATTATATTTTGAACCGGTGTTTTGGGAGCATATCTACGACATTATTAGACATGAAAAGCCAGAGGGTGTAATTGTTCAGTTAGGCGGACAGACCGCCCTTAAATTAGCGGAAAAGTTAGATAAATACGGGATTAAAATAATAGGGACCAGTTTCGAGTCTTTAGACCTTGCTGAAGACAGGGGAAGCTTTTCAAAATTATTGCAGGCTAATAATATCCCTTATCCAGAATTTGGAGTTGCAGAAAGTGCAGAAGAAGCTCTGGTTTTAGCAGATGAACTTGATTTTCCACTATTGGTAAGACCTTCCTATGTGCTGGGTGGACAGGGAATGAAAATAGTAATCAATAAAGAAGAATTGGAAGAACACGTAGTAGATCTGCTGCGAAAAATACCTAACAATAAGCTTTTACTGGATCATTATTTGGATGGTGCGATAGAAGCCGAGGCCGATGCCATATGTGATGGAAAAGAGGTATATATAATTGGTATTATGGAACATATTGAACCATGCGGGATACATTCAGGGGATTCTAATGCTACGCTGCCACCATTCAATCTGGGCGAATTTGTAATGCAGCAAATTAAGGATCATACCAAAAAAATTGCTCTTGCCCTTAATACAGTTGGTTTAATCAATATTCAGTTCGCTATAAAGGATGACATGGTGTATATCATTGAGGCCAATCCAAGAGCATCCCGAACGGTTCCCTTTATAGCCAAGGCATATGGAGAACCTTATGTTAATTATGCGACAAAGGTAATGTTGGGGGAAAAGAAGGTAAGTGATTTTACCTTTAATCCCAAGCTGGAAGGCTTTGCAATAAAACAACCTGTTTTTTCATTTAATAAATTTCCGAATGTGAATAAAAACCTAGGACCTGAAATGAAAAGCACCGGTGAAAGTATCTTGTTTATAGATAATTTGAAAGATGATCAGTTCTACGAATTGTATTCTAAACGCAAGATGTATTTGAGCAAATAAGTGGAATGAACGATATTCTCAAATCAGAATGAATTTGATATTTATGGATTTTCTCGCTTTGTACCTATGCTCCTTTTATGAATGGTATAGGCCTTAGAAGGGTTAACTGAAATTAGAAGATTAATTTCATCCTCGGTAAATCCTTTGGACCTTAGAAGCGGGAGCAGTGTTTTGAAGATGGGTGTATAGGGTTGAATGTTTTGCGTTTTTTTCTGTGGGTCATACCATCCAGCATCGTGTGATATCAGAATTTGATCTAAAAAACCATTTCTTTTGGCAAATACTAGTTTTTCAATATGTTTGTCCATCTCCCAAGCTAAACCATCAAGGCTTATCCAACAACCTGTTTCTGCTGCTTTTTGATAGTTTGTTTCTTCTTCTTCAGCTTGTGCATGGACCCAAATAAAAGCTTTTGGCGACACCCCTTGTTCAGAAAGAATCTCCAATTGTGGCCATAGAGTAATTGCCTTTCCTGTATGTGAGGCAATTGTCAAACCACTTTTTAAGTGACATAAGGCTGCAGCTTTAACTAACTTCTCATGCATCGGACTTAGTGATTCCGAATTGTCTACGCTAATTTTTATAAAACCAGGTTTCATGTTAGTACCATCAATTCCTTGTTCAAATTCCTTCAGCCATTGCTGCGCTAATTCTTCAGCAGTATTTTTCCTGGCATTGTCTGGGATAAACTTGTTATTCTGAGCCCCATAAAGCCCTGTATTCGTGATAATTCTTATACCGGTCTTGTCTGCAAGTTCCTTTAATAGGTGAACATCCCGACCCAGGTATTGTGGGGTGGCATCAACAAAGTATTTCACATGAAAGTTCTGAAGTTCTAGCAGAAAAGGGAGTACCTGCTTTGAAACATCAACCTTATTCCAGGAACTGGAATCAATACTATCTGCCCCAATAAAATCTACCAATATATGTTCATGTGATAACCAAATTTCGCCGGTTTTTACCACGTGCATACCATTAATATCCTGAATGGATAACTGCTCGGTTTGGGCTATTCCACCCCAAACTACTAGGAAGAATATATATGAGGCAAGGAATTTCATTAGTTTAAGTTTTATCTAAGAGCTAAAAGTGAATAAATTTTCATGGCATATTTACACTACTATAGTTTTTATTTGTTCAATTGTATAGCTACAGGTTATGCTGGTTAGTTATATTATCTTTTCATAAAGTTATAGAATGTTTTTTTGTTTTATAATCAACTTCCTGCATCTATTAAAAAGGTAATAATTTTAGACAAAATTAGCTCCAATCGGTATGGAAAATACCTTCTCTGTCGGTTCGTTCATATGTATGAGAACCAAAATGATCGCGTTGTGCCTGAAGCAGATTTAAAGGGAGTCTACCTGATGTATAGGCATCAAAGTAAGAAAGGGCGCTAAATAATCCGGGCATGGGTATTCCTTGATTAGCAGCATAAGCTACTAATTCTCTAGCTGCCGGAAGAGATGACGTAATCTTCTCCTTAAAAATAGGGGAGAGGAGTAGGTTTTTTAAATCCATGTTGACATCAAAGGCTTCTGAAATATCTTCCAATAGACCAGCTCTTATAATGCAGCCAGCTCGCCATATTTTAGCTATGGTGCTAAGTTTTAAATTATAATCGTATTCCTTAGAAGCATCAGCCAACTGGTGTAGACCCTGAGTATAGGTAATTATAAAGGCAAAAAATAGTGCAGCTTCTGTTTTTTCTTCTAATTCCTTTTTCTCTATCAAAATAGATTCCGGTTTGCCATACAAAGCATCGGCCTTAATTCTATCATTCTTTAAGGAAGATAATTCTCTCATACTCACAGCCATATCTATTGTAGGGACGGGAACTCCTAAATCCATAGCATTCTGTGAAGTCCATTTTCCAGTTCCTTTTTGTTTGGCTTTATCTAAAATTTTATCTACTAAATGGCCCTGGCCCAAATTATCTTTTTTCTCAAATATTTCAGCCGTTATCTCTATTAAAAAGGATTGCAATCTGCCGTTATTCCATTTTGTAAATATTTCATGAAGTTCATTATTGGAAACACTTGCCCCTTTCTTTAGGAGATCATAGGCTTCTGTAATTAATTGCATAAGCCCATATTCAATACCATTATGCACCATTTTCACATAATTACCTGCCGATTTTGGACCTAAATAGGCTACACAAGGTTCTCCCTTAAATTTAGCAGCAACTGCCTCAAAGATGGGCTGCACTTGAGCATAAGCTTCTTGTGAGCCACCAGGCATAATACTTGGTCCTTTTCTGGCTCCTTTAGCACCCCCCGAAACCCCCGCTCCAAAGAAATGGATTCCCTTGTTTTTTAAATACTCTTCTCGGCGATCTGTATCCGTAAAAAACGAATTTCCTCCGTCAATTATAATATCGTCTGGTGATAAATAAGGCAGCAAACTTTCAATCACGGTATCAACAATCTTTCCTGCGGGCACCAGTAACATAATTTTGCGAGGGTGCGAGAGGGCATCAACAAAAGAACTGATATCACCAGACGCATTTACCCTGTTTTTATCTCCCCCTTCTTCTATTAACGCACTCACCTTTTCGGGATCAAGATCATAACCAAAAGCTTTATAATTGTGGTCTGCGATATTTAAAATAAAATTGCGCCCCATAACACCAAGACCCACCAGTCCAAAATCATATGTATTATTTTCCATAATTATGGTTTTATTTGTTTATTCGACTTAGGATGGATACCTTAAATTTCTTCTTATGGAGAAGTAAATAAATTTTATCTTAGCCAAAGGCGAGATTCAAAAATAATTTAAAATATCCAATTTAGGGTCTCTTTGCATTTTCTCTTAAAGTTTAAAACTAAATAATTAACTTAACTGTCTATGAATAAAGTAGAAAATCAAATGCTGATAATTTTTGGTGCTTCCGGTGATCTTACTGCTAGAAAGCTTATTCCGGCATTGTTTGATCTTTATAAGGGAAACCATCTGGCCGAAAACTTTGTCGTTTTAGGAACTAGCAGAAGTGTTTTAAGTGATCAGGAATTTAGAGAGAAGGTCGTTACTAAAAGCAAGTATTTAAAGGAGATGCTTAACGGACATGACGAAGCTTATATACAGGCCTTTGCCAATAAGATCTTTTATACTGAAATTGGGAAGGATTACGATTCAGACTACAGCAGATTAAAAGAACGTATCTCCGCACTTAACGAAAAGCATGGTGCGGAAAACAATTTTATGTTCTATTTGTCGACTCCTCCAAATATTTATAAGACCATTGCAATGAATCTCGCGGAACAGGAATTATCAGATGAGTCACAGGGCTGGAAAAGGATTATCGTAGAAAAACCATTTGGTTACAGTTACAAAACCGCTAAAAATCTAAATAGTGGGCTTCAAAAATACTTTAATGAACCCCAGATTTACAGGATAGATCACTACCTGGGAAAAGAAACAGTGCAAAACCTTTTAATAACCAGATTTGCAAACAGCATATTTGAGCCTTTGTGGAACAGAAATTACATTCATCATGTGGAGATAACTAATGCGGAAACGGTAGGAGTAGAAAAAAGAGGTGGTTATTATGATAAATCGGGTGCATTAAGGGATATGTTTCAGAATCACCTTTTGCAAATTATCTCATTGGTAGTGATGGAACCACCTATTGATGATAAAGCCGAAGAAATAAGGAATGAGAAAGTAAAAGCCCTGAAATCTCTGAGGATCATGAGAGATGAGGAAACACTCTTTAAAAACACCATTAAAGGCCAATATTTGGCTTCAACTATAATGGGGGAAAGGGTGCCAGGTTATAGAGAAGAAGAAGGAGTGGATCCTGAATCTACTACAGAAACCTATGCAGCATTAAAATTTTACATCGATAACTGGCGATGGAAAGATGTGCCTTTTTACGTGAGAACTGCAAAAAGAATGCCTACAAAAGTTACCGAAGTAGTGATACATTTTAAATCGCCTCATCATCATATTTTTAGTGAATCAGGTATTATTGATAAAGACAATAAGTTGATTATACGAATACAACCCGATGAAGGCATTTTAATAAAATTCGGGGTTAAAGTTCCGGGGCAGGGTTTTAAGGTAGAGCGAGCAAATCTTGAATTTTATTATTCCGGTCTATCAGAGACAAACGTAATGACTGCTTACGAACGACTCTTGTTGGATGCTATGCAGGGAGATCCAACCTTATACGCGCGCGCAGATGAAGTGGAAGCGGCCTGGGAGTTTGTGGATCCAATTTTAGAATACTGGAAGAACGGGAAAGATGTCAGAACCTATGGCTATTCCTCTGGAGTCTGGGGTCCTCAAAACGCCGACGATCTTTTTGAAGGTCTGTATAGCTGGCGGAACCCGGGGGAAAACCTTGCAGATGATCCTGGTTTCTGTGTAATAGGTTAAGTCTAGAGGATGGAAGTGAATATAGCAGGGTCAAAAAAGCAAACAGCGAGGTCGTTTTCAGAATACCTTGCTAATCTTATAGCCAAAAATAATATTTTGCATATTGCCTTGTCCGGAGGGAGCACTCCGAAGGAGGTTTTTAAGGAATTGGCAATACATTTTAAAAATGAGATAGATTGGTCTAAAGTTCAATTCTATTGGGGTGATGAACGCTGCGTTCCACCTGATGATGAGGAAAGCAACTATAAAATGGCCAATGAGTATCTATTTTCAAAATTAGAATTTCCTTTGGGTAATATACATCGAATTAAGGGGGAGAATGAACCTGCAGAAGAAGCCGCAAGATATGCAGATCTTTTAGAAAAAAACCTTCCTAACGTTGGAATGCAACCACAATTTGATCTTGTTATACTTGGCCTTGGAGATGACGGACATACAGCTTCAATATTTCCAAACCAGATCAATTTATGGAATTCTAAGGCGTTCTGTGAGGTTGCAGCGCATCCTGAATCTGGCCAGAAACGAGTTACGCTAACGGGCAAAATTATAAATAATGCAAAAGAGGTTGTTTTTTTAGTTACGGGTGAAAATAAGGCGCAAAAAGTATTTGAGATAATTGAGAGGAAGGGAAACCATACTGCCTACCCTGCTGCTCTTGTTGAGCCCATTTCAGGCAGGTTAAACTGGTTTTTGGATGCAGAAGCAGCAAAATTACTTGAATGAAGTTGATTTTTGAATTTAACTGAAGCTAAGAACAAGCCTCTATTAAGTAATTAGTTATTAAAATGTGGTGATTTTTCGAGTTTGACCTCCGTAATGAAATATTTTGTATCACCCCACCAGGAGAATGTAGTATAACGTTCCTCGTAATTCAGTTTAACATAGGCTCCCTGATATTCTTTCAGATTATCAATTACATCTTTCTTTTTACTGGACACGGAAAATTTAAATATCTGAGCACCTGAAATACCCTGACTTAATTCCCCTTCCCATGTTTTCATAACAACGCCTTTATGGCTGATTTTAATTAACTCTCCGGATCGGACTCCTTCGCTATAGGGCACATAATAGACAAAAACAAAGTAAGAGACGACAGCCAAAATTATAACAGTAACCGCTATGAATAAAAATTTTTTCATGTATACTAATTTAGTTTTTCATCAAAATCATCTTGCTGGGCTCTTTCAAGATATTTATCCGGCAGGGATTTTTTCGCTTTA